>OBKS01000019.1_pt1 | contig 163451 bp, 150 predicted proteins | sample 1517381 | NCBI WGS metagenome assembly OBKS01 (sample SAMN04571686, study PRJEB22368) | human gut metagenome | biome: human gut; material: stool | host: Homo sapiens | place: Luxembourg | collected 2012-08-03 | reverse complement strand
TCAACTAGGGTTTAAATAATATTCTTTTAGTGTCTACTTTTTATTGACAAGTTCATTTAAGCTTCCTTCTTTTCACATAATTTTTCTATATCGTCTTTATATATTAAAGTAGAATTTTTATATAATGAACACCATCTACTATCAAATTGTAATGGTTGATATTCTTTACCACAAGTATTATTTTTATATTTTGAGAATGTTTTTGTTTTATCTTTTTCTGTTTTCATACAGTTAAAGTTATCAACGTTATAATCATATACCCAGCTGTATTCGTTTCCATTTTGTTCAAATGTTGGGAATACTACAAGTTCAACACCAGATTCAAGTGTTATACCTTCTCTTTTATCTTTTTCTACTTTTTTATACTTAGTTTTTCCATATGTTAAAGCAACATATACTTTATCTTTTAAATCATTTTCACTATTAATATCTTCGATCATTTCGCTTGTATAAATACTATTTGATATTAACAATTCTAAATCATGTTTTGATATTACTATACCCATATTATTTTTATAATATCCATTTTCATAAGTATATTTTTTAGGACATATAGCATCTCTATCACTATAATTACCTATTGATATTGATTTATTATTTTTACAATACCAAACTTTGTATAATATTGCTTTATAAACTGTAGTTTCATCATTTAATTCTTCTTTTATTGCAATTTTAGGAAAAGTATTCTTAGTCTTTACAAGAAAATAATCTATATAAACAACGCCACTAAAAACTACTAATAAAACAATAATTATAATAAATATTTTCTTTAATGACTTCACTCTTATACCTCTATTCTTTTAATGTAGCGTACATTACAGCCTTAATAGTATGCATTCTATTTTCAGCTTCATCAAATACTTTTGATTGTTCACTTAAGAAAACATCATCTGTTACTTCCATAGCTGTAAGTCCAAATTTTTTATTTATATCTTTACCTATTGTTGTATTTAAATCGTGGAATGATGGTAAGCAATGTAAGAATATAGCATTTTCATTTGCAATAGCCATTGTTTCTTTATTAACTTGATATTTTTGTAATAAATCTATTCTTGATTTCCATATTTCATCTGGTTCTCCCATAGATACCCATACATCTGTATAAAGTACATCTGCATTTTTAACTCCTTCTTCTACTGAATCAGTAAGTGTTATTGTGCATCCATTCTTATTAGCAATTTCAGTACATGTATTAACAAGTTCCATGTCTGGCCATAAATCTTTAGGTCCACATGCTACAAAGTTAACTCCCATTTTAGCACTCATTACCATTAAACTTCTAGCGCAATTATTTCTAGTATCTCCCATGAAAACAAATTTAAGTCCTTTTAAATGACCAAAATGTTCTTCCATAGTCATAAAGTCAGCAAGAGCTTGTGTTGGATGAAATAAATCAGTAAGTCCATTCCATACTGGTACTCCTGAGTATTTAGCTAAATCATCAACTGATTCTTGCTTGAATCCTCTAAATTCAATACCATCATAAATTCTACCAAGTACTTTCGCTGTATCAGCAACACTTTCCTTTTTACCAAGTTGACTACCAGTTGGATCTAAATATGTTGTATGCATACCTAAATCATAAGCAGCAACTTCAAATGAACATCTAGTTCTTGTAGAAGTCTTTTCAAATATTAAGGCAACATTTTTACCTTTTAGATATTCATGTGTTTCATGATTATGCTTTTTTGCCTTGAAATTCTTTGCTAAATCAAGTAAATAACGTATTTCCTCCTCTGTAAAATCTAATAATTTTAAAAAACTTTTCTTTCTTAAATCTACCATATATATATATATTTCTCCTTTCAATCTTATATGCTTTCTACAACAATTATAACTATAACAAATAAAAAAGTAAACATTTTTAAAAAATATTTACCTATTTTCCTAGAAATTCACGTACAATTGGATTCTTACTATTAAGTATATCATCAGGGGTACCATATTCTAAGATGCTTCCATCTTTTAAAAATAATACTTTATCAGCAAATGATTTTATTAAATCCATTTCATGTGATACTACTACTATAGTTGTTGTTTTAGAAAGTTCATTTAATAATGAAATAAAATCATTAATAGTTGCTGGATCAAGAGCTGATGTTGGTTCGTCTAGCAATATTACTTCTGGCTTAGTTGCAAGTGTTCTTGCTATTGCTACTCTTTGTTTTTCTCCACCACTTAATTTAGAAGGATAAGAATCTATTTTATTTATAATATTTACTTCACTTAATAATCTTTTTACTAAATCATCTATTTCTTTTTCATTACCCATCTTAAGCAATTTAGGTGCAAGAGATACATTTTCTCTTACTGATAAATGTGGAAATAAATTATAATTTTGAAATACCATTCCTACTTTACTTTTTAATGCTACATCATCAATATTACTAATTTTAACACCATTTAAAAATATATTTCCTGAATCTATCTTATTAAGTCCATTTAAACATCTTATTAGTGTTGTTTTTCCACATCCTGATGGACCAATGATTAATAGTTTTTCATTATCATTTATATCAAAACTTATATTTCTAAATACATATTTGTTATTATATTTTTTACTTATTTTTTTAATACTAATCATTTACATTCAACTTCCTTTCCATTTTTTTAAGAAGTTTACTAATAACACTTGTAAGAACTAAATATATTAAAGCAACAAGTACAAGTGGGAAGAAATAGTCATATGTTCTTGATGCGATAATATCTGATGCTTTTGTTAAATCTTCTATTCCAATATAACCAGCAATTGCTGTTTCTTTAATCAATGTTACAAATTCGTTACCCATGGATGGTAAGCTTACTTTAATTGCTTGTGGAATAATTATATATTTAAGCACTTGTCTAAAATTAAGTCCAAGTGAAAGTCCTGCTTCTACTTGCCCATCATCAATACTATCAAATCCACTTCTAAGAATTTCAGCAACATAAGCTGAAGAATTAATACCAAATGCTATAATTCCAACAATAACAGAATCAATAGTTGATGTTTTAAATATAACATAATACATTATCATAAGTTGTAAAACACTAGGAGTTCCTCTTATAATATTTACGTATATGTCAAATATTTTACTAAGTAATTTAAATTTACCTCTTTCTTTATTAGTATACTTTACAATAGAAATGATACTTCCAAGTAATATACCGACTATTAATGCTCCTATTGCTATAAGTATAGTATTTTTAAGACCTTCTAATATTAATTTATATCTTTCATCAAATATAACTGTCTTATAAAAATCATCATAAATTCCATTTAACAATTCACTCATAACTTCTAATTAGAAGAATGATTAATAATATATTCTTCTATTTTACCCTCTTTCATTAATCTTTCTAAAACACTATTTATTTTATTTAATAATTCAGTATTTCCTTTTTTAACTGCGATTGCATATTTATCTGTAAATAATGTTACATTTAATATTTCAAGTTCTGGATTTGATTTAACAAGTTCTATTGCTGGTAATTTATCCATTACAATACAATCTGATTTAGCAGTTTTAACATCTTCTGCAGCTGCTAAAAATTTCTTTTGTCTAAATAATTTAACATTACTGAATTTATCAGTTAAATACGTATCAGCAACAGTACCAAGTTGTACAGATATAGTCTTATTTTCTAAGTCATTCATACTTTTAATCTTATCATAACCTTTTCTTACAACTACAACTTGTTCACTAGTCGCATATTCAATAGAAAAGTCAACGCTCTTTTTTCTTTCTTCATCTATGCTCATACCAGCAGTTGCAAAATCAGCCTTACCAGAATTAAGTTCATTAATAATTGAACCAAAGTCAACATCTTTTATAACAAGTTCTTTATTAAGCTCTTTTGCTATTTCACGAGCAATGTCAACATCTACTCCTACTACTTCATCCCCACTTCTATACTCATATGGTGCAAATCCTGACTCTGTAACCATAACAATCTTATTACTTTCTTTTCCACATCCACATAACATAAAAATGATAGTTAAACAAATAAAATATTTAAATAATTTCTTCATACATTTACTCTCCTAATATAAATTATATCAATATAATATTTCTTTTACAAGAAAAATAGTTTATAATATTTAATAGGTGATGAAATGAAAAAAATATTTACAATAATATTATTATTTATTGGTATACTAAGTATTAATGTTAATGCACTTGAAAATTCTTATTTTAAGATTGATATACCAGAAGGATATAAGGAAGAAATAAATGAATCAAGTCTATATAAATGGACTAAAGATAACAATTATATAACAATAACAATAGATAATAACACTAATAGATATGATATATTAAGATATACTGAAGATGATATGAAAAAATATGAAGAATATATTGAAAATTCTATTAATGAACAACTAAAAGATTATAATATAAAAGTAGATGTTAAGAATGTTAGAAAAGAAAAAATTAATGATAGGAATTGTATAGTATATGATACAGTGTGGCCTACTAAAGAATCTACTGGTTATGATACTTATCAAAGAGGATATACATTTACTACTGATAAATATATAATGATGCTTACATATAGTTCTGATAGTGAACTTGATAATAATACTGAACTTACTAATTTAATAGATAGTTTTAAAGTTCTTGATAGTGAAATAGTTTATAATGACAAATATAGATATAGAATAATGATAATAATCGCAGTAGTAGTTGGATTAATAGGATTTACAATTTCAGCAATAATTAAAAAGCGTAAATGATAGATACGCTTTTTTTATGCTATTTTATCTTTAATTTTAGAAAGTATTAATTTTTCACTTCTTGATACTCCTGCTTGGCTCATTCCCATCAATGTTGCTGTTTCACTTTGACTATATCCTTGATAATATCTATAATCTATAATTTTTCTATCTATTTCATCCATAGATTCAAGTTCAGTATCTATAAGAATCTTATTTAATATATCATCCCTATTATCAACTACTCCTTCATATGTAAAGTCTTCACTTACTTCACTACTCATAGTAAACATAACACTTTCAATAATATTTAAGAGTTCACTTTCGCTTATTTCCATAAAAGAAGATATTTCACTAAAACTTGGTTCTCTTTCATATTTTGTAAATAATAATTCACGAATATTAATATACTTTTTATATATAGACATATATTCTTCACTTACAATAATATTTCTATCTTTACGTATAAAATCAACTATTTCACCAAGAACATATTTATAAGCATAAGTACTAAATTTTGCGTTACTATCTTCTCTATACTTTTTATATGCTTTTATTACACCTATTGAACCTACTTGATATAAATCTTCTATACTATAATATTTGCTATATTTAGATGCTATTTTATATATAAGGCCTTCGTTAGCTTTAATTAGTTCATACATTATATCATTCATATATTTAAAACACCTACCACTGACTCTTCATTTTTAGATTTAAAACAATAATCAAATACATCACTACTTTTAATATAATTATTAACATCATTATTAATATCGCATATAGCAACCTTACCATTAAATCTATTTACAATATTAGATATTTTAATAAATGATTCAAGTCCATAATTATCTATCATAATAATATTAGATAAATTAATAGATACTTTTTTAGCAGTAAGTTCTAATATAATTGGTATAATTCTTTCTTCAAATTTACTTATATTACTTCTTATAAAGTTACCTATAATTCTTATAAAAAGAATACCCTTTTTATAATCAATATCTATATCCATTCGCGTCTCCTGAATTAATACTATAATAATATAATAGATATTTAAAGTGATTCGACAAAACTAGATCTTTTTATCTACTATTTTTTTATAAAAAATAAATAACATTAAAGATATAGTTATGAATGATATTAACAATAGAATAAAACTATACTCTATAAAGTCTCCTGTTTTAGGATTTTCTTCTTCTATTATTTTTATGGAACAAAAATTTTTTATACAATAATTTTCATTTTTAACAATATTACCATGATTATCTAAAATTACATAATCATTAAGTAAGTAACTATAAAATTCTTTCTTAGTATTTTCATCTTTAATATAGCCTTCTAATTCACTATAATATTCTTTAGTGTATTCTCTTACTAATTTATATGTTCTATATAATCTATCTGTATAACTATACATAGGTATCATTTGTGATAATTTAGGTTTCATATTTAAATTATTTATTATTAATATATCCTTATCTAAGTTAAAGTCATTATAATAAATATCATATATATAACACTTGTATGATACATAGATAGAACTATTATTATCGTAATATATTTTAATAACGATATCATTAAAATCATATTTATTATCTAACTTAATATTTATATTTGTATTTATCATATTATAGTTATTGTAATCTTTATCATATAAAAAACTATACTCATCATTTATTTCATAACTTATTTTTTCATTCAAAATAAATATTTCTATTTCTGAAATATCACTATTATTAAATATAAAGTTTATAGAATCTATATCATTACTTTTAAATGTATACATTTTATTTCTTCTATGGATGGTTCTACTGATGTAACTATCTGGTTTAATTATACTTTCTCCATCACTTTTCTTTTGAACTATATCGTTGTAATCAATTATTTTATCTTTAACTAGTTCTTTCATAATGTATTCTTCATCAGTAATAACATCTTTATACCATAAATATCTATCCTCCTTTCTTATAAGTAATTTACTTATTTCAGTAGGATATTCACTACTCCATTCGCTATATTTTTCTGTTACTGCTTGTACTCTTATAAATAAAAAAAGTGTTATTGTAAATATAAGATATTTTTTCATACCTCAACCTCCCTCTAATATTATTATTAGCGAAAAGTTTACAAAACACTTCTTTTTTTGACAATTTTTTCTATTTTTTTAAATAAAATACGCAACCATTATCTTTATACAAACATAAATCATTTTTAGATTCTCTATATCTAAATGTATATAAACTATCACGTACAACTATTAATAGAAAATCTCCCCTATCTTCTAGTTCATATTTATATGCTGTATATCCTTTTCCATTATCATTTATTTTTATTTCATCATGAGATATTATTACAGTCATAGAGTCACCTTTGAATTCTCCATAATATCCTGGCATACTTATAACTACAATTATAAATCCAACTATGTATAGAATTAGTTTAACATAGAGACTTACTTTAGTAGGTTTTTTCCAGATTGTTCTTGATACAGGTGTAATTGTAAGTATACCTGCGATAACTATTATTATTGCTCCTAAAGCGCTATATTCAGTGTATGCGAGTCCTGCAATAATTCCCCATATTCCTAAACAAGTATAAGCTTTTCCTTTACTTTCTGGGTGCCTTTTAACTTCCTTAATAGAGTCGTATATCCATCCAATCAAAAATAATCCCGCAGTAAATAAATATAAAAATCCTTTTCCATATTCTCTTCTAGCAAATTTATGAAGACCAAACATACCACCAAGTATTGTTAATACAGTATAATCTTTTTCATTAGTATTAACATTATTAACATTTTTACTATCAAGTTTATCATATTCACTAAAACTACTTATATATTTTTCATATGTTTCTTTATACATAGATATTTCTGTTTCATTTGCTAAACTAGAATATTTATTCCAATAACTTTCATATAAAGAATTATATCTTTTATTTGTAAAGTCTTCACTTAAACTACGAAGTAATCCTATCCATATAACAGGATTATCAACATATCTTTTAGATAAACTTAGATATGAATTATAAGCACTAACATATTCCTTAAAATTTAAATATGTAAGAGCATTCTTAAATTCTTGTTCTTCATCTATTTCACCAGCATTAATATGTTTAACTTTTAAAACTTCATCATCAATAAGAAATTTATTACCACAATATTCACAATTCATTTCTTTCTTATTTTGATCTACTTTCATAGTTGCCCTACATTTAGGACAAGTTACTTCTATTAATTTCATAAATACCTCCATACGATAAGTTAATTATACAAAATAAATAAACTTTAGTACATAGAAAAACTGCATATTTAATGCAGCTTCAATAATTATTTTTTTAATAATTTAGTTATTTCTTTAATATTTTTAATAAAGAATATACTATCAATAATATTAGATATAGCATATATTGATAATATTAATCCTAAATAAGTAGTAATAGCTATAGTTCCAATAGTAGTTGGATTTACTATAATTATTAATCCACATATTATAGATATAACTGAAAATATAAATATAGATAGCCAATTATTATATCCATATTTCTTTAATAATAAAGATATTCTAAAATCTAAAGCAGATTTAGTTACCATTACTATACCAACGAATATTGGAAATAATGTTTTCATTAATATAGGATTTAGTATTAATACTACACCTATTAATATTTGAATAATACCTAGTGTTAAAAATCCTGAGAAGAAAAAACTTGATTCTTTTTCTACTATAAAATAGATACCATTAATAATTAATACTACAGATAATATATATGTAATAGTTTCAAAAGATACTTCTGGAAATATCATAAATATCATACCAAGTACAAACAAAAGTATTGAAATTATAATAGATGAATATAAAAACTTATTTATTCTTTCTGCCATAACCCATACTCCTTTCTAGTATAATTATAACATTAAATGTTTATATATTCTATAATTAATGTATTTCTTTTATCATTTTTATTTGGCTATTTTTAAATAATTTTCTAATCAATAAAACTGATACTATGTAATTTCATAATATCAGTTTTTCTATTAATTAATCGTTTTTATCAATATCTTTTTCTAATATTTTACCTGTTTTTGCATCTAATTTATATTCATATTCATATTCACGAGTTTCAAAACTAATTTCATATTCATTATCATCAAGTTCAATTTCATAATCATAGTATTCGGTAACTTTAGCATCATTTAATACAATATTTTTAGCTTTATCTTTACTTATTAATTTAGAAATATCTACTTTTTTATTTTTAACTTCATATTTTATAATGTTACCATTTTTAGCATTAATTTTGATTTCATATTCAGCACTTTCTGTTTCAAATTCTACTTCATATATAGGAGTACCACCTTTGAATTCAAATTCTATATCATAATCATAATACTTTGAAACATTCGCTTTTTTAATAGCTATTTCTTTTATCTTATCTTTTGATAAATAAGTATTGCTATTATTGTTATTATTGTTACTATCTTTGTTCTTATTTTCTATTTCACTTTCAAGTATCTTACCACTAATAGCATCTACTTCATAATCATATTCTATATTATTACAATCAAATTCAACATCATATATCATATTACCATTTTCATAGTCATATTCTATCTCTAAATTAGTAACATTTTTATTTTCAACTTTAGCATGCTTAAATACTATATCTTTTACAGTATCTATACTTATATATTTAGATGTACTAGCACTTCCAATAGTACTTACTTCTTCATTTTTATTTATACTACTATTAGCTAATATATTAAGTTCATTAGTACTTAACTTACATAAATCTTCAAATTTATATAATGAATTTTTATTTATAATACTTTTAATTAATTTAACTTTAGATACAGAAATATTATATTTTTTTGATAATTCATTATCATAATTACTAGTATTAGTATTAAGAGTTAATATAGAAGAGTTAACTTTTTCGTTTTGTAAATGACTATACACATCATTTGCTAGTTTATGAACATTATATTCACCATCTACTAAACTAATCAATATTGAATTTTCATTATCATTAATATATCCATTTTTAACCATTGAACCAAATATTGCATTCATTGCAACTAAAACATCGGTACCCTTTAAATTCATATCGCCTATTACTTTAATCGCATCATCATTATTAGTATTAACACTTACAACTTTATTTTTAGAATTAATACTAAGTTCTAAACTAGGATTAACATCAATACCAATAACAGCTATATTACTATTATTTTTAAAAAATATAATTCCTATAAATAACATAATTACACATGCAAAACTAAAACCTAAACCATAAAATAATTTCTTATTATTTTCTTTTTTCATATTTAATACAACTCCTTTATTGTTTTTTACTTTATCAGCAACATTATTAAAAGAAGAATATATTAAATTATCAAATATATTATATAATTCATCTTTTATATTCTTATTTTTCATTAATTGCCTCCTTATATTTATTACGAACTTTTTTAATAGTTCTATTATATTTTGAGAGTACTGTTGATAACTTTAAATTTAACATTCTTCCAATCTCTAAAAAAGTAAAACCACACATAGAATTTAATATTATAATTTGTCTTTCTTCATCATTGAGTTCTTCTAATATTGTTTTTAAAAGAACTTTATCGTATGAAATATCTTTTGCTTTAAGTAAATGTTCTAATGTATCTATATTGTCATAAGTCATTCTTTTATTTTTTCTTATTTTTTCTAAAGCTAAATTTCTAGTTATGGTTATAATCCAAGATAATGGCTTATTTTTAGAAGAATATAAATTTGCATGTTTATATACATTAAGATAAACATCTTGCATTACATCTTCTGCTTCAGTAATATTTTTTAAAATAGAAAATGCATATCCAAATACAATTGTTCTTGTATTATTATAGAGCATTTCTAGAGCGCTCATATTACCTTTAGCAATATCTTTAATATAATCGTCTAATGATATATTGTTATCTAACTTCAATATATATTGCATATTTTACTCCTCTCATTATAATAATGTTTTAAACAATAAAATTATTGCATAAAATTTAAATTTATTTATTTTTTTATCATAAAAGTAGATAATTTAATCTTTTTTATAACTATTTATTTATTTTATTATTGTTACATAATCTTCTTTTCTAGGTTTAGGTACAGATAAATTTCCGTCAATATAACCTAGTATACAATGCCCTATTCCAACATAGTTATCAGAAATGTTCCATTCCTTTAGTAATTCTTTTCCTTCTTCAGTTTCAAATTCTTCTTTTGCTCTGTGTATCCAACAAGAACCAATACCTAAACTATGAGCAGCATTCATTAGATTTCCTAAAACTAAACTCGCATCTTCGATATATGTCATTTTTGTTTTATCAGCAAGAACTACTATTACTGTTGGTGCTCCATAAAAAGGATCAACATCTCTATTCATAATTTTAGCATTTAATTTTGATAGTCTTTCTATCATTGATTTATTTTGTAATACAACCATTTTTGGAGATTGCATGCCCATACCGCTTGGTGCATATTCTCCAGCTTTTAATATAAGATTTAACTCTTCATCTTTTATTTGTTCACTTTTATATTTTCTACAACTTCTTCTTTCAATTAAATTTTTAATTGTTTCATTCATAAACTTTCCTCCTTAATTTATTATTTATATTAATTTTGTCACAGTATTTTATCTCCTACTTGAACAAAATATGTATATGGAGAACCACCACATGACTGACAAGTGTTTACTACAACTTTTACATTTCCTTTTGAATCTTTAACAGCAAGTAAACCTATCGTTACATTTTCATATTCATAACTTAGTAATATGCATATTATAAATATACTAATCTTTTTCTATAGAAGTAACTTTATAATCTAACTTATTTATTGTATCAATTATATCTTCATCAGGAATACTTACACTTGAATATATTGTTGCTGTTTTGTCTTTTAAATTAATTTTTACTTTAGTAATACCATCTAATTTTAATAATGATTTTTCAACTTTTTCCTTACAGTGTTCACACATCATCCCTTCAATAGTAATTACTTTTTTAATTTTTTTGTTAAACATAAATTATCTCTCCTTCCATCTTTTTAATCTTAATGCATTTATAATAACAGTAAAACTTGATAATGTCATAGCAAGTCCAGCAATCATTGGATTCATTGTTATATTTATAAATTTAAATAATCCACATGAGATTGGTATCATACAAGCATTATAGAAAAATGCCCAGAATAGATTTTCTTTTATATTACCCAGTGTTCTTTTGCCTATATCAAATAAATTATATATTGAATTTAAATCATTTCTCATTAATATAACATCAGCAGAATCAACAGCAATATCAATGGCTGAATTTAAACTAACACCTATATCAGCAAGTGATAAACTAGGTGCATCATTTATTCCATCTCCTACCATCATTACTTTAAAACCTTTATTTTTAAGTTCTTTAATTTTATTTGATTTATCTTTAGGTGATACATTCGCTATTACTTCTTTAATACCTATACTCTTAGCAATTATATCAGCTGTAATTTCATTATCACCAGTAAGCATAATTATTCTTTTATCTATATTTTTTAATTTATTTATTACATCTTTAGCATTATCTCTAATTATATCTTTTACTCCGATAAGTCCAATAACTTTCTTATCTTCTATAACATAAACAATACTATTACCATCTAAAGATAATTTCTTTTCTTCACGTAACATATTATTATTTATCTTATATTTATCAAATAATTTATTGTTTCCAATTAAATAAGATTTATCATTAATTGTTCCACTTAGTCCTATTCCTGCAATATTTTTAAAATCATCTACATCTAAAGATTTTAAATTATTAGTTTTAGAATATTCCTTAAAAGAACTTGCTATTGGATGAGCCGTCTTATTTTCTAATGATGAAACTATTTCTATTAAATCATTATCACTATAATTAGATTTATTTATTATTTTTGATATTCTTAAGTTTCCATAAGTTAATGTTCCTGTTTTATCAAATACTATTACATCTATTTTATTTACATTTTCAAGTATTTCTGACTTTTTAACTAATATTCCATTTTTAGCACATAATCCTTCACTTACTACTATCGCAAGTGGTGTTGCTAGTCCTAAAGCACAAGGGCATGCACAAACAAGAACGGTTACAAAATAAACTATTGATTCATTAAATGTTGAACCTAATATTAAATGTATAATTAAGGTTAATAATGCTATAAAGATAACTACTGGAACAAATATTCCACTTACTTTATCAGCAATTCTAGCAATAGGTGCTTTCGTATTAGTTGCTTCAACTACTAGCCTTACTATTTCTGATATAGTTGAATCTCTACCTATATTCTCTGCTTTATATAAAACTTCTCCATCTAAATTTATAGAACCTGCAACTACTTTATCATTTATACTTTTTTTAATTGGAATAGATTCACCACTAATAAATGATTCATCTATGTGTGCATTACCTTTAACGATAACTCCATCAACAGCAAATCTATTTCCTGGCTTAACTATCAATATATCTCCCTTTTTAACTTCATCAATAGATACTTTTTTCTCTTTATTATTGATAAATAATATTGCTTTATTTGGAGTAATTGTTACAAGTCCTTTTATAGCATCTTTAGTTTTCTCTTTACTAATACCATCTATATATCTACCAAACTTAATTAAATATAAAATGATACATACACTTTCAAAATATAAATTTTCTACATATTCATTATTTCCTTTTAATATCATTATCATATTAAATGTACTAAATATAAAACTAGAAACAACTCCTAAAGTAACAAGAGTATCCATATTAGGTGATTTATATTTAATATTCTTAATTCCACTTATGATAATATCTTTACCAAAATATATAAAATATAAACTAAATATAAATAGACATACTGAATAATTTACTGGATAATTTATCATATGTAAGAATGGTATTACAGGTAAATGTATCATGTGTGACATAGAAATGTATAGAACTAATAATGCAAGTATTCCATTCACAACGAAATATTTTGTTCTGTTATTATCTTTGTCTTCATTTTCATTGTAAAGACCTAGTGATTTAAATCCTGCTTCACTTACAAATCTATTTAAATCATCCATCGTAATATTATCTTCATAAGTTATACTCGCTGAAGACATTACTAGGTTTACTAAAGCATCATCTATTCCTTCTTGCTTTAATAAGTATTTTTCTAAACTTGATGAACAAGCACTACAAGTCATACCATCTATTTTTAAAATTATTTTTTTCATATTTATTCTTTCTTTCTACATTGTATTTTTTGCTTATTAAGCCATTCAATAGTATCTTCAATTGTATTTTTCATATCTCTATTTTTAAAACCTAATTCTTTTTTTGCTTTTTTATTACTAAAGTTTGAATTTGAAGATAATGTATATAATGAGTATTTTGTGAAAAGAGGTGTTTGTTTTTTTAAATTATAATACATTTCAAATATAGGTGCTATTAACTTTGCAAGACCTATTGGTAGTACTAATTTAATTCTTTTTCTTCCTTTCACATCACAAATTAAATCAGATAGTTCTTTAATAGTTATATATTTATTAGATAAGATATAGCATTCACCATTATTATCTTTTTCACAAGCACTAATAATACCATCTACTACATCTCTAACATCAACGAAATCATATCCTCCTTTTACACAAGCAATTAGTTTACCATTTGATACTTCTTTTACTAATTCAGTTAGATGACTATTACCAAAATCGTTTGGACCTATAATTCCCGAGGGATGAATAATACAAGCATTTAAATTTCTACTTTTTACTGCTCTCATTACAAACATTGCTGCCTCTGCTTTTGTTTTTGCATATAGTCCATAAACATCATCTGGATTAAAATTATTTACTTCAGTTATTAATTCATTATTATTTTTTTCTGGAATTGCATGAACACTACTTATATAGATAAGTTTTGCTTTTGCTTTTAAAACTTTATCTATTATATTTTTAGTGCCATTAACGTTAACATCATATATAAGTTGATTATATTTAGATTTTATATATACTACTGCCGCACAATGAATTACATATACTTCATTATTATTAATATTTTCAAAAATAGGTGTCAAAGATTCTTTTTTAGTTATATCACCATAATATATCTTGCATCTTAAATTTTCTAGTGATTTTATAGAATCATTTTTTAAAACAAATGCCCTAATTTCATTATTACTGTCCTTCTCTAATCTTCTTATAATATTGTTTCCTAAAAATCCATTTGCTCCTGTTACAATATAAATTTTTTTCATAATATTCACCCCACTATATTTCTTTTTAAAATTACTAATAGTTCATTATTAAAACCTCAATAGTTTTTTGTAATATTTTATTGTTGTTTATGATAATTTAAATTATTATAATCATAAATTATATACTGCATAGTATTATTGCATTCTTTTATCCATATTTCTAACTTTTTATAAACTGTACGTTTATGTTCAATCTATATATTATTTTACCATATTTATATTAAATTTGTATAAATTATATTTTTTTATTATCTTTTAACAATGTTATTAAATAATATAGTAAGAAAGTAATTAAATTTTTATATAAGCTTTCTTATAAGATCAAAAAAGAGCTAGATTAATAATCTAACTCATATTTTAATTTATTTATCAAATATGATACTTGCTTTTACTTCACCATCACTTTTAATTTCATTAACTTCATTATTTTTAATCCAAGAAGCATATAAAGTTATATTTTTCTCTATGTTATCCTCTTCTCATCACTCTTCATACCTAACATCACTCATATAATTAAATCTACTTATAAAATAATCATACGAATACTCTTGGGCTCTATTTTCCATAATATCATTTATAGGTATAAGAGTATAATCTTTTAATATTACATATTTATATGTAAATGTTAATACCTCATCATAATAATTAGTTAACATATTAATTTTTACCGTAGTAGTAATTGTTTTATTTAAATTGGTATCAAAATAATTCATTAATTCATAAAATCCTTTATCAGTTTTAAGGATTCTTTCATTATATATTCTAATTATTTTTTCACTTTCATAATTACCATTTACTTTTTCAAGAGTAGGATACTTTTCATTTCCATAATTTTTGACATATAAAATATTATCTTTTACATAAGCATATTCTGACATAAAATCATAATCAACTTTTTTGCCAAGAAACTCAGTTGAATAGTTCCATTTAAGATAGTCACTAAGTCTATAATTTGCATTTAAATACATATCATAACTATCTATAATTTTATTATCTGTATTATTATCATGTAAAGTATATATTCTATCGTTATAATCATAAAACTTTATATCTGCTCCAAAATTTGGACAAATATTCATAACCTTAATACTTTTATCTATATCATATACTTTTTTGTAAACAAATTCACCATTATCTAATTTATTAGGATTAAATATATATATAGAATTATTATTTATAAATGAATATTTACTAAATGAAGTATCTTCATTTAAAAACTTTCCATCATTTAATTTTTTATAATCTTTATCTGGATATTTCTTTTTTAGTGCTTCTATAATAGACTGTGTTTCTGGAGGTGTATGGTCTATTAACATTGGTTTATTACTTATAATAGCAACAATAATTATAATAGCTATTAATATAATAATTCCTATTATGGCATAAATTATTTTTTTATTTTTCTTTGTCATATTAACCTACTTTTCTATAATGCCACTTGTCTTTTTTGAATACATATCATCAGTTATAGGTTTGTATCTTTCTCCATCATAATCATCAGTAAATCCATTATATGCTTTATATATTTCATTAGTTTCAGTATCATATACTCTTTCATATCCAAGTGTTGCATCACTTTGCTTTTGACTCATGATATCAAAAGATGTATTTCTCTTATTCCATGAATCCATTATTCCATCACTTATCTCGTTTCCTATAGCTCTAATTTGTTGAAAGTTCTTCATAACTGCATCTTGTTGTTGATTAAATCCATTTATAAATGTATCTGTAAATTTTAGTGAAGAACAAATAGTATTCAATGTGTCTTGCCAATCAATAAATTCATCTTTTGGTGCTGTAATAAAGATAGCATCATATACATTTAAGTATTGTATATCTATTTGTTTACCAGATATTATATTTTCTAGTACATAATAAGGACCCACATCATATACATAAGCAGTAAATATTCCTTCTCCCTCTTTACCATTTGCATCTTTAAATGTTGCTCTTAACATATCTCCACCTAAACTAGCTTTACCTAAATTATCAATTACAGTAAAATCAGTTAATGTTGGAAATGTAAATGTGTTAGTATTATTTAAAGTACCTAAATCATTAAATATTTTATAAAATCCTTCCGTATTTTTAGTAGCTATTACACTAGCTTTAGCAAATGGATTATTCGGATAGTATTTTTGTTGCCATCTTTTAGCGTCTACAGATTTGTTATACCCTTCAGTTTTCATGTTTAAGAAAAACTGATAAGCAGGATTATTTGGATCATACACTTTAATAGTATAATGGATATAATCACCAATTGTATCAACTTTCCATCCCTTTGGCTTCTTTATAGAAAACTCATTGATTGAATAATCTTCAAATTCTATTTGACTTGCTTTAGATTTGGCTATTTTAATATTTTTATCTGGATTATAAAATACTCCTTTACCATTATTACCACCTTTAGTAAGCAAAATAATTCCTCCTATAATAACAAAAATAACAATAACAATTATAATAAGATTTTTTTTAGAAATATTTAGTTTTCCAATTTTCATAATATCAAGTTACTCCTTCCTATTTATAATTATAATTTGAAATAATACGAAGAACAACTATCTTACCACAAAAAACATTGCTTTTGATGGTAAGTGGTTTGTTATAGCCTAAATATGTTGTATAATACTTTCAAAGGGACGATGTATAATGAATTTTAAAGAAGTTTTAAACAAATATCTAAAAGAACTAAATTGTTCACAAAAAATGTTATCAGAATCTTCAGGTCTATCTGAAACTGTTATTAGTAGATATAAAAGTGGTGAACGAACTCCAGTTAAAAATAGTGAGCAATTAACTAAATTAACTACAGCAATTTTTAATATTTCAAAAACAATGAGCAAAAAACAATATACTCTTGATAAAATAGAAAATGATTTCAATAAAGTATTACAAAATGATAACTTTGACTATACTACTTTAAGTAATAATTTGAATATTTTAATAACATCTTTAAAAATTAGTATTAATGAAATGTCAAAATATATTGTTTTTGATTCTTCACATATTTCAAGAATAAGATATGGTAAAGCAAAACCATCTAATCCAATAGAGTTTTCAAATAAAATATGTACTTATATATTTAATAGATATAATAACCCTGATGACATAAATAACTTAATGACAATTATTGGATGCAAAAAAAATGACTTATCAAATAACAATTTTTATAATACATTATTTACTTGGTTAACAAGTGAGTCAATACAAGTTAAAAATCAAATAAATAACTTCTTATATGATCTTGATTCGTTTAATTTAAATGATTATATTAAAGCAATAAAGTTTGATGAATTGAAAGTTCCAAGTATACCTTTTTATAAAGCAAAATCAAGACATTATTATGGAATTGAAGAAATGAAAGAAGGAGAACTTAATTTCTTTAAGGCAACAGTTTTATCCAAATCAAAAGAAGATATTTTTATGTGTAGTCATATGCCAATGGAAGACATGGCAGAAGATGTTAGTTTTGGAAAAAAATGGATGTTTGCGATTGCTATGTGTTTAAAAAAAGGACATCACTTGAATATTATTCATAATTTAGATAGACCTTTTAATGAAATGATGCTAGGACTAGAAAGTTGGATACCTATTTATATGACTGGTCAAATATCACCTTATTATTTAAAAGATTCAAAAAATAGTGTGTATAACCATCTAGATTATGTTTCAGGAAATGTTGCACTAACTGGAGAATGTATTAAAGGTTATCATAATAAAGGAATGTATTATTTAACTACTAATAAAAATGAAATAAAATACTATAAAGAAAAAAGTGAACTAATCCTTAAAAGAGCTAAACCACTTATGCAAATATATAGAGAAAATAATATAAAAGAATATGAATTATTTTTAAAAAATGATGAAGAAATACCATGTGATAGAACAAGATATCTTTCATCATTACCCTTATTTACAATTTCAGATAAACTATTAAATAAAATGTTAAAAAGAAATAAATTTTCAAAAACAGATATTGATAAAATAATTAAATATAAAAAAGAAGAATTAAAATATATGAATAATATTTTAAAAAGAAATAAAGTAAATGATTATATTTATATAATTGAAGAAAATGAGTTTAAAAATGATCCACCTTCACTTTCACTAAATAATTTATTCATAGATAAAAAAATAAAGTATACTTATAATGAATATATAGAACATTTAAGACAAACAAAAGAATGGTCAAAACAAGAAAAAAATTATGAATTAAATTATGTAAATGATAAAACATTTAAAAATATAACTATAACATTTATTAAAAATCATTATGTGATTATATCAAAAAGTTCTAATCCAACAATACATTTTGTTATTGAACATCCTAAATTAGTTGAAGCAATTGAAAATTTTAGTCCTATTGTAAAAGATTAATAAAAAATTAAAACACCTAGTATTAACTAAGTGATTTATATCAATTTTATTGTTTAACATGTCCTGTAACAATATCTTTTAAATTACTAAAAAATATCTTTAAAAATGTTGCTTTCTTTACTTCATCATGAATTACTAAATCATAAGTATAAGTATTATTATCATATTTTAATATTAGTTCTCCTACTTTACTTCCTTTTTCTATAGGTGCTTTTACATCATTAAGTTTTACTTCAGTAGTATATTTTATATCTTTTCTATCTTTATCAACAATAATTTTTATATCATTCTCTAAATAATATTTATAATTTCTATTTTCACTACCTTTTATATTTATTACTCCAGAATAATCTTTTTTATTTAATATAGTTTCACTACCATACATACTATATCCATATTCCATCATACCTATTGTATCACTACTTCTATTATCTTTTGTGTTGCTTTTCATAACAACACTTATAAGTCTCATATTATTTTTATTCATAGTTGCTGTTAAACAATAACCTGCTTTATCAGTGTAACCAGTTTTAAGACCATCTATTCCTTTATAAAATTTAATTAATTTATTTGTATTCACAAGCCAATGATTTTCTCCTGAAACATTAATATATTCATCAAATGTACTTGATATTTTAATCGCAAGTTCATGTTTAACGAGTTCTCGTGCCATAAGTGCCATATCATATGCTGTTGTTAAATGACCATCTTCATCAAGTCCATGAGGATTTTTAAATGTAGTATTTTTACATCCAAGATCTCTTGCTCTTTCATTCATCATATTAACAAAATTTTCTACTGTACCACCTATTTTTTCAGCAATCGCAACAGCAGCATCATTTGCAGAAGCTATTCCTATTCCTTTTAATAAATCATGTACTTTTACGTTACTTCCTGCTTCAACATATATTTGAGTTCCACCCATACTTTGTGCTCTTTTAGATATTAAAACTTCATCTTCTAAATTAAGTTTTCCATTTTCAATAGCCTCCATCGCAAGTAACATAGTCATTATTTTAGTCATAGATGCAGGAGCCATTTTCTTATCTTTCTCTTTTTCAAATAATATTTTACCTGTACTTGCTTCAATTAATATAGCACTCTCACTATTTTTAGCAAGACCAATATCAGTAGCACTAATACTACCTATCAAAAATATAAACATAAAACAAAATAAAAAGATTTTTTTCATACATTATTTCACCAATAAATTATATGAATCAAATCTTTTAATATTAATATTTTATTTATCTTTCTTAGTTATTTTTTTAATTACATCTTCATTAATACTTTTACCTTTTATAGCTTCTAATACTTCAATTGGTAAACAGAATATAATTGTATTTGATTGATCACTACTTATATCATTAATAGTTGATAGTGTTCTTAGATGTAATGCTCCTGGTGTACTAGACATAGTTTCAGCAGCAATGGCTAAATTTTTAGATGCTTCAACTTCACCTTTTGCTTTAGTTAAGATTGCTTCTTTTTCACGTTCAGCTTCTGCAGCGCGAGCTATAACTCTCTTCATTTCTTCTGGTAAACTTACATCTTTAAGTTCAACATTTTCAACCTTTATTCCCCATGGATCTGTAGCTTCATCAATAATCTTACATATTTCAACAGAAATCTTTTCACGTTCACCAAGTAATTCGTTTAAAGATACACTACCTACTACATTTCTCATAGTAGTTTGAGCAAGTTGACTAACTGCATAATAGAAATTTTCAACTTCAAGAATAGCTTTTGAAGCATCAAATATCTTGTAATATATAACAGCATTAATTCTAACTGAAACATTATCTTTAGTAATAACATCTTGTTCTGGAACATCAACAACCTTAGTTCTTATATCAATTTTCTTATAAGATTCAAATATAGGCAATACTAAATTCCATCCAGGTTGCATTATTTTACTAAATTTACCCTTACTAAACTTAACTCCTCTTTCATATTCATCAATTTGTACAATACTTCTAAGTAATATAACTACTACTATAATAACAATAAACCAAAATAAATAATCCATATAACACCTCTCTATATAAATTATATCAAAATTAAAGAAAGAATACTATAATTCTTTCTTTAAAATAACATTATCATGAACATTATAATTACAATCAGTTTTTACTTTATATTCTGAATCAATAATTCCTTTAGATACAACTATATTATTTAAACAATATTTATCAATTGTATCACTATATTCTATGTAATCATTTAGTATTAATTCATCAACATTAATAATGACAGAATATCCAATATCGGGAATTAAATCTTTATCACTTACATATGTCTTAGTAGCACTAAGTAATTCTTTTTCTATATTTTTATATACTTTATCTTCATCCTTTTTACCAAGATAAACTAGAAATCCACATATAAGTACAACTATTAGTCCCCACACTGTCATAATTGTTTTATTCATTATTCATTACTTCTTTCATATCCACTTGTTGTGTAATTATTACATCTAATATAAGGAATAATAGTAGATGTATCATTATTAATAACTACTTTTGAATATCCATCACATTCTTTATTATTTTTATCATATAATTTAGAAATATAACCACCACTATATAAAGTAGATAGTTTAATAATAACAATATCTTCAGTATTGTTACTATATTTTACATTATAATATTCACGAGTAGCAACTCTTAACTTATCTTCAAGTCCTTCATAAAATAAAGTATTATTTTCAGTAGTAGGTTCTTTAATAATAGGATTATCATTTTTACCTAATAATCCAAATTTATTAGCGCCTATACAAGCAACAGCTAAACATATAACAAATAATAATATAATTAATAATTCAGCACGAAGTCCCCAACCATTCTTATTCATAAAATCACCTTTTTCTAATTTAATTATATATTAATATTTAATTTTTTTCTATAATAATTCAATAATTTTACTCTTTAGTTCACTATCATTAACATTTTTTAGTAAATCTATTATTTTAGAATTTCTATCATTAATCTTTAATATTTTTTCATAATTAATAATTTTATCATTTATTTTATTTAAATATTTTGATGCATATGCCTTACTTACCTTATACAAGTCAGCTATTTCCTGCATAGAATAATCTTCAAAGTAATAGTATTCAAAGTAATTTTTTTCTTTTTCATTTAATAATTCTTTATATATTTCATATAAAGCTATAATATACTCTCTATTATCCATTAGAACTCCTTAAATAATCCATAAATATATTTTTCTATATCAAATGGTATCAAGTCTGTTTCTTTTTCACCAAGTCCTACAAATTTGACTGGTATGTTAACAATTTCTCTAATTGCAAGAACTATTCCACCTTTAGCTGTACCATCTAATTTAGTAAGAACAATGCCTGTTATATTAGTTATTTCTTTAAAACTTTTTGCTTGTGCGATACCATTTTGTCCAGTAGTAGCATCAATAACAAGTAATGTTTCAACTGGATTACCCGGTAATATTTCACCTATTACTCTATTCATTTTTTCAAGTTCTTTCATTAGATTTGTTTTATTTTGAAGTCTACCTGCTGTATCAACAAGTACTAAATCATAATGTTCATCTTTTGCTTTACTTACACCATCATATATAACAGCTGAAGGATCTTTTCTATCATCTCCATAGAATGAAACATTAAGTCTATCTGCCCACTCTTTTAATTGATTAACAGCACCTGCTCTAAAAGTATCACCAGCAACTAGCATAACTTTCTTTCCTTCATTCTTATATTTATTAGCTATTTTAGCAATACTAGTAGTTTTACCAACACCATTAACACCAACAAATAATACAACATTAGTTTCACCATCTTTAATATTTAATTTAGAACTAAGTACATCATCACCAACATATATCATGAATAATTCATCAACAATAACTTCTTTTAAATATTCAAAATCAGTAATATTTTCATGTTTAACTCTATCTTTAAGCCTATCAACAAAATCTATTACAGTATTAACACCAATATCAGCAGTAATTAATATTTCTTCAAGTTCATCATAAAATTCATTACTTATTTTTGTATACTTAATACCAAGTAAAGATAATTTACTAACAAAGTTTTCGCGACTCTTAGATAATCCATCAACATATTTTTCTATTTCTTTTACTTCATTATGCTTATCATTTTTTTCTTTTTTAACTTTTGTTTCTTTCTTATCTTCCTTTTCTGATTTAACATCTTCTTTATCATGAATATCTTCATCTATATTTTCATTATCAACTACTTCGTTATCACTAACTATATCATTATTATTACTTTCATTGCTTGATATTTCTTCAAATTCATCACCAGTATTTTCTTCTATAGATGTTTTCTTTTTATCTTCTTCTATTTCTTTATTAAATAAATTTTTAATTTTACTAAATAATCCCATTTATATCACCCTACTTGCTATTATACACTATATATTATTATGAATGCTAGACAAAATTAATAAAATTTGTTATAATTAAAGACACGAATTAAACTTTTTGAAGGGATGATTAAAATGAATAGTAAAAATAAAGAAACTTTAGTATGTGCCTTAGGTGGTCTTGGTGAAGTTGGTAAAAATATGTATGTAGTAATGCATGAAGAAGAATTATTTATAATTGATTGTGGAGTAATGTTTCCAGAAGATGATTTAATGGGAATAGATTATGTTCTTGCTGATTATAATGTTCTTAAGACAATGCAAGATAAAATAAAAGGTCTTATTATAACACATGGTCATGAAGATCATATTGGTGGTATACCTTTCTTACTTCAAAATATAGAGATACCTGTAATATATACACCTAATATAGCAGGTAAACTAATTAAAAATAAGTTAGAAGAAAGGAACATTAAAATACCTAAAATGATACCTGTAAATGAAGATTTACATATCAAGACTAAATATTTTAATATAGAATTTTTCACAACTACACACTCAATACCAGATTCATTTGGTATGGCTATTAAGACTCCTAATGGAACAATTGTTGAAACAGGAGATTTCAAATTTGATTTAACACCTATTGGACCTGTTGCTAATATGGGAAAAATGGCTGCTATTGGTAATGAAGGAGTTACATTACTTTTAAGTGATTCAACTAATGCTTTAGTACCAGGCTTTTCAGCAAGTGAATCTGTCGTTGATGAAGCACTTGGTGAGATATTTGCTGAGAACACTACATCAAGAATAATTTTAGCAACATTCGCAAGTAACATATATAGGCTTACTCATATAGTTGAAACTTGTAAAGAAAACAATAGAAAGATAGTAGTATTCGGAAGAAGTATGAATACAAGTATTGAAATAGCTAAAGAATGTGGATACATTAAAGATAGAGATATATTTATTTCTAGTGATGAAGCTAATAGAATGGAGCCATCTAAAGTATGTTTACTTTGTACAGGTAGTCAAGGAGAACCACTTGCTGCACTATCTAGAATCGCAAATGGAAATGATAGAAATATAACTCTTATGAAAGATGATACAGTTATATTCTCAAGTTCCCCTATTCCAGGAAATGCAATGTCAATAAATAGAATAATAAATAAACTATATCTAAAAGGCGCTAAAGTATATACTAATACAAGTGAATATGATGTTCATACAAGTGGACATGCTAAACAAGAAGAATTAAAATTATTATTAAGACTTATTAGACCAAAATATTTTATGCCTATGCATGGTGAATATAGAATGCTTGCTTCTCATACTGATTTAGGAGTACTTTGTGATATACCTAGAGAAAATACATTCATATGTAAAAATGGTGATATACTAGCTTTAAAAGATGGTGAAGTTTATAGAAAAGGAAGTATTCCTATAAATGATATATATGTAGATGGAAGTAGAATTGGAGACGTTGGAGTATCAATAATAAAAGATAGAAAAATAATGTCAACAGATGGTGTTCTAATCGTAATATTAAATCTTGATTTAAAAAATAAAAAAATGTTAATAGATCCAAATATCACTACAAGAGGATTTGTAGTAGTAAATGATAATCAAGAACTAATTAAAAAGATTCAAGATAAAACAAATATCATTACTTTAAATGAACTTGAAAAAGATAACTTTAATCTAACAGATTTAAAAAATAGAATCATATTAGAAATAAATTCATATGTAATAGAATTAACAGGTAGAAGACCTATAATTATACCTATGATATTGAGTATTTAAAAAAAAGACTTACATGATATGAACCTCGTTACTTATATTCAAGAAACGGGTTTCAGTTCAACAAAGTCTTTTTTATTTTACAAGTCTTCTTTCAAATTTAATTTCTGTATCAACGTTCTCAAAATCTTTATATATTACACTTAAGTTATTTGCTTTGCCTATACTATCAAAGTGAACTTCACATATTAAATAACCTTTATTAACAATAGATTCTTTTGTATCTCCTTCTAAGTCTGAACAAGTTGGTACTCTAAATGTAACATATTTGCCATCATAATTACATTTATATTGATGACTATGACCAAGAAAATTAAATAATACTACATTATCATTTATTTCATTAATAACTCTATTTATTTCATGTTTTAATGATATATATTCACTCTTAATTTTATAATATCCACTTCTATATCCACTTACTTTAAAATCATTTCTACGTTTTAAATCCATAAACATATCGTATTCTTCTACAATGATTGGAAATGCTTCATGATTACCAAGTAATATATGATTTGTAATACTATTATCAAATGGATAATCATTTAACATATGCATAACTTGTGAGATAGTTGAACTATATTTAGAAGGACATCTACTATAATTACAATGACAGCCTTCTATAAAATCTCCTGATATAAATATATCTTTTATGCCTAATTTACTTGCTTCATCATATACCTTTTTTACATAATCAAGATTTTCAAATCTACTTCCAGCGTGTAAATCAGATATAACAATAAATTTAAAAGTATCGCTACAATCAATAGTTTCTAATGAAGACACAGGACTATTTGTTAATATCACTTCTTCATTAAGGCCACGTAACCTCATAATAGATGGAATAATGTTAACTTCTCCACTTTTTCTTTTAACAAGAGTATTATCTCTTAATACTTTATATCCTTCTATAAGAGCACTTCTTATAACAGATAAATATATTTTTTCATTATATTGACCATAAAGAAATATCTCATAATACATATATTTTAAGAAATTAATATATCCTTCTATACTTATTCCGAGTATATCACATATTTCAGCACTACTTTTACCATCACATATTAATTTAAAAATAATATCTTTTTTGCCACCAAAATTATTAATGATCTTTCTTTTCTTTTTTCTATTTAAGAGTTCATCTATTTTTGATACAAGATAATACTTTTTTTCATCAAAAGAAAGAATGTATTCATTACGTGCTTTCTTAAGTATTGTTACTACAAAACTTTTTTCAAGATTTAATTCTTGTGATATTTCAATAATTCCCTTATCTTCAAGAACAAGTCTACTAATAATTTCATATATATTATAATTTATATTTTCCATATTCCCGCCTTTCTTATAGAATAAAAGAGTGAAAATTAATCTTCACCCTTTATCATATATAATTTATCATTCATATCAAGCATAAAATGATTAGGTGTACTACCTATAAAATATGGATACTTGTAGTCATCATTTTTAAATGTAAGATAACCACCGGCACTAATAGATGGAAGATCATATTTATTAAATGAATCTTTTATTTCATTTAAATATCCTCTATCATTAGACATATTATTTTCAGTAATGAAACTACTATAGTAAATTTCACTATTATATCCATCATTAGTATATGCGATTATTGTATATTTATTTACATTTTTAAGAATGAAGAATCCACTTAAATTATTAAATTCTAGTTTTATACTGTCTTTAGTATTCTTATTAGTAACTAATATATAATCAGTTTTATCTTCGAATGTGTAATTAAATAATTCACTTTCGTTATATTCTTCATAATTCTTTTCATATGAGATATCATAACTTTTATAATTAGGAATGTGCTTAATAAAATCATAATTTTTTACTGTTTTAATTTCATAATTATAGCATGTTTGATATTCATCATAACCTGTAACAAATATACCAAGTGGTAACATCATTAATATAAATGTTGTAATAAGACCAATAACAACAAATTTATTATCTTTAATTTCTTTCTTTTTCTCTTTTAAGTCAGTTGTTCTAAGTATTAATAATGCATTAAATATATAATATAAAATGATTAATATTGATGCAAATGTACTATATAAAGCAATACTTGTACTTGGAGTACCATAAGTACAATCTTTCACTAAGTTAATGTCGCTAAGCATAATTGAAAAGTCATAAAGGCCATGTAAGAATATTACAGACCATATATTTTTACTTCTATAATATATTGAACCAAATAATATACCAATAGATGTAGCTTGTAATATTTGTGTTATTGTTTGAAATAAGCTTTGTCCAGTTAATAAATTGCTTATATGCATAAGTCCAAATATAAGTGATGAAAATACTATTGATAAAATTATATGTTTTTTAGTATCACCAAAACGTTCTATAAATTCATTTTGAAGCCATCCTCTACATAAGAATTCTTCACTTATACCAATGAATATACATAATAATAATAAGTTAAAAAAATTAGATGAATTAAAGCTTTCTAAAGAACTAATGCTTCCATATAAATTAATGCCAATTAATATAAGCATAGGAAGTCCTAGTAATACTGAATCCTTGAATTTCATTTTCTTTTCAGTAAATACATATGAATTTTTAAATAAAAGCATTACTATTAATATAATAAATGCAAATAATATTTCAAATAGAAGTTCACTTCCATATTTACTATAATTAATATTCATTGCTATTAAATTAGGTAATATTTGACATAATATATTTACTGCTATAAAAACAACTATCATTGTTATAAAGTAGAAATATATGTTTCTTTTTTCCTTTTTTATTCTTTTCATTTTTTCACCTACTTTTTATCTTCGTCACTTAATAATTTAATTATTTTATTTTGATTAGATATCATTTTAGTCATTTGCTCATGTAGTTCTTCTAATATTAATTCACTTTTTAAATCAGTTTTATAGTCATTTTTACCACGTAATGAATCTTTTTCAGCGGCTCTATTTTGACTCATCATTATTATTGGTGCTTGTAACGCTGCTACACATGATAAGAATAAGTTTAATAATATAAATGGATATTCATCAAAAGCTTTTCCATCACAAAGTATTACTCCATTTATTACCATCCATAGTAATAAAAATATTATAAATCCTATTATGAAACCCCAACTACCTGCTCTTTTAGTTATTCTATCGGCTAACCTATCTTTCCATGTTGCATTTTCTTCAACATATTTATCAACATCTACTGCTATTTCTTGATCAAATAACATTTCCATTAGTTCTGTTTCGTCTTTGTCTTCTAATACTTTATTTTTTAGTAGCATTTTTACTATTTCTTTTTTAGTTTTAACTTGTGCCATATTATTTTTACCTCTATATAAAATATATAACAATTACAATACTTTGTAAAGATAAAAATGAAATATGTAATCCATTTTTAAGCAAAATAAAAACCACCGTTATAGTGGTTATTTCCTATTTGGTGGAGAATACCGGACTCGAACCGGTGACCCTCTGCGTGCAGGGCAGATGCTCTAGCCAACTGAGCCAATTCCCCATATAGGTAGGCACTTGATAACAATCAAGCATATTAATACTACCATATACCTATCTATAAAGTCAAGCATTATTTAATTATTTTGATAAAATATTTATAATTTCTAATGCTAATTTAAGATTATCATGTCTAATTACATTGTTTTCAACTTTGATTAATGGCTTACTAATATTTTCTATTTCAATATTTTCATCATCAATAACAACTAAATCTTTTTGTTCGGTAGTTTCATATATTTTTTGAGTTTCAGTACTTATTTCTTCACTATTAGTAATAATAGTATCTATCTTTCTTTTGCCTAAGTAACTATTTAATAATTTAATATGATCACTTACCTTAAAGTCGTCAGTTTCTCCAGGCTGAGTCATTACATTACAAACATATATTATTTTTGCATTAGATGAATCTATTGCGTCTAAAACTTCTTTACATAGTAAATTAGGTATTATACTAGTATAGACACTTCCCATACTTAATATAATCGCATCACTATCTTTAATCTTATTAATTACTTCAGTATTAACAATTGGCGTTTCTTTATAAAATACATGTTTTATCTTTTTAGGTGATAATGTAATATTATGTTCTCCTTCAATAATGCTTCCATCATTCATTTCTCCCATTAAAACAACATTATCATCAGTAAGTGGTAATACTTCTCCCTTAAGATTAAGTATTTTACTAATCTCTTTAACACCACTACTTAAGTTACCACATATATCACTCATTGCAGTTAATAGCAAGTTACCAACATTGTTACCGCCCAAATCACAATCTCCTTTAAATCTATAACTAAATAATTCAGCAACAAAGTCTTCAGTTTCACTTAATGCAATCAAAACCCTTCTAACGTCTCCCATAGCTGGAATGTTAAATTGTTCACGTAGTTTCCCAGTATTTCTTCCATCATCAGCAACACTAACAACAGCAGTAATATTAACAGGAAATTTCTTAAGTCCACTAAGTAAAACAGATTGACCAGTTCCACCACCTAAAACAACAACATTTTTATTCATCTCTACTCCTTGTCAACAAAATAAGCATAATATTCTTCAAAACATATTTTTTCATTTTTGATTATTGAAGCTACATCAGTACCAACATATCTAAGTCTCCATGTATAAGAATCAAATAATGTAATATCTTTCTTATCTTCAGGATATCTAAATATAAATCCATATTTGTATGCATTATCTTTAAGCCATAAATATTCTGTGCTTTCTCTTGGCTTATCAAATACTTTATTATATGGCACTATTTGAAAAGATATTCCTGTTTGATACTCTGAATGTCCTGGTCGAGCAACATTTTTATCTGCTTCTTCATACCCATAACTATTCTTATAACTTTCAAACATCTTTTTTTGTGCTTCATAACTTCTGTATCCATCAGATAAAACAAAAGTATATCCCGCTTCTTTACCTGCTTCAATTAATTCTTCAATATTTTCAAGTATACTTTTACTAATTTTAACACCACTATAAGAAATAGATACAGGTACATCAATTATATCTTCAGGCTCATAATCTTTAGAAAGTCCATATAGCCTATTAACAAGCATAAGATTACCTTTAGAAGTATCAGTCTCTTTCTCATTATCAAGCCATTCTACATCAGCTTCAGTATTAATAATAGATACAACATGAGTATAAGTATCATTTTTATTCTTTTTCTTATATTCCATATATTTAGATAAATTATTATATATGAAGTATTTTTCCTTAATAAAAGATACAACATTCTTATCATACTTTTCTTTTAACAATATGTCAATCTTATCATTACTAAATTTATCTTTAATAACTTTAACTTCTTCTTCACTATATCCAGCACTTAATAACTTATAATCATATGTTTTCTTATAATTATAATCTTTAATAAATTTAATACTATAAAATATAATACAGAATAGTATACTAAGAGTTATACCTATAAATATGAAAAATCTATAATAATTAAATTTTCTAACTTTCATTTATATCCTCCATAATAATTATACTAAAAATATAACAAAATGCATATAAACATAACAACTTTATACAAAATATGACATATTTATTTGAAATATAAAAGATATGTGATAAAATTTATTTATAAAGTATAGTAGAAAGGAGTATATGATATGGGAGAATATGGAGATTTAAGTTATACTACTACATCGTCAAGTTCTGATATTGCTTCATTATTTGGTGGTGGACTTCTTATTGTTATGTTAGTAATATCATTGGTAATATCATTAGTAATATTAATATCTATATGGAAAACATTTAAGAAGGCAGGTCAACCTGGTTGGGCTACATTAATACCTATTTATAATACATATGTATTAACACAAATAGCTAAACTTCCTGCATATTACATATTATTAACTTTTATTCCAATTGTAAACATATATGCAATGTTTAAAATTAATATCGAAATAGCTCATAACTTTGGTAAAAGTACAGGATTTGGTATTATATTATCACTATTTAGCTGGATTGGTTATCCAATATTAGGATTTGGTAATGCAACTTATATTGATAATGAAAATATTGGTTATAAAGGTAATATGAATGGTATGAATAATAATATGAATAGCAACATGAATAACAATATGAATAACAATATGAATACACAACCAGTTACACCAACACAAACACCAATTCAAAATAATGTACCAGTAGAACCTATGGTTCAAAATACAAATACATCATTTGAACTTCCAAAAACAGAACCTGCTAAACAAGAGTTTATAGCTCAAGAACCAGCAGCACCTGTAGTTGAAAATAAATTTGTTCAACCAAATATAGAAGTTCCAAATAGTGAACCAATAACTGATGTTAAAAATAATAATGTACAATAAAAGAATCAATTTAATGATTCTTTTTTATTTTCTTTCAAATGTAGTACCTTCTCTAGTATCTTTAAGAATAATACCTATCTCTAATAATTCATTACGTATTTTATCAGCTAGTTCAAAATTTTTATTTTTCTTTGCTTCATTTCTTTCTTCTATTTTTTTAAGAATTTCTGTATCATCCTCAAAACTTGTTTCATTAGAATCAGTTATTGACAAACTAAGTACTTTATCAAAATCACTAATTAATTTATATTTAGTAGATTCATTAGTATCAAGCTTTAATACTTCAAATACTAGTGTTAATGCATTAGCTGTGTTTAAATCATCTTCTAAACATTCTTTGAATTTTCTATTATATAAATCATATACTTCACTATCAACATTACCTTCTTTATTAAGACTTAAAACTCTATTTTTAAGTTTTTTATATGCAGTTTCAGCACCAGCTAATGAGTTATAGCTGAATGTTAGTTGTTTTCTATAATGACTTTGTAAGCATAGGAAACGATAGCTAAGAGGATTATATCCCATCTCTATTAGAGTATCAATAGTAAGTGTTTTACCATGACTCTTGCTCATCTTACCACTTTCATCATTTAAATGTTCACCATGAACCCAATAATTACACCAATGATGGCCTAAAAAACTTTCTGATTGAGCAATTTCATTAGTATGATGTGGAAATATATTATCAACACCACCACAATGTATGTCTAAATATTCGCCTAAATATTTAATACTTATACCAGTACATTCAATATGCCATCCTGGATAGCCTGTTCCAAAAGGACTATCCCATTTTAAATCTTGACTATCAAATTTAGATTTAGTAAACCAAAGTACAAAATCAGTTTTATTTTTCTTATTAGTATCAACATCAACTGTCTCTCTTACACCTTCCAAAAGATTTTCTTCTTCATGATTAGTAAGAACATAATATTTATCAAGTTTACTAGTATCAAAATATACATTTCCACCTCTTTCATATGCATACCCATCTTTTAATAATTTTTCTATTATTTTAATATATTCATCTATATTTTCAGTAGCTGGACATACAAGCTCAGGCTTCTTTATATTTAATTTATCACAATCATCAAAGAATTTATCAGTATAAAACTTAGCAATTTCCATAACTGTTTTATGTTCTTTTTTAGCAGAGTTAACCATTTTATCATCTCCACTATCAGCATCACTAGTTAAATGACCTACATCAGTGATATTCATACATCGTTTAACATTATACCCTAAATATCTTAAAGTTTTTTCTAAGATGTCTTCCATAATATAAGTCCTTAAATTTCCAATATGAGCAAAATGATATACTGTAGGACCACAAGTATACATTGTAACACATTCACTATTCCAAGGCTTAAATTCTTCTTCCTTATGACTAGCAGTGTTATATATCATTAATGACATATGCTTTTCACCTCTTTCTTTAAATAAGATTTTATCACATTTTATATTATTATTCTATGTTTCAAAAGAAAAAAGATAATTATTTCTTATCTTCAATCTTTTTAACTTCATCAGGATTACTAAATAAACTTTTACGAACTTTATCTTCGATTTCTTTATACATGGCTGGATTATTTTTAAGAACAAGTTTAACGTTTTCTTTACCTTGACCAATCTTTTCTCCTTTATAACTGAACCATGCTCCACTTTTATCAATAATTCCTAAGTTAGATGCAAGATCAATTATTTCTCCTACTTTAGATATACCTTCTCCATACATAATTTCTACTTCAGCTGTTTTAAATGGAGGAGCAACTTTATTTTTAACTACCTTAATATTAGTTTTATTACCAAGAACATCTCCACCTACTTTAATTTGTTCTCCACGTCTTACATCTAATCTAACAGTTGAATAGAACTTTAAAGCACGTCCACCTGGAGTAGTTTCTGGATTACCAAACATAACCCCGACTTTTTCTCTTAATTGATTTATAAATATACATATTGTATTTGTTTTATTAATAATACCACTTAATTTTCTAAGTGCTTGACTCATAAGCCTTGCTTGAAGTCCAACATGTGAATCTCCCATTTCACCTTCTATTTCAGCTTGTGGTACTAATGCTGCAACTGAATCTATAACAATTATACTCATTGCTTCGCTTCTTACTAATGCTTCAACTATTTCAAGAGCTTGTTCCCCAGTATCAGGTTGTGATAGTAATAATTCGTCAATATCTACGCCTAATTTTCTAGCATATACTGGATCTAATGCATGTTCTGCATCAATAAAAGCAGCTCTTCCGCCCGTCTTTTGAACTTCAGCTATCGCATGTAAAGCTATAGTAGTTTTACCACTTGATTCAGGTCCAAATATTTCTATAATTCTTCCCTTTGGAAATCCACCTACACCTAATGCTTGATCAAGTAACAAAGAACCACTTGATACTACATCTATATTTTTAACTCCTCTCTCTCCTAATTTCATAATAGCACCTTTACCAAATTGTTTTTCAATATCAGCAAGTACTTGATCTAAAGTTTTGTCTTTTTCTTTTTTCATAACATTTTGTCTCCTTCAGTAACTTAATTGTAAAATAAAAAATATCCTTTGTCAACACTTTTTTGCAAACATTTGTTTGGCTAAAATTTAATTATTGCTTCAAAAACGTCTTAATAATTAAATTATCAACTAAAATACCCCATCAATAATACAAAAACGCATCAAAAAAGCTATTCAAAATTCAAAAATAGCCTTTTTTTAAAATTTTTTAACCTATTCTAAATACAAGTCCTTAAATACAATATCTTTACTTTTCTTATTATCAAACTATAAATGTCAATATGAAATATCATAAACATCTTAAAGTTATGACTTTTCAACTTTAAAATATTTATGACTTTTTATTATATAATTTATATTTTGCCCTTAATGCTAACATTAATATTAAGGACATCTCTTTATCATTCTTTTCCTCTACCATTGCTCATCAACGCTTTCGCTTATGAGTTCGCAAGAGTTATTTCTTTCATTCCTTCCCAAAAGTCGGAAAGGTTTCTCTATCTTTTACTAATTTTGGACAATCACTGCTTTACATTTTTATCCCATTCGGAAAGCCGGGGAGACGCCGTCAGTAGTATAAGCAGTGCCGGTATTCCAATCACCGGCGGCGTTATAGACAAAATAGAAACTGCTAATATTAACAGATTTGGCGGAACGCAGCCACCAATACGATGCAGTAGAATTGTTTATTTTTATAGCTTTAGAACAACTAGATGTTGTTACTCCTTCATTTTTATAATAATCAAGTTGTCTTGTTAAATCTTTTGCTGTATCATAACTATTATTAAAGTCAGTATATATTTCCTTTGGTGCTAATAAATATAACTTATCCGTTGATGTAAAATTAGATGTATCACTCTTTCCATAACTTGATACTACTGTTGTATCTATTATTCCATTCTTTAAATCAGAAGGTAGTGAATTATATATATCATTATTTACAAATGTTCTCATACTTGAATTTGGCCATCCGCCTACATTATATCCATAATCATATTGTGTTCCATTATATTCACCTGCTGGATTCATATTATGCGTTGTTATTATATCTGCAAATTCAAGTACAAATCCACATGCTGTTTGTGAAAATCCAGAAGTACTGCATTCACTTGGTGTACTCATATTAGCAATTCTAATTGTATGTGTTCCATAAGTTGTACCTAAATCTACTTCTTTTGTATCTCCTACATTATATTTACTTATATTATTATTTTTTACAGCTTTTATAATTGTTTTCCAAGAATCAGTACTAAATGAATTAGGTGCTGGCATATCTTTATCAGCAATATCAGTAAAATATCCAGGATTACTTGTTCCACCATCTATGCGGGCATATGTTTTGTCAATATAGTTTGAATTATATTTAGTTCCAGAACCACCTACTAGAGAAGTACAACCATAAAACATATTAGTACTTGAAGTAACAGTATCAATATTAAATTTACTACTAACATATATTGTTTTTAAGTTATTAGCATTATTAAACATATAACCCATATTAGTAACATTACTTGTATCAAAACTACTTAAATCTAATGTTACCGCTTTACTACTAGCAAACATATTATACATATTAGTTACTTTACTTGTATTAAAACCACTTACATCTAAGATTGTTGCTTGACTAATGTGAAACATACTACCCATACTAGTAACATTACTTGTATCAAAATTACTTATATCTAGTGTTGTTGCCTGACTACTCCAGAACATACCAAGCATATTATTTACTTTACTTGTATCAAAATTACTTAAATCTAAAGCTTTTGCTTGGCTATTAAGAAACATATATGACATTGATACAACTGGTTTATTGTTTATATAAGTACATAATTTACTTGTTACTGCATCAGTACTCGCTTTATCAGTAAGTTGTACTCCCCATCCATTATTTGATATATAACTCCAAGCAAGTCTAGATGGAGCATAATATCCTTCCTTTTTATACCCATAAGTATATTGCCCATTTACATATTCAAGTCCCTGTGTAAGAGTGCTATCAGTCTTACAAAAATATGTATTTGATGATGGAACTTCTATAGTAGTTATTTCACTATAACCACTAGGTACACTTATATCACTAAGTGTATTATTTATATATCCACCTTTTAAAGAAAAACTTACATTTTGTGAAGTTGTACTATTATTTCTAATAAATAGTTTTAAATTATTAGTATTACTACTTGTTACACTATCATTAGGACTTTTATAATTTGTTTTAACTTCATCAGTATCTTTTGTTTCACTAAAATATTTTATTTCTAAGTTAGAGTTATTTAAATAAAGTAACTTATAATATGTATCTACTGGATTTAAATTATTTACTTTTACATCTATAATTGTTTCGCCTGCTGGTACTGTTAAAGTGTTAGTAGTAGTTCCATCTATTTCTATTGAATATTTAAGTTCTCCAATATACATTTCAGCTGCTTTATGATTGTTTGAAGTAACTATGAAATTAGAATAAGTTAGACTTAATGAAATACTAAATCCTATAAATATTAAAAGTATCATAAGATAATTATGTTCTTTTATAAAATCTATTACCTTTTTCATATCTACTCCTATACTATAAGTAGATTTTATCATTTTGTATTGCGAAATACAATGCATACTTTATATCTTTTTTGTAATACGATAATTTTGGAGGTTAAATATGACTTTTAAAATTAAAGAACATAAAAACGAAACAGAAAATAAAACAATAAGATTTCCTGTTTAATTAATTGATAAAATTGAAAAATAGCTTGTAGGTAAAAATATAACATTTTCTTCGTTTGTTATTCAAGCGTATAGATATGCCCTTGAAAATATTGAAAAAACTGATATTAAAGAAAAAAGTGAGAAATAAAAAAAGTATTTATTTTGTATCGAATAAATACTTTTTATTTTTAACATAATATTGAATACCACTAATAACTGATAATACTGTAGCTATCATTATTATTGTACGTGATACGAAATTAACACCTAAAAGTGAAAATGGGATATCTTGGAAAAATAATAATGTAATACCTACTAACATAAATGCAGTTTTGAATTTACCAGCTTTACTAGCACCAACAGCACCTGATTTTTGACCTGCTACCATCTTTATAGAATCAACAAATATATCTCTTGAAACTATAACTACAGGAACAACTACACTAATATAACCTTCAACAGCAAGCACAATAAGTACACCATTTACCAGTACTTTATCAGCAATAGCATCCATTACTTTACCTAAATCAGTTACTAAATTATATTTTCTAGCTAAATAGCCATCTAAGAAATCAGTAAGTGAAGCTATCATAAATATAACACCACATATTAGATATTTACTATTGATAATAACATTAGCAATTTTGAATTCAGGAAAATCAATCCCTATCTTTTCCATTGGAAATATTATTAATACTAGTAAAAGAATTGATAAAATAATTCTACATAATGTAATTCTATTAGGTACATTCATAATCTATACTCTCCTTTCAATTAAATTATCATGAATAACTTTAGCATCCATACCTCTATCAGTAATAAATTTAATAATCATAAATACTAATAAAATTAATACTATTATAGATGCTATATATATAATTATATATTTTGTATTATTGTTTTTTCTTTTAATTGTATATGGAGAAACTATTTTATTATCTTCTTTTTGTTTCTCTAATATTTTGAATTCTTTTGTTTGTTCTAATATGTCATTTATAGGTATTCTTGAAGTATATCCAAATATAAAATCATTGAATTTATCTATTATTTCATCTTCATTTAAATTTAAATATATAGCATATTTTTTTATTGTTTCTTTTAAGAAGAATACATCTTTAAATGCATTAGCATTTCCATCTTCTAAATTATCTAGTTGACTTTCTGTTATATTTAAATCCTTTATTACTTCACTTTTAGAAATACCGATTGTTTCTCTTGCTTCTTTAAAACTTTCTCCTATTTCTTTCATATTTCTCCTGTTAATAATGATAATTTTTAATAAGCCATGTTCTGTACCTTTAAGGTGACAAACATTTATCTAAGGATTTCTCCTTCACTTACTCTTTTATTTGTTCATTCGTAAGCGCTCCCCTACCAAATTTGGGTTTCTCACTCGTGGGGTTTACCGCGTTCCACAATAGTTATTCCTAACTATCTCGTCTCTATGGCACTTTATGGCTAATATAATCAGGTCTTGATTACCTCACCGCCGTTAGTACTTTTGTACTACCTAGGGTTATTTATTCCCCTAGCACGAACACTTTCATTCATTCCAGAATGAGTGAGCATGGACTTTCCTCTACATTTACATGCAGCGTTTGTCTAAAAAATTATTCACCATATACTACTTTTTCTAAATCACTAATTCTTTTTAGTAAATCAACATTAGTGACTCCTTTATTAGAGTTAGCTATATCAAGTGATGCTTTTAAGTTTCTAATTTCAGCCTTTAATTTAGCATTGTCAGACTCTAGTGCTTTTATTTCAGTTACAAGTCTTTTAGTTGTAGCCTCAAAATCAACATAATCTTTAATAACTAAATCTAAGAATTGATCTACTTCTTGAGGTCTATAACCTCTAGCATCAATCTTAAAATCTTTTTCTAATATCTCACGAGCTGTTAGAAATCTCTTATCATCATACATACTTTTTAGCCTCTCTTCCAATATAATTTTACATCATACATATTAAGTTGTCAAGAATACTAAAAAATCTATATAATAACAAAAAAACAAGTCAAATAACTTGTTCCTCATATATTAAAATACATAAATTAATATCTTTATCTAACTCTTTAAAACATGAATTTATATCTATCATTTCGCCTCCATTTACATGATAAAACAATTTAAATATAAATTCATTCTATTCGACAAAACTAGTTTTATTTTTTAAATAGTTCTGGAAAATGTTTATATGCATCAGTATAATCAACTTTATCAATATCAGATATATATATATTATATATTAATTTGTCATAACTATCATTACTAATTATATTGTTAAGTAATCTATAATCCATTTTAAAATTAGTTATATTTGATGCACTATTATATACAAGCATTGTTACTTTAGTATTATCATCATATATAGTATATGATTTATTGAATAATGTATTATATTCATTTAGTAAATCATTAAATTTAATTTCACATTTAGATATATTTCTATTTTTTCTACTGCATTCACTTTTAGAAATAATATTTTTGATGAATTCTAGGTTACAAAAATTAGTATTTACATATTTATCTACATTTATATTGTTATTAATTACTAATGTATTATTTTTTGCTACATATTTATTATCTTTATATTTTAGATATCCTATATCGTATTTACTTACTTCTGTACCTTCAAATGTGCCATCTGTTTCATATAGATATGTATATTCTTCATCATTTCTTGTTATTTTGGCTGTAATTTCGTAATTGTTTTTTATTTTGTTAAAGTATTCATCTAATCTTTCGGCTGTTACGAATGTTTTTAGTTTACTTGTATTATTGCTTTTAGGAATATTTCCATCACCAAATATATTATTTAGAAGTAGTATTATTATTGCTATACCAAATATTATAAGATATATTTCTAGTTTTTTTGGTTCCATTTCTTTTTTCTTTTGTTTTCTTTTTTCTTGATAATCAAGTATTTTTTCTAACATAATTTTTCTCCTAGGAGTTTATCTTTACCTCTTCCATTTATAAAATCACGTGCCATCATTTCTTTTTTACCACTTGGCTTTAGTTTTGTGATTATTATTTCAGTATCACTACATTTAACGCCTATACCATTATCATAAATACTGATTATTTCACCAACTGTTCCACTTGTTTTAGTACCAATCTTACTTTCACATATTTTAATTATTTCTCCATTTAATGTTGTATAGGAAACTGGAAAAGGATACATTCCTCTTATATGATTAAATACTTCACGAGCAGTCTTATTAAAATCTAGCTTTTCTTCTTCTCTTTTTATATTATAAGCAAATGTTACTTCATTTTCATCTTGACGTGTTCTTCCATTCGTACCATTAAATATTGATGGAAGTGTTTCAAGTAATAAATCGCGGCCTAAAATGCTTAATTTATCATGTATTGTTCCTACATTATCAGTATCTTCTATCTTAATACTTTTTTGTGTAATAATATCTCCATCATCCATACCAGGAGCCATATACATAATAGTTACTCCTGTTTCACTATATCCATCTATTATACATCTATGTAATGGACTACCACCTCTTAGTTTAGGTAAAAGTGATGCATGAACATTAACTGCTTTATACTTTGGAGTATCTAAAAGTACACTTGGAATTATTTGACCATAAGCACATGTGATAATAATATCAGGATTACACTTAAGTATTTCATCTGTTTCCTTTCTTACTTTTTCAGGCTGAAAAACAGGTATATTATGTTTCAAAGCACACTCTTTGACTGGAGTATATTTTAACTCATGTTTACGTCCTACATAACTATCAGGTTGAGTTACAACTAAAACAACATTAGTATTTTCAATTAACATTTCAAGAACTGGTATACTAAATTCAGGAGTTCCCATGAATACAACTTTTTTATTTTTCATTAAATCACCTACATATATAATTTACATTAATAATTATATTAAATATTTATATTTATATCAATAGTGACACCACTATAATTATTATCATTTATTTCTTTTAATGCTTTCATAAGTAAATCATTTTTCTTATATTTAATCATTATATTGAATCTATATTTATTCTTAAGTTTAACAATAGATGCTACACTTGGACCAAGTATTATATAACTATCATCTAAATTATTATCAAGATATTTTTTTATTACATTTGCTGTGTCTCTAGATTTTTCAAATGAATCACTTATCATAGTAAGATTACATATATAATAATATGGTGGATACATTAATTGTTTTCTAATTTTCATTTCATAATTAAAGAAATATTCATAGTCATTTTTAGTAACAGCATTATATACATAGTTAGTAGGATTATATGTTTGTATGATAACTTTACCTGGTAAATTAAATCTACCAACTCTACCTGCGGTTTGACTTAAAAGTTCATATGTTCTTTCACTACTTCTAAAGTCAGGCATAAGTAGCGCTGAATCGCTATTAATGACACCAACTAAACTTACATTTTCAAAATTAAGCCCTTTTGATATCATTTGTGTCCCAACTAATATACTATATTTTCCACTACTAAATTCACTTATAAGTTTTTGATGGGAATTTTTAGTACTAGTAGTATCAGCATCCATTCTAAGAACTGGTACATTATATTTTTTAGATATCATTTCTTCAAGTTTTTCTGTTCCAAGTCCTAAATCTCTTATTGCATCTTCATGGCACTTAGGACATACTTCACTTTTAGTAATTCTATATCCACAATAATGACAACTATATGAATTACTACTCTTATGATAAATTAAAGATATATCACAATTAGGACATTTATAGACATAACCACAATTAGTACAAGATAAAAATGTACTAAAGCCACGTCTATTTAAAAGAAGTATTACTTGTTCATTACGACTTAAAGCATTTTTTATTTCATTATCAAGTTTGTCACTAATAATATAATTATGTTTATGAGATTCCCTTTCCATATCAACTATTTCTATATTTGGAAATTTACCACTTATTCTAGTAGTTAGATTTATTAAATGATAAACGTTCTTTTTAGCTCTAATATATTGTTCAAGGCTAGGAGTTGCACTACCAAGAATGACTTTAGCATTATTATATTCACCTCTTAAAAAGGCTACATCTATAGCATTATATTTAGGAGTATTTTCTTGCTTATATGTTTGACTTTGGCATTCATCTACTATTATCAACCCTATATTATTAAGTGGTACAAATATTGCACTTCTAGCACCAACTACAAGTGATACTTCATGATTCATTATTCTTCTATATTCATCATACTTTTCTCCTTCACTAAGTGAACTATGAAATACTGCAACAGAAGAACCAAATACTGACTTAAATCTTGAAACAATTTGTGGTGTTAAAGATATTTCAGGTACTAATACAATACCAGTTTTACCTTCATTAATAGTTCTTTTTAATAATTCAATATAAACTTCAGTTTTACCACTACCAGTAACACCATATAATAAAAATTTACTATCGCGTGAATATATTATTTCATTAACAGCACTTTCTTGATTATCAGTAAGTTTAATATCACGTTTTTTTTCATCAAGAACCATTACTTCTCTATTTACTTCTTTTTTTATTTCTAAAGCAATACCATTATTTATTAAGTTCTTTAATGATGGCGAATTAATTTCTTTCTTATTAATATCTTTTTCTTTTAATAAACTAATTATTTCTAATTCTTTCTTATTTCTTTTATGTTCTAAAATATAGTCATCAATAAGAGCATCTTTATTAAGACTAATAATTGTTTCATATTTTCTATTGATATTTGTTTTATATGATGCTTTTAATGCTTTAGGTAACATTACTTGATAACAACTTATTAAATTGCATAGTAAAGAATTACTTAAACTTTTACCTAATTTAAGTAATTCTTCATTTAAATAGAAATCACTTTCTTGTATTCTTATAATAGATTTATAATTCATATTATCTTCTTTATTATTATGAAGTTTTAGAACAAATCCTTCTACTTCACTTTTACCAAAAGATACTATTACTTTATGTCCTACTTTAATTATATCTTTTATATTATCTGGTACTATATAATCAAATACTTTATTAAGTGACTTAACTGAATATTCTATTAAAACACTCGCAAGCATTATATACCCTTCAAGAATGGATTATTTTTAAGTTCTTCTTCTACTGTTGTTTCACTATCATGTCCTGGATATATACGTACATTAGTTGACATATATTTAAATATTTTAAGACTATTAAACATATATTCTTCATTGTCTTCTTCAAAATTACCTATAGTTCCTTTAAATAAGAAATCTCCAGTAAATAATATATCATTTTTATCAAAGTAATATGAAACACTATCCATAGTATGACCATATGTTTCTATTACTTTAAATTCAAATGTATTAATTTTAACATCACCTTTAGTCTTATAATCAACTATTTTAGCAGTAGGATATATTTCTTTAAATGTATCTAAACATCCTACATGATCAAAATGATAATGTGTTATTAATATACCTCTTACATGTAATCCTCTTGTATTAATTTCAGTAAGTATTTTTTCTTGATCACTTCCCGGATCAATAACTAAACAATCTATACCATTATGTATAATATAACAATTTTCTTTTAAAAGACCTGTTACTACTCTTATAACTTCTACCATTTATTCCTCACTTTCAAACATATCAATTAATTGATCTAATTTATTAATTACTTTAAATCCATGAGATTCTAAATCTTTAGAGAATCTAACTGCTACTCCACCATTATCTTCCCATTCTTTTAAATTACCAGAATAATCATCTACAAGTATAGCATCTTTACTATGAACTACTCTTGTTTTAGATATTTCTTTAGGTACCATAATAATATTTATATCATCAAAATATCTTCTTAAATAATCTACTTTAACAATACCTTCTGTTAATGAATTAATATGTGTTAAAAAAGATATTTCAAATAATTTACTTTCTTGTAATTTCTTTATACATTCAATTGAATCATTAAGAATATTTTTATCATTAACAACTCTAGTAAAATCAAATGTAGAAAAAAATATAGATATTTCTCTATGATTACTTACATCTGTTCCACTCTTTTCAAGTGCATCATAAAGTTCAGGAATAGTGTCCATTACAACACCATCAAAATCAATATATAATCTTTTCATAATACTCTTTGTCTCCTCTTTAAACAATATAATATTTTATTTATAAAATGTCAATGAATACAAACATATTTTTGCAATTTAAAAAGAGAATTAATTCTCTTTTATCATTTTTATTTCATCTTTATCACTAATAATAGTAAGATCATTTATACATGTATTTTCTCCATCATTAAGTGATATGCCTTTTACATTATAATCTAATTCTATTTGATAGAATGGCTCTTCTAAAAATAAACTTAGGTTTACATCAGTTCTATATACTTTATTATCACTAGTAAGAACTACGTAATATGTTTCACTACAAAATGTATTTGATTCAATATATTTAGCTTTCTTAACATTATCAAATGTCTTAAGAACTTTATTATCAAGACTTACAAATTCTAATGTACCATTTTCTATTTTTAATGTACCTGCTTCCATTTCATCAGTTACATAATTATACATATTATTAACGTCTATACTAGTTCTATTACTGAAATAATATTTCTTATTATCTTTCATTATACATTCATAATCAGCTATGCATTTTATTTCTTCATGTGTTTTATCTTCTTTTACATTAGTTGTTTTATCATTTGTTTCTTTGGATTTATCTTTTTCATCTTTATAGAAATATATACTTCCAGCTACTAATATTATTAGAAATAGATATATTAATATTTTCTTCATTATTCTTCTGTCTCCTTAATATATTCTCCATCTAATGAGAAACTCTTAGTATCAGTTATTTTAACTGGAACAATGCTTCCAATTAATGATTTAGGTCCTTCTATGTTAACAAGTTTCATATTTTCTGTATAACCACATACCTTATTTTTATCTTTTTCGCTTTCACCTATTACTAAGCATTTAACAGTTTTACCAAGTAATTTTTGATTTCTAAGATTACTATATTTGTTAACTACTTCATTTAGTCTATGTAGTCTATCCATTTTAACACTTTCTCTTATAGCATCTTTCATTAAAGCAGCAGGTGTATTTTCACGAGGACTGTATGCAAAAGTAAAGGCTCCGTCAAATTTACATTCATTTACAATTTTCAACGTTTCTTCAAAATCTTCTTCTGTTTCGCCTGGGAATCCCACTATTATATCAGTAGTTACACTTGAATCTTTAACTTTATCACGAATACTATTATATAGTTTTAAATATTCTTCACTTGTATATTTTCTATTCATAAGTTTAAGTATCTTATTGCTACCTGATTGAAGTGGTAAATGTATATAAGGCATAATATTATCTCTTGATGCGATTATATCAACCATACTATCAGTAAAATCCCATGGATGACTTGTAACAAATCTAATTCTTTCTATTCCTGTATCACTTACATCTTTAAGTAAATCAGCAAGATTATAATTATCGTATAAATCTTTACCATATGCATTAACATTTTGACCAAGTAAGGTTACTTCTTTATATCCATCTTTAACAAGAGTTTCTACTTCACTCACTATATCTTCATGTTTTCTACTTCTTTGAGTACCTCTTGTATATGGAACTATACAATATGTACAAAATTTATCACAACCATAAATAATATCTATCCATGCTGAATACTTACTATCTCTTACTACTGGTACACCTTCAACAACATCACCTTCGTAACTAAGAACCTCTATTTGTCTTTTATCAGTATCAATTTTATTCTTAATTATTGAAAGCATATTATCAAGATTATGAGTTCCACATACAAAATCAACATATTTATATTTATTTAATATATCATTTACAACTACTTCTTCTTGAGCCATACATCCACAAAGACCTATTAATAAATTGGGCTTACTTTGTTTCATATGTTTAAGAACTCCTAAGAATCCAAATACTTTATCATGAGCATTTTCTCTTATCGCACATGTATTTAATATAACAATATCAGCATCATTAATATCGTCTGACTCACTAAATCCGACACTCTTAAGCATTCCTTTGATCTTTTCACTATCATGTTCATTCATTTGACAACCATAAGTTCTTACAAAAAACTTTTTATCTTTACCAAATTTATCAAACTCTTTATCATATTTAACATATTTTATATCATTTTGATTTCTCTTTTTAGCATCTAACATATTAGGTGTTTTCATACTACATCAACTCCGTTTTGTATTATATCATATTTAAAAAGAAAACAATAGTTTTAAATTATAAACTCATATGTTCTTCTTCATTAATACTTTGAGGTTCAATTATTTTACTTCTATCATATTCTAATTCGTTACCAAGTGTATCAAATGCAACTTTTTGACCAGATACCATTTTTGAAAAATATTCTGCATATTTTATAACAGAAGACTCTAAATCAGCAACAGTTTTACATTTTTTTAAATCAAAATCAGTAATATCAGGTATAGCATAGCTATCATTAAACACTAATAGATGACAATTAGGAATATTAGTAAGCTGTTCTAAAGCAGAATAACTTTCAGCAACTGTTTTCGCATAATTTATTTTATCATTTAATTCACGAATATTAACTCCACTTATTTTTGAATATGTATCAGTAGGATTAGGCACAGTAGCTGTTAAATATAACCCGGGTTCAAGTGGCTTATGATATTCTCCAACTTGCCTCATCATATCAGACATTTCTTGTGTTACCCCTTTAGAGTATTTAAGTGCAAAATTATTCTCTTTAAACATTTTATTTAAATTTTTTAACTTAAAATTTGTTGCATCTATTAAAGTAGCTTGTTCTTCTTGTGACAATTCATCAATAGATTTTGAATGTAATTCTTCTAATCTTCGCAACATTTCTCTTTCTTCTTTTGTAATATTAGAAAACTCTCCATATTCATTATAATAACGTAATTCAAAATTATCTTCCTCTGTTAATTCTTCAGTTTGTGATTTTTCTTTTAATGCTCTAATTCTTAATTCATTAACAATATAATCAGCCATTGTAGATTGCGCAAATTCTTCATTTATAGAAAAGCCAAAATATTTTTGAATTTCTGTTCCTTTAAAAATGCTTAAGTCAATTCCAGTTTCTTTCATAACTCTATCACAAATAATTTCAAATTCTTCATCTTTTTCAAAAGAACGAGCAAAACCATAGCCAGTAATAAGATCTATATTTGCAAATCTACGTATAATCATTCTCTTAACCTCATCTATATTACTTGAAGAATATAATAATTTTTCATGAATTACTATTTTTAACCATCCATCTAATAAGTCAATACTCTGTTGAATATGATCATTTATATCCCATTTTGAGCCATTATGATCAGTTAACTCCCATCCATTATCATTCATTAATTTCCATACATTTTCCGCATCTATTCCACGACCATTATCCCAACGTCTAGAATTTAGAGTTGGAACCTTATATTTATACCCCAAAATATTGCTTAAAAATATATTTACATACTGAGAAATAGAATCTCCTTCATATCCAATTACATGAGCAGTTGGATTTGCTTCTTTCATTTTATCTATTTCTTCTTTAGGACAAAGAATATATGCATTATCAGTAATTGGTACACTTCCTAAACTAAATAAATCGCATTCTGTTCCTCCAACAATTTTATCTTTATTTTTTGAAAGCGGCATAAGAATAGCATATTTAATATCATCCCACCTACCATAAGCATGTGATTCTACACCACCATTTAAACAAAAATGAACAGTATTTCTATAACTCCTAATTGGATATTTATACTCCCTATCTTCACCATCTATCTTACAATTTATAGTTTTCATAGCAAACTTTTTTGTATCAAATGGAGTTTTAATTGCTTTATTTGGAAAGTAACTTGTCTTATGAACCATAACTAAATCATCAATAGATTGAATAGTTTTGTCTATTTGTTTTATTCCTACATTAAGCATTTCTTCTGTCAATACAAATTGTCTTCCTTCTTGAATTGCTTTATCATACATTTCTTTTAAATCTATCATATACATTCCTACCTTTTATCAAAATTATAATTTAATTATATACATTAAAAATAGTTTATCATAGGTATCAATGATTGTCTATATCTCAAAAGAAAACAATAGTTTTAAATACTATTGTTACTATTATCATTATAACTATAATCTTCTGGAATATTAAATCCAAATTTATTTAAATAATATATTGTACTACCAGAATTAATATAGCCAACTGTATCTCCAATGTACTGATTATTTCTTATAACAAATGTAAATGGAACACTTCCAGCATAACTAAATTTATCACTATCAATATTCGTTAAGATATCTTTATCACTTTGTTCTAATAAATCTGCTTCAAAGAAGTATAATTTAATATTATATTTATTTGCTATATCTGTAATAACAGGTTTATATTCTTTGCAATGAGGACATCCTGAACTAGCTATTACAGTTATTACTTCTCTACCATTATTAATATCTTCTTTCCATGATTTAAGCTTACCATTGATAGGATCACCTGTTATAGTTATTTCTTTATTTATAATTGTATTGTCATCTAAACTACTATCATCATCTTTTATATCATTATCATTATGGTCTTCATCAATAAGTTTACCTGTGTCTAGATCATATTTTCTTCCATCTCTACATGTACAGTTTTTACCAACTACTCTATAATTACTATTACATAATGTAGAACAAGAATAACTAGGTAAATTTGGTTCTATTTCAGATATCACCATTCCAAAAAATAACACAAAAAATAATATAAATGAAATTACTTTAACACCTATTGATACAAAAGATGTAATAAGTACTGGCTTAGACACTTCTTTTTTATCTTTAGAATATATGCATCCCACTATTATACCTATTATTGGAAAGAAAAATGCTAATATACAAAATAATACTTTTTCACTGCTTTTATTATTTGTGTTCTTGATGTTACTATTAACATTTGAATTTAGATCATTTCCACAATTACTACAAAATCTAGAACCATCTTTATTTTGTGTTCCACATTTATTACATTTAATCATTTTTACCAACTCCTACTATAAACATTATAATTATTTTTTGTTTAAATTACAACACTCAATAAATTTAAAATATATATTTTTAAACTATTCCATATCCATTTGGTAAATGCATTTATTAATGTCACCGTCAAAATCAAATTTACAGCAATACAATTTATATATTATTTCTTCTTTTTGTGTATCTTTAACATAATATTCTCTAATATAATCATCTTTCCTATAAATTTTACAATAATTATCTCCATGAGTCAGTTTTACAAGAGGAAATATTCTTATATACATTTCAAAACATACTATTCCTATAGCAATAGTTACTGCTACTATGCCTCTTACGTTTATTTTATTTAAATCAATTTTATTTTTCTTTTTCTTCATAATTAATCATCACTCATTTGTATGCATCCTTTATAGTCTCCATCTTCAGTTTTTGCACAACAATAATGTCTTTTTCCTACTTTTATGTCTTTATAATTTGCTCCATATGTACTACAAGTCATAGGAGAAGCAAATTTTGCGAAATACATACAATAGATGTCAAATGCTATTGTTGAAATTGCTATTATGACTATTACTATGCTAAATATTTTTACTACTTCTTTAATTATCCTGAAAATTAATTTTTCATTCTTATTTTTCTTTTCTTTTTTCATTAGTTACCTCTATACTAAATTAAATACTATTTAATTAATTACTAAATTCTTCAATTAATCTACATCTACTATAATTACCATTAGGATCTTTTTTACAACAATAATATTTAGGTTCTTCATTTTCATCAGCAGGACTATATTTTTGTAAAAGATAGTCGCGATCATGACGACTGCAATATCCACTATACGTATCGTAAGGATTCCTATATTCAAAATATTTAAAATAAACATGTAACCCAAATTGAATAGATATTATTATAACAATTGCTAAAACAAGTAACTGAATTAGTTCCTTTATTATTTTAGAGATTAATATTTTAATATTGTTCTTATTTTTTTCTTTTTTCATTATCTTACCCTCAAACAATTAAAATTTTTATTTTCAAATGCACAACAATACCAATCTTTATCAATTTTTGTAACTGTAACATCATCATATCTAGCATGACATATTTTATTGGCATAGATTTTTCCAAATAAAGATATACAACAATTAGCAACCATAACAAATAATATTATGATAATTATAGCAATTACGATTTTATTATTTTTCTTTTTATCAATAGTTTTCTTTTTCATACACACCTCTACTATATAAATAATAACACATAATAAAAAAGATTTAAATTACTTTAAATCTTTAAGTTCAAATATAACATCTCTAAGTTCAGTAGCACGCTCAAAGTCAAGTCTTGATGCTGCTTCTTTCATTTCAACTTCAAGTCTATGAATCATATCATTAAGTTCCCTCTTAGAATATTTTTTCTTTTCAATCTTTTCTTCTTCTACTGAATTACTTATTGCTTCTTTAATTTCTTTTTGTATTGTTTTAGGAATGATACCATGTTCTTTATTATATTTTTCTTGTATAGCACGTCTTCTTGCAGTTTCACTTATTGCAGTTTTCATCGCATCACTCATAACATCAGCATACATTATAACCTTACCATTACTATTACGAGCTGCTCTACCTATTGTTTGAATAAGACTTCTATCACTTCTTAAGAATCCCTGTTTATCAGCATCCATTATACATATTAATGATACTTCTGGAATATCAATTCCTTCTCTTAAAAGATTTATACCTACGATAATATCAATTTTACCAAGCCTTAAGTTTCTAATAATGTTAAGTCTTTCAAGAGTTTTAATTTCATTATGTAAATATGTTACTTTATAACCAAGTTCTTTTAAATATGAAGTTAATTCTTCACTCATTCTAATAGTTAATGTTGTTATTAAAACTCTTTCATTATTTTTGATTCTTTCATTTATTTCATTAATAATATCATCAATTTGATTCTTAGTACTTTTAACTTCAATAATTGGATCTAATAATCCTGTTGGTCTAATTATTTGTTCTACACATTTATTATCAACAAGAGAAAGTTCATAATCACCTGGCGTTGCTGAAACATATATTACTTGATTAAGTTTTTCTTTAAATTCTTCAAATTTTAGTGGTCTATTATCCATCGCACTAGGTAATCTAAATCCATAGTCAACAAGAGTTTGCTTTCTCATATGATCTCCATTATACATACCTCTTACTTGTGGAAGTGTAACATGACTTTCATCTATAACAAGTAAGAAATCTTTTGGAAAGAAATCAATTAATGTAGTTGGTGTTTCTCCTTTATCCCTAAGTGATAAATGTCTACTATAGTTTTCAATACCATGACAAAATCCAGTTTCACGAAGCATTTCTAAATCATACATAGTTCTTTCTTTAAGTCTTTGTTCTTCTAATAATTTACCATTATCATGTAATTCTTTAAGTCTATCATTAAGTTCAGCTTCAATTCTTTTAGTTGCTTCAATCATTTTTTCATCACTAGTTACGAATAATGATGCTGGAAAAATACTTACTGTTCTTACATTAGAACTTATTTTACCTGTTAGTGGATCAAAGAATGATAAAGTTTCTATTTCATCACCAAACATACTTATTCTAATTCCACTTTTCTTTTCACCAATAGGTATAAGTTCTATAGTATCTCCTTTTACTCTAAATGTTCCTCTCTTAAAATCAAGTTCATTTCTTTCGTATTGCATACCAACTAATTTTTCAAGAATAACATCTCTATCAATAGTATCTCCTACTGAAAGATTCAACATTTTATTAACATATTCTTCTTTTTCACCAATACTATATATACATGAAACACTAGAAACTATGATTGTATCTCGTCTATCGATTATTGCTGCTACTGCTGCATGTCTTAATTCATCTATTTCATCATTAATAGATGAATCTTTTTCGATATATAAGTCTTTACTAGGTACATATGCTTCTGGTTGATAATAGTCGTAATATGAAACAAAATATTCAACTTTATTTTCAGGAAACAACTCTTTAAATTCAGCATATAATTGTCCTGCAAGTGTTTTATTATGAGCGAGTATTAATGTTGGCTTATTAGTCTTTTCAATAACATTTGCTATAGTAAAAGTTTTACCTGTTCCTGTTGCTCCAAGTAATACTTGATTCTTTTTTCCATCATTTATACCATCTACAAGTTCTTTAATTGCTTCAGGTTGATCACCGCTAGGCTTATAATTACTTACAAGTTTAAACATAATAATTTTCCTCCTTTATTAACCTTGAAAATGAGCCCAAGATAATTTGGTCGACACTATCGACCAATTTGGATAATACTCATAAAACCTACACATTCTTCTTATTGAAACTGCTGAAAAGCCATTGTCAAATTCATTTATTAATTTTTTAGATAAGGCTTCGATTATATAATTGACGTTATAAAAATTAATATATATATTATCTTTTTCTTCATTATTATATCCATTCTTTTTTATTTAATCCTTTTTGATATGCTTTTTATTTTTTAAATAACATTTAATTATTATATTTATTAACAAGTTATACTAGGTTCAAAAATCATATCACGCCAAGAACCTGAATCTAACATAAAATTATTGTCTAAATAATCCATAAAAAAGTCTAATTCACTTTCACTAATTTCTCTTCCATAAGATTTATTATATTCTAATCCTGCTGAAATAATTTTTGATAGTTTCTTTGTATCAGTACATTTAGAACTTAATGTAGTAAAATCATCTCTAGTAATTAGTGTTTGTTTTTCTTCAACATCTTTGTAAAACTTTTCCATACCAGATATATCTTTCATAAAATAAGCATTTAACAAATAATTATTACTAGACATAAACAAATATGAAATAACAACAAATGGAGCATAACTACCAGTATATTCACCTGTTATAATTGATGTAAGTAATTCAGTTATTCCCTCATTTAATCCATCTGAAGAAAGATTATTTGGATTTTCATAATCATTTAGAGATTTATCATAATAATCAATTTTTGTTCCTGTTTTAGTATAAGTAATTCCATTTTCATCAAAAGGGTTATGTTTTTTTGATGTAACACCATGTAACATTTCATGAGTTAATTGATGATTATTAAAATTCTTTCTCATAACAACACCTGGTTCTATATAAAGTTCGTTAGGATTTACACTAATAGACATATTTGTTTTAAGAGCGCCTACTCCGCTAGAAATTCTATTTTCTCTTAAAGAACCATTAGGAAGTTTTATAGAATATGTATTATCTTCTGAAATTTGAATAAATAAGTCTTCAAAGTTAGATAAAGATTCTTCTAAAATATCTTTATCAACATTAGTATTTCTTAAAGTATTTTCTATATTACTAACTATTTCTTTAACATTTGATGGTTCACTCGTACTATTAAAATTTTTATCTATTACTTTCATATATTTTATTTCTCCGTTTTATACTAATTATTATTAGGCAAACTTAATGCCCAAGATAATAATTCATTATTAACATTTTCTATTTCTTTTTGTATATCGTTACTATTTCTTTTCTCATTATCTTCGTAATAACTTATTTCATAAGAATAAATAGTTTTATCATCTATCCATTTAAAACTCTTTGATAAATCAAAATCATATCTTTTATCAAACATAATATAAACTACTGTATCTTGATATGGAATTAACACATCGACATAATCATCTTCTTCACTAATAATATGATAATTATGTTTATCATTTAGTTCGTCTTTATGTAAATGATATTTTTCATACAATCTTGGATCTTTAACATGACCACTACAACAATATAAAGTGTGATACCCTTTCTTATTTAAAATAGATATAGTTTCTGCAATTAAGTCATCTACTTCAAATATATCATTAACTATTTCAAATGTATTACCGTTTAAATATTTATGCATGTTATCACCCAATTCATCATATACAATATATATTACAAACATTTATTTGTCAATATTATGTTTAAAAACAAGAACTAATAATTCTTGTCTATATTATTTAGGACAACTAGTAAGACTTAATGGTATTTTATATGTAATAGTTTTATCATCTTTACTAGCCTGTATTTCTATATAAAGGTCATTACTACTAAATGTTTTACAACTAGATTCATAGTTATCAATCGCAAATTCTATTTCATTTAAATAGTCATCTAATGTTATTGAACTTTTACTTTCACTTTTATATTCTTCTATTTTATGAATAAAATTATTATGACTCTCATATAAAGTACTACTTATTGAATCATATAATGTATTATCTTCTTTACCACAATATTTGATGTTAGATATGTATATTGATGATTTATCTTTATTATAAGATATACTACCTTTGATAGTGAAGTTATCACATGTAGTTGTTAATGTTTTAAATACAAAGTCTTCATTATGAGTAAATATTAAAATAATTAACATGATAAATAATATTATAATGATACCAATTATATAATAAGAAGTTTTAATCTTTTTCTTACTAGTTTCTCCATCAAGTAAATCATTAATATCAATATTAAAGTCTTTACTCATTTGTTTAAGTATAGAGATATCAGGTATATTTTTACCATTTTCCCATTTACTAACAGCTTGATAAGTAACATTATATTTATTTGCTAAGTCTGCTTGTGTTAAATTATTATTTTTTCTAATTTCTTTAATAATTTTACCTATTTTTTCTTGATCCATATTTACTCCTCTAATGTATTATATCATATTTAAAAAGAAATACCGAAGTATTTCCTTAAATAGAATTTATTTTTAATGTTTTTTCTGTTTTACTTTTCTTTTGAATTTTACTTGTATAAGGTCTAAACATATTTTTTACTTTTTCACCTACTATACCTCTAATATCAAATTTATTACAATATTCAAGTCCTCTATAGTCAGTAATACCTCTTAAATAAAATTCATTAACACTACCATTTTCTGTATTATAATTACATACTAATTCATAACCATTATATTGATATAATGTAATATCACTTGTTTCACCATTATTAAAGTTTCTAAATATTGGTGAACCATAATTAATGATATCATTTAATGAAAACATTTGATTTTTTTCACGAGCTTCTTCACTACTTTCTAAAGTAATATTGTTTTCATCTTCTATACTTAAGAATTCTCCATCTTTATTTCTTAAGACAAATGGATCATATAATACTTCTTCAGTAGTATCATTAGGTATTCTTACATATATATTAAATAATTTATTATCAAGCATTGTAAGTAACATTTTATCAGTAGTTTCATCACTAAAAGTAATATTTTCAAGTATAGATATTTCTTGAATACTATATTTACCTTCACTTGCCATCTTTAATAGACTACTACATTTAGACATCATTCTATAAACATAATCAAGTTTAGATTTATCTTTACTAATTTTTAAACTTATTGCCATAAGTGATGATTTTGAAACTAACAATCTATGTAACTTTTGTAATGCTTTTTCTCTATCTTCAAATTCAAATACTGATGCTGTTACTTCATCTTTAACTGTATCAAAATTTTCTTTAAAGACACTATCATTTAATTTAGTTAATAATTTACTTTTAGCACATCTTCCATCTTCATAATTACCTGGTAATTTATCAATATATTTTTTAATTCTTCTATATTCTAAACTTACTGTTATATAATAATCATATTTTGATTTTATAAATTCTCTAAAATCATCAAATAGTTTATTTTCTTCATAATCAAATAAATTATAGTTATAAAGTAAACTTTTAATACCATCCATCATATTATCTAAATATGATGATAATATAATTGAATCACCTGCATTAAAATATGTATATATTATTCCATTTAGTTTATTATTTATATATTGATCATATGCTTTTTGAAGTTCTTCTAGTTGTGTTATAAATTCATCTGTATTACAATCATATCTTAAAGCAAATTCAAACTTTTTAGGTATTTCGTTTTGTCTTTTGAAAGATATTTCATAATTTCTATAATATATTTTTAATGTTGAATAGAATTTATTTGCTTGTTCATCTAGTTCAATTACATCTTTACAATCATCTAGTGATACATTGCTTCTAAAAATACTTTCAGCATTACTTTTTAATATTGAATCACTACAATTTTCAAATCTACTTTTTATTTCATTTAGAGTTTTATTTTTCATAAATATAAACTCGTTATCTTTTTCTGCTTCAAATTCTAGACTTGATTTTAGTACGTCATATGCTTCATTAAGCATAGAACATTTTCTATTATATGCACATATTCTTTTTTCTTCTTCATTTACATGCTTATCAGGATGATATATCATCATTAGTTTTCTATATTTAGTTGTAATTTCATTTAAGTTTAAAGGACGATTTATATCGATACCTAAAATTAACATTGCTTGTTTCTTAGTCATAATTATTAACCCCCTTAATAATGTGCATATTATATCATATTTGATACATAAAGTCAAGAAAAGCACATTTATACTGGGATTAATTCATAGTTTTTGTTAATGATTTTCCTTGTGTATGATAGATAATATCATCTAAATTACCTGTGAATTTAAAATAGCAAAAGCCATTAAGTATAGCATCATCTACTGTTTCAAATGGTGAGCATATAATACTACCATCATATAATATTGCATAAAATTTCCACAAATCATTTGTATCTTTATAACCATTATCAATTAAATAATCAAAATAATCATAATTTTTATTAATGGAAACTAAGTCATTTTCAACTACTGCTTTTTGTTGTGTATCATTTAAGCTATAATATTTGGTTCTGTCAAATTCATAGTCTCCTTCTTTTATATTTACTTTTTCACTATTAAAATATTTTTTTATTGTTACATCATCATCAATAGTGCATTCATATAAATGTGAGTGTCTAGTTGTTTCATCACATTTTACTTTTTTGGAACATCCACTCATATTCATAACTGTTATTAATGCTAATATTGAAGATATAATTCTAGTTTTATTTTTCATCTTAACCACCCCTAAATTTCCATTTATTATACCACTTAAAAAGACTTTAGTAAATTACTAAGTCATTTTCAATCTTGTTATAAGCACCACTAAAGTCTATTCCATCTATTTTCAAATAATCATTTATACTTTTACCATCAGCTGTAAAATATATATCGCATTCTTTAATATTCTTACGAATTGTATAAGATATACTATTTAACATGAATAATCTCATTTCATCATTATTTTTAAAACTAAAAACGCTATTTTTATAATCATTACTTAATCCTTTAACAAAAGTAGAATTAGCTAAAAAATTAACATATATTGTATTATCATTTGGTTCACTTGTTTCTAAATAAAAATCAAGTCCAGTCCAAAAAGAGATAGAACTAGCGAGATTAGTTATATTTAAATTTTTTTCATATTGGTAATTTATTTCTCTAATATCATTTTTAGATACAACTCCATATATTTTTGCATAATTTTCTTCACTTTCACATCCACTTAAAGTAAATAGCATTATAAAACTAGTTAATATTAATAATATTTTTTTCATTACATTCACCATATATATATTAACATATTTTTAACATTTAAAAAACAGTTTTCACTGTTTATTCACTAAATAATTAGTATCTACACTTTTATCTATTTCATTATTTATATCATTTTCATCAACTATAATATCATAATCATCTTCACTATTTGAAACTGGTATTTTTATTTTTTCATCTCCGACTATTTCTATACCAAGTTCTTTTGATATAGTATATTTGATAGTTTTATCTTCATTACTAACATCTACACATGTTGGATTCTTAAGACTTCTTATTATAATTTCAGATTCATCATTAAGTTCCGTATTTTCACGTACTTTTACTTTAACCTTTTCTTCATAAAACATTTTCTTACTTACAACATCTGTTTTAGTATTATTATCATAACTATACCAAATATTTATATCATAACTACCATTTATTTTAATATAATCTTCATCCTTTTTTCCTCTTAAGTTATGATTTATGACCCAACATCCAAGTACGTTATTAATATCTTTATCAACAGTTATTTCATAATCATTTTTAAATACTTTCTTTCCTTTACCAATGATTGTTTTAGTAACAATCTCTTTATAATTATTAAACATGATATCCTCCTATAATAGAATATGCTAGTTAACTAGATTTGATAAAAGAAAAAGAAACTATATTACATAGTTTCTCATGAATTTAAAGATTCATTTTTATATAGATTTTTATACATATTACATGTTTTTAGTAATTCATTATGTTTACCTGATGCTATTACTTTACCATTATCTACTACATGTATTATATCAGCATCCATTATAGTTGATAATCTATGAGCAACAATAACTACTGTATGATTTGATACTAAATTATCAATAGTTCTTTTTATATAATCTTGACTATTGTTATCAAGTGCTGAAGTTGCTTCATCAAATAATATTATTTTACTATTTCTTGATAAAGTTCTAGCAATAGATAATCTTTGTTTTTGACCACCTGATAGATTAACACCACCTTCTCCTAAAACTGTATCATAACCTTTAGGAAGGCTCATTATATAATCATCTAAGTATGCCATCTTACAATACTTTCGAATCTCATCTAAAGTAAGATTCTCATCTACAATAAGGAAGTTCTCTTTTATACTTCTATTAAATATAAATGGTTCTTGTCTTATTATAGATATATTTTTTCTAAGTTCACTTTCTTTTAAATCTTTAATGTTAACATTATCAATAAATATCTTTCCACTATTCACATCAAATATTCTAGTTAATAAGTTAAATAATGTACTTTTGCCTTGACCTGAAGCCCCTACAATAGCTATCTTTGTATTTGGCTCAACTTTTAAATTAAAGTTGTTAAGTGTATTTTCTTCATCTGGATATGCAAAAGATACATTTTTAAATTCAATAACACCTTTAACATTTTCTAATTTTTTATCTCCAAACTTTTCATCTTCAAAAAGTCTATTTTCTAAAATATCATTAACTCTTGAAACAGATACTTTTACTTTTTGATATGTTTGAGTTAATTCATTAATATCTTCTATTAAATAAGTAAATCTATAAATGTAATATGTCATAGAAACTAAAAATGATAATGAAATTTGTTTATAATATAACAATACTATGCTTGTAGCTATAACACCACATTCAAGAACTGATTTTAAAAAACCTGTACCTATATCAAAATTCTTCTTAGTATCAATTTCATATGCTGACTTATTAAATATTCTTTTTACAATTTCAATTGCATTATTAACTAAATTATTCTTAACACCTAATGTTTTAATCTCTCTTATACCTCTAATTGATTCATTAGTTAAAGATATAAACTTATCTTGTTCCTTTTTTCTATCTTTATGTATTTTTTCTAATATTGGATTATACTTCTTTATTATTAAATATAATATAATTATACAAACTATTATTTCTAAACCTATAATCCAAGAATTTATAAATATGTATATCAGCACAACAAATGATGTAACTAAAACAGTTACCATATTTAATAATCTTAAAAATACAAAACTTAATGTATTAGCATCATTCGTTATACGGTTAATTATCTCACCAGAAGACAATTTTTCAAATGCTACTGCTGGTAGGTTAAGAGCTTTTTGATATGTATAAAACTCTAATTTTCTTGTAAGTACACTTTCTAATTTTGATAATATTGATTTAGCTTTTAAATAAAGTATACCATCTGTAGTAATCTCTAATAAAAAATATATACCAATATATATAAGTGCATATTTAATATTCATTTCTGTAATACACTCAATACTTTTACCATTTAAATAACCAGTAAATATCTCACAAAAACCACATATAACAACTATTACACTTGCTAAGATAAGTTTACCCTTTTCATCTTTCATTAACTTAATTAGAGGCTTAAATTCTTTTAAATTTTTCATTTCTTACCTCCAAAAAAAGACTACTCATGATAAGAGTAGCCATATTAATTAATTATTAAACGTTATAAGGATTGTGGAAAACATTGAAGATTCCCACTTCCTTTGTTAAAACTCTTATCACTAAAAACATATAAATTAAATTTAAAAATCTTCATTTCTTCCACTCCTTTCTCTTTAAATTCATTTAAAATATATCATATTTGATACCGAGTGTCAATAAATCATTTAAAAAAACTAGTTATTTCAATAAAACTGGTCTTTATTTATTAATTTATTTTTTAATTCATAATAATCATTAATCTTCCACGTCGGTACTAATTCAATATCTTTAATTATAAATAAAATTAAATACCTTTTTATTCTTATTCATTAATGTAAGCTACTTCATGACATCACTCTTTTACTAATAAATTATTATGAATATTATATCATAATTAACTAATTTCTATAGAGTTTTATATAAATTATTAAAGTGAAATTAACATATTCAAATACTAAAAAATATATGATATTATTATGGTAAGGAAGGATATGATAAGATGAAAAAAAGTTTATTTGGAATTTCTATGTTAACAATAACTTGTTTATATGGTCTTTTAGGTGGAGTTATAATATTAGTCACTTACTTAATTGGTGGTAAAGTAATTGTTGGTATCATCATTAGTTTAATTGTTCTTATATTACAATTCTTACTTGCTCCATTCTTCACTGATTTAACTATGAAATGGTTTTATAAGGCTAGTTTTAATGAAGAAGTTCCAGAATATTTAAAAACATTTATTACAAATATATGTAGTAAATATAACATGAAATTTCCACGAGTTGGAATAATACATGATGGAGCACCTAATGCATTTACATATGGTAGAACTAAGAATGATGCTAGAATAGTTTTAACAGATGGAATATTTAATTTACTTACTGAAGAAGAAATAAAATCAGTAGTTGCTCATGAACTTGGCCATGTAGTTCATTATGATATGTTATTCATGACAGCAGTACAAGTAGTACCTTTAGTACTTTATGGTATATATGAAGCATTTGCTGGTAGTAGTAATGATGACAGTGATAATGCTAATGCTGGAGCAATAATCTCTATAATCGCATACGTTCTTTATATAATATCTCAATATATAATATTATGGTTATCAAGAACAAGAGAATATTATGCTGATAACTTCTCTATTGATGAAACAAAAAATCCTAATTCTTTAGCAGAAGCACTTGTTAAAATAGGATTTGGTCTTGCAACTAGTAAAAGTACTGGTAAACATAATGCATCAAAAAATAATGCACTTGGTATAAGTGATGTTAAAGAATCAAAAGCAATGTCTATTAGTTGTATAGAAAATGGTACAGTTAATAAATCCAAAATTAAAAATGCTATGAAATGGGAAATGTGGAATCCATGGGCAAAATGGGCTGAATTTAACTCTACTCACCCACTTATTTCTAAAAGATTGCTTTACATCTCTAAAAGATCAAAAGAATTTAATCAAGAACCATATATAGTATTTGATTTACAAAAAACAGAAAGTTATGCTGATGATTTTATATTAGAATTATTAATTAATTTCTTACCTAGTATATTCTTGATTGTAGCAGTTGTTATCTATTTTGATCCAAATGCAAGTCTTAGATTTGTAGGACTTAGTTTATTACTTGGAACAGTACTCTCATACATTAAATTTAAAAGAAGACATAAAAATAAATATGTTGAAACAAATGTTGAAAATTTACTTGGTGAAGTTAAAGTATCAAATATAACATCAATACCTTGTATATTAAAAGGTGAAATAATTGGTCGTGGTAATCCAGGTTGTATATTTAATGAAGACTTTGTTATTAAAGATGAAACTGGTATTATATTTTTAGATTATAATCAACCTATTCATTTTGTTAATAAATTATTCGCATTATTTAATAGTGAACAATATTTTAATAAGATTGTTACTGTTAAAGGTTGGTATAGAAGAAATCCTGTACCATATGTAGAAATATATGAATACACAGTTGATAATAAAACTAAAAAAGTATGGACTTACGCATTTAGAAAAGTATTATATATAATATTAACAATATTTTCATTATTCTTAATATTATAAGTATTTAAAAAACATGGACTACATCATCCATGTTTTATTTTGTCTATTATTTAATTAATTATTTTTAACTTTAATAACAGTTATTAATGCTAATAAACTAACAATAAATAATATAATTGAAACGATTACCTTCATCACTAGCAGTAACATAAAGCTTAATCTTAACAGTAACTTTACTATCATGAGTAAATCTTACTGTCATATTTCCAAAGACTTCCTATAATCTAATTTTTAAAGAAAAATATTGCTTAAAATACTATAATAAAATATAATTTATGTCAAACTATTTTGAATAAAAGTATAAAATTCAAAATATAAACTCATAATATAAATATGATAAATATTGATAGATTCTATAAAATGAAAGAATATGCCCCTGATCTTCAAATAAAGGAAGTTTCTTTTGGTATATCAAAATTATATATAATAAATATACAAACAGTATCTTCTTCAGAACTTACTAATCATTTTATATTAGATTATTTATCTAAAAGAAGTCTTATCAAGAATGAACTAATCTCTAATCTTAAAAATGATATACAATATCATATACCATCTATAAGTTTTATAGAAATAAAAGAGACTGATATAACAGAATATTTATATAATGGATTTACTGTATTAATATATAAAAATGAAGCTATTGCATTTGAAACAAAGGCTAATCTTGATAGAGGTGTTAACGAACCATCAAGTGAACCTACTATAAAAGGTCCTAAAGATTCATTTAATGAAAACTATAATACAAATATAGGACTTGTAAGAAAAAGATTAAAAACAGATTCACTTCATATAAAAGAACTTACTCTTGGTACTAAAACAAAAACTAAAGTAAGTATTCTTTACTTAAATGATATTGTAGATAAAGAATTATTAAATGAAACAATAACTAAAATAGAAAGTATTAAATCAGATAAAATATTAGATACTTATTATATAAAAAGTCTTATATCTAATGAAAATAAATCTACATTTCCATCAATAAAGTCAACTGAAAAGCCAGACACTATAAGTAAAAGTTTAACAGAAGGAAAAATATGTATTATATCTGAAAACTCTTGTAATGCTTTAATAATACCCACATTCTTTATAGATTATTTTTATAATGATGAAGATAATTATCAAAAAAATATATATATTAAATTTGTTAAAATTATTAGAATAATAGCACTCTTTATAACTATTTTTATGCCAGCTATATATCTTGCAATTATTACATATGACCAACAAATATTACCAACAAGTTTACTTATAAATTTCTCTCTTCAAAGAGCTAGTGTTCCTTTTCCAGCACTTATTGAAGCATTTATCTTAATGTTTACTTTTGAACTATTATATGAAGGAGATGCATTAACGCCATCATCAAGAGGTACTTCTCTTTCAATACTTGGTGCTTTATTACTTGGAGATGCCGCTGTTAATGCTGGCGTTGTATCCCCTATCATGGTAATAATAGTCGCTGTTACTGCAATTAGTTCTATATTCTTTGTTTATTATGACTTTCAATCATTTATAAGATTTTATAGATATTCGCTTATGTTTTTAGCATCTTTCTTAGGTATAGTCGGAGTATTATTTGGATTCATATTTATAATAACTAACCTATGTAGTATTAAATCATTTGGTAAACCATTTATGATAACAATAAGTCCTAAATTAAATATAAAAAGTAAAAAGAAATTAATAAAACGAGGACTAATGATACAAAATACAGATAAGGAGACTCTATGAAAAAGATAATACTACTATTTATGCTTTTACTTTTAACTGGATGTAAAGACTATACTGAAATAAATGATCTTGGAATAATAAGTGGAATGATAATAGATTATAAAGATAATAAATATGAAATAACAACAGAAATAATCACAAACGATAAAGAAAGTGAATTACAGATACTTAGTACTACAAGTACATCAATAGATGAAGCAATAAAAGAACTATCAAAACTCACTAATAAAAAAGTATTCATACCACATTTAAAAATATTAATAATAACAGATAACATATTAAAAGAAGATATAGATTATTATGACTACTTTCTTCGTAATTCAAAATCATCAATGAACTTCTATGTTTACTATATAGATTCAAAAATAAAAGATAAAATATTTAAAATAAATGATGAAAGTGATAAAAATTCTTTACATATAGAAAAGATGTTAGAATTTAATAAACAAATATTTTCATCAACCACACCTCTTACATTTATAGATTTAGTATATAAGAAATTAGAACCAGGTATAGATATAATATATCCTGTAATAGAAATAAAAAATAATAATGATAAAGATATACTATATTTATCTAATCAAATAAGTTATAAAAATAACAAATTAATAACATTTACAGAAGATGAATCTATTACATATAATATACTCGCTAATACAATAGATAAAAGTTCAATAACAATAGATTGTGATAATGAATCATTTACACTTCAAATACAAGATATAAAAACTAAATATAAATGGAAAAAAGATTTATTTAATATAAATTCACATATAAATGCTAAAATAACTGATTATGAATGTAAATATGATTTAAATGATATAGATTCTTTAAAGAAACTTGAAAAATTAAGTATAAATCATATCAGCAATGAAATAAATAATTTAATAGATAAAATAAAGAAAGATAATAATGATGTTCTTGGTATAGAAAATTATATTTATAAACACGATAAAAATTATAATAAAAACAATTTTAAACTTAACAATATCAAAAATAAAAATAATATAGAATTTAACATTATATCAACAGGAGAAATAAGAAAATGAGAGATAAAAATGAAAAAATAAATAGTTTAGGATTATCTTCACTTATAATATCTTTAAGTGGTGCTTCATTTTGGGGCATTCTTACTTCTTTTATGTTATCTAAATCAAAAACATCAACAATCATTTCAATGCCTATAGGATTTATCTTAGGACTCATTATATCAAAAATATTATTATCTTTTTATGGTAAATTTCCAAATTTATCTTACACTAATAAATTCAAAAAAGTATATAAAAAACTATCAATAATATTAAATTTTATCATATTAATAATATCTATATTCTTATATATCTTTTTAGCATATAGACTATCTAATTTTTTATCAAGTCAATATCTAACTGAAACACCTACTTTATATTTTTATGTTATTATATTATTATTAACAAGTTATACTGCCTCACTTGGTATTGAAACTGTAACTAGAGTATCTCTTATCACACTATATACTTCTCTTATCATATTTATATTTGATTTAATAAATCTAATTCCATATATAAAACTAGATAACTATTTACCAATTATATCAGTAGATTTTAAAAGTATATTAATTTCTAGTGTTATATATGCTTTATATTCTACAATACCATTACTCTTTATAATGACATCAAAAAAAGATAATCTTGTTGATAAAGAAAAGTTTAACAAATATTTTATAGGTATGTATACATTATCATTTATATTAGTATTTACAGCTATAATGGTAACGCTTGGTATATTTGGTACTAATCTTGTTAATATGTTTGATTATCCTCTTTACTCAGTACTTAAAAAGATACAAATATTTTCATTTATAGATTCAATAGAAAACGTAAGTGCTTCATTATGGATATTCTTTACAATAACAGGCTGTTCAATAATAAACTTATCAATATTTAACAATATAAAAGAAACACTAAATCTAACTAACAATAACAAGTTATATAAAATAATAATATTTATAGTTATATTATTGATACCTAAATTATTATTCACAGATAATAGTTACACTGAAACATTTAATTATGTTAAAGTACCTATTATATTAACAATTGTTTTATTAATTATTATAACGATTACAACTATCATATTGAAATTTAAAAAGGAATGAAACTAATCATTCCAATTTTTATGTATTTTTGATAATTTATATTCTTCCATTTTTTCTCGTTCAAATGGTTCAAGTATTGCTTCATAATATTCTCCATTTGAATAACAAGTACGTCTTTCTACTTCATCTCTTTTAAATTTAAATACTTCAACTGCATTATATTCTCTATTAGGTATATCTCCAAGTAATCTTTCAACACTTATATCAACAAATGTTTTATTTAAACGACTTATCATTGTACCTGTAATATATCTATTTTCCATTCCATTTGTAATTGAACCATTAAATCTAATACCATTTTCAGTACTCATAAGTGACATTTCAACTATATCATATTGTGGTTTATATCCATATGCACTATCAGTGATCTCTTTAGAATGTCTAAGAACATCTAAATAAAAATCTCCATCTTCTTTACTCATATTTTTATATCTAAAATACATCTCATATATTAATTCATCTTCATAATTCATAATATCACCTATCATTCCTTTGGTGTTATATTATATCATGAAATAGAAGAAAATGCTAGTATATATTTTTTCAAAATAAAAAGCACTATTTCTAGTACTCTATATTAAAATGAATCTATGTTTACTCTTACTCTTTTAATACCATCGTTATAAGCTTTAGCTTGAATTAATGTTTTAACACTAGTAGCAATCTTACCACCTTTACCAATAATTCTTCCCATATCAGCTTCAGCAACAAGTATTTCTATAGTTTTATTATCTTCACTATCAAATTCTTGTACTTTAACTAAATCTGGTTCTTTAACAAGTTTTTTAACGATTAATTCAGAAAAATCTACTAAACTCATTTATTTTCTTTTTGAATTATGGAATTCTTCCATAACACCTACTTCACTTAAAATATTCTTAGCTGTATCTGTAGGTTGAGCTCCTTCCTTTAACCATTTTAAAGCAGATTCTTTATTAACATTATATTTTTCTGCTTCTAAAGGCATATAAGTTCCTATAGATTCAATAACATTACCATCTCTTCTAGCTCTTGAATCAGCTACTACTAAACGATAATAAGGTCTTTTTTTAGCACCCATTCTTTTAAGTCTAATCTTAACTGCCATTTTAATTCCTCCTTTGTGCTTATTAATATACTACAATATAAAAAAGAAGTCAACCTTTTTTGGTTAACTAATTATTATTCTTAAATTTATATCCCTTAGTATAAGTAATTAATTTATCTCCTTCTACTACATAAGCTGTTCTTGCTGCTTCTAATATTGGAATATCACAAGATGAATCACTATATGCACTAACTATAACTGCATTTGGGATGACACTAGCAAGTCTTTTTAGTTTTTCTGTTCCTTTACAATTCTTACCTATTATTTTACCATCACTATCAGTTTTAGTAGCTATAACATATCTAATACCAAGCCTTTTACAAAATTGCATTATCCATAATTCATAAGAAGCACTAATAATAATATCATTTTGAGTTCTTCTATTTAAATACCATGGCTTAATATTTTTCATATGTGAATCTACAAAATCATTTATGAATTTAGGATAATTTTTTATTTCAAATATAAATGATAGCATTGCTTCTTTTACTCTTTCAAATTCTATTACTCCTCTTTTATAATCATTCTGTAACTTCTTTGCTTTCTTAAGTGCTTTTAAAACAAGAAAAGGATGCTTTTTAAATCCATACATCAATATATCTCTATTAGTATCTCCATTATAAATTGTATCATCAAAATCATATATATTCATATTTTATTATCACCTATAATAAATTATACAATATAAAAAGTACTATTTCTAGTACTTAATAAATTATCCTTCATTTCTCATGAATTGTTCGTATTCATTCATTATAGTTTCAGGATCACCTTCGTCTTTAATAAGACCTTCATGTAACCAAATTACTTTATCACATAATTCTATTATTGTTTTACTATTGTGTGAAACTATAACAACTGTTCTTTTATCATCACTAATAAGTTCTTTCATTTTATTATAACTTTTTTCTTTAAAGTGAATATCTCCTACACTTAAAACTTCATCTATAAGCATTATATCTGTTTCAAGTATTGCTGTTATTGAGAAAGCAAGTTTAGAGTACATTCCACTTGAATAACTTCTAACTGGTTTATATATAAAATCACCAAGTTCACTAAATTCTATAATATCTTTTACTTTTTCTTCTATTTGTTCTTTAGAGTATCCAAGTAACATACCTGATAAGAATATGTTTTCGTATCCAGTTAATTGTTTTTGAAATCCTACTCCAATTGATAGTAATGATATTGAATTACCATGTAAATTAATGCTACCTTTATCAGCACTAAATATACCTGATATTGCTCTTAAAAGAGTGCTTTTTCCACTACCATTTTTACCACATATACCAAGTATTTGTCCTTTTGGTACTTCAAATGTAACACCTTTTACTGCTTTAAATATTTTTCCTGATCCACGTGATTTTAGTCCACCTTTTTTTAGTGAAAATCTATTCATATCTCTATAATACACATGTAAATCATTAACACTAATTGCTATTTCTTGTTTCTTCATTATTTCATCACCTTAACATATGTATTTTCATATTTATATATAGTATGTACTCCTAATATTGAAAGTAATACACCTATAAAGAACCATATAAGAGTCCACATTCCTATTGGAGCACTCTTATATATTAATACATTTCTCATGTTATATATAAAGTTAGCTAGTGGATTTAAATCAAGCAATATTGTTCTATAAACAGTATTATGTATTCTAGAACTTATATCATAGAATATACCAGTCAAATAGAATAACATACGAAGTCCTATATTAACTAAATTAGTTAAGTCTTCAGCAAATACTCCAAAGTGCATAACAAGTGTACATACACCAAATGTAAATATTATTACAGTTATAATTATTGGTATGAACCATAATACATTCCATGTTACAGGTACCTTGTATATGAACATAAATATTACAACAAGTAAGAATGATACTGCCATCTTAAATGCATTAACACCCATCTTTATAAGAAGTAATACAAATTTAGGTAAATATACTTTAGTAACAGTATCTCTATTAGAAGCAACTAATTTTACTGATGTAGTTACCATCTTATTAAAGAAATTCCATATAGAAAGACCTATAAATACAAATACTGGAAAATATTCAACTCTAGATTTGAAAACTATTGTTGCTATAAAAGTATATATAAGCATAAATGCAAGTGGCTCTAAAATCATCCATAAAAATCCTAAATATGAATTTATTACTTCAGTTTTAAGTTCAGCCCATGTTGCATACATAATATAATTTTTATACTTCTTTAAATCATTAAAAAATCTTTTCATTATCTCTCCTCAAGTACTTAATTATTTTATCATATATTTATGATAAACACAAATTATTATATATTTTTTAGTATAATGACTAATAATGTGATAATCATTTATATTATAATTATTTATATTTTTAAATACATCTCCATTTAATTTAAGTATTGCTTCTTTTATTGAAAAATTAGTTATTGTATTACTACTTACATTTAATAATTTATTCATATTGTTTAACGTATCAATATCTAGTTTTCTATAATATTGTATATCTATTCCAACTCTCACATTTGATAAAGCAACTACTACTATATCTTTATCATGAGAAATACTTAAATAGACATCATTATCTAAGAATGGTTTACCATTCTTTGTATACATTATTTTAAATTTATCAATATTAAAGTACTTATGTAATCCTCTTTTAATAAGATAATATTCTGCATTATAATATTTATTTTCACTATTAAAAGAAACATTAATCTTTTTAGAATTAATGTTTATCTTTAATATTTTTAGTTGTAGTTTTTTTCTTTTTAACATCATATATTTTATTCTCTATTTTATAATCTAATTCTTTTAATCTTGTTTCTTTTAATTTATTATATTTTATTAAGTCTTCATTCCATTTTTGATATTCACTATCATTCCTATGATCTTTAAAGTTATAATTATTTCTTAAATATTTAGTTACTTCATTTGTTACTTTTATTGCACCTTTAAGGTTTAAGTGTATTCCTTTATCTTCTGTATCAGTAGTAAAATCGAGTCCATATGAATCGTTATTTAAATCTAAATATTTAACATTATATTCATTAACTAATTTCTTTAATTCTTCATTTTGTTCGTATCCCCAGGCTCTAGTATCAGGAATACCAAGAAATACTAAATCTATATCATTATCTTTGCAGAATTTAACAAACATATCTAAATATTTTTTAGTATAATCTTTCATTACAACTTTTTTATTACTAGGATTCATATAATTAAATCCAGTATATCTAGGATTTATTTTAGTTGACATTATATATCCTTTAGTAATTGAATGATAACTGCCAAATGTTTTTTTTACATTAGACATATTTATTTCATTCCATCTTGAATGATATCTAAATAATGGGAAATAATAAGATAGTTTTTCTTTAAAGTCAAATTCAAAGAAATCATCATTTATCATTTCATATTTAGTTTTGCCAAATTTCATATAATCAAATGATTTTCTACGTTCGCCCTCTACTTCTTTTTCTGTATAAAATAATGTAAGTGGATCTATCATTATTACTTTTGGTTTTTGATATTTATATGCATCTTCAAGGATATAATAAAGTAAATATATTCTAGCTGAACTAACACTATAATTATATGAAGTTATACCTGTTTGTTCATATATTTCCATAGGTGAAACGCCTTTAAAGATACTACTATCACCTAAAAACAATACATCTATTGAATTTTTAGGTAACTCATAATAACCATTTATTGTATAATCTTGGCCATCCATTTCAGACAATGTACCATTTTTCCATTTAGGAGTAAATACTTTTCCAAGAACTATTATTAATGCAAACATTATAGTAAAGAATATAACTAATCTTATAAATATAAATAATTTTTTCATATTAGAACCCTCCATATATGAAGCTAGCTGCATCATATCCTTTACCATATATACCAAATATAATAACTGAGAATATTATTATATAATATATAAACCATTTAAATAATAGATTTTGTTTTTGTAGTTCTTTTCTAATGTTGATATTAAATTCTTGCATTACTCCTACTACTAACATAACAAGAATGCCAACCATTAATAAAGCAAAATCTAGTTTCTTAAGACCTAAACTAAATAATGAAGCTGAAGCATTACTATGGATCATTAATCCCATTTGTTTAAAACTATCTACTCTAAATAAGAACATACCAAAGCATACTATTAAAATAGTTCTAACCGCTTGAAAGAATTTATAACTCCACACTTCTGTATTTATTTTAAATATACTTATTATCTTTTTAAATACTGGTTCTAATAATATACCTATCATCATAAGAACGTAATAATAAAGTCCATAAACTACATATTTAAAACTAGCGCCATGCCACATACCATTAAAGAACCATACGAAGAATAATGGAAATGCTGTTATTATGAATCTTGATATATATTTTGATTTCATTTTTCTAAGTTTTAAATTAAGTTTCATATTTAATTTAGATAAACTAATTGGATAAAATATATATTCTTTTAACCAAGTACCAAGTGTAATATGCCAACGTCTCCAAAATTCTTGTATTGATTTTGAAAAAAATGGACGCTTGAAGTTTTCATCAAGTTTAACACCAAATAATTCTGAAACACCACTTACTATATCAATACATCCACTAAAGTCAGCATATATTTGTAATGTATATAAAAGTATTCCAACTATAAGTAATATTCCACCATAATTATTTTCAAATACTTTACTTACAAATATACCTGCTCTATCAGCAATAACAAGTTTCTTAATAAATCCCCAACCTATAAGTACAAAAGATGATACAAAATTATCATAATTAAACTTTTCTGTATTAAATAATGTTTTAGAAAGTCTACTATAATTTGCAATAGGTCCTTCTACTATTTGTGGAAAATATACTAAAAATAGTAATACTTTTAAATAATTAGTTTCTGCTTTCATTCTCTTTCTATATATATCAGTAAGATAACTAATTGTTTCTAAAGTATAATATGATATACCTATTGGTAATATAAATTTCTTATATGGAATATTTATTCCTACTACTCTAAATATATCACCAAAGAAATTATTATATTTAAGTACAAGCAAAAAAGATAAATTTAAAAGAATAGACAAAGTCAATATTAACTTTCTTTTGTCATTATACTTCTCTATCAATTTACCACTAAAATAAGTAATCACTGATGATAATAATATAAATATTATATATTTACCACTGAATAAATAATAGAATATTAAGCTTCCAATAAGTAATACTATATATCTATGTTTTTTTGGAAATATATAATATATTAATACAAGCATAAGTACGAATAATAAAAATTCTATACTAGCATAACTCATGTAAAACACCCCTCATTCACATACACTATTTCATTATTTTAAGTTATTTATTAATGTTTCAATTGTATTAACTGATTCAAAATTCTCTGGTACTAGATCCATAACACCTATTTCTACGCCAAATTTATTATTAAGTAGTGATACTAACATAATAATATCAAATGATGTAAGAATACCATCTGTTATTAGTTTGTCCTCTTTTTCATAATCAACACCAGCTTTTACTTCATTAAGTACTTCAATAATATCATTTTTCATTTTTATTTCTCCATTTCTTCATACATTGTTTTTAATTTAGCTCTATCAATTTTACCATTTGCGTTATGTGGCATCTTTGGTAATTTGATAATCTTGTTTGGTTGCATATATTTTACTAGTTTTTTACTACTAAATTCAAGTATTTCTGCATCATTTAGTTTAAAAGATTCATAAAATAGTACAATTAAGTTATTTTTAGCATCGTAAATACAACAAGAAGATATAATTCCATCAATAGAATTTATATTAGTTTCTATTTCTCCAAGTTCAATTCTATATCCCATATGTTTAATTTGAAAGTCTTTACGACCTAAATATTCTATTTCACCATATTTATTATATTTACCTAAATCTCCTGTTTTATATAGTATTTCTGGATAAGACTTATTAAGTGGATTAACTACGAATATTGAATTTGTTTTTTCAGGATTATTATAGTAACCACTTCCAACTATACTACCTCTTACATATAGTTCTCCTACTTCACCAGGAGCTGCAAGTGTATTATCATCTTTTATAATTAATATATCTGTATTTTCACATGGCTTACCTATTGGTAATGTTTCATTATCTTTAAAATCTCTATTTACAACATAATAAGTACATATATCAGTTGTTTCAGTTGGGCCAAATAGATTAGCATACATTAATTTTGGTAAATGACGACGCCATATATTAAGTTGTGGCATAGGCATTACTTCACCTGCGAATAATACTTTCTTTAAATACTTTGGTTTAACATAATCAAATGTTTTCATATTAGCAACAATACATAAAGCACTAGGTACCCAGTATATAGTATTTATCTTATTAACATTCATGTATTCAATTAATTTTACTGGAAAACTAAAACATACTTTAGGTATTATATATAAAGTAGATCCAACCATTATATTAGTAAATACATCACTTATAGACATACTAAAATAAAATGGTGTTTGATTTCCAAATATAGTTTTACTATTTATATTAAATGCATTTTTGAACCATGAAGTATATTCTATAACAGATTTATGACTTATTACTGAACCTTTTGGTACTCCAGTTGAACCACTTGTGAATAATACATATGCTGCATCAGTATCAATAACTCTATTCTTCACTTCACTTAATAATTTTTCATTAGTTTTATATTTTAGCTCTTCTATATTTAATATAGGTAAATCATACTGAAGTTCTTTTACTTTATCTATATTCTTATTATCTGTAATTATTAGTTTAGGTTCTAATGTATTAACTATAGAATCTATTCTATTTTTAGGTGATGTTACATCAACAACTGTATAAAAGTTACCACTATATAAAACACCAAACATAGATAAAAGTGTATTTATACTCTTATCAATAAATACCATGATAGGCATTTTAAATAAATTATATTCTTCTACTATATTACTACCAATAACTTTAGATTTTAAAACAAAATCTTTATATGTAATAAATACATTTTCATTTTCAGCAAATGATATCTTTTCCGGATATTTATTACATGTTATATCTAAATAATCAGTTATACTTTTTATCATTTTATTCTCCTTTAGCATATTCAAATATTTTTTTAAATTTATCCATTTTCATAAATGCATCTATCTCTATTCTGGCAATCTCATATTTATTGTCAAGTCTAGTTGCATATTTATTATCTCTTATCTTAAAAGCAAGTTTAATATCACTATTAGATGTTACTTTTAACATATCTTTAGTATATATTCCATATGGATAAGCTAAATATTTAAAATTATATTTTTTATTATTTTCAAAATCTTCTACTAATTCATTATAAGACAGTGTTTCAACTGCTTTCTTTTTACCACATTTATGATGCATATTATATGTATGACTTTCTACTTGAAGTAAAGATTTATTCTTTCTTAGTTCTAATATTTTATCATATCCAAGTTTTAATCTTTTAGGTTCATTTAATTCTTCTGTAACTTCAGGTATCTCTTTTCCTATTGAAAACATTGTTGCTTTAAAATTATATTTTTCAAATAATGGAAGTAAATTATAATATGCTTCACTATCTCCATCATCTATTGTTATAACAAATGTTTTTTCTTCATAATCACATTCTTTATTATACCAGCAATAGAATTCATCTAAATCAATTGTTTTCCATCCATTATTATATAAATATTCTAACTCTTTACTTACTTCTTCTAAATCATTAACCCAAGCATTATCTTTAAAATATTTATTTCTAATATCACTAGTAACAGTTCTATGATAGGAAAGTACTGGTATTTTAGTAGCTTTATTTTTGATAATTACTTCTTCTTTTATAGGTTCTTTTTCATTATCTTTTTTGATAATAGATTTCTTTAAATCATTAATATTTTCATTTAAATTATTAATTTTATTATTATTTTTTATATATAAGACAATAAGTATCAAAGAAAGTATTATTAATAGCAAATTAAGTAATGAAGAAAACATAAAAAGTGTTTTAAAATATTTATTACATTCTTTATTCTTAATTACTTTTTTATTATTTTTATTTTTTATACCTTTAGAAGTGTTCTTTTTATTATTACTTTTCTTATTATTTTTATTATTCATTCTAACCTCTTAAGTATATTTTATCACAAAATAACTATAAAGTCTTTTTTATTTCATTCACCATATTTTTAGTATAGTTTTTTATATTTAAATCAACATATTTACTTATTAAGTTTCTATCTTTATATTTAGTGTAATCACTATTTTTTAAAAATGAAATAACTTCAGAAGCACTATAGCATATTGGACCTGGGACTTCATTCTTATAATCAATAAAGAAATCACGCTTACCACTATAGTCATTCAAGTCAAAAGCATAAAATATCATTTTTTTATTCATAATACCTGCTTCATATATTATAGAACTATAATCACTTATAACATAATCAGATATATATATCATTTCACTTGTACTAAAGTCTTTACATGTAAATACATTATCATTATCAATTTTAATATTACAAAGTGGATGTAATTTAATAATTAAGTTATACTTTTTATAATCAAAATTATTTATTAATTCATGAATATTCTTTTCAAATAAATCATTATCTTTTCTAAATGTAGGTGCATATAAAACATTAATCTTATTTTTTAAACTAGGATATTTTTTATATATTTTATTTTTAACACTATTAATATATTTTTTATCTTTTAATAAGTCTATTCTTGGAAGTGGTACACTACGTATTATAGATTTATCACAGTTAAATACTTGTGCCATAAATGGTATACATTCTTTTGAGGTGGTATAAACATAAGTATAATTTTTATGCATATTAGCACTTTTACTTACTTTTTCACTTCTTCCTTCATCTTTACCAACTATAGCATAGCCAGCTTTTTTACATATACCTATCGCATGCCATATTTGTATTACTACTAAATCTTTTTTATGTTTTAAATTACTTATTAGATAACAATATGTATCAAGTATAACGACTTTACTTCTTGATATATGATACATTTGTTTTAACATATGAAATGCATATAATAATTTATTATCCATCTTTTTACATAAAACAACTATTTTATAGTCAGGTAATTCTTTTTTTAGTTCTTCACTTAATAATTTAAAATCTGTAGTTATATTGTTAGATTCACGACTTATTAATGTAATTTGTTTTCTTCTTCTAAAACATTTAAAAAGAAGATAAATTGCATTTAAAATAAAATTAATAATCTTAATAATAAATGTCATAATATCTTCTCCTTAACTATTTTTTTCTTTGTAGAATAAATGAATCAACAGTTCTCTTCATACCTTCTTCTAGTTCTACTTTAGGACTCCATCCTAGAGATTCAAGTTTAGATGTATCAAGTTTAACTATTTTATATGAAACATATCCTTTTTTAACTTCATCGCTTGGATTACTAAATACTACTTTAAGACCTTTTTCAGGATATAAATCAACTAATTTTTGAGCAACATCTCTTATCATATATGGTTCTGTTTCATTAGCTAAATTATATGCTTCAGTATTTTCTCCATTAACCATTACTTCAACAATACCAGTTACTGTATCTGCAACATAACAGAATGCTCTTATTGCTGTACCATCACTATTTAAAACGATATCTCTATCATTAACAACGTCTCCAATAAAGTCTGACATTACTCTTCCATCATTATTAATTTCCATTGTTGGACCATATGTATGAGCAATTCTAAGTACATTAAATGGAACTCCATATTGTTCATAATAACTTCTAAATAATGCTTCAGCAAGTCTTTTACTTTCAGGATAACAATTTCTTCCATTAAGTGGATCAATAATTCCCATATCACTTTCAGTTATCTTTTCTACTCCATCAACTTTACCATATATTTCTCTTGTAGATGGGAATATTACTTTAGAACCTTTTTCTCTTGCGAGTTCAAGAACATTCATAGTTCCAATAGTATTTGCTTTAATAATACCAACTGGATTTTTCTTTATAGCTGTAGCACTAGCACTACCAGCAGCATGGAATATATAATCAACATTACCAGCATATTCTAGTTTTTCGCATACATCTTGATTCATAAATTCAAGTGATGAATCTTCTAAATAATCACTAAACGCATCACGTGCTTTATCCATATTTCTAACAAGCGCTACTACTTTAGTATTAGTATGTTTTTGTTTATTTAGTTCTAAAAAGAAATATGTTAAGTTACGAGCTATTAAACCAGTTGCTCCTGTTATAAGTATTGTTTTATCTTTAAATTCTTCTTCATATGGACAACTATTTACTAAATTATCCATATCTTCTTTAATTATTTTGTTCATGCTTAGTTAACCTCATTGTTATTCCTGCTTCTTTTTTTTTACTTTCTTCGTATTCATAATATTCAATTAAATCAGGTATTCCTTTAGCTTTACCACCATTATTTTTAAATTCTAACCATGCTTCAAATATATATAAATCAACTGGGTTAGTAATTTTAGTATTACCTCTAACACCTTCTGTTATATATGTTTTCTTTCCTAGCATATTAAACAATGTACAGCTATCAATAACATCAATATAATCTGGATTTTTAGCTCTCATAGTTTCATGTGCTTCAATAATTTCACCTAATCTAAATGCTTGTGGTGCTTGAGCATTGTAAGATTCTCTTCTTACTGGTACTGAATCTACATTAACTGTATCTTTACTTATAATAAATGTTTCATTACAACCAGTACATGTAATAGAGTTTCCATTGCGTCTTGTATCTGCGATATTTCTTGATATTAGTTCAGGACTAATAAATGGTCTTACGCCATCATGAATTAATACAACATCATCAGGACTACAATTCTTTTCTGCTTCTTTTAATCCAATATAAATTGAATCTTGACCTGTTTTACCACCAGGTACTACTGAAACTACTTTTGACATACCATACTTTTCAAGTTGAAATTTCAAATAATCAATCCATGGTTCAATACATACAACATATATTTCATCAATTTCTGGATGATTTTGAAAATATTCAAGTGTGTAAATGATAATTGGCTTTCCTCCTACTTCTAAAAATTGCTTTGGAACATCTTTAACTCCCATACGAGTTCCTGTTCCACCTGCGAATATAACCGCTACGTTTTTCATATAAAAAAACCTCCTAACCTTATAATAGCATATATAATATTAAAAATCTACTTAATTAATTTATTCATCTTATCTACAACTTTTTTAGATGCATCACCTTTTTCATAACAATTTACTTTTCTTAAAAAACTGTTTACATCTTTTAAATACTTTTTATCATCAAAATTAATAATCTTATTATATAATTCATCATTGTTTTTACATATTGGAAATGGATAATAATCTAATGTATGATAAAACCCTCTTTCAGTATCAATATACTTTTCAATATCAGTTGTATATAAGAATCCAGGCCTTTTTGTGATAACATAATCACATATCCAACTTGAGTAATCTGTTATACCAAAGTCAGTTACGCATAATAATTCTTGCATATCAGGATAATTTGTTACATTAATAACAGTATTTTCATATTTTTTAGGTATTTTAGTATTCTTAAGTCTAAAATGATATCTTACAAGTATTACCCAATCTCCACTAAATCTTTTAACTAGTGCTTCATGTAATCTATTATAATCTAAATCATAACAACTAATACTATCACTATTTCTAAATGTAGGTGCATATAAACATATTTTAGTATCTTTTTTGATATTATACATCTTTCTTATTTTTTTATCATAATTTAGAAATTCATTATTTTTGTTAAATAAAATATCATTTCTAGGATGTCCTACTTTTAAAAATTCAGTTTTAGGCCAGTAACTTCCTCTAAAAACATTTTCTTCGAACTTACTATTAGTTATAATGTAATCATCAGCATTCGCAGAAGAAATTGCTTTTTCTAACCAGTCTTTATCACTAACTGAGCTTGGATCTATTCTTTTGAATCCCATTGAACCATGCCATGTTTGAATAACAATTTGACCTTCTCTTTTGAATAAATTCATATATGCAAAATTAGTAGAATTGTCAAATATAAATTTACTTCTTTCATATTCATAATAAAATTCATTTGAGTCTCTACTTACTACTTTAATTCCATGTGGAAATTGTTTTATATCATTTTCTTTTTCACTACGAATAACCCATATAATTTTATAATCAAGTTTATTTTTTAATATATAATCACATATTGCTTTAGAATTACAAGTATAATCTCCTTGAAATGTAATAAACATAACTTGATTATTAACTAATTTGATATTACTTTTTTTAGTGAGTCTTTTATAGTGTATTGATCTTATTTTCTTATTTACTTTTTTAAAAAAAGTACCATCTTTAATAGATTTGATTACTTTTTTAAGCATATTTCTCACTCTCTTTCATACTTCTTAATAGCTTCATAAATTCTTTTACAATTATTGTAATCTAAATATTTAAAGAATTCATTAACTCTTTTATCATACTTTTTATTTAATCTACAATTAGAATTTATTATATCTATAAGTAAACTAACAACATCTTCTTCACACTTAGCTATACCACCAAATCCTATATTTTGATAATCCATTTCACCATTACCATATGAAGGTGGTAAGTCATCATTATGATAATAAATGATTGGCTTTTTCATATAAGCAAAATCATATTGAACTCCTGAATAATCTGTTATCATAATATTAGATTCAACTAATATATCTTCATAATCTACTGTATTTGATGGTATTATTTCAACATAATCATTCTTATCATAATCTTTAATATTAGATATTAATGTTGGATGTATTAAAAATTTAATCTTATAATTATTTTTACGAGCCATTTCTATAATATGTTTATTATTTATTAAACTGTTATATACTTTAAAATAATTAGTGTATTTAAAATTATTATTATATGGTCTTACTTTACCACTTGATGTACTACTAGCGACATCTACTCTCCACGTTGGTATTATAAGAATTACACCTTTTGGATTACTTTTAAGTCCATCATAACGAGCAAGGCCACTAAATATTAAATTTTCTTTATTATATCCATATTCTTTTTTAAGTAAGTTCTTTTGTTCATAAATAGATGATATAAAATATAATTTATTGTTATCAAATATTCTATTTTGTCTATGATACATATTTTGCATAGTAACACCATGTTGTATACAATGTACTTCAGCATTAAATAGATTCTTATTATAATCTCTCATATAACCATTAAAACTACAAAATGAAGCAGCGAGTGAATCACTTGCTAAAATATGTTTAGCATTTAAACAAATAATCTTACATTTTAAACTACCATATACTAGAATATTCTTATAATTCTTTATTAATTTATTATAAGTATTAGTATTTTTATTAACAATATAATATGCTTTAGAACTTGTGTTATCACTTATATATTTAAATATATATTCACCACAATCTCCACCTTTATAAAGCTTATCATAACTTACCATTATATCTTTATTTTTATAAAATGAATGAGTTAAAAAATAACAAGTACGTACTATAAAAGGTTTAATAGTTTTAAGTTTCTTATGTCTAAACTCACTTATAACAAACTTAACTTCATTTATAAAAGTATTCTTTTTACCTATTGTAATTACGTTATCATTACATTTTAAACATTTATTTTCTATATTCCAATAAGAATTCTTTCTATTAGTGATAAGTCTACTAGAAACATTATTTCCAAAAGAAACATGTATCTTTTCATTATCTTTATTTTTAAATACTATATTTTTATCTTCTAATTTTACTTTAAAAGTGAAAACAACATCATTATAATATTCACGACCAAATATCTTATTTCCCATATAAATATCTGTCTTATCGTAATCTATTTTTTTATCATTTTCATAAATATTAACATTTGATAATTCAAAGCATGTTTTATCATAAGAGCAATCAAAATATAAATAACCTTTCTTATAATTAATGCAATGTACCACTATAGAATTAGACTTAACATTATCTACATTATATTTACATTTGATATAACCATCACTTAACTTATACTTTACACTTTCATATTTAATATTAAGTATGTAATATACTATATTCTTATTTATATTTATATTAAGTTTTACATTATCAGTATTAATATATTTATCATCTATATTATTTAAAAATTCATGAGATAACTTAATAAATTCATTATATTCACTTTCATTAATAATACTATTCTCTACTTGTCTAATATTATAAGATAATTTAAGTAAATACATATTAAATAAGTAATTCTTACCACTATTTTTACACTCTTTTGATAATTTACATAATGTTTTCATATCTTCTAAATACCATGATTTATCAATATAAAAACTATTCTTATTTTTATCAGTATAAACAATATCTATATCTATTCTCTCATTAGATTGATAATAAGATTTAACATTATCATAAAGATACATAAGAATACCATATTCACTATTATAATTGCATTTATCAAGTAAATTTTTTTTAATAATAAAACTCTCTAAATAAAAATTAAAGTAACCACTCTCAGTATTAACTATATCATATTTTTTTATTAAACTTTTATTATCATTATAAGGACATAAAGCATATAATTCATAATTGTTTTCTTCCATAAAACTAATTATTTTATCATAATCAACATCATATTTTTTATCACTTATAATTACATATTCACTCTTAATTGATTTAATCTTATCAATATTTTTTAAAGAAATTACGCTACATTTATCCATAAATAATTCTATCTCCTATAAAAAGTATAACATAAAATGACAAATAAATAAAAGTACTTGATTTACTTTTGATAATATATATCTTATAATATATAAAGAAATTGTTAAAAAGGAGTTATTATGTCAAAATATAAAGTAAGTGTAATAATACCAATATATAACGTAGAAAAATATATTGAAGATACAATAAAAAGTATAATAAATCAAACAATAGGGTTTGAGAGTATAGAATTAATATTAATAAATGATGGTAGTCCATATAATGAAGAAAAAATATGTTTAAAATATAAAAATAAATATGATAATATAAAATATATCAAAAAAGAAAATGGTGGTGTTTCTTCAGCAAGAAATGAAGGAATAAAGATAGCTACTGGAGAATATATTAATTTTATTGATTCAGATGATAAGTTTGAAAAAGATGCATTTAGAAAAGGATGCGAAATGTTAGATAACCATCCTGAAATAGATGTAGTTGGATTTAGGCAAAAATTTTTTGAAGCTGCTCATGGATATCATGTAACAGATTTTAGATTTGACGCAGGAGATAGAATAATTGATATAACAAAGGAACATGAATTACTTCAATTAAGTGCTGCTGCCTCATTAATTAGAAGAGAAGCTATAAAAGATATAACATTCGATGAAAAACTTAAGTATTCAGAAGATGCTAAATTCATGACTGAAGTTTTATTTAAAAGAAAAAAGATGAAATATGGAGCAATTGCTTCATCTAATTATTTATATAGAAAAAGAAAAACAAGAAATTCTTCCATACAAACACAAACATTAAATAAGAACTGGTATACTCTTACATTAAAAGAAGTTTATGTATTTGTAATGGAATTATCTAAGAAAATGTTTGGTAAGGCAATACCTTATGCAGAATATTTTGTAATGTATCACTTACAGTCAAGAATAAATAAATCATTTGATGCTAACATGACTAAAGATGAAAAAGAAGAAAATAATAATATAATAAAATCATTATTAGATGAAATTGATGATTATATTATTTTAGAACAAAAAATAATGTCACTTTATGATAAAATGCAAGCATTAAATATAAAATATAATAATAAAACAAATGAATATTATCAAATAAAAGATAATAAATTATTATTTAAAAATATAGAAGTATGTGATATAAGTGATATATATACTAATTTATATGAAATACAAGATAATAATAATGAATTTATTGTTAAAATAGAATTACCAGAAAATATATTAAATATAGCAAATGTTCAAATAAAAACAAATAATAGAAATTTGAACTATGATATCAAAGAATATAAAATTGAACAATTTGAAAATTTCATAGAATATTCCCCTATTATGAAATCATTAGAATTTAGAATATTGAAAGATGAAACTAATAAGATAAAAGTACTTATAAATAATGAAAAAATAATTATATGTGGTACTTTAGAATATAAAATAATAACTAAAAGTACATTAAGATATAAGTTATTCAATTATTATGTTTATATAACAAGAAATAATTTAGTTATAACTAAAAATATATTATTGAAAATATATAGATATATTATTCATACAATACATATGTTCATAAAACATCCAAAGCAACAAGAATTAATAATTTTATCTACTCTATCAAGTATAAAATTTAAAAATACTAAAGTTGCTTATCTTGATAATGATGGTGTTGTTAAAAAATATTTAGAAAAAAATAATATTAAAAATGTATATAAAGTATCAGATAATAAACAAGATAGTAACTTATCAAAAAAATCATTAAAATATAAATTAATATTATTAAATTCAAAAGATATTTATGCTTCAGTAGAAGAAAAAAATAAAAGTGATATAAAATTTCCATTTGGTAAATCTACTAAAATGTATGTTAATAAAATGAAAGCTAATTATCACTTTATTGATCAAAAAGGCAACTTAAAATAAATAACATTTTAAAAAGACTATTCACTAGTCTTTTTATTTATTTATCAAAAATTTTAACATTTCTTCTTTATCTTTTTTACCTTCTATAATATCATGTATTAAGTTTATTATAGGCATTTTTACTTTCTTACGTCTAACAAGTTTATGTATTGACTTTAATGTATACATTCCTTCAACTGTAGTAGTTTCTAAATATTTATTTACTTCTTCATTAGTAGCTCCACTACCTATTAAATATCCAAAACTAAAATTTCTTGAATTCTTACTAGTGCATGTCATTAAGATATCACCAAATCCAGCAAAGGATAATATTGATTTCTTTTTGCCACCTAAAGCATCAATTAATTCTTTAATATCATTCATACTTTCAGTTAAGAAAAGTGCTCTTGTTGAATCTGTTACACCCATACCTTCAAGCATGCCAGAGGCAATAGCCATAACATTTTTAATACTACCACATATTTCGATACCTACTATATCTTTAGTTCTTCTAAACTTAGTTGTCGAATTTTGAAAACACTTTCGAACAACCATTTCAGTTTTATTATTTTTTGTTGCTAAACTGAATCCTACTGGTGAATCTTTAATTATATCCACTGCAAAAGTAGGACCACTTATAACAGCTATACCATTCTTTAAATATTTAGCAAATACATCATTTAAAAACAAACATGTATTTTGTTGGATACCTTTAGTAGCAATTAATACTGGTTGTTTCTTCTTTATATATTTACTAAGTTTAATAGTTACATCTTCAAAAGCAAATGCTGGAATAGCCATAACGATTAAATCTTTGTCATTTACTGCTTCATTCAAATCACAAGTGAATTTTATTTCATTTGGTATTTTGTAATCATTTAATTTTTTTGATTTTCTTGTTTCATCAAGAGTTTTTCTTTCATTTTCGTCATGTGTCCACATAGTTACTTCAACTTTATTGTTTACTAAAATATGTGTAAGAGCAAGTCCATATGCCCCTGCTCCAAGTACACCTACTTTCATTTATTTTCCTCACCTCTATTATTCTTTTTATTTTTTTTACTTGTCCAGTCAAACACAATATCAGTTTTAAGTATTAAAAATAATACAATAAACATTAAAACTACATAACAACATATAACTGTTTTTTTATTTCCTAAAACATAGAATATTGTTGTTGCTGAAAATAATATATTAATCGCATATATAACAAGTAATGAACTCTTTTTAGAAAAATGTTTTAGTAATTGATGATGAAGATGTTCTTTATCAGCATGATCAATACTTTGTCCTTTTAGTTTTCTTCTTATTATTGCAAATAAAGTATCCATAATTGGAATTGCAAGTATTAGCATTGGTATAATTAATGAAGTTAATGTCGTTGTTTTAAATCCAAGTAAGAATATAACAGCTATCATAAATCCTAAGAATGTACTTCCAGCGTCTCCTTGATATATTCTTGCTGGTGGAAAATTATGAACTAAATATCCAAGTGTAGAGCCTAACATAATAAGTGATAATATTACATCAAGTCCTCCAAATTTGTTTAAAATAAATCCAATTATCGCAATAGTTAAAAAATATATAGAACTAATCCCAGCACATAATCCATCAAGTCCATCAATTAAGTTAATTGCATTAATAGTCGCAACTATAATAAGTATAGAAAGAAACTCACTTAAAAATGGAATGCTTGTAAACGTAATAGTCATACCAAACAAAGTAATTTTAGTAAGTTCAAGTCCGCCATAAAATACAACAATAGCAGCAACTATTAATTGTACAAGAACTTTATATTTATTAGGCATTGGTGTCTCACTCTTAGTCATATCATCAAATAGACCTAAAAGCATAATTAAGAACGAACCTATCAAAACAGCAATCATAAGATTATTTTTAGGAGCAAATAACATATATCCAAGTAAAAATGCAAAGAATATACCAAGTCCTCCAAGTAAAGGCATAGGCTTCTTATGTATCTTTCTAGGATCATTTGGTACATCAAGTACTTTTAGAAATATTGCTACCTTCTTCATTATTTGTACAAATATAAGTGAAGACAAAAAACATACCGCTACTATTATAAATATATTATATCCATTAACTTCAAAATTCATCTTTTTCAACTCCCTATTAATTATTATAAACTAATAATTTTATTTTTTCCATTAAAATAATATAAAAACACTATTATTGACTAATATTTAATTGAAAAAGTAAATATGAAATGATAAAATTAAGATAATAAGGAGAGGAAAATGCAAGAAAAAGAAAATTCTACAAAATCAATACTATTAATTATTGCATTAATAGTTATCATCATTTTACTAGGAGTAATAATATATATGTTAATTAACAATAAGAAAGCTAATAATGATATTAATAGTCAAAGTAAGACTACTACTACAACGACTACACAAAAAGTAAGTGATGAAGATGAAAAAGTCAAAAAAACTATTGAAAAGTTTCTTGAAGTAGATTGTGCACTTCATACTGATAACATCTTAGATTACTTAAATCTAGATTTTGATGAAAGTAAACAAATATATGATGAAGCAACAGAAATGGTTATCACTAATGTTAAATATGATGACTTTAAAAATGCAATGCTTAATTATGTAACAGAAGAATACTTTAAAAAAGAAACTGATGGATACATTGTCAAAGATAAAAGTGGTTATGTAAGAAAAAGTCAAGGTGGCGGAGAATGTTACATATCTAAAATAAACAATATCACTAAAATAGGAAATCTATCATATAATGTTAACATTACAGAAACTAGTGATGTAGATGATAGTATTAACAATAACACTACACAAAAATTTACATTCAAAGAATACAATAATAAATTAGTAGTTGATACATATTCAGGTAGAGAGTAAACATATGAACTAAGTAAATTAAAATTTATTTAGTTTTTTCTTGTTTAAATAATGTAAATTTCCCTAAATATAATGAAAAATATGTAGAATTTTGGTATAATTGTTTATTATATAGAATGATAAGGAGTAACTATGAATAAGAAGAAATATATATTTATACTTTTACTAGCCCTATTCTTATTTGTTCCATTAAATATAAAAGCTGCATTTGATGCGGAAATAAAAGGAAGTTCAGTAAGAATAAGAAAGGAACATAATACTAAAAGTGATTCATCAATAATTGCAACTGTTAATGCTGGAACACAAATAACAGTTGTTGATAAAACATTATATACTGGAAGTGGTTGTTCAAATAAATGGTATAAAATAATTTATAAAGAACAAGAAGCTTATGTATGTAGTGATTATGTTAGGTTCGTTGATAATACTTTTACTGGTATAAACGTTATAGATTATAGTGCTAGAGTCAATGGTAATAATGTAGGAGTTAGAAATAAGGCAGCTACATCAGGAAGTTTACTTGATACTTTATCGCTTGGAGTAAATGTAACAATTGTAAAAGAAGTAAACGGAAACTCAAGTGGATGTTCTGGAGGTAAATGGTATCAAATAAATTATTATGGTAATAAAGAAGGATATATATGTAAAAAATATGTTACTAGAAAAGAAGATATAACAAAAGAAGATAAAGAATATGCTGAAACACTTAAGAAAGCTAATTTTCCAGATTCATATATTCCATATCTAACCTATCTTCATAGTAAATATCCTAATTGGCAGTTTAAACCTGCATTTACAAATATAAAATTTTCTTCTGCTGTAAATGGTGAAGAAGGAAAAAATTATATGCAGACAACAAATGATAATTATAGAACATCAAATAAACCTGCTGAAGGTAGTTCATGGTTCAAAGTAAATACTGGAGTTATTGCTTTCTATCTTGACCCTAGAAACTGGCTTACAGAAGAAAGAATATTTATGTTTGAAGATTTAAAATATGATAGTACTCTTGAAAATGAATATCCAGCTCTTATAAAATCAGTATTTGGTAGTGGTAAACTTGGTGATGATAAATATACTATTCCAATGTTTAAAGCTGGTAAAAGTCATAAGATTAGTCCACTTCATATTGCGACTAGAATTAGAATAGAAGTTGGCGCTAATGGAAGTGATTCAGTAAATGGGACAGAATTTACATGGAAAGGTAAAACTTATAAAGGATATTATAATTTCTTCAATATTGGTGCTTATGAAACAACAGTTGGTGGAATTAAATATTCAGCAATAACAAGAGGTCTTGCCTATGCTGCTAAACTTATTAGTAGAAGTGGTGAAGTTTGGGATAATGTTGAAACATCTATTTTAGAAGGAAGTAGCTTGCTTGCTAAAGGATATGTAAACGCAGGACAAGGTACTTTATACTATCAAAAGTTTAATGTTGGTCCTGATGCTCACTATAGTAAATATACTCATCAATATCAAACAAATATACAAGCACCAGCAACAGAAGGAAACAAAACATATGATGCTCTTAAAAAAGCAAATGTTCTAAATCAAAAATTTACATTTGAAATTCCTGTTTATAATGATATGCCAGAATACACTTCACTTCCTAAAAGCGGAGATATGAATAATGATTTAAAATCATTAGAAATTGAAGGATACAAAATAACACCAGAATTTGATGAAGATATACTTACATATCAATCATACATTCCAAATACAGTAAAAGAAGTAAATATAAAAGCTACTCAAAAAAGTAGTGCTTCCTCTATTTCAGGAACTGGTAAATACGAATTAAAAGATAATGAAACTGATATAACAATAACAGTACTTTCAGAAACAAAAGAAGAAAAGAAATACACTGTTACAATAATAAAAGTTGAGGATAACACAACAGTAAGCGATGCTCTTCAAAATGCAGGAATTGGTAGTGATGAAGGATACATAGTAAAAATTAAACATGATACTAAAGTAAATCTTATAAAAGATAAATTATATTCAGCAAAAGCATTGAATGTAATAATAACTAATGATAATAAAGAATTAAATAATAATTCATTAATTACTACAGGTACTAAAATTACAATAAAAACTGCTATGGAAGAAAAAAGCTTTACAATGATAGTTAATGGAGACTTATCAGGAGATGGAAAAATAACGATATTAGATTTATTACAAATACAAAAATATTTACTTGGAGATAAAAAGTTATCAACTGAAGCATTAATAGCCGCTGATACATCAAATGATGGAAAGGTTACAATATTAGATTTATTACAAGTACAAAAATATTTACTTGGAGATAAAGAATTATAAGGAGAGATAAATGAAAAAAAGAATTAACATATTATTAGCAAGTATATTTACACTACTTCTATTATTTACAAATATAGTTAAAGTAAATGCTGCATCAGCAAATATACAAGTTACATCAGGTACTAATAGAGTTGTAGTTGGAAATACTTTTACAGTTAATGTAAAAGTATCATCTTCAAATGTTTTAGGAGTTTGGGAATGGACTATTAGTTATGATACTAAAAAGCTTAAACTAATGTCAGGACCATCTACTGTAAAAGATTATGGAGATAGTAAGATAAAATCAAAAACATATACATATAAATTTAAAGCAATAGCTACTGGTAATACATCTGTAACAGTTAAATCAGCTGCTGTTTATGATTATGGAACTGAAAAAACAATGTCACTTTCTAAAGGTACTAAAAGTGTAAAGATAATAACACGAGCACAACTAGAAGCTACATATTCAAAAAATAATAACTTAAAAAGTTTATCAATTGATGGATTAAAATTAAAACCAGAATTTAATAAAAATACAACTGAGTATAAAGTAGAAGCTACATCTAATACTGAAAGGGTTAAAGTAAATGCTTCTAAAGAAGATTCAAAAGCTAGTGTAAGTGGAACTGGAACGCATGATGTTACTGAAGGAGAAAATAAAATAAAAGTAACAGTTACTGCCGAAAATGGAAGTACTAAAACATATACAATAATTGTTAATGTAAGTGATCCAAATCCAATAAATGTAAAAATAAATGACAAAGATTATACCGTAGTAAAAAGAGAAAGTAAATTAGAAGCACCTAAGAATTATGAAAAAACTGAAGTAACAATTAATGATCAAAAAGTACCAGGATTTATTAATAAAACAAACAACTTTACATTAGTTGGTCTTAAAGATATAGATGGTAATATTAAACTATATACATATGATAGTAATACTAATCAATATAAAGAATATAGTGAAACAACACTTAATCAAAATAAGATATATCCCCTACCTCTTGATAAAGAATTTGATGGATATACAAAAACAACAGTAAAAATAAATGAAGTTGAATTTGAAGCATATACTGATGAAACTAATGAATTTTATATAATACACGCTAAAGACCTTGACACAGGAAAAGATAATTACTTTACATATGATAAAATTAATAATACAATAATAAGGTTCCATGAAAAAGAAGAAATAAAAGATGAAACACCTAATTGTGATTCTAAATTAAAACAATATAAAAAAATGTTAATCCTATTATTTAGTGAAACAATTATTATATTTTTAATATTAATATGTATACTAATATCAAAAATAAGTAAAACTAAAAAAAGAAAGAAACAAAGAAGATTAATGTTACTTGAAGAACAAAGAAAGCAAGAAGAACAAAAAGAATTAGAAAAGATAGAAACTGCTAAAAATGAAAAGGAAGATGTAAAAGAAGAAGATACATCAAAAGAAGAAACAAAAGGTAAACAAAATAAAAAGAAAAGTAAAAAGAAATAAGAAAGAAGTGTTACGATATGAAAAATAAAAAAATATTTAAAGCTATGTTATCTATAATAATTATATTGCTCTCATTGTTTTCAATAGGATACTTAGCTTACTCTCTTACATTCTATGAAGGTGTTGAAACATTCTATAGAATATATGCTATAGTGATACTTATTTATTTCTTCTTATTATTAAGTTATTTAGAACTTAGAAGTATTAAAAAGAAATCAATGAAATCATTTTTGATACCAGTATTCATAAGTATAGTATTTATATCAGCTGAATTATATGGTTCTTATTATTTAAAGAAGATATATAAGTCAATGAATTATACTGATAATACAAATATAAAATATACTTCACTTGTTACTTATGATAAATCATTAAATAGCGAAAAAGATTTAAAGAAAAAAGTTATTGGTATTGCTAGTGATGGTAAAGAAGAAGGATACGAGTTACCTCAAGAAAAAATAAAAGAACTAAAACTTGGTGATAATAATGAAATAAAAACTTATAATTCAACTATTGAATTATTATATGCTTTAAAAAATAAAGAAGTTGATGCTGCATTCTTTAGTGCAAACTATGCTGATATGTTCTATTCTCTTGAAGGATATGAAAATATTAGTGAAGAAACTAAAGTCATATATAAAGCTGAAAAAGAATATAAAAGTTCTAATGATGATGATATTAAGAGTAATGAGGCTTCTCTTACAAAACCATTTACAATGTTATTAATTGGTGTAGATTCTTCTAAAGATGGCGTTACATCAGGATATAATGGTGATGTTTTATTGCTAGTAACATTTAATCCTGATACATTAAGGGCTACTATTACATCAGTTCCTAGAGATACTTATTTAAAGACAGCTTGTTCTAATGGAAGTTATAGAAGAATAAATACTACCACTTGGGGAAGTTCAGCGTCATGTGCTGTTAAAACAATGGAAAACTTATTTGGTGTTAATATTGACTATTATGCTAAAATAAACTTTAAAGGAGTTGTTCAATTAGTTGATGCTGTTGGTGGAATTGATGTAGATGTTCCATACTCATTCTGTGAACAAAATAGTTCAAGAGTTTGGGGAGATAAAACAGTATTTGTTGAAAAAGGTATGCAACATTTAAATGGTGAACAAGCCTTAGCTTTATCAAGAAATAGACATAGTGCTAAAGATAGCAAAGGAATGAAAAATCACTGCCCTACTTGGACAGAAGGAAAAAGAAATGATTTTACTAGAGGTAAAAATCAAATTAAAGTTATACTTGGTATAGTAAATGCAGCTACAAAGAAATTAACTAATCCTGATGAAGCAATAAATATACTAAATTCAATTAAATCAAATTTCCAAACTAATATTACAAATAAAGATATTTTATCATTATATAATTTAGGTAAATCATTAGTAATAAGTGATAGTACTAACTTAGTAAATGTTGAAAGAATGCAACTTAAGACATATGGTGTATGGAGAAAAGTATATGAACCAGCATCTAAGAGTTATCCAGCTGTAGAAATACCTTATACAGGAAGTATAAATGATATTAAGAAAGCAATTAATATTAATTTAGGTAAAACTAAACCTACTCTTATAAAGACAGCCTCATTCGACTTAAATAAACCATATGAAGCAACTTTAATAGGAAATGGTAAATATAAGCAAAGTACAATAGCTACTCTTGCTGATGTATCTAAATATACAGTAAGTGAACTTAAGAGTTATGCATCAAGAAATTCATTAAAATTATCATTTATAGATGTTGATACAAATAAAACAGTTGATATAAGTGATTATTCAAATTATAGATTCTATAGTCAAAAAGAGCATACTAAAATAATACTTGATCAATTAAGTACACTTACAATATACGTAAAAAAGAAAGCAGTAACACCAGTTACTACTCCAACTATATCAAAAGATAGTACTAATGATACAAATAATTAAGATTCAATTGAATCTTTTTTTTAGGATTTAAAAACATTCAATATTTAATTGAATGTTTATTTTTTTTCCGTTAAACTACATCTTTCATTAATAAGTAATATTAAATCATCATATCTTTCATATTTAGAATCAAATATAATATTGTTAATAGCATTTTCATACATTGCCATGTAAGTATTATTATTTGTTAAACTAATATCTTCTATTTTATCTATTTTAAACTTTTTAGAATTAATTATTTTATCTAAATTGTTTATGTTCTTTTCTATATATTTGATATTTAAGCTTCTAAAAATAAATTTACTTTCAACTATAACTATCGCTGTTATAAATAAGATATCAATTAAGAATATATATATACTTGATAAAGATAAATACTTAACAATTGTATCAAAAAGATTAAACGATTTAATAAATATAGACATTACTACAACTGAAAGTAACAATATAACAAGTATAGCAGCTACTATATTAATAAAGCTAAAATTATCATGAAGAATGTATATATCTTTATCATTTATTATAATTGGATGTCTTATTGTATTAATATATCCATCATTCTTATTCTCTTTAAAATATAGATATACTTTTAACATACATAGTAAAAAACATATTAGTGTTGATATACTAAAAAATATTTCATTAAATCCTTTTAAGTGTAAAAATAAATTTACTATAAGTATTACTATAATAGCAAAATCTAATAATGTAAATTCATCTAAATCTTTTATATAAAATAATTCCCTTTTCATTATTCACTCCTATTATATATAATGATAACATAAATAATAAATAAAAGCCATAGAATTAAAAGAAAAAGACGAATTACTCGCCTTTAACAATATACAATATGTTATTATCTTTAATAATAGTTAATTTCATACTTTTAGGGTATCCTAAATCTTTTTCATATGTAATGTCAGTACTAACTATATATGCATCATATTCAGTTTTATTATATGTGTATTTTGTTTCAAATACATCACTTACATTTACATCTTTTACAATAGGTAGTTCTTGTGTTCTTTTTCCATCTATATTACTTTCAACAAAGTTATATAATGTACTTCCCATATTTTCTTTAAAATTATCTTTTAAATCTTTATGTAAGAATTCAAGACCTCCTATATCAGTACTAGCTAATTTATTATCAAGAGTATACAAGTCAATTACAAAAAGTTTTGAGATTAATTTAGCATATTCAGTATAATCTATAGTTTTTTCATTTAATACCTTACTAAGCTCTTTAAAATAAGTTTTATAAATCTCTGTATCATTCTTAGATAAAGTATATCCATATAATTCTATAGAATCAAGTTTCTTTCTTTCTGAACCTTTAAAGAAATCATTTTTAACTCTATATCCAAGGTATCCAAATAATATAATACCTACTATTATAAATATAACAATTACTCCTCTACCCTTATTTTTTTTCATTTTTGCATTCTCCTATTTTATCTTCTTCATTTTTTATTAAATCATGTGTTACAATTCCATTAGATACTTCAAGTATATTAGAAGCATAAGTCTTTAGACTATCAATATAATCAACACTAATAGGTTCATCAGTAAGTGCTACGTATTCATCATTAAGACTGTTATAGTATACTTTATTAGTAAGAACATTACCATTAGGGAATACTACTATTTTTTCATTATCACTGAATATATCATGACCAAGAGCATATTTTTCTTTAAATCCAAACATATTGGCCATAGTTGGAAGAACATCATACATTCCCATAACATTACTTATAGTCTTTTTATATTTTTCTTTATTATTCCATATTATAAATGGTGTATTTTTAAGTAAATCATAATTATAGTTTTCCATACTTACATATGTAGGATCATTTTCGTCTTTAATATCTTGTGTTACTGGATCATAATTATATAATAGATTAAATTGGTTCTTAGAAAGTCTTGCTTCGTGATCACCATATAATATAATCATTGTATTATCAAGTAGTCCATTATCTCTAAGTAAATTTATAAATTCGCCTAAAGCTGCATCAGCATAATGTGCACTTCTTATATAATTTCCCATAGATGTTTTTTCTAAATATGGAGCTACTCCCTCTTGTTTCTTACCATTTTCATCTGTGTAAGTGTATTTCATTGTTACTTCAAATGGATCATATTTAGTTAAATCATTAAATGGTGAGTGATTTGATAATGTAATAACTGTACCATAGAATGGTGATTTAGTTTCTTTTATATTTTTTAAGATAGGTATTAGTTGATTAAAGAATGATTTATCACTAAGTCCAAGTCCTACCCAATCTTTAGATTTTGTATCAGTTGGAACATCAAATGTATCTTTAGCATAGAAATCTTTGTAGCCAAGTGTCTTATGCATAGTTTTTCTATTCCAATAATCAGCTGCATTAGCATGTGCACTAAATGTGTAATAACCCATCTCATTAAAGTAATTAGGTAATGCATAATATTTTCTATTGTAATAGTTTACAAAAACTGTACCACTTGATGATGGCATAAGACCAGTATTTAATGTAAATTCTGTATCACTAGAAGTACCTATACTTATTTGAGGATAAAATCTATCAAAATACATTCCCTCACTAGCAAGTTTATTTAAATTAGGTGTAACTTCTTCGCCATTTATTTTTAAATTAACTAAGAAATTCTGCATGCTTTCAGCATGAATAAATATAACATTTCTGCCTTTAAATTTATTAGTATATTTATTTACTTTAGTTTCTTTTTCAAATTTACAAGCGTAAAATTCTCTAAAATTTAATGCTGCTTCATCATAACCAAATAAAGTATTTATTTTAGGTTGCACACTTTGTACTAAATCATTTACTGTATAAGAATATATACCAAATTGACGTACTAAATATTCTCTATTCCATTGCTTAATAAGTCTACTAGTATCTGTACCAGTAAGTCCACATGCAATAATGACTATAAATATTACAGATGCTCCTAGTGTATATATAAAATTCTTTCTATCTTTATTAGTCTTTTCTATCTCAAAATAATAGTTCTTTTTACTAAGCCTTGTATGTATAAATATAAATATACAAGGAAATATCAAATATAAAAATTGATATACATTTAGTTTATCGAATACTGAATCGTTTACTTCACCAAGCATTGATGCAGTACTTATAAGATTTACTGATAAGAATGATTGATAAAATTGGTAATATATTGTATTACCTATACATAAGAATGTATAAAATAATATCCATATCAAAAAATACCTAAATTGATACCTAGGCCTTATTAAATAGCCAAATGCTCCAACAAATAGAACAAACATTAAATCAGCTATTGTCGCTCTAAAATATATAGGTGCTCCTATAGTAAATAATCTAATTGCAAATCCTAATAATAAACTTATTATTACATAACTTAAAAATAAAATATTAGTACTTGCATACTTTGTAATAAACTTTTTAATACTTTTTAATATCTTTTTAAAATCAAATTTCCTTTTCATACTAATTCCTCAAATAAATTATACCATTTTATTAATAATATTTCAATTTATACTCGCACTTTACATTTTAATGGTCAAAAAAAAAGTTCTTTTGAACTTTTAATTATTGTCCTGTTTGTCCAGTACTACATGACCATGGATCATTAATACATGTCATACATTTTTCATAATCTTTATTACCTATTAAATTCATTAGTAAAGCAACAATAGTAACTATTAAGAATACGATAACAGCAGCAATAGCCTTTTTAATTAATGCTTGTTGTGCTTTCTTAATATTATCTTCATTCTTTTCAGTAACTGCTTTAGCTAGGTCTAACATACCTACAACAATTAATATAATAGGTACAACAACCTTAATAGCAAATACAACAATACCAACTAAACGAAGAATAGGTTCCATTTGTTTACACAAATCATTTGCTGAATTAATAGTTAACGTATAAATTAAATCTAACATATTTATTTCATTCTCCTTCTCTATATCAATTTTAATATAAATTATACTATTTTGTCAATATTATAGACTATTATAAAATCATTTTTTCAATAAATTTATTGATTGGTTCTATATTTTCTTGTCTATCATCAACTGGTGGTATAGTCGCAAACACTTTAAGTTTTGTTTCATATTCAAATGTAGCAACATCTTCACTATTTAAAACACATTTATTAAGAACTACTTTTTCATTCTTAAGTGTTTCAAGAACAGATTTATTCTTACGTAACATCTTATTTATCATAATAGTTGATGGTTCTATTAGATAATATACTTGTGAACATATAGATACATCATCATAATCATTTAAATCTACTAAAACTATGTCACATAATTGTTTTTTCATAAGTTCTTTAGGTAACTCAGATGTAGTTGTACTAACTAATTCTTTATCATTAAAATACAAGAAATCTACTTTGTTTACTTCAATTGCTCCAACTACTTTATTACCTGATAAAGCTTTTCTAAGTAAATATATAAGTGTTGTAGCTCCAGCGTGTTGAGTCATATTTTTAAATCCAATAATTCTCATTTTACCACTATAATTATTAGTTATAGTAGTATCTCCGCCTTCACCATATCCACCATCTAAATCTTGTAAATTATGAATATTTACTACATCTCTATATGTATGTGGGTGAACAAGCAAATAATTAATACCTTCAGCATTACGAGTAAAATTGTAAATACCAAGTGATATTAATTTAGATAAATATGATTTAGTTTCAGTTTCAGGACTATCATCAAGTAATAATATTACATTTTCCATATTGATATTCATAGCTAGTTTTTGTAAATTATCTGTATTTTGATAATCACGAATAGCTGTAATATCTAAAATCATTTTATCATAATAGAAATTAGTGAAAGTATCAATAATTTCATCTACATTAAATACACCTTCCATGGACTTCATAACTTCAATGTTAAGTCCCATTAGAAGTTCTTTGTATTTATTAACAACCATTACATTCATTTTTTTATAACCTCCTTAGTTTTGATAACCATAACGCATTTCATCACATTCTATTGCAGACGTTTGATCATAATATAATGCTTTTGTTTCTCCAGTGATTGGAATTTTAAATATAAAATTTAATATTGGAATTTTAAATGCTATAAATGTAGTTACTTTGTAATATATTTTAGCACCATTTTCATTATTAGGGCAAAATCTTTTAAGGCAATAACCTCCAACTTGATTATGTCCATATCCATATTGACTACAATCAACTTGATCTGCTATAGAATAATTGTAACCAATATTTTGTATTTGTACATATGCTTGAATATCTACTGTTGGATTATCCATAGTTGATAATTCTTCATATGTAATAGAACGGATATCCCTATCAGACTTAGTAAATCCTTCCGCTCTTTCAATATAATTAATTATTTCATTTTTAACTTTAAATGCTCTAGTATAACTAATTGAATATGCAAGGAAACTTACAAATAAAACAATAAATGTTACTACTATACTAAATAGCCATAATCCTCCAATAGATTCTCTCATTTTACACTTCCCTCTTTATTAAAAACAGCTACAAGTGACATGACATCACCTATAGCCACTTTATTTAATATTAATTTTTGATATACAAATATTTACTATTTATTTTCAATACTGATACATTTTGTAGTATCTTCTACAACATTGCCACTTGAATCTTTTGGACAACACATATACTCATTAACCTTAGCATCAGTTCCTGTTGCTCCTGAAATTTCTTTAACATATTTAGCTGTCCAACCATTACCATATGTACTACATGTTTGATTAGCAACCATTTTTTGAATCATTGGCCATAAAAAGAAATAAAATAATGCAGCAACTGCAGCAACCGCTACTAATGTTACAACTGTCATATTTAATTCCCCTGTAGCTTCCTTCATTTATATCTTCCTCCTTTATTATCTAAGTTAATTATACAATACAATATTTTTATATTCAAGTATAATTTACATTATTATCCCATAATTTGCATGATTGATAGTAGTAATATAATCATAACACCTGCTCCTGTTGCAGTAAGCATTGTCATTGTTTTCTTTTCCATCTTATCAAGTCTTTCTTTATATTTAGTTTCTCTTGATTTAGCTTGTAATGCTGATATAGTTCTTGAGAAGGTTTCAAGTTGTTCTTGCTTTCTTTCTTGACTACCTAAACTAAGTCTATAAAGAAGTCTCATCATTCTCATTGAATCTCTAACTGGATATCGTTTTGCAAATGCCATATATGGTTCAACTGAAGAATCTCCAGCGTCAATAGATGCAATTAATTCACGTAGACCAGGTTTAAACATTTCTGGAGCTTGTTCTAAACTTCTAGTTAATGCAACTGGTACAGTGTAATGTTGAATTAATATTTCTAAACTTTTTAAATAATATGGTAATTTTAAGTTTATATCATGTAAATGCACTTTATAAAATGATTTAAGCCTATTGTATTCATCTTTAAACATAAGATAAGTAATTACAAATGCTATAACTAACTTTAATGCAAAATTAATATCATTTGCAAGTGTCATAGCTGCTATTGTTCCTATTAGCATTGTAACGATAGCTGTTTTAACTCTTTTTTGATATCTTAATATAGGATCAACTTTATCGCCATATTTTGCAACTAATAAGAACTCGTAATCGTCTTCTTTTAATTTATTAAATACAGATTTATTATCGCTGACAAACTTATTAAAATTAAACAAATTTAAATAATTAAATAAGAATATCATTATAATTCCAACAATTAATATTTCCATTATTCAGCCCCCACATCCTCATGATAATACTTAATACCTGATAGTAAGAAATATGAGTTTATAAGTATTACTCCATGTAATAATATAACAACTAAAGGATTATTTAATAGTTTTATATATGAGTTGTTACCAAGAAGTAATTGAACTAATAATACTAATAGATATAGTGCTAATCCGAAGGTTACAAATTGTTTATAGAATGATGTTCTATCTATTCTATCACGATATACATTTTCAACTAGCATATCTATGTCTTGAAGCATACCTTCAAGTGCTACACCTGAATCTTTAGAACCTTCTTTTGTAATTTGAATGAATAATTGATGCATATTCTTTATTACATAGTAATCATATTTTTCATTCATGAATCTAATGGCTTCATCTATCGTACCATTTTCATATGACATGTTAATCATTTCTTTTACATCTCCAAGAAGTGGTTCTTCAAGAACTCCAGAATCTCTTACTCCTTCAAGCGCTTTAACAAATGATTGTGTTGTATTAAATTCCATAATTACGTTAGTTGAATATACTTGTATTTGCTCAAATATAAATTCGCTATAGGCTTTTTTGCACCTCATAAACGTTAAATATGGAATAATAAGTATTGCACATGTAGCATAAATTATACTCCATATAATACTATAGAAATATAAATATGATATAAATGCAGCACCTACTCCAAATAATGCTATTTGAATTACATACTGACGTGTTGTATATTCTTGTCCGAGTTCCTTTGCTTTCTCACGAACAACTTTAAATGAATATGGAGCATATTTTTCATATGTGCCAGCTACTTGATTTGCTAAAAATTTATATGAATTATCGCCAGTATTTTTACGATAGAAATATATGAATGCAATTATAGCAGCAATAACAAATATCTCAATATACATTTTTCCACCTCCTATATCTCAACAATTTCAAGATTGGAATTGTTATTTACATTGTTTACACCTGTATTTACAGGATTTACGTTTTGATTGATATTACTAATTTCTTGTGTTTTGTTTACTGGAGTGATTCCTGGTTGAACTGGAACCTCAGGTACTATATTGCTAGCAGTAGCAGTGGTTTTAGTTTCATTTACATTATTTGTTTGTACAGGTTTATTATTTAAATCAGTATTTGTTGTTTCAGTATTTTCACTAGTTGTTTTTTCTTCACTTGATTTAAGCTCACTACCTTTTGGTATAAATGGGTCTTCAGGCATCATAACACCTTGGCTTGCTAGATAATCAATTAAATGCTGAGTTGGGTTGTTATACACTTCATTATCCATTAAATCTCTTGAATAAAGTACATTTACTTTAGCTTCATTATCCTCATCATCAACGTAAAATTCAACCACTTGTGTAATTTCTCTTTGAAATCTATTATACTTTTTAGAAAAAAATCCTTTTATATGTATACCAAGCTGAATATATCTATGCATTGATGCAACAAATTGATTTATATCTTGACTAGATTCAAGAAGTGAATATAAACGCATTGGAATACTTGATGCTTTATCTGAGTGTATTGTTGACAAGATATTATGTCCTGAAGAAATTGAGTTACGAACAGCAAGAACAGCTTCTGCTGAACGAACCTCTGATAGTAAAATCCATCTTGGGTTTTGACGCATACAAGCAACAAGAACATCAGAATATGAAGCAATATTATTTGTTTTCATCGCTACAATATCACGATCTGGATATATTTTATCTAAGTGAAGTTCTAATGTATCTTCTATTGTTATTATTTTTTCATCTTCTTTTATTTTACTAGCAAGATATTTGATAAACTCAGTTTTACCTGAACCAGTTTCTCCACTAACAAGTATGTTACAGTGACCAGTAACACATGTAATTAAGAAGTCATGTAATTTAACTGATACATAATCTTCTTTAACAAGTTTATCTTTATTAAGTCTTATCATTGCTGGTGTTTTTCTTATTAGAAGAGCTATACCATTAGTAGCAATAGATTCATGAACAAAGTTAAGACGAAGTTCAGCACTTTCAGCATCTAAGAGTGGATGAGCCATGTTAAATGTCTTACCCATAACGTTAGAACATTGAAATGCTAATTTCTCTACAACTTCATTATTTATACCATCAATGTGTACTGGATAAACACCTTTACTTAGTGTTTTTACCCATAATTGTTTACCACCATTAGAATATGAAATATCTGTTATATCGTCATTTTCTAAAAGAGGCATAAATAATCCAAAATCTATTTGTGAAAAAACAACATTATCCATTAGAATCCCTTTCTATATTTTTTCTTTAAATCATTATTTTACTTTTATATTTTCATCACCAGCATCTGGTGTATCAACAACATCTGGATTGATGATTCTACATTTATTTTCGATTAAATGTCTTAGATACTCACTTGTTATATTAGTTTTTTTATTATAATTTTTATTTCTAGGTACTGGAACTAAAGAACCATCTAAGTATGTAGCTTGTCTTAAAAGAATATGATATTCTTCAGAAACACTAAATATTAATGCACTAGCATTTTTTTGGTTTGATCCTTTTTTAAATATGTGTTCACCATCTTCATCTTTAACAGCAAGTATTGTAATTCCTTCGATTAGTTTACCAAACACATACATTCCAGAACCATCTTTAGTTTCATAATACAAATCTATTTTATCACCTGGAAATATTGAGTTACCATATGTTGTAGTTGTATTTACTGGTAATGAGAAAACTGTATTTCCTGTAGGTATGCTTGACCAAGCTGAATCAGGCATTTGTTTCCATTCAATTATGGCTGATGCATAAAATGGACTTCCAGCTGGAATATATGTATTATAATTTACATATTTTCCTTTTATACTATTAACATCACGAATTACATCTTTACTTAACATTGAAGATGCAACTTCTACTTCTTCCATTAAATTATCAGTTATTTCTGTTCTTGCAGGAATATCTTCTTTTGCAACATATATTTTAACTTTATTTATTTCTTTACCAACCCTATATGTGTATGCAACATATAAAATGATTAAGCAAGCTGCTCCTAATGCAATTGTTACGAATGTTTTATTAGTTACGAACTTTTTTAATGCATTCATTATTGATTACCTCCTTGTATTGGATTTAATTCTAAATCTTTCTCACTTACATCAATAGTTTGTTGTTCAATTAATTTTCTAATATATGTACTACTAACTTTAGTTGGGTTTGGTTTTAAAGAATATTCTGCATTTCTAGGTACTGGGAATAAATTAACTTTTTTATATATTGCTTTTCTAAGTAGTAAGTGTAAATCCTCTGGTATTGAGAACATTAAGTATGATGGAGGTTCAACATTTGAACTCTTTTCAAATATATTATTTCCATGTCCATCAATTACAGCAAGTACTCTAATGCTTTCAATGAACTTAGCTACAATTAATTTATCATCATAGTCATATCCAGCAAAATATAAATCTATATAGTTACCTGTAAATATTGAATTACCATATGTAGTTTCTAATGATACTGGCATTGTTATAACTGTGTAATCATTAGGAATATCTTCAAATAAACTTGATGGTAGTTGTTCCCAAGTAACAACTGTTTCATCATAAAATAAACTTCCAAGTGGTATTTCAACTTTTTCTGATACATATTTTCCAACTATTAATGATGAACTAGCAATTACATCACGTCCATTTACCATTCCACCTGGTACTTGTTTAATACCAACATCTTTATTTTCAATTAAAGTTCTTGGCTCTAATCTTCTTACTGCATATGGAACACTAATTGGTTCAGTAGCTTTCTTAATTCTTAAATTATATGCATAGTATAGAATCGCAAGTGAAGTTAGTAATGCAATAATAGTAACTGTATTTTTATTTTTTAAAAATCTTTTAAGTGCAACTTTTATATTTTCCATTCTTTTTCCCTCCATAGACTTCATGTACTATCTATTCTAATTAATTATAACACATTAGATAATTTCTTTTCAATATATTATTTATTATAAAATTAAAAATAGGTATAATTTACTTTATTAATTTGATAAAATATTTTATGTGATGTGATATGAAAAAGAATTTTAAAAAACATTTACCTGAAATTTTAGCTTTTATACTGCCAATATTAATAATGTTAATATGCTGTCTAGTTTGTAAGATATATCCTTTTGGTGGACAAGTTCTATCAAAGTATGATGGGTATTATCAATACGCAGGATTTACTAGTTATTATAAAAATGTTCTTCTTGGTAATGAAAGTCTATTCTATTCATTTAAAGGATTACTTGGATATAATTTTTATGCGACTAGTATATATTATATGTTTAATCCAACTAACCTACTTTGTATATTTAGTACTAGTAAAAATATATTAGAATATTATACATTTATTATTCTTTTAAGAATTGGTCTTTCTGGATTTACAATGTGTAAATACTTAAAATATAAATTTAAAAATCAATCTAATTTAAGATATATTATATTTTGCATAAGTTATGCGTTAATGGCTTATAATGTATGCTATTTCTTTAATTACATGTATTTTGATACAGTTGTTTTATTTCCTATAGTAGTCTTAGGTCTTGATAAATTAATTTATGAAAGAAAAAATAGACTTTATATAATATCACTTACATTATCAATAATATCTAATTTTTATATTGGTTATATGGTATGTATATTCTCATTGTTATATTTTATATATAATATTGTTATTTATAAATTAGATAAAAATATTATTAAAGACTTTATTATATCAAGTTTACTTTCAGGATTTATGTGTATGATAATAATTATTCCTGAAGCAAGTGAGCTATTAAAAGGAAAAGCATTACTCTATGCATCTAGTAAAGCAGAATATTTCAAATTTAATATGAACTTCTTAAATATATTTTATAAATTCTTACCAGGTTCTACATCTAATTATGATTTAGAATATGGTATGGTTAATATATATGTTTCATTATTTGTAATAATATTAGTAATAAAATATTTCTTTAATAAAAAAATATCTAAAAAAGAAAGAATTACTACATTAATTTTCATATTATTCTTTTTATTTAGTATAAGTTTTAATTTATTAGATTTTGCCTGGCAATTATTTCAAAAACCTATTTGGTATCCTAATAGATATATATTTACTTTTTCTTTCTTTTTAATAACTATTGCTATGAAGGAAATAACTAATATTACTTATAAAACTAATATAAAAGAGAATTTAATTATTATAATATCTTTTATATTATTAACATTATACCCTATATCAAAAATTGATTGTAATAATAGCTTTAAGATTTTTTCTCTAATATTTAGTTTTCTTCTACTTATATTGTATGTATTCTTAATTGAGAATAAAAAAGCTAAAACATTATTGTTAATTTTATTCTTTACTGAAATAACTTTTAATATAATTTTAACTTTTACAATACTTCAAATTCATCCTGAAATACAAGACTATAAATTATATTTAAATAAATATAAAGATGCAATAAACAAGATAAAGGAAATTGAAAATAAAGATAATAATTTTTATAGAATTGAAGTAGATTTCGAACTTGTATATAATTCACCTTCCCTATTGAATTATAATGGCATAAATCATTTTAATTCAGTTAGAAATGCTAAAATATTAAATTTTTTAAGAAAATTTGGATATAGTGTTAAACATGAAACAAATGTAAAATTTAATAATTATAATCCATATTTAACATCATTACTTGGTATAAAATATATAAATGGTAGTAAAGATGAAATGTATTATGAAAATGTTTATAATGAAAACTCTTATATGTATTTAAATAAAGATGCATTAAGTTTAGGATATATGATTTATAATAAGAAATTTAAAGAAAGTAATAGTTCTTATCAGAATACTGAAAATTTAATTAATTCAATGTTAAATACTGATATTAAAACATATAAAATAGATAGTAATATTAAAATATATAATGCAAATATTAAAATTGATAATAATAAAAAATACATTATACCAGATAAAAATTTCTATGCGGTAATTAGTGGTAAAGCTAGTAATGATGCATTTCTTATTCCAAATATTGAACTAACTGAAAAAAATAATCCTGATTCAATAATGTTTAATAATAACATTTTTGATGGTTCTTATACTGTTTATATTAACAATAAAGAAATAAAGAATGCATATAATAAACAAATACCATTATTTATTAAGAAGAATGATGAATATAAAATTGTTATTAAATCAAATGCTACTAAAATAAAATATGATTCATTAATATGGTATCAAATAGATTATGATAATTATATTGAAACAATTAATGAACTTAAGAAGAATGAATTTAATATAACTAAGTATAATAAAGATAATCATATAGAAGGAAATATAGATGTTAATAATGATAAAAATGTATTATTATTAACTATTCCATATGATAAAGGATGGAATATCTATGTTGATGATAATAAAGTAAATTATGATATATGTTTTGATTCATTTATATGTTTAGATTTAGATAAAGGTAAACATAATATAAAAATGAACTATGTTCCAAGTGGGTTTATTGTTGGACTTATTATTTCTAGTTTAGCGTTTATAGTAACAATTATTTACATAAGAAAAAAGCGTTGAATTAACAACGCTTTTTTAATTGCTCTTTATTTAGTTGAATATGAAGTACCATACCATATACCACATTCATTAGTACTACCACATTTACCATGCCAGTTAGTAATAGCACTATTACTAAATAGACTATCTACTGTATAAGTACCATTTTGTTCTCTATCCCATGGATTACATAATTGAATTTTATCTGGTGAACCTGAAATTGCTATATAGTGATTAGGTATTCTAAGAATAATTGCTTCTCCACGATTCAATGCATCTGTTATTGCTTTCTTTCTATCTGCTTCACTTGTATTTTGATTAAATAGTACATTGCCACTTAATCCATATTTTCCAAGCAATTTATCATTTGTTAGTGTACCAGTAGTAACTCTACCACAAGTACTTGTACTAGCACCATTTTTTCCACAAACTTCAGAATCTTGACCAGCAAGTGTACTTGAATTATGATTTGGTCCATCCCAAATATCATTAGCAACTTGTTCTGGTGATACATTTTTACCAAATGCTCTAGCTACCATAGATATTGATGTATAACCGCATCCATAATCACGTAAGTTAGCTCCATTAGCAAATTTAGTATTATAATTTGTATTTTTAGTTTGTACATCGCAAGATAGTGGTGGTGCCTCTTTTGTTTCTTCTTCCTCTTCAACTTCTTCTTCTTCTGCTTCATCATATGGAGTAAGTGCACCCATTCCAGCTGTTCCACTACCTTTACCTGGTGTAGTTGGAGTACTATTAGTACCAGGTTCAGTACCATAAACGCTTTCTAATATACCATGCATATAAGTATCAAGCTTAATATCAAATGTATCAGAATTTAATGTTGTATCACCACTTACTGTTCTTACACGAACAGTTGCTTTAGGTGGTTCTTCATATATATCATAAAAATCTAGTTGATAATCTTTATTATTTGTGATACTTTCAGCAAATCTACGTATAAATACTTCAACAAACTTTTCTTTTGACATTACTATTTTACCAGTCGTTCTAAAAGTACCATAGTCTACTGCGTCAAGCATTGATGCTTCCATTACTTCACGTCCTAAATAGAAATCTTCTTCTGTTGTCGTTGTAATTCTTTGGATTAGAAGAAGAATAACGATTACAACTATTCCAAGAACTAGTATTAAATATCCCCAAACTGATTCCTTCATTTAATCATTACTCTCCTTTCTTAATATCCTTGTCTATATCTTGATATTCCATCAGATTTATTAACTTTTATTCCAAAACTATTTGAATCATCTCTAATTAAGTCTAAGAATGAACTTGAACAATTATAGAATCCATCAGTTATAGTACATCCCCTAAGAGTATTGTCAATGTAACCTCCGGCGCCATTTCTATCTTTGTTATATTTTCTAAGTTTCTTAATAGAATCACTGTTTAATATGAAACTATATTCTAAATATTTTTCACTGTCTGTATACATATCACTTGCTGTTGCCTCTATGGCTTTTCGTTCACTATCGTGAGTATACCAGTTATTTCCAACTTTTCTTGGCGCTGGGAATAATTTACTTAGCTCAACATTTCTATAAACAAATCCATATCCTTTAGAATCATTAGTCCTATTATTCCAACTTGCACAATCACGAATGATTGGTACTCCATCTTTTATTTCATAGCACTTATTATTACATGTTTCTAAGTCAGCATTTTTATTTGCATCAGTACCAACCTTACAATCATATAAGTTAGTAATATTGTATACTTCATATTGACAAGTAAATTCATAATAGTTTTCATTTAATAATTGTGCTTTACTTAAAGCAGAACCAACGTAACTATATTTATGTTTTACATCATATGCTCCTGTTTTACCACCGCTTTCTTTATCCATGCTTACTGGGAAAACATATGGTGGTAAGCTTGTTGTTGAAGCTCCGTATGATGAACCGCTTTCAAATACATTACCTGTATAAACTTCTGTTGAATATCTCTTAGGTTGCCAGAAATCAGCTTCACTTACTACTGTGAATATTGCAAAGTCATTGATTGGAAGTTCAATTTTTTCACCTGTAACTTGATTTACTTTACATTGTGCGTTAGTATCATATCCTTTGCAAGATACTAAATCATGTTCTCCTTTTACATTTTTTCCTGTTAAATCAACATCCGTATTGCCAGGTCCTGGATAACAACTTGCATTATATGAGTTACCAGTTTTCTTTTCACCAGCGTTACTATTAATGCACCATGCGTCTTGTGTTAAATCTTGTTCTTTTATATTTTTATCTTGCGCTACAATTTCTACTTCTTTACCAAATGTTGTTTCAGCACCATATTTTTTATCTGCATATTCAAGGTCTAAAGATATACATCCTTTTTCGCTCTTACAGTTAGCAAGTTTAAGAATATAATCTTTTGTTGTACCTCCATCAATTGCTGATGTATAAGTACCTTGATACTTTGGTCTATGAGGAGTATATCCGCTAAAATCTACATAACTTGCACTATCATAATATAATTTTAAATCTTCAGTTTTATATAAGTTACAGTTTTCTAATTCATATACTAACTGCGTAATATTATTAACAGCTGCTTTAAATGCGCTCCATAATGCTGCCTCTTGATTTTTAACTTTACATTTATCTTTTCCTGGTTCACCTTTCTTACATCCTGATGCTGCTCCTGCTGTACAACTATATTTATAGCATGTATCCTTTTTACCTTTGGAATCAGTACATGTATATGAGCCACACACATTTGATGTTGAACCATTGCTTTGATTATATTTTCCATCTTGGTCGCTAGGCCTGTTATTTCGATTATTTACATTAAATGTTACTTTATTATTAGTGTCTTCACTCTTATTATTATAACTATATCCTGGATTTCCAGTATCAGATTTGGTGTTATTTACTGTTGAACCTTTAGGAGGCCATAAATATACATAGTCAAATCCTGGTAATGTTTGTGATACAGGACATGAACTTGGACATCCACTACCACTACTATAACAATTAACATCAGGTGCATGATCTAAATATGGATTGCATGTTCCCCATCCTTCTTTTTTATGCAATGTTTCATATGCTTTCCAACTACTCCATGCATCAACCATATCTTTTACAGCCTTACCATACATTTTTTGCCATGTATCATATCCTGCCTTAATATAACTATCATATTTTGAATCTTTAGTTGAATAATTATACCATGGATTTCTATGATCATAATATATTTCAGAAGCACATTGTCTCTTTTGAAGTACCATTGATGTTAGCGAGTTACCATTTGTTAATTTTCTCTTCTTAGCAACTCCTGGAACTTCATCAATTTTATATTTAAATTGCATTCCTGCATAAACTCTAGTTTTATTTGCCAAATAAAATTCTACTTCTTCACGACAGAATATTCTACAAATTCCAACGTCAACTCCATATTCTTTACTAAAATCATATTGATTACGTTGGCTAACATTACATGCATTCATGATACAGTTCATGTAAGGTTCTTCTAGTTTACCTTCATCATATGTATCATAAAGTCCTTGATTAAAATTATCATAATCAGTACATTTACTTGGTAGTGTATTTACAACTTTAAAATCATCACACCTTTTTTTGTTATCGCATGGACATACGATTGACTTCTTAGCAGTATAAACAGGTCCTTTTGAAAGTTCAGTAGTTGTTTCAGTTCCACCTGTACTTCCACCACTGCTAGTATTTCCATTTAATAAATCTTGTACGCCTTTTACATCAAATGATACAAATTGTTGAGAAACTTCTCCGCTAGCTTTAGCATAATTTTTTATTAAAGCTCCTGCTTTATTATCTCCCTTTGCTCCACTTGTTGTATAAACAGTTACTTTAGCTGTAATATAATTATCTTGTGCTGTTTGAGTTTTTTCTTCGCACATTTGTTTATATGTGTATTTAACTTCACAATAATTTTTTGCACATTTTCCCATTTGGCCGTCAGCTATTTTATTTCCTTTAGCGTCAAATGCTTCAATAATAACAGTACATCCTGAGCTACCTTCAGTACAATACTTAACAGGTACTTCTACGTTAGTTGTACTTTCTGATATTATTGTTGTACCAACTTTCATCTTACTAAATGTTACTTTTACATTTGCAGTTTGCGAATTTTTATCTAAATCAATATCGATGCCTGGCTTTCCATAACTTAATTCACCTTCAGTTGCATCGTTTCCGTCTTCACCGCTATTTCCATTTAATGTTTTATTAAGTTTATCTAAACAAGATGTTCCATTCCTTGTATTTTGTAATAAGTCAACTACACCCTGTATATTTTTTTGTTCATTTGTATTGCCATAACATAATACTCCATAGTTTTCAGAACCTTCTGGACATGAATTACCACATTTTTTAACTTCTCCGCCTTTATTTAAAAAATAATTAGCACTATTTGAGTATACATCTGTGTTTGAATAATAATCAAATCCATCATCACCAGAACCGCCTGTATTTACTCCTCCTCCATCATGTATTGATGAGTTATCATAAGCTACCCATGTTCTAAGTGCAGTTGATACTGTTGAATATGAATATTTTCCGTTATTTTTTACAGTAAACTTTCCATTTTCATCTACACTTATATCCATTGTTTGGCACATTATTTCAGCTAGACCACATTGATAATTATCTCCACTAGTCTTACAAGATGAAATATCAAAATTATCAAGTGCTGTATATGACCATGATGAACTATCTGGTCCTGGACGACCTTTTTGTAAGCAATAAGCATCTTCACTTATATTAGCAAAATTTGGGTCTGTCGCATCATATTTATATGTTGGTAATTGAGCTCTTCCATTATTAACTTTTCCGGCTGGAGTATATGTATAACTTGCTTTACAAACGTATCCTTTTATTGCTACATTTTGTCCAGTACACTCAGCATATGTTTTAGATTGTGCTGCACAGCCTCCTATTGGGTCACCTTTTTTCTTCCATACATATTTACATCCCTGTGAGGAAGCACCACAGCAATAGCATCCATTAGCTGGTACTGTTGCTCCAGGTTTTTTAGTAGTCTTATTATTTTTTGCTCTACAACTTGCTTCATTAGCAACTCCTGATTGTCTTTGACAAGTTCTATATTTATTTGGATTTCCCCATTTATAACTACAATTTTTTCCTGAACAGCATCTCATACATGAATTCGATGACATTTTTTCAACTGTATATATGTCATCTTCTATATAATTCATATCTTCCATAATAATACCGCCGCCTATGCTGCTACCATTTCCACTTCCACCTTTATTTCCGCCATTAGAAATAGGAGACACATGACATGTAACAGCTGATGAACTATCTATTACTGTTGAGCCACTTGGTAAGGAGTTAATAGCATTTTTTCTAGCTTTAATAGCATTTGCCATTGCTGTACCTTTATCTTTTCCTTGACCTGTAACTGTTTTGGTTTTAGCATCACTCTTTATAACTGTATTACCACAAAAACTTATATCCGTAAATTTTTGTCCTGAACCAGTGATAGTAATGCTTCCTCCACCATCACCTTTAATATACATAATGCTTGAAAAACTAAATAAAAGTAATACTAAAAATTTATAATATTTACTATTTTTTATTTTCATTCTTCATCCACCTTCTTCTTTAATATATAAATTCTAATCGCATAGAAAGCAGAAACTAATACTATAGGTATTACTATAAAGTACCAATTTTTCTTTAAATAATATAATGCTTTTTCAAAAAAGTTCATTTTAGCAATTTTTTGTTCTTCTTCTTTTTTATTAACAATCTTAATAAATTCTTTGTCACTTACATCTTTCATTTCATTACTATTAGTTTTACAAATATCTTCTGTTGGATTTTCTAAACAATATTTTGATCTTGAATATACATTATATGCAGGTACTTTATATTCTATCGTTCTAAGCTTTTCATTAGGACACGCAGAGTTCTCTGCCCCATATAATGTAAATGTATATGTTTTTTCATTCATATGCAAATATGAACCTACTACATATCCATAAAATATTTCATCATCATATTTTATTTCATATTCATTTTCATCTTCTGAATCTTTTACCATTATTTTTCCTTTTTCATTTTGTGTAGAAATAAATAATAGATACAAGTATTCCTTACTATGTATAAGATTATCTTCTGGATCTCTTATATCAACATCCTCCATATATTCAATTGTAGCATTTGTAGCCCATTCATTTAACGCCTTATCATTACATACTGCATCTACTTTAAAAGTAAAAATAAATAAGCATAAAATACTAAATAAAATTAAATTAACCTTTCTCATATTTCACCTACTTTATTCTAGAAAAATTATAACATAACTGCATTAAAATGTCATTAAAATATTTAAAAACATGATAATTTTATATACCATGTTTTATCTTTCTATATATTTTTTCTCCTATTACTGCTGTAACTATTCCAAAGAATAAGAATAAGCCAATGTTAATTCCCCAGTCAGTAAGAAATGTTTTTACTGTTTCATATGCTTTTTCAAAAAATGTTTTTTTTACGACAGGTTCAGGGATAACAGGTTTAATTTCTGTATCTATTGATTTTATTGCTCCGTCTAATATATCTTCTGTTAATTCGTATGATAGAAACTTATATGTACATTGTGTTAGCTTTCCGACATATTTTTCACATTTTTGTGTTCCATAAAAATTATTGTAATATGGTAATGTTATAAATAATGTATTTAATTTTTCATTACAACCTATACTATCGTATATGTCGGCTGTTAAATGTTCACCTTCTTTAATATTATCAATTGTAACACTATAACTGTCATTATTATCTCCACCTTTAATTGTACCATCATTAATTCCTATTATTAATCCTGGAAATACATTATAAAATTTAATTGTAAATGTTTTAGTACTTATGCTGTAAGAAGTTTCGTAAGTTATATCTTTTGATAAACTTTTAAGTCTATTTCTTTCATTATCATCACATGTTGCATTTACTGAACTAATCATTACAAATATACTAATAAGTATTACAAATATTTTCTTTTTCATTATTCACCATCCTTTATAAGTACTGCATGTACTACCATTCTTCTATTACCGCCACCAGCACATGTTGATAGTGTAAGTATTTTATCTCCATATTCTACTTTATCTTTTGCTTTAAATGAACTTCTTCCTTTTATTAATTTAACAAAAGAATCAAATTCTTCTTTACTATTAAAGTTATTAACTAAGTAGTCAGTAGTATAATCTACTCTATATGCTGAGAATATTTTGAATTTATATGATTTAGTTGGTGTATCTAATGATATAATCATGTTTTCACTATTTTTTCTAAAACTACTATTTATGACTCTATATAATGTACCAAACATTGTACCATTTAACATACTATGTCCATATATAATACTATTATCATTAAGATTTTCTATATCATTTCTATAATCTAAATATATCCATCCCATACTAGTTTTTTTCTTATAGAAATCTCTTTTTAAGTAATAACTATTATCACTATGTTGTACTAAAGGATAATTTATATTGGTACCATTTACTACTAAATAACCTACTGTTTCTTTATTGATTTTTTTAAGTTTAGGAAATACTTTATCAAATGAATATTTATCTTTTACTTGTTTATCATTTAATTTTTGATCAAGTTCTACTCCACCATTAGTAAGTTCTTCTTTTGAATCATTATTAGGTAGTGCAAATGAACTATTTATTATTTCTTGATTTACTTCATCAATAGCCATCTTTTCTATGTATTCATATGATTTAAATATAAGTAAACATACTACACTTACATATACTGCCATTATAGACATAAGTTTTAAATTATTAAATGTAAGTTGCTTAAATAAATTATTACGTATAAAATCATTAGAATATAATATTCTAAATTCACATGTATAATCTTTTTTACATTTTTTATTTAATTCTTTTAACCAAGCAAAGTTATTAACAATAAAATTACCTTTATCTTTTCCTTGATGTAAGAATACTATTATATTTCTTGATTCATCATTTTTAACAAGATTAATTATATTATTTATTAAATCTTTAGAGAATACATATATATGTATAGATTTTAAATTATAATTTATTCTTAAGAATTCTTTTATATCATCTAAAATACCTGGATATTCTTCTTTTATTTCAAGTGTCTTTCTGTAATATAAAGTTTCATAGTCAAGTGAATCTTGTGATATCATAAATCTATCACTTATTTTATTATGATTATATAGGTTAACTACTACATTTTTATTATTAAATTTTTCTTTAATAAATATTGGCATAAAATAACAATCTATTTGTTTTAATGTATTAACTGTTAAAAATAATTCATAATCAGATAAACTTATAGTAGATGGTATATCTAATTTTAAATAAGACATTTTAAGTCTTATCATCATAATAACAACATATTTAAATGTTACTAGGTGTCTTACATTCATAGTGTCTATTCCACTATAGTTTCTTTTTATTAAATCAATAACTTTTTCATAATTATTACTATAATATTTCATAGAAAAATATAGAGTATTATTAATAAACTCATTCTTATTAATATATTTATTTAATGATTCATCAATATTTCTATAATCATATGTAAGAACATTATCTTTTATAGAAATAATTAAATACTCTTTCATATCTTATTCTCCTATTAAAATAATTTTATCATAAATTAAAATAAAAATGAATATTTATTTGATAGTAAATATTCATTAGTTTTTTATGATTAATATATTAGATTTTCACCACTTTTTATCGTTTTATAATAATTTCAGGTGAAAATCAAGCAATTTTAGTAAAAAAGAAGCTAATAGCTTCTATTCAATATTGTACTTACTCACCAATTTATTAAATACTTTATAGTCAACTTTTTTTAGTTCACTGCTCATGGCTTCAACGCCTTTTCCATCTTTAATATATATAAATAATGGTGCTGTATTAATTTGATCTTTTATTTCAGGAAATCTTTTTCTTAAAGTGTTTATATATTCACTATTTTTACTATTAGTTACATTCCAATAAATTATTTTATCAGTAAGATTTTTCTTTTCTATTTCTTTATATAATCTATCTTCTATATTTCTTATTTCACTTGATCCTGTGTAACTTACATATAATATCATTTCACTACTAGTTTCACTTAATGCATAATCAAAGTCATCACTATTAATTTGATTAATTTTTTGATCATCAAATATACTTATATTTACTTTATTATTTTTATAATTTAAATAAAATGTTCTAGCATATAACACAACTACCATTATAAGTATAGATACAACTATAACTATAAAATAGTTACGACCAGTTACTTTTTTATCACTTTTTTTCATTTTTCTTCTCCTTATCATTAATATAATTTTAACACAATATTATTACTTTTTCAAATGATTTAAATAAATATTTATATTTCTATCAAGAACTTTTTTGCCTCTCCAGTAGCAAGATTTATTAGAATATTTTTTATCATATTCGTTATTATCCATATTTAAAAATTCATATGGATTTATTCCTTCATTATTAAGAACTTCTATATTTTTATTATAAGGACATATACTTATACATTTATCACATCCATAAATACAATTATCAAAGTATTCGCTTTCTTCTTCTGTTATATTTTTCTTTTGGTTTAAATAGCTTATACATTTAGTAGAATCAAGTATATTATTATCATTTATCGCTCCTAAAGGACATACTTTTTTACATAGTCCACAATTTATACATTTACTATCTATTATTTTATTGCTAGAAATAGATGCATTTGTTAGTAGTACTCCAATATAAAAATATGAACCTAGTTTTTCATTTATTAATAAATTATTTATACCAAAGAATCCAAGACCAGCATTATATGCTAAAAGTCTTTCATCAAGAGGATTATTGTCAACAAATATTTTGCCAATATAACCTTTATTTTCAAGATATTCTTTTATTACTTCAAGTTTATTTTTAAGTACAATATGATAGTCTTCACCTATACTACAACTACTTAAATATACTTTAGATTTATCGCTCATATCTACTTTTTTATATGATACGCCTATCACTATAGCAGTATTATATATATTATATTTTTCATTTGATAAATCTTTATCAGTAATATTACCTACTTGAAAAGTACTTTTGTAACTAAGTTCGTCTTGTAATTTATATTTATCATATGGAACTATTAAGTTCTTTGTATCACAAAATCCAATTATATCAATATCTATATTTTTACTTATATTAATAATTTCTTCTTTCATATTTAGATCATAACACATTTATATAGAAAAAAATATAATTTTATATTATAATTTAATAGAGGTTTTAATTATGCACATAGAATTTAATAAAGAAATAAGTTATATAAAAAATGAAAGAATAAGAAATAGTCTTATAACAATATTAGATTTATTACCAGATTATTTCTATCATATACCTGCATCATCTACTGGTAAATATCATCCAGAATTTACTTTGGGTGATAAAGGTCTTGTTAGACATACTAAGGCAGCAGTAAGAATTGCTTATGAATTATTACAAGATTCAGCTATTAATAATTTTACAAGTGATGAAAAAGACTTATTATTGTTTGCTCTTACTATACATGATGGACTTAAAAATGGTATTAATCATGATAAGTATACTGCATTTGATCATCCACTTCAAATAAGTAAATTTGTAAGAGATAATAAAGATAAATTAGAACTTACTGATGATGAATTAAATTTAGTTTGTAGTTGTGTTGAAACACACATGGGACCATGGACAACTGATTATAATGGTAATGAAGTATTACAAAGACCTAAAACTAAGTATCAATGTTTTGTACATATGGCAGACTATTTAGCTAGTAGAAAATTTTTAAATATTAAATTTGAAAATAATGATATTGCTGATTAATTTATATTATATGAAATTAAAAAGATAATCTAAGTGTGATTATCTTTTTTGTTTAGTCTATTCTAAATGCAGGTGAAACGCCTATTGATAAACTAGCCATGCTGTGAGCAACTCTTCCTGTTCTTAGTACGCTATATACATGTTGATTATTTGTTTTATAAAATGAACGTAACCACCAGTCCGTTGCGGTAGTTCCACTTTTTTTTATTGCTCCAGAATAACTATTTATAGTAACACCAATTGATTTATAATAGTCAAGTTGCCTAGTCAAATTTTTAGCTGTGTCAATGTCTTCACCATTTTCATATAATTCAGCTGTAGCAAGTAAATATAGTTTATCAGTAGATAAAAAGTTAGCTGAATCACTACTTCCATGACTAGATATTGTTGTTGTATTTATTATTCCATTTCTTAAATCAGCTGGTAATGCATTATATATATCATTATTTACAAATGTTCTCATACTGCTTGCAGGCCAGCCATTTTTATTTGAACTTGTTGTATTAATCACATGCGTTGTAATTATATCTTCAAACTCAAGTACAAATCCACATGCACTTTGTGAAAAATTTGTATTTGAACATTCACTTGGTGTTGTAGTATTTGATACACGTATTGTATGAGTACCATATGTTCCTAAATTTACTATCTTAGTATCACCTACTTTATAATGATTAGTATTACCTGCTTTTACTGAGTTAACTATTGTTGCCCAATCATCAGTTCCAAAAGTAGAAGGCTTGTTAGCAATGTCAGTAAAATACCCAGGCCTACTTGTTCCTCCATCTATTCTAGCATATGTTTTATCAACATAACTTGAATTATAAGTTGTGCCTGAACCTCCAACTAATAAAGTAGAATTATAAAACATATTACTACTTGATGTAACTAAATCAGTTTTAAATTTGTTGCTAGCATATATAGTTTTCAATTTGATAGAGTTATTAAACATAAAACTCATATCAGTTACATTACTTGTATCAAAACTACTTAAATCTAATGTTGTTATTTGGCTTCTATAAAACATGGCATACATATTAGTTACTTTGCTTGTATTAAATTTGCTTACATCTATCGTTATTGCTGGAATATTACCAAACATATACTTCATGTTAGTTACATTACTTGTATTAAAACTGCTTACATCTAATGTTGTTGCTTGACTTTTATAAAACATTTCTTCCATATTTGTTACATTGCTAGTATTAAAATTACTTAAATCTAATGTTGTTGCTTGACTGTTAGAAAACATCCAACGCATATTTGTTACATTACTAGTATTAAAATTACTTAAATCTAATGCTGTTGCTTCACTTTTATTAAACATTCCTTCCATATTTGTTACATTACTAGTATTAAAATTACTTAAATCTAATGCTGTTGCTTGACTACCAGAAAACATCCAACCCATATCTTTTACATTACTTGTATTAAATTTGCTTACATCTAATGTTGTTATCTGAGTATTACTAAACATCCCATTCATATTTATTATATTACTTGTATTTAAGCCATCTAAATTCAATATTGTTGCTTTACTTTTATTAAATGTACCAGCAGCCGATACTAATGGTTTATTATTTATATATGAGCATATTTTACTAGTTATAGCGTCTGTACTTGCTTTATCAGTTAGTTGTACGCCCCATCCATCATTTGAAATATTACTCCAAGCAAGACCAGATGAAGAATTGTGTCCTTCTTTCATATAACCATAAGTATATTGCCCATTAACATACTCAAGTCCTTGTGTAAGGGTATCACTAGTCTTACAAAAATATGTATTATTACTACTATTATCAATAGTTATTTCACTATAACCACTAGGTACGCTTATATCACTAAGTGTATTATTTATATAACCACCTTTTAATGAAAAGCTAACATCTTGATTAGTATCACTATTATTTCTAATAAATAATTTTAAATTATTAGTATTACTACTTGTAACACTATCATTAGGACTTTTATAACTTGTTTTAACTTCATCAGTATCTTTTGTTTCACTAAAATATTTTATTTCTAAATTAGAATTATTTAAATAAAGTAATTTATAATAAGTATCAACAGGATTTAAATTGTTTACATCAACATCAATAACAGTAACACCAGGTTTTAGTGATAAAGTATTTGTTTCATTAGAATCTATCTTCATAGAATACTTAAGACTTCCTATATACATTTCAGCTGCTCTATGATTACTTGATTCTACAAAATAATTAGAATATGTTATACTTAAAACAATGCTAATTACTACTAGCATTTCAATTATTAATAAATATTTATTACTACCATTTATTATCTTATTCATAAATATATTGTAGCATATTTCATATTAAAAATAAATATCTTCATAAAGTAGAATAAGAGAGATTATTCATCTCTCCTAATCATAAATTTCTTCTTTTTTCTTATCATTTATTTTTTTAAAAGAAGGATTATTCTCATTTAATTCTTGTACTTTCTTTATAGAAACATAATTATTAATTAATTTTTTACAGGTAGTGGTATCCATTTTTAAAATATTTATTTTATCTTTGATCTTATCTATCATTATTACCACCTACCTTCTACATAAATAATCTTTAAATTATTAGTTTTAGCAATATTAATTAAATCATCAGTAAGTTTACCTACAACTATTATAGATTCTGCTTTCATATTTATTTTTTCTTTATTATCTTTATTTACTTTAATGATGTATCCATCTTTATCTTCACTAAATCTAACACTATAATCATTTACTAATTTACCATAACCATATGAATTTAATCCTAAAGATGATACATTTACATATCTATAATTAATACCATCATCATTAGCTGAACAAAGTACTTTGAAATCTTGACCTACTACTGTATAAATATCAACGCCATTTTTATTTTCATATTTTACTACATCAGGACTTTCATTATATAGTTCTATAATATCATTAATAGTAACAATATTATCATTAATGATATTTCTTTTATATTTTTTTATTTTATTAAAGAAATTGATACTAAACATTATATTTCTTTTATAATTATCATTCATTAAATTATTTACATATTCAAATACTATATCAAGAGATATATTTTTAAACATTACTATTAATAATGTATAGAAATCTATTTCTTCTTTATTAAATACTTTAGAACCATCTATTTCAAAGTTTTCTAATGATTCTATATCAAATATATTAATTAGTTGTTTTATAGTTGATATTTCTAAATAGCCATGATTTCCTTGTATATCATATGCTTTACCAAATAAGTAATTACTAAGTAAATTACTATAAATACTTGTATCTGTATCTTTAAGCATTGACAATTCACTTACAAAGTTTTTTACTGTTGTTAAATCATAACTAGATAGTTCACTCTTTTTAGTAATATTATTAAAGTTACCAAATGTTGCGATTAAATCTATAAGATTTTTAGTTTCTTCATCATTTAAATCTTTATCTATAATATCTCTTATTATTTCTTTATAATATGTAAAGTTTTCTATTGCTCTATAAAGTGATTCTTTGTTTTCTCCATATATACTAAAAACTATATCTAAATAATATTTAAATAATCTTACATTAGTTTCATTTTTAGCAATATATAATAATGTACTAAAATTAGTAAAATTATAGTCATTAAAATCACTAAGTAAGTTATATGGTATAAATGATAATCTTTCATCAAATATTTCTAATGATGATATATCATATAATGGTTTACTTATATTTACATTTCTTTTATATGCATTAGTTAGTAGTTCATTTAATACTTTTGTTGTTACTTTACGAGTTCTATCAGTTTCTTTGCCTTTATAAAATATTGACATACCTATATATACACTTATTTTATCAAATGAATTATTCAATATTATATTTTTATTGAATAGTATTTTAAAGAGATCAAATATTGAATCGTGATCTTTTGTATAATCATAACTATTTAAATTAGCTAAGAAATCATTATATATTTTATTAACTACTTTATAATATTTATTGTATATTTCTTCTCCATAATATGCTTTAAGTAAATTTAAGCATCTAAAGTCAGCGTCAACAACCATTTTTTCTTTATCTCGCAAGTCAGTATTGTCATTATACACTGGTACTACATACGGAAGAACATAATTAGAATCTATTTGTATTAGTGGTATTATTTGCTCTATACTTAGATTTTGTAAAATTCTAATTAGTCTTTTTGTATATTGATATGTAACATCATTACTTTTAGGATCATATCTAAATACTTTACCTTTGGCATTAAATAGTCCTTTATCTATCATTATATCTACTATATCTTTTACACTTTTATTTTCTATATTAGAAAGTATTTCATATATTATTTCTATGCTTTTATCTTCTTCTCTTTTAAATGATGTTATATTGATGTATCTAATAAAGTTTATATCATATTTTAATAATTCTATAAGTGAATTACTACTTATATAGTTAATCATAAATGGATATCTATTTATATATTCGCATTTTATATCTATAGGTGCTTCATTTAGTAATTCATTATTATCTTTTATTTTCTTTATTTGTTCATCTATATATTTATGCTTTGCATCTCCACTTATGTATTTTATATATTTTTCATCTAGTGAATATTTATCTTGTACATCACTAGGGGCATATTTGATTAATGATGGTTCTGCTTTTACAATAAAATCCCATTGTCTAGTTGTGAATTTACTTGCTTCTTCACTTATCATTTTTTCTGTTTCACGAGCATCTTCACGATATAATATTTCAACTACACGTCTTAAATCATCCATATATAGTTTTACTATATCTTCTTTTTGATTAAAATATATTTTTAAATAGTTATTGTATTCTTCATCATCCATACCAATACTAGTAGCATTCATAAAGAATTTATTATCTTTTATCCAGTCACTTACAAGTGACTTACGTGCTTCATTACTACCACTTCTAAACATTGAAAGATTACTATTGATACGTGATTTTTGAAAATCAAGTGGTAATATTCTTATTAATGATGGATGTTTAAAAAATAAAAAACTAAGTACAATTTCATTATTAGTAAATTCTTTATTATCTAAGTATGCTTGTTCTACTTCTTTATCACTTTTACCTTCTAAAGAATTAACAAATGCATTAGCTCGTTTTTGAAGTTGTCTCATTTTCATTTCTTTAAACATATTTTAACCTCTTTATTCTAATTATGATTATAACATATATTTTAAATAGTTTACATACAAACATTGACTTTTTGTTAAATTATTTATATATTTTATATAGAGGTAAGATATGACAAATAATAAATTTAAAAGTTATGATGATGGTATTGATATGAGTGACATTAATGCTATGTTCAAAGAAAGAGATGCTATGAAAATAGTTAATAATTATGAATCAAGTACAATGACAAGTGTAACTAGAAGAAGACCTAGAAGAAAAAAGAAAAGTCCTAATGGATATATAGTTGCTCTTGCTGCTATTGTTGCTGCTGGTGGTATTACTCTAGCTGCTAGAACTATTGATATTACTCCAAAAGGTTCATTACATGATTTTGGTAAAGATGTAGGTTCTATTGTATACGTTAAAGGTGATGATTTTAATCCAAGATATGACAGTACAAATATCGGTATTGTTTCACAAAATACTAAAAGAAATGCTAATACATATTATTATGATCAAGATGGTATTGCTAAAGATTTAGTATCACTTGATGATAGACTACTTGATATAACATTTGTTTCAGTATGTGAAGATATGGGAGAACATTTAAATAATAAAGTTGGTCAAAATGGTGAAACAAATATTGATTTAGTTATATCTGGTATTAAAAAATATGCTGAAGAAGGAAGTTATGCTGAAAAAGATTTTAAAGATATAAATACTTTAAATGAATGGTTAGTAAAACGTGGATATGTGGATAAAAAAGGTAATCCTGATTTACAATCAGCTATAAATCATTATGCACATGAACAAAGTGTATTCGATCAAATTGTTAGTGAAGAAATACAAGAAAAAGAAGAAGGTGTTGGATTAAAATGATAATTAATACAGTGGAAATAGATGGTAAAGAGTATGATGAAGTAGATATTATTACTATTGGTGATGTTAAATATGCTTACTTAGTAGATTCAAATGATGATGGAAATTTATTAATACAAAAGATAGTTTTAAAAGATAATGAAGAATATTATGAACCTTTAAAGTCAAAAGATGAATATGATAATGCTCTTATAGAGTTCTATCATAAACATAAGGATTTGGTTGATAAAGCTAATTAAAAAACAAGGATAGTTTAGTACCTATCCTTTTATTTTTTCGTAAAATATCCTTTGTTAATACTGCTATCTATTCTTGCATATGTTTTATCTATATTATTCCATGCTAAGTCAGAACCTGGACTATATCTTACTGCTTCATATATCTATAAGTATAGTCTCCATTAACATATTCTAATCCTTGAACTAATGTGTCGTCTATCTTACAGTAAACTTCTTCTATTGTATCTTTATATTCTTCTAAAGATATTTTTTTATATTTAAAATAGTTAAGTAATATAACTTAACTATTTTAGTCGTAACTTATTTAAAGTATTTTCATCGTTATTTAATATATTTTTATAGTTGTTAATATTTTGTCAATATACATTGTATTTACTTTTTAGATAAATATTTATGATTAGCCGCTATACTCTTAATGCCAACTCCATATTTAAATGCTATAGTAGCAATATCACCACTTATCTTTATAATTACGCCTTCTCCAAAGATTGTATGAATAACTGTATCACCTGCTTTAAGTCCATCTACAGTTTTATTACTATACATATTACTTACTTTTTTATTTTCATCTTTCTTTACACTTTCATTCTTAATATTTATAAGTGTTGGATCTATTTCTTTTATAAATCTACTTTCAATAGTGCCACTTGTTCTACCATATAAAGTTCTTGTACGAGCACTTAATAAATATAATTTCTTTTTAGCACGAGTTATACCAACATAACAAAGTCTTCTTTCTTCTTCAAGTTCTTTTGCTGATTCAAAACTTCTACTATGAGGGAAAATGCCTTCTTCCATACCAAGTATAAATACAATATTAAATTCAAGTCCTTTTGCTGAATGAAGTGTCATAATATTAACATTATTATCATCTTCAGCATATTGACCTTTATCACTAACAAGCATAATATTTTCTAAAAATGTTGATAAATCATAAATACCATTATCTTCAAAATTAACTGCTAAACTCTTAAATTCATTTAAGTTTTCTACTTTAGTATCACTTTCAATAGATTTATCAAGTTCGTATTCACGCCTAAGCCCTGTCTTAACAAGTACATCTTCAATTAAATCAGATAGATTCATAGTCTTAGAGTCTTCAATAAGTTCAAGAATAAGTTTCTTAAACTCAAGTTCTTTACCACTATCTATCGCATCAAATAATGAAATATCATTCATATTAGCTTTCTCACGTATATTATCAATAGTTTTAGTACCAATACCTCTTTTAGGTGTATTAATTACTCTTTCTAAACTAACTGAATCATTAGTATTATATATTAAGTTTAAATATGCGATTAAATCTTTAATTTCTTTTCTATTATAGAAATAATAACTGCCAATTATATTATATGGAATATTATTTCTAACAAATGCTTCTTCAACTGTTCTACTTTGAGCATTAGTTCTATAAAGAACAGCAAAATCACTATAACTATAACCTTCACTCACAAGTTCTTTTATCTTGTTTATAACAAAACTACTTTCTTTGATTTCGTCTTCAACTCTTATATATTCTACTTTTTCTCCATCACCTATAGAAGTCCATAGATTTAATTTAGTTCCTTCATTATTATTTTTAATAACAGAATTAGCTGCCTTTAATATAGTGTTTGTACTTCTATAATTTTCTTCAAGTAATACTACATGTGCATTCTTATAATCTTTTTCAAAATTAAGTATATTTCTATAGTCAGCATTTCTCCACGAATATATTGATTGATTAGCATCGCCTACTACAAAGATATTATTATACTTTTTAGCAAGCATCTTACATAATTCATATTGAATACTATTAGTATCTTGATATTCATCTACTAAAATATATCTAAATCTTTCTTGATATTTTTCTAATATATCTTTTCTTTTCTTAAATATTTCAACTGGTTTTAATAATAAGTCATCAAAATCAACTGAATTATTTTCTTTTAATAATTTTAAATATTTTTCATAAACAAGACCTATAACTTTATCGTGTTCATTTAAAAATAATTTAGAAAATTCAAGTGGACTTATTCCATCATTTTTAGCACTACTTATCTTACTTATAATATGTTTTATATCATAATCAGCTGGATCAAAACTATTCTCTTTTAATATTCTTTTTATTAATGATTTAGTATCATCTGTATCAAGTATAGTTATATTTGATGAATAACCTATCGCATCATAGTTTTCTCTTAATATTCTAAGTCCAAAAGAATGAAATGTACCAATAAATATTGAATTTGCTACATCACCTATTTTATTTTGAACTCTTACTCTCATTTCTTTAGCTGCTTTATTAGTAAATGTTATAGCTAGTATATTATAAGGACTTACTCCATCATCTATTAATTTAATTATTCTTTCAGTTAGTACTCTTGTTTTACCACTACCAGCCCCTGCAAGTACTAAGCAAGGTCCTTCAGTGTGATTTACTGCTTCTAATTGTTTATCATTTAATGTCATATTTCTTTACCTCTTAATCATTATAACATTTAAGATATATTATTAAAAGCGAACAAATGAAAATATTTTAAAACATTCTTTCAATGAAAAAGAAGTATTTCTACTTCTAATTCTCTACTAAGTAACTATTATATCGTTTGAAATATACATCTGTATTATAGTTGTTGTAATAGTTTGTTGGTACATATATATTTAAATTATATACTTTTTCAAATGTTGCATAAGCTGTTAATTTAGGTACATCTGTATAGAATGTATAAGTAGCTAAATTAGTACATCCTGTAAATGCATAAGCACCTATACTTTCTAAACTATTACCCATTCTTATAGTATATAAATTTGTTTGATTAGCAAATGCTCTATAAGCAATTGTTTTAACAGTATTTGGTACAGTATAATTTTGACTTCCTTTTCCATTAGGATATCTTATTAATGTTGTTTCATCTTTATCAAATAATACTCCATTAACTGATGTAAATGATGTATTATTAGCACTTACATATATATTAGTTATTTCTGTATTACCATCTAAGAATCCACCAGGTATTTCACTTAAGTAAGCTGGAAGTGTTAAGTTTCTAACATAGTTGTTACCATCAAAAGCATCTGGTGCTATATTAGTAACTCTTCTACTTACTCCATTTACATCTAGTGTATCTGGTATTGTAACAGTATTATTATTTCCTGTGTATGATGTTATTCTTATTTGATTATTATTATCAAGTATATATAAGAAGTCAGAAGAGTATTGAGCACTTGATGAATTATGATATCTCCATGGTGTAGTACTTTCGAAATCGCTTAATACTGATGATGGAACTGAATATGTAAAATGTGATCTATAGAATATACCAAAAAGTACAGTTTCATATTCTGGTAGTGCAGTTGACGCTGTTGTAGGAACTGAACTTACTTGCATACTAAGTGTTGTATTTGGTCCACCTTGATATGGGTTATATAATGCATAATCATTGATAGAAGTAGTACCTGTACCAAATTGAATATATGATATAGCTCCACAACTATATAAACAATAATCATCGGCTATTACAACACTATTAAATATTGCATTAGTAAGTTTTTCACAATCAGCTAATGAATATTTACCAAGTCTTGTTATTTGATTTCCAGATACTCTTGTAACATCTGTTTTATAGAATGCATAATCGCCTATTAATACGACACTATTAGGTAGATTTACTATCCATCTTTCTCCAGTTTGTACATCTACTCCATAATAAGCATAAGTACCAATTGATACAACATCTAAGTTTTGACCACCTGCGGTAATTGTATTTGGTATTTCAAATGTTGAAGTTATATCCGGTCCATGATATTCTATTATTTCCCAACCTGTTACGTCTGCATTATACATATTTTTAAGTGTTACTTCACGTACACTATATTCACCTATATCGTATGGTAGTGCTCCATATTTATAACTACCAATAATATATCCGGTTGGATAAATATAATCTTTTACATTTGATGGGAATGTCTTTTTATATGCTTCTTGATATGTAACATCAGAAGTACCTATTGTTCCATCTGGAACATAAATTCTAAATCTTTTTCCAAGAGTAGTACCTACATTATAGAATGAGTTAACTCCTACTCCTATTTTCATTCCACTTGCGCCACTATCAGCTTCAGTTGATGCGAAGAACATTTGCTCCATGCCTATACATCCATAGAATGCACCTTCACCTATACTTGTAACTGGTCCCGCATTTACATAATTAAGACTTGTGTTGTTAGCGTAAGCATAGGCACCAAGTTCAATTAAACTAGTTGTTGTTGCTTTATATAATTTATTATTAAAGAATGCATAATTTCCAATAAAGTCAGTGTTAGGTAAATTAATTTCATGAACACCATTTAAATTATAAAATGCATATTCATAAACATATCTAATAGATGTAGTAACAATATCAAATTGTCCTCCTGAATCCATTGTAGCCCATCTATATGCTCTATCACCTATTCCAATAACATCATAAGTTTTGTCATCTACTGTAAGCGATGTTGGTATTATATACCTTGAATTTAAGTTAGCACCATGATATTCAACTATTTCCCATCCTGTAACTGTTTCGCCAGATTTAGTAGTGTGTTCTCTTAATATAACGCTATATTCACCTATATTATATGGTATTGATGAACTACTATAATCACCAAGTATTGTTCCATAATCATAGAAATAATCTTTATATTCTGTCCTAAATGAATTAGCATATATATCAGTTAAATAATCATTTTTAGTTGTTGTATTAGTTGTATAGTATGTACCAGTTGAATCAAATAAATGGTTGTTTAAGTAAGTCCAAGATGAATAGTTATTATTAGATCTAACTACAAATGTAAATGTTGTACTTTCTCCGTTTGCTAAATTACCATTTGCGCTTGTATTGGTAAATTTAACACTTGATGATGAATTTTCATATGAAACATCTGTTGCAGATTGGAAAGAAACATTACCTAGATGTATTGATGTTGTCCAGTTAGATAATTCATGTCCTGTATTATTTCTAACAGTAACTGTACATGTATAAGTATATCTTCTGTTTGTTAATGTTCTATTACATGTATCTGTAACATTGATAGCTGTTGTAGTTGGAATTTGTGTTTCACTACTTATTACTGATTCAGCAACATAAAATCTTATTCTATTACTTGTAAGAGTTCCTACATCAGTAAATGCATACTGATCAAATACTTTAGTTTCTTCTGGAGGTGTAAAGAATATTTGAACTAAGTTTGGTAAGTTATATACTGAATTTGCTTCCATATTATATACTTTACCAAGATTTATTTTATATAAACCATTCATATTAGCAAGAGCATATGATCCAATACTTCTTAAATTAGGTGTATTTACAGATATAAGGCTTCCATTATTAAATGCATAGCTTTTTAAATCAAGTAAGCTATTTGAAGTAAATGAATTTATGGCTTTAATATTTTCGAATGCATGATCATTAATAACTAACAATTTATTGTTAATAATATCACTACCAGTACCATTTACTTTTGTATGTTTAAATGCATAAGAACCTATAGATATAATATCTTTTTGTTCTCCATTTATTGTAACTGTTTCTGGTATCATGAATGTATTTGATATATCCGGTCCATGATATTCTATTATTTCATAACCTGTTACATCATTATTATTTCTATCTTTAACAGTAATTTCACGTACACTATATTCTCCTATGTCAAATGGAATTGGTGTATTAACGAAACTTCCTACTATTGTACCAGTTGGATAAATATAATCAGAATATGTACTAAATAATGTTTTATAGAAATCTAATTTTGTATCAGGTACATATATTCTAAGTCTATTATTAGTGTTAGCACCTATATTACTCATTGCAGTACTATGAACTGACATATTATCTGTATCAGTTGTACCTATGAATACTTGTTCTAAGTTAGGATTATTACTAATAGCATTCTCTCCCATAACTCTTATATTACCTAAGTTAACGCTATATAGTGTATCCATTCCTGACATAGCATAATTACCTAGTGAATTTAGATTAGGAAGTGTTACTATTTGAAGTGCTGTATTATAAAGTCCATAATCACCTATTGATACTAAACTACTTGATGTAAGTGATTTAACACTAATATTTTCTAAACCATGGGCATCAATGTTAAGTAAGTTATTTGCGACTAAATCTATTGTTTGATTTTCTTTTGAAATTGTATGTCTATAAGCATATTTTCCTATTGATATTATATTCATGATTGGTGTACTAGAGGAATAAGTACTAAGTATTGATGCACTTAAGCTTTGACTAATTGTATCATAATAGAACGATATATTTATACTACTATTTGGATTTATTGTTCCATTATACGTTGCATTAGATAATGTTACTATATTTCCATCTATATTTTCTACTGCATTTGTGTATGTACTTCCCCATGTAACGCCATCTGGGAGTGCTAATCTAACTGTCCAATCTGTAACAGCTGTATCCATATTATTTGTTATAGTAAGTGTTCCACCATATCTATATCCAGTACCTTGTTGCCATGAGTTACCACTTATTGAAGCACTAAGTCCATCACCTATAGTTATTATATCTGGAAGTTGATAACTACTTGTTAAATCAGCTCCATGATATTCTATTATTTCATAAGCTGTAACATCATTTCCAGCGCTATTTTTCTTAGTAACAGTTTTAACACTATATTCTCCCCAATCATAAGGTATAGCTACATGTTTATAGTTACCAATAATAGTTCCCATTGGATAAATAAATGCACTACTTCCTTGGAATAATTTTTTATATCCTTCAAGATAATTAAATCCTTCACTATCATTACCATCTGGAACATATACCCTAAGTCTTCCATCAAGATACATTCCCCAATTAGTAAATACAGCATTTTCACCAACTGTTAGGTCTATACTTTTACCATTGTTAACAACAACAGTAGTCATATTTCTAAACCATACTCTACCGAGTTGAGGACAATTATAAAATGCATAATCACCTATACTCTTAACTGGACCTAAATCCATTTCATATAATGTTGTATTATTAGTAAATGCATATTTACCTATTTTTTCTATTTTACCAAGTGATATATATGTAATAGGATTTTCATAGAAAGTATAGTCTCCAATAGTAGTTATTGTATTAGATTCTAGTTTAGTAAGTTTTGTTTTGTAGAATGCATAGGAATTAATTATTTCAACATTAGATAAATTTATATCCATTATATTATCTTCATAGAATGCATAACTATCTATTAATTTAACTGTATTTGGAATAACTACACTAGTACCTGTTGCTGGTGTAATTAAATTTCTATATGAATTATATCCAAGAGCGGTTATGTCTTTAGTAATAGAATTCATAGTTATTGTATTTGGTATTGTTAAATTAGATCCAACAGATACACTATTTATAAAGTATGATATTCCATATCCATCTTTATAATCATATAAGAAATATCTTTTATTGTCTGATAGTGTTGCTGCATAATATATATATGCTTCATTAATGTTATTAGCATCTCTATATGCTGTTATTGCTCCTTCTGGAACAAAGAATTTTGTACCATTAGATACATTGTTAAATGCTCCACTTGCAACTGATGGAGGTATTTGTCCTTCAAAGTTAACATATTTTGCATTTTTGAAGGCTCCTGAACCTATACTTGTAACTGAACTTGGTATTGATAAAAATCTAAATGTTCTATTAGTACTTATTCTACCTAAGTTAACATTTGCAAATGCATTATCACCAATAGTAGTAAGTGTTTTTGATAATATTAATGTTTTTATTGATGTTTTATCTTTTAATGTATTACTAGCTATTTTATTAATTGTTTTATTATCACTTATTGTTGCATTTTGAAGTCCTAAATATTCTATATTAGGCATTGCATCACTTGCTATATAATTGAAGTCATCATTTTCAAAATATGCTTGATTTAATGTATAAATTACTAACTTTTTAATAGCGGTTATTTTATCAGTTGTAGTAGCCACGTCTATTTCATCAAAATATGCTTTTAAAAGTCCTTCTAAAGTTTCTTTATTATCTCTTATATAAACATAATATGAATCTACTTCTCCTTGTATTGGTACGACTGAATCTTCTGGAGCTCCTTGATTGATATCATCTCCAGTATAATGATCACTACCTGAAACAGTTATATCATTTGAACTAACTCCTCTTATAATTAATGTATTACCTGTATTAGGTCCTGTGTATGGATTTGAGTTTGATGGTAAGATTATTGATGAACCTCCAAGTACTCCAAGTATTGTATTTAAGTTGTAAATATATATTTGATATTTTGAGAATGAATCAATAAGATTCATATCTTGTAATTGTATTTGAGTAATTGTACCATTGTTTAATATTTCTATGTTTGTACTTCCAGGAGCACCAATTACATAATTAAGTTCTACATTAGGTGCAATAGTAAGTCTTGTATTTGATAGTACTATTATATCTGCTGGAATATTACCTATCTTATTTTTAACAATTCTTACTGCTTCTAAAAGGACTCCATCTTCTTCTTCATTTTGTATACCATTTACAGTAAATTCTCCTCCTACAAAAATATCATAGTCTTTATTAAGACCTGTAAAATGTATTTGTGATTTAGGAGCATTTACATATAGTCTACTATCTACATCTATTTTACCGCCTTTAGATGTATCAATCTTTAGTTTACCAAGTTCTACAAAATCATAAACAAGATCTCCAGTAACATGTAAATTATATGTATCTACATCTATACCAACTCTTCTTTGTAAATCTACACTTCCATTTATAGTAATGTCATCTGCTAGTTTAATTGTATCTCCACTTAAAGCATTAAGTACTGCATCTCTAAATTGTTCTTCATTTTCAACTAACCATATTTGTCCTTCATTTATAAGGCTTGCGTCTATTCCTCTTTGAGTACAATACACCTTTGCATGAACAGCAACTGAAGCACCAGAATAAAGTGCAGAATTAACACTTTGATACATACCATAATCTATTCTAAAATATCTATAATTATTTTCAAGGTTATCTTCATCTTTATCAATTTCACCTTTTATTAATACTTGTGGTATTGTTGTCATATTTGAAACTGGATTAACTGCATCTGTTTCAAGATTATTAGGTGTTGGATTATTTTTAGCATAAGCTTCAAGTTTAGTATTAGAACCACTTGTAATAGTAGTATTAATTACATCTTCAGTAATATCAATTACTCTATAATAAAGTACACCAGCATTAGACATAGTACCATCTAATGTAAATGTTAAATTATAATCTAAGTTAAGAGAACCAGTATTTTTTATTTCAACATATCTTGTATTCTTAAAAGTATTTGCTAAGTTATCTTCTTCAACAACAGTAACAATATCTCCTTCTACTCCCATTAAATTACCATTCTTATCATATTGATTAACTATATGTTCTACTGTACCTAAACTAATCTTAGTACCTTTACTTACATATTCATTATAGAACCATGAATATGTATCATATATCAAAAATACAGATAAAGCTATTAATACAAAACTTTTCGCAAGAATTCTTTTAGTACAATATTTAGAATATTTATTCTTTACATTATCCATTTTATCTTTAGTATCATATCTTATCTCAAGTAAATATGTTTCATAATCATATTTAGCTTTTTCAAGTTTAACAAGAGATTTCTTATATAAAAGTTTACTTTTATTTCTAAACTTTTTAAATATAGGCATTTTATATATCTTACATAAGAATCTATAGAAGTAAACTGATACAGCTATAACACCAAGTATTTCATAATAATATAGTTTTCTAAGTTTACGTTTAGTTTTTCTTTTAAATTTATTAAATCTTTTTTTAAACACATGAAAGAAATCAATTATATAATTGATAATCGCATTATAAATTTTATTAATGCTATCTTTCATGTATATGTTACTCCTTATTCTTAATATTTTTTATATCTTTAATTATATCTCTAATTTCATAAAAATAAATATATCCTAGTGGAATTATTATAATTAATATAAATCCTATTTTAGTATCCATTATTCTTTCTATTAAACTAAAGAATTTAAATTTATATATATATTTTCCTAATATTTCATCTTCATAAACAGCTGGGTCTTCACTTATATTTTGTATACCTTTAGTATAGAATATATTTTTTCCATTTTCTAGTTTAATTCCAACTATTTCATGTGTAACTATCTTTCCTTTTAAGTCTCCGCTCGTTCCTTTAAATGTAATTATATCTCCTACTTTATATGAACTTGTATTTCTTTCTTGAACGAGTATTACATCTCCTTTTTTTAGAACTGGTTCCATACTTTTAGTAATAATAGAATAAGTTCTAAATCCAAAAGCACTAGGATTATTAGGAAATACTTTTTGATATACTGTGAATAGTGCAAATAGTATTAGTAATATTAATATAATTATTTTGAGTATGTTTAATATTTTCTTTATTACTTTTTTCATATGAATCCTTTCTAAATTATGATGGTTTTATAAACATAATTTTGTTAATCTTTAAATTTGTATTTTGTAATGAATTTGGAGCATCTATGTCTATTTCTAGATTCCAATAATAATTAAGTGTTGATTCTGCTGGGATAGTAACACTATCTGCAAAATCAAAGAAGTATCTATCATCCTCTTCATTATGTTCTAATCTGTCTGATAATTTAAAGTTATCAATTATTGGATTAGTAATACCTATCTTTAAATAATTTTTAAGTAAATTTATATTTCCAGTTATTTCTGTAAATACTATCTTTACTCTTGCTGGTGTTGGATTAATATTAGTAAGTTCAAATCTATATCTTTGTGTTTTACCTGGATACATTAAGTCTAAATTTAATAATTCATCGTCTGAATATTGTCCTTGTAAAACATATTTATTATCAATAAGTGCATATAGTTTAACTTGTATATCACTATCAGTTACATAGAAATTTCTATTATATTCTATATTTTCTCCTAGTGATGGTTCTGTTTGCATCCATGCATATGCGCTTACTGTAAGTAAGATTATAACTAATATACTTAATAATATTGATATCTTTTTCATATGCTACCTCACTGGAATGTTACAAGAGTAGCATAACTTTCTGGTGAAACACCTACTACTTCTTTAATTCTAACATATACTGATTGATAACCGGTAAATTGCATATTACTATTTGTTACAGGTGTCCATACTGTTGTTGTTGTATTTGTTGTGGCCCATTCCATTGTAGTATCAAGGCCAGTTATTGTATAGTTAGAATTTCCTGTTAATGTTGGAGCTGCTAGTAATTCATTAGCACTACCAAATTTAAATAATACATTTAGAAATGTTGATGCAAGTGCATTGGTGCAATCTATATCTCCGCCTTCTAACCATATTTTCAAATTTATAGCCATTCTACTATTAGCTGGTATTGTAAATAATACTTTATTAGTATCAATTGTATCACTATCGCTATTACTTCTTCCACCATCTTTATAACTAAAATTACGAACAAGTTGTGTTGTATAAAAACTACTAGGTATGTTACCAAATTTAAACTTACCTGCTGTTATAATTGCATTTGTAGTATATTCATCTGTAATACCATTTTCAGGTGTTTTTCCAAATATAATTGTTGATGTTGTATTATCTGTGGTTGGATAAGTAAGTGCTATTCTAAGGGCATCATAAGCAGGACCTGTAACAGATGTATCTCTATGTACATATACATGTTTTGGATAATCTTCAGTTTGTAAATAGAAAGTAAAATCAATATAACCATTTTCAATCATTTGAGATACACTACCATTTACTTCAGGAAGTTTTATAAATTCTGGATCAGTTAAAGTTAAACCTTCGTTAAAGTCTATCGTATAGAAATTAACTGCATCAACACTTGACACTTGTTTAAGTTCAAATTCATTAAAATTTTCAAGAACACTATTTAAACTAACAGTATTTCTTGCTGCACTATCTGGTTGTAATTTAATAACAAGACCTTCTGCTGCCGAAACTTGAATATTAGATAAACTTATAGATGGATTAGATCTATCTTGAAACCATGCATAAGAACTTATTATAAGAATAACTGTAAATCCAATTAACAATATAATTTTAAAAAATGACTTATTACTCATAATACACCTCTTAAAAATCTAGTTCCACATAATTAGATACAAAGTAATCACTAGTTTCACTATATCTAACTAATACATGAGTACCACTTTCAAATGATAAATCATCACTACCATTATATCTTATCCATTCATTTCCATTATCTATTGAATATTCCATGGTATTATTGATACCACTTATTGAATTACCATTTTTACTTACATTTGGAATATTAGTGTTATCTTTCTTTTGTAATCCTATGAATGATAAATCGAATTTAAATATGCCACCTTTTAAAGCACCATTAGCATCTCTATCATTTCCTTCTACCCATACTCTTATTTTTAATCCAGCTTTTTTTTCTACTCCATCTGTAGTTTCAATATTAACAAGTGGCGTATCTCCATTAGCCATTTTACTACTATATTTAGCATGAATAGTATCTATTAAATTAGGAATATCACTTTCTACAAAATTACTTCCACTATTTACTTTTAAATATTTATAACTTTGTTTATTAGTTGATGTAATTGATGCTGTAAGTAAATCTTCTCCATTTGATATAATTTCATAATTAGGATTAGGTGCCCATACAAGACTAGGTGTATTGTCTAAAATATATTCATCATTTTCTTCATCATAATTATATTTTATAAATGCAACTCTAACTGCTCCTGCGATTAAATCTCTACTAAAGTTACCATAGGCACTAACTCTTGTTATAGAATCTAAACTACCAGTAACTTCATCCCATATCAAATCTGATTCATCAGTACCACATTCTGGATAAACTCTTGAATTATCGTCTAAAAATAATTTAACACTTGTATCATTTTTAAACCATAAATCAAAATCTAAATAATCTTTATTAACAGTAGCATTTATAAAATGAAGAGGATAGCCATCATCATTTTTAAGATTAGCTTTATAAAAATTAATACCATCACTTGTAACTTCATTATCAAATCTGAACCCTTCTCCAACATCTATACTAAGAGAAGTACCCCAATTATTACCACCATCCTCACTAACTTGAATATTGTTAGTTTTAGCAGTTCCAATCTCAATTGCATTAATGTGAGTATTTTCATTATGAACAAACCATGCATAAGAAAAAACAAAGATAGAAACAATTATAGCTATCATTTTAATAATTGTACTACTAATTTTCTTATTCATATCCTTATTCATCTTATTACCTCAAATATGCAAATGCATCTTGTTTATTTTTTCTATAATGTTTTAATAAATTTTTAAATCTCTTAATAATTTCTTTATCTGTTTTTTCTTCTTTTTCTAATGCGAGTTTAAATTCTTCTTGTAATATTTTCTTAAATTCTTTCATAGAATGATTTCTATTATTAGCGATAAAGTCTTCCATTAATTTCTTAAGAGCATATCTATTTATTTGATCTTTTTTATATGTTTTATTATTATCAAGTTCATTTAGAATAACATAATCTAAGAAGAATGCTCCATCCATTCTATTTTTAGTTTTTTCTTCATCAACACTTTCTTTAGAGTCATTTGTTTCTTTTTTATCTTTAACGTCATATTGTTCAATAAATTCCCATAATTCTAATGCTTTTTGAAAGTTAGGATTCTTAAGTATAGTGTTTGTTTTTCTTATTGGTGATTTAACAGGTGCTGCGTTAGCTAATTCTTTTACAAATGGTGTTTTTAAGAAATCTCCTACTACTAATTCTATTTTAGCAATTCTTTGTTCGACTGATTCACCACTGCTTGAAACACCACCTAAATCTTCAGAGAAGTTTGTTTGCATATTTAAACTTATATTTACTTCTTCATTACCAAGTTTAGTTTTACCTGTGTAAGTCATTACTTTTTTCTTTTTAGCATAACTGCCACTTGCTGTAACTTGTTTTCTTAAAGTAAAGAAGTAATTTAGATTATTTAAGAGTGAAATTATAAATCTATTCTCATAAATATCAAAACTTTCTTCTTTATGTACGTTAAGTACTTTACTTGGTGTAATAGTACCATCTTCGTCTACATCTTGTATTAAATCTGTATGTTGAGCTAAATGTTTAATTGTTTCTTGACTTATTTTTTTAGCTTTTTCAACAGGAACAACTTCTTCTTCCTGCATGATAAATCTTTTAGGATTTCTAATAATATTATCTAGATATACAAGTGTTTCTTCTATCTTATCTATCCATGAATAATCATATTCAACACTTTGAAAAGATGAATTAATAACAACATGTGAATCATTCGAACCACAAAATTGTTCTATAGCTTTACTATCAGTGTCATCTAATAAATTTAATAATTCATTCTTATTCATACAAATCCTTTCTTATTACATTGCTTTCTTAAGTCTTGCTAAATATTCTTTACATTCACTCATATTTTCTTTGCCAAATGTCTTATCTAAAAATTTAACATATCCATCTATTTCATCACGAATGAATGATAAGTTTAATTGTTCAAATTTTCTTAAGACTTTTTTACAAAGAATATAATCAAATCCATCAAGTTCAGTACCACCGCACGCTACATAAACTGGAACGAATTCTTTGATATGTTTAACGATACGATTACCAAAGGCAAGTCTAAAATGTTCAATAACATAATTATCCATGTCTTCAAGTTTATTTAATGTATCTTGTGATACTGGATGTTCTGCTTTTGCTTTATTAAATAAACTTTCTAAGTAACTACTGTTAATTCTAATGCCAGGTGTATCAGGAGCATCAAATGCTTGACCTTTATCATTTATGTCTATTGGCATAGCACGGTCGTAAACTTTATCAGTAACCATGAATGTTGAATCATCGTTATTGATTGTACCAATGTACCACATGTTATCTGGTATTTTAAGTTTTCCATCAGGTAAATGTTTTGGATCGTTTGGCCATACATTAGGTACTAAGTCAATTACCCATTCATCACGAGAAGGCATTTCTAATATTGATAGCATTTCCGCAAAATAGTATTCAACACGAGCGATATTCATTTCATCTAGTATTGTTAAATACATTTCATCATTATAGCTTGCTTCATACATTGCTTTTAAAACTTCTGTTTCATTAAACTTCTTAGTAAATTCGTTGAAGTATCCAAAAAGTTCAGTTCTATCTCTCCATGATGGTTGTACTGATGCGATAGTTGCATCTCTACTTATGAATTTACCCCACGCATATGGTAGTGATGTTTTACCTGTACCAGAGATACCTTGTAAAATTACAAGTCTTGTTGCTCCAAGAGCTGCTACAAATAATCTAATAATTTTAATTTTATAATATAGTTTCATTCTTGATGCTGCAAAATTTCTAAATGTTTCACATAACTCTTCAAGTGTAAATGTATTGCCAAAGTTTTCAGGTGTCTTATTAGCATACTCCTCATCTATTTGAGTTAATTTAAAGAATCTGCTTCCATTAGCTGCTTCAGTTGGAACTTCTTCAGCTTTTTCACCTTCAGCACTTTCTTCACCATTTTCTTCTTTAATTTCTTTTGGCATATCCATTTCTATATTGCTTCCACTAACTTGTGGAGTAAGTCCTATTTGAGAAACTTTTAAAGCATATAATTCTTCTTTTTCTTGATTAAGTCTTATAACATCTCTATCAAGTTTAGCTACTTCTTCAAGCAAACTTTCTTGTTCAACAAGTGTTTTTCTAAATCTTAAATATTTTCTTATAAGTAGATATATTAAGAAACATATTCCTGCTAAAAAAGCGAATACCAAAAGTACTGCTACTCCTACTAATATCCATTGACCAACTGAAAATTCTGAAGAATATTCTTTAAGTATTGATAAGTATGCTTTAAAGTTAAACATCTTTCCAAATCCTCTAACAACACCCATAAAAATATTTATAACTCCAGAAAAGAATTGTTCCATAAAGTCATATAAAAATCTCATATATGTTGACAATTCTCTTCACCTCTATTCTTAATTCTATATTCATATTAATTTTATCATATTTGAATATAGAATTACAAGAAAAATACAATATTTTACTACAATAAAAAAGACTACTTTCGTAGTCAATTTATATAACAAATCATTTAACTTTTTTATAATCAAGTAATAGCATTATAAATTTATATAATTGATATATAAAGAATGCTGCAAGTGGTAATATTATACATACAAAGAATCCAACTTTAGTCTTTAAGAATGTAAGAACAGCTCCTAATTTAGGAATTCTTGTTCCATTCCATACAGAAATAATATCACCAGGAGCTACTTGTTGAGGATCTTCACCGGTATTATTATCACCTTGAGTAACATATGAAGTCATACCATTAACAGTTAAAACAGACTTAATACGGTGTGTTTTAATGATATAAGTATCTTGTTCTGTTGCTCTAAATGAGATAACATCTCCCTCTTTAAGTTCACTCTTACCATCATATTGTTTTGTGATGATTAAATCATCAGTCATAATTGTAGGTTCCATTGATCCTGTTTGAATATTTAATGGCACATATCCAAATACTTGAGAAACTCCTTTTTCACGAGAAGTTAGTGTAATCAAAGTAACACTAGCAGCAAGGATAATAATTATCCACACTAACACATCTAAAATAACCTTAAATATTTTTTTCCCTTTCATTCTACACCTCTTTCTCTATTATGGATTAGCGTTCTTAGATATTTGAATATTAAATTTGATATTAGTACCAGATGCGTTGTTTTCACAGTCGTAATCTTGTCCTTCTACCCATCCATATATTCTTACTTTATTAATACCAGCTGCTAAATTAAATAGTGTTTTATATTCTCCATTAGCATTATTATCTTCTGGAGTTGTTATATCAGGTGTAACAGTATCAAAATATGTAGCACTATTAGATTGATAATCAAGTGCTGTTTCTGCAGTAATATCAGCCTTAATACCTAAATAATTTGGAACTACTGTATTAGTTGTAAAACTAGTTTGTCCATAGTTTTGTGCTTGAGCAACTCCTCCTGGTTTATGTATATTGTTATTTGGTTCCCAGAACATATTTGTATTTCCATTTCCGTGAGATGTAGCACCTTTAAGTGCGATAGCATCAGCACTAGCACCAGTAGCAGCACTACCTTCATATAGGAATGCAACTCTAGCTGCATTTTTTAGTCCAGTGTCAGCTCCACTAGCAATAACATCTGAAGTTGTTGTTAAATATACAGTTGTTGGTTGTGTAGCAAGTAGGAATAAGTCAAATGCTATAAAGTCTCCAAGTGTGCCTGCTTGTTCAGTTGAACGTGAAGCAACTATTTTATAACCATGAGCAGTACCAGCATCAGCTTCAATACTTCCTTTAAACATTTTCATAAATCCTGTAGTTGTATCAACTTCTCCGATTGTTGAAACTGGTACAATTTGACTAGGTAATTGATTAGTATTACCTTGATATGCAGAACCAGTTATTTCTGCAGTAGTAATATTAGCTTTCCAGTTAACAGCATCAACAGAAACTTGGATACCATTTGCTGCACTAACATTAACATCAATACTATCAACAGTTACAGTTGTATTTTCTGTGAACCATGCATATGATGCTGTTGTTAATGAAATAGCTGTTACTATTAACATTAAGAAAGCTGTAAGAATCTTTTTTCTACCATCATTAGATTCTTCTTTTTTTTCTTTTTTAGTTTCTTCTACAACTTTATTTTCAACAGGAGTAACTACTTCTGCTTGTTGAAAAGTATTATTTGTAGAATTATCATTTTGATTTTCCATATACATTTCCTTTCTCTAAATTATTCACTTTTTTCAGTGATTACCATTGACATTTTCATTTCTCCGCCAATAATGTCATCGATGCATTCCGGGTCTTTTCCTTCTAACCAAACAAGAATTGTATACCTGTCTATTTGTCCAGGTTCTAACCCATTTCTTTCTTGTTCCATAATTAAATGATTTGATAAAAACGCAATTGTATTTGGCTCCTCTTTACCATTTTTTGCCTTTTTGGCATAAACTTTTTTTTCGCCATTAGTAAATACCGCAACCCTAACAGCATCATCTACATTCTTTATAACTGATTCGACAACAATCTTACTTTTATAATCGGTTTTTTGTTCTCCATCGTTTTTTATAAAGTATGTATAAGCAATATAGTTATCACCACTATTATCGCCCTCTTTTTTTATTACTTCATCCATTGGTATCCATGATTCAGTAATATTATCCATATACTCTAATCCTTTTACTTTAATTTCCACAGTTTCAGCAGAAAATTCTGAGTCAGAAGATAAAAGTATATGTCTTTCAGCTTTCAAATTCTTGTCTAATTTAATAGTAAAATATCCATTACTATTGACAACATATAGTACTAAATATAATAATGAAAAAAATAGTAATAAAATAAGTAATCCCATCTTAATAACTCTTGATAAAAGTTTTCCTCTATATATTTTTTCTGCTTTAACTTTTATTACATTATTATTCATGATTCACCTATTTGTACACTTTATAAGCATTACCATCATTTTCTATTATTGTTGCTCCTATATTGTGTGAAAATTCAACAATACTATTATAATTAGATACCTTATTATGCTTAAAATAAACATAATCAATTACGTTCTTTAATTTAAGACTTTTACTTTCAACTGTGTTAAAATCATATACACCTAATTTAAATCCATAATTTTTTAGTTCTTTTACTTTAACATCTCTATTCATAAATTCCTTATATGGAACTAAGAATACAAAATTACGTATTGTTTTAGGTTCTACAATATTATACATTTTAGTAATATTAGTTTTAAGCTTAAAGAAATCATTTGGAAGCTTTACGAAATATAATGTATTAGGTTTATTATCAAAAACATTTTTAATAACTTCAAAAGATATATGTTCTGCTTCAATATACTTAAAATCAAGAGCAAATCCATATTTAACAAAAGCATCAAAAGCATGAGATTCATCTATTCCTTCAAAGTATTTTTTATCAAAATTAACTTTAGAAATAAATAAATTATATCCATCTATATTACCCATGTAATCGTAATATACTTTTAATGGACTTTTTGATAGCATGTTTAAACATTTCTTACTAGAACTAACACTTTTAGTGATATTCTTAATTATCTTTAAATAATTATCATTAAATAGTTTTTTAGATTCATCATCAAATAAATAACTATTCTTTTTTTCTAATAATTTAATCGCAGTATAATAGTCTACCTTAGGAACTGTAAGCGAATTAGTTAGTTCTTCTAACATAATACATAAAAGCATCATTTTAGCAACTAAATAATACCATTCAAATTCCACTGGATTATTGATAATATCTAAATAATCAACAACATTTTCAAATATAAGTAAAAGCATTCTTTTTATTACAATATTATCAACATCATACTTATTAAAAATATCTTCATACTCATTTAAAGTATTAGTAATATCTCTTCTCCCAAATATAAAATATTCATAAAACTTATCAACACAAATTTCAAAACATTCTATATCTTTAGGATAAGGTTTTAGTTCTTTAGAAACAAGTATATCAACATTTTTAAGAATGCATTTAGCTTTTTGTTTTAAAAAAACATTTGCTAAGCACCTCATTACATCCTCCTTACCTTCACATTATACAAACTAATTATATAATGATAAATAAAAAAATTCAATATATAAATAACAAATTTATTATATTTGAATATATTAAATATGAAAGTGAGGATATATGAAAAAAATATTTTTAACTATCTTTTCATTAATCGCAATAATAGTTTTAACTATAATAATTGGTATAAGAGAAAAAGAATCTAAAAATAAAAAGTTAGTTGTTGCAGAAGTAACACATTCTGTATTTTATACTCCATGGTATGTATCTATAGAAAATGGATACTTTAAAGATGAGAATATTGATATTGAAGTAGTGCTTACTCCTGGTGCTGATAAAGTTGGAACAGCTGTATTAAGTAAAGATGTTAATATTGGATTTTCTGGACCTGAAGCAACTGTTTACATTTATAATAATTCTAAAGAAAAACTACTTACATTCGCATCTTTAACTAAAAGAGATGGACAATTTATAGTTGGAGACTGTAAACTAAAAGACAATTTTACACTTAATGATTTAAAAGGTAAAAAGATACTTGCTGGTAGAAATGGTGGTATGCCATTATTAATGTTTAAATATGCTCTTCATGAAAATGGTATTAATGAAAGTGATATTAATATTGATACAAGTATAGAGTTTAGTGCTCTTACAGGCTCTTATATAAGTGGTCAAGGAGACTTTGTAAATCTATTTGAACCAAATGCTTTAAATATAGAAAAGCAAGGATATGGTTGCCCTCTTACATCACTTGGTAACTTATCAGGAATAGTTCCATATACAGCATTTTATGCTCGTGAAGAATTTATAAATAACAATAAAGACTTGATACAAAGATTTAATAATGCTCTTAATAAAGGTATAAAATTCACTAAAGAAAATGATAGTGAAACTATCGCAAAAGCAATAATAAATCAATTTCCTGATACAAGTTTAAAAGATTTAACCATACTAGTAGATAGATATAAAAATGCAGACTCATGGTATGATAATACATATGTTAATAGTAAAGATTATGACAAATTAATAGATATACTTTACTATGGTAAATTTATAAATAATAAACTAGATTCTAATATATTAATAACAAATGAATTCAACAAATAAATTACTATCACTTAATAATATAAGTAAAACTTATCACTCAATACATGGTGAAACTAAAGCACTTGATAATATATCCTTTGACTTATATAAAAATGAATTTATAGGTATAATTGGTCCATCCGGATGTGGTAAAAGTTCAATATTAAATATTATTTCATCACTTGAAACTGAATACTCTGGAAATATATCTATAAAAGATAATATTACTATTGGATATATGCTTCAAGATGCATGCTTATTTCCATGGTTAACAATATATGATAATGCAATATTAGGTCTTAAAATATCTAAAAAGTTAAATGATAATACAAAAGATTTTACAATAAATTTACTTATAAAATATGGACTTTATAGTTTTAAAGATAAATATCCAAATGAACTATCTGGTGGTATGAAACAAAGATTAGCTCTTATTAGAACTCTTGCTTGTAATCCTGATATATTACTTTTAGATGAACCATTTGGTGCTTTAGATTATCAAACAAGATTAAAAGTTAGTAATGATGTTTACAATATAATAAAAGAAGAACAAAAAACAGTATTAATCGTAACACATGATATTAGTGAAGCAATTTCTATGTGTGATAAAATAATAGTTCTTTCAAATAGACCTGCTGTTATTAAAAATATACATATAATTACTTTACAAGATAAAAAAGGTCCAATTGAAAATAGAAAAGACCCATTATTTAGAGAATATTATGACCTAATATGGAAGGAAATTGATAATAATGAGTAAAGAACAAAAAGACTTTTTAAAAAAGATTAAAAGAAATAAAATAATTATTCTTATGACTCAAATATCAATATTCATACTATTTATACTTATATGGCAAATATTATCAAATAAAAACATAATTAATACATTTATAACTAGCTCACCTAAAAAAATACTTATTACTATTAAGAATTTATATATTCAAAATAATTTATTTACTCACATATTTGTTACTGTAAAAGAAACATTAATATCATTTGTAATAACAAGTATACTATCATTATTAATATCAATTATACTTTATAATCATAGTTTTATTGCTAAAGTATTAGATCCATATCTTACAATATTAAATAGTCTTCCAAAAGTAGCACTTGGCCCTATTATAATAATATGGATAGGTGCTAATATAAAAAGTATTATATTAATGGCTATACTTATCTCATTAATAGTAAGTATACAAACAATATATAATGGATTTGTAAGTACAGATAAATTAAAAATAAAATTATTAAAAACATTTGGTGCATCTAAAAAAGATATATTATTAAATGTGGTATTACAAGAAAATAAAAAGACAATACTAAATACATTTAAGATAAATATATCAATGTGTTTAATTGGTGTAATTATGGGAGAGTTCTTAACTTCTAAAGCAGGAATTGGTTATTTAATATTATATGGTTCACAAGTATTTAATTTAGACTTAGTAATGACAGGTGTATTCTTATTAACAATAATTTCAATAATAATGTATAAAGTCATATCAAAAAATACAGATAAATGATTCTGTATTTTGTTTTTAATTATATTAGTTTTTATTTGTATCTCTAACTGGACTTCTTTCCATTGCAAGTAAATAGTCTTCTTTATTTATTTTACTTCAATCAATAATTTTATTTAATTCTTTTTTTAATATCATATCTAACCAAATTCTAGTACTTCTCCCATTACCTTCACAAAAAGGATGAGCAACATTCATTTCAACATAAGTATTTTGAGGCATTTCATTTATTTTGTTGGAATAAATAATTCTAATGCTTTTAATTTCGTAATTCATTCTTCTTTAGACGCTTCAACTTCATTAGTAATACCAAGTTTATTTTTAAGCATTATATCACCTTTTTAACTATAAATATTGTACCATAATATAAGATATTTCTATTGTTTATGAATAACTTATGTTTTAATAATTTATTTTTTATTTTTTAATAAAGAACAAAAATGTAATGAAATATTAGAAAAACAAAAAGTAATGTTTGAATTTCTAATTAAATATGCAAATGAAAAAAATATTCAATATAAATTATTAACTAAAGATGATGTAAAAGATTATGATGATTTAGATAATATAATGATTTATATGCATAATATTGAAGAATTAATTGGAATATTATTAAATATCTAACCATTTAAAAACTCTATAATTAGAGTTTTTTTATTGCAAAATTAGATTATAATTTAATGTTATTTTCTAAATCAAATTTAACTTTTTCAATAATACCAGAAGCATTAATAACATTATTAACAGAAGTTTCACGAGCTATTTGTGCGAAATCTTCAAAAGTTAATTTAGGATTTACTTCAAGTGCTAAAGCAAACATTCCTGATACTTTAGGAATAGACCAACTAAAAGAAGTGTTACCATGATACATGTAATCTTTATCACTTCCCCAGAGTGGAACCATCTCACTACTTGGAACCATTACTTTTGATTCATGTAAGGCATGATTATCTTGTTGCCAATCACTTAGGTAATATGTTTCATTATTTAAATCAGTATTTACAGTTGTAAAATATTTAGAAAATTCATCGCTATCTATGACATAGCATCCTGTCTCTTTAAGCTTCTCTTTGATAAAAGCAAATTCTTTTTCAAGATTAGACGCTTTAGCATATCCACTTGAGATATTTACGATTTGTGTATTTTCACCACTTAAATTTTTATTATATATTTCTACTAATCTATCATAAATGAGTTTTCCATAAAGCGCTCTTGGATTATCACCTACTAATTCTGGATGACTTTCAAAATAATCAGGATTAATGTCGTAAAAACTAACATTAGCATCAGGAGCAACTCCTATATTTTTACCAACTAAATATGATAAAACTATTTCTCCATGATAATGATCTCCACGAGAACCATAACTTTCATAATAATTTTTAATTTTACCATCAATTTCAGTAGGAGTATTAATAAATCCATTATCAATGACTGCAATATTTATTCCTTCTCCAGTTATTCCATTTTTATGCACTGAATCTATATCAGGTGTCGTTTTATAATAATTAGTATTAAATTTAAATGGATTCTTTTCCGGAAATCTAGTAAGTGTAGAATAATTAACTTGTCTTACTACTTCATCACTAAAGTCTCCAGCAAATCTTTTGTTACTTAAATTACTGAAAGAAAATCCCCATCTTCTAAATATTTCGTTTTTTAAAGCATACTTAAGCCATTCTTCATTAATGATATCTGGAATCATATCATCTGTTAAGTTTCCTATGGCTAATTTTTTATATTTATCAATATTGTACATAACTTTACCTCTATTTAATTACATTATAATATACTAAATGGACTAAATCAATTATCTTATCATACACTAATTAATATAATAATATAGGAGGAAAAATAAAGAATGAGAAATAATTGTAATTTAATGCCACCAACATATACTTGCTACGGACCTACTGGGCCAACAGGGCCTACCGGACCAAGCGGTGGAGCAACTGGGCCTACTGGACCTACTGGTGCAACAGGACCTCAAGGACTTCAAGGTATAACTGGGCCTACTGGACCTACTGGACCTCAAGGACTTCAGGGTATAACTGGACCTACTGGACCTGCTGGTGCTACTGGGCCTCAAGGACTTCAAGGTATAACTGGACCTACTGGACCAACTGGACCTCAAGGACTTCAAGGTGAAATTGGACCTACTGGACCAACAGGACCTCAAGGACTTCAAGGTATAGCTGGGGCAACTGGAGCGACTGGACCAACAGGGCCTCAAGGACTTCAAGGTATAACTGGAGCGACTGGACCTACTGGACCTCAAGGAGAAACAGGAGCTGCTGGCGAAACACCTACTCTTTCAATTGGAACAATTACAACTGGTGCACCTGGTACAGAAGCATCAGCTTCAATAACAGGAACAGCGCCTAACTATGTTTTAAACTTAACCATACCACAAGGACCAACTGGTGCTACTGGACCTCAAGGACTTCAAGGTATAACTGGACCTACTGGACCAACTGGACCTCAAGGACTTCAAGGTGAAATTGGACCAACTGGGCCTACTGGACCTCAAGGACTTCAAGGTGAAATTGGACCTACCGGACCTACTGGACCAACTGGACCAGCAGCATAATGAATAACTATAAAGTTTGTGTATATGCCATATGTAAAAATGAAGAAAAGTTTATTGAAAAATGGTATAACAGTATAAAAGAAGCAGACTATATATGTGTGTTAGATACAGGTTCAAATGATAACTCAGTTAAAAAATTTAAAGAACTAGGAATTAAAGTAAAAAAGAAAATAATTAATCCATGGAGATTTGATATAGCAAGAAACGAATCGTTAAAAATTATACCTAAAGATACTGATATATGTATATGTTTAGACTTAGATGAGGTAATGTTACCTGGATGGAAAGATGAATTATTAAAAATATGGAATAAGAATATAACAAGAATAAAATATTTATATAATTGGAAATTAGATAAAAATAATAAACCATTAATAAGTTTCTATGCTGATAAAATACATGCATATAATAAATATATATGGACTCATCCAGTACATGAAGTACTAAAACCAATATCTTTTGAGAATATAATACAAACTGATAAGATAATTATCAATCACTATCCTGATCAAACTAAATCAAGAAGTTCATATCTAAAATTATTAGAATTATCTGTAAAAGAAGATCCTAATGATGATAGAAACTTACACTATTTAGGTAGAGAATATATGTACTATCATAAATGGAATAAGTGTATAGATACATTAATTAAACATCTAAATCTTAAAACATCAACTTGGAAAGATGAAAGAGCTGCTTCAATGAGATTTATCGCAAGAAGTTATATAGCACTTAAAAGATATAATGAAGCTATAATGTGGTATAAAAAAGCTATACTTGAAGCTCCATATTTAAAAGAAGCATATATAGAACTTATAATGTTATACTATAATTTAAAACAATACCATGAAGCTATTAAATATGGTAAAAAAGTACTAAAAATTAAAAATAATAATATTACATATATAAATGAAATATTTACTAAAGATGAAACTCTTGATGATATATTAAGCATTTGCTACTACTATGTTGGTAATAAAAAAGAAGGGTTAAAACATATTAACAAAGCATTAAAAATAAATCCTAATAATGAAAGAATAATGCAAAATAAAAAGTTTTTTGAATAAATTTCAAAAAGCTTTTTAAATGTTTCCATGTTGATTTTCTAAACTTAATATTTTACTTTTAAGTAATACTAATCTAAATAATTTATATAAATCATAAGATATAATAGCTAAAGCTGGTATTAATATTGCTACCATCCATCCACTCTTAGATGCTAAGAAAAATTGTATTCTGCCAAGCTGTGGTATTTTAAAATATACTTTTCCAACTACATTGCTTGCTTTAACTTTTTCATCATCTTCTTTAGGATTAGCATCTCCCTTTACTGTAAATAATCTACCTGTTTCAGAACTTTCTGTAACATTAATAATTCTATGTGTTATTGGAGTTCCACCAAAGAATGTATTTTCAGAATAAAAAGTTATAATGTCTCCTTTTTTTAAATCATTTGTATTAACTCTTTTAACAAATGCAACATCATATACGTTAATTGTTCCTGTCATACTTGGGCTTATTATTGTATATAGTCCAAATAATGGATTTTTTCCTTTACTTTTACATATCTTTCCATCTATAACATAAAATACCAAAAATGAGCCTATAATCATTAATATTGCTATTATGGTGTAACTGAATATGTTAGATATCATGTGTAGTCGTCTTTTAAGTTTAATATTCTTATCTTCTTCCATTCTATTTCACCTACTCATAGTCCTTTTCAACAACTATTTTAGCTATAAATGTTTTTCCAGATAAATGATTTTGATCTTCTCCATTTTCCTTTAATCTAATGGTTAATTTATAGTCATGAACTGTTTCTGTTGTTATAATTCCTGTACCTATTGTAGTTGTAGTAACTGGAACTGGTGTTTCATTTAATTTAACTAGTGTATTATTAGAACTATTTTTATTAGATGTGCCTGATAATTCATAAACAAAATTTTCATCAGTAGTATCTATAAGTGGACTAATTACTTCTAATTTTATTTTATATTTGCCAACTGTATCAGTACTATAGTTTTCAATTGAAAAATCCATTGACTTTTCAAATCCTGGTTCTACATCTGCTACATTTATTTCACTGGATTCTTTATATCTCATAAGCATATTTGCTGTTTTAATGACAACTCTTGTTTCATCACCATTTTTTATTTTTTTAACATAATATGCATATGAAGTACCTATAAGCATAGCAAACATTACAATCAAAACTAATAAATACACTATTGTATTACATTTTGAAGCATATTTCTTTTCCATTTTACAGCCTCCATACTCTATATATATAATAACAAAAAAAAATAAAATATACAATAATTTTTATATTGTAATTTATTAATATTAGTAAACTAAATGTAATTTATGCATAATAAAAAGTAGTTATTACAACTACCCTTATATTAAGCTCTCATTAATCAATTCCATTGATTTTTCCATCTTTTAAAGCAACTTGAATTTTTGCTCCAAATTTAGCACCTTGAGCAGCGTTTTGATCTTTACTTGTTTCTTTAAATTGAATAGTATACGTATAAGTATGTTTTTCATATCCATTTAAAGTTCCGTTACCGATAATTTGACTAGTTGTTGGAACAGGTTGTTCAGTAATAGCAGTAGCTAATGTACCAACATTACTAGTTTTATCACTAGTTCCTGATAAACTATGAACAAATGCACCTTCAGCTACATCTGTTAATGTGTTAACATCGATAACAAGTCCGATCTTGTACTCAATACTCTCAGTAGCAACAGCATCAGTATTAGCAACAGTGAAAGTTTTTACATCTTGTGGAGAAGTTTCTGGTCTGATATTTGACATTTCAATCAAATTACCATCAGTAAATTCTACACTACCTAACTTAGCAGTTGTAACTATAATACTAGAAGCATTAGCGTTACCACTTACAGAAATACTAAACCATGCGAATGTAGCTCCAACAATAGCAACTAATAGAGTAGCAATACCAATAACTGATAAGAATATTGTTTGACCCTTATTATTGTCCATTTTCTTATCCTCCTTTACCTTATGTTATAATCATAACATTATTTTTTTTATATTTCAATTATTTTTTAAAATTTTATGATAAAATATTTTATGTGATGTGATATGAAAAAGAATTTAAAAAAGTATTTACCTGAAATTTTGACTTTTATAGTACCAATATTGATAATGTTAATAAGTTGTATAGTAAATAAGACTTACCCTTTTGGAAAAGAAATACTTCCTAAATATGATGGATATTATCAATACGCAGGATTTACTAGTTATTATAAAAATGTTCTTCTTGGTAATGAAAGTCTATTCTATTCATTTAAAGGATTACTTGGATATAATTTTTATGCGACTAGTATATATTATATGTTTAATCCAACTAACCTACTTTGTATATTTAGTACTAGTAAAAATATATTAGAATATTATACATTTATTATTCTTTTAAGAATTGGTCTTTCTGGATTTACAATGTGTAAATACTTAAAATATAAATTTAAAAATCAATCTAATTTAAGATATATTATATTTTGCATAAGTTATGCGTTAATGGCTTATAATGTATGCTATTTCTTTAATTACATGTATTTTGATACAGTTGTTTTATTTCCTATAGTAGTCTTAGGTCTTGATAAATTAATTTATGAAAGAAAAAATAGACTTTATATAATATCACTTACATTATCAATAATATCTAATTTTTATATTGGTTATATGGTATGTATATTCTCATTGTTATATTTTATATATAATATTGTTATTTATAAATTAGATAAAAATATTATTAAAGACTTTATTATATCAAGTTTACTTTCAGGATTTATGTGTATGATAATAATTATTCCTGAAGCAAGTGAGCTATTAAAAGGAAAAGCATTACTCTATGCATCTAGTAAAGCAGAATATTTCAAATTTAATATGAACTTCTTAAATATATTTTATAAATTCTTACCAGGTTCTACATCTAATTATGATTTAGAATATGGTATGGTTAATATATATGTTTCATTATTTGTAATAATATTAGTAATAAAATATTTCTTTAATAAAAAAATATCTAAAAAAGAAAGAATTACTACATTAATTTTCATATTATTCTTTTTATTTAGTATAAGTTTTAATTTATTAGATTTTGCCTGGCAATTATTTCAAAAACCTATTTGGTATCCTAATAGATATATATTTACTTTTTCTTTCTTTTTAATAACTATTGCTATGAAGGAAATAACTAATATTACTTATAAAACTAATATAAAAGAGAATTTAATTATTATAATATCTTTTATATTATTAACACTTTATTCAATAATAAGTTTAAAGATACATAATGATAATTTAAAAATAATATCATATATTTTAGGAATAATATTAATACTTCAATATACTTTCTTTTTAAATAATAAGAATGCTAAATATTTACTTGTTATGTTATTCTTTATAGAAGTAACTACTAATGCAATATTTACATTAAAAATAATGGGTAAAACTACTACTATGACTCAATATAAAACTAATGAAGAAATAAATGAAAAAGCAGTAAAACATATAAAAGAAATAGAAAATAAAGATAATAATTTTTATAGAATGGAATTATCTACAAGTACAGTACATAATTCACCTTCTCTATTAAATTACAATGGTATAAATCATTTTAATTCAGTTAAAAATGCTAAAACATTAAACTTCTTAAATAAGTTTAATTATCAAGTTACAGATGATACTAGTGTAGAATTTAATAATTATAATCCATATTTAACATCATTACTTGGTATAAAATATATAAATGGTAGTAAAGATGAAATGTATTATGAAAATGTTTATAATGAAAATCCTTACATGTATTTAAATAAAGATGCATTAAGTTTAGGATATATGATTTATAATAAGGAATTTAAAGAAAGTAATAGTTCTTATCAGAATACAGAAAATTTAATTAATTCAATGTTAAATACTGATATTAAAAGATATAAAGTTATTGATAGTTTTAATGGTAAAGATACAGAAATAAAAGAAATTGATAATAAAAAATATGTTATTTCTAAAACAAGTATAAAGATTGAAATGGAAGATAAAGCCAGTAATAGTATGTTCTTAATACCAAGTAGAAATATTACTTTTGTAGCTAATTATTCTATCTTTATTAATGATGATGAAATTAAAGATGCTGTTATTAAACAATCACCTATATTTGTAAATAAGGGTGATACATATAAAATAATTATTAAATCAAATTTGTCAAAAACAGAACTCAATTCATTAAAGTGGTATCAAATAGATTATGATAAATATATTGAAACAATTAATGAACTTAAGAAGAATGAATTTAATATAACTAAATATAATAAAGATAATCATATAGAAGGAAATATAGATGTTAATAATGATAAAAATGTATTATTATTAACTATTCCATATGATAAAGGATGGAATATCTATGTTGATGATAATAAAGTAAATTATGATATATGTTTTGATTCATTTATATGTTTAGATTTAGATAAAGGTAAACATAATATAAAAATGAACTATGTTCCAAGTGGGTTTATTGTTGGACTTATTATTTCTAGTTTAGCGTTTATAGTAACAATTATTTACATAAGAAAAAAATAATAGTTTTGATTAACTATTATTTTTGTTTGACTATTATTTTGATTTTAGCATCAAATAATTTGCCCATATCAACATCTTGATTTTTACCTGTATCTTTAAATTTAAAATTAAAGGTCCATTCATATGTTGTCTTAGCTGGAATAACTATATTAGTCATAATATCTGTTTCTTTATATGGAGTTCTTGCATTCTTAATTACATTTGTTTTACCTCTATTAACGCTGTAATATAAGTTATTTGTAGTAGTAAATGTATTTTGAACATTAATCCATTTCATGCTTATTGTTTGTGCTGTATTAGTTGTATTTGATAGTTTAAATTTCTTAGTTCCTGTCCATCCTGGAACTATTTTTGATACATCATAATCACTTCCAGTAAGAGTTAAAACGTATTCATTTCCTTCATTAATGTCTACATTATCTTCTTTATTATCACAGTTTGTATCACACTTGCCATCTCCATTTGTGTCGCAATTTTTATCACAAACTCCATCTCCATCAGTATCACAGTTTAAATCACATTTACCGTCTTTATTAGTATCACAATTTAAATCGCATTTACCATCTCCGTTTGTATCACAGTTTGTATCACATTTTCCATCGTTATTAGTATCACAATTTAAATCACATTTTCCATCTTTATTAGTATCACAATTTAAATCACATTTTCCATCATTATTTGTATCACAATTTAAATCACATTTTCCATCTTTATTAGTATCACAATTTAAATCACATTTTCCATCTTTGTTAGTATCACAATTAAGTTCACACTTTCCATCATTATTAGTATCACAATTTAAATCACATTTTCCATCTTTATCAGTATCACAATTTAAATCACATTTTCCATCTTTATCAGTATCACAATTCAAATCGCACTTACCATCATTATTAGTATCGCAGTTTAAATCACACTTTCCATCTCCATTTGTATCACAATCTAAATCGCATTTGCCATCGCCATCTTTATCACAATTCTTATCGCATTTGCCATCTTTATTAGTATCACAATTTAGATCGCATTTGCCATCTTTATTTGTATCACAATTTAAATCACACTTTCCATCTTTATTAGTATCACAATTTAAATCACACTTTCCATCTTTATTAGTATCACAATTTAAATCACACTTGCCATCTCCATCAAAATCAATATTTGTGTTAGGCCATCCATCATTATCAGTGTCGCAGTTTATATCACATTTGCCATCTCCATCTGTGTCTCTATTAGTTGGATTTTCATCAGGCTTTCCATCTCCATCTTTATCTCTATTGAAGTGTGCTTTTTCATCGCCATTATAGTCAATATTAGTATCAGGCTTTCCATCTCCATTTGTGTCACAGTTTATATCGCATTTGCCATCTCTATCTTTATCGATATTTATATTTGGTTTTCCATCATTATCTGTATCACAGTTAATGTCGCATTTACCATCTTTATCTAAATCACAGTTTAAATCACATTTACCATCACCATCAAAATCTATGTTAGTTTCTGGCCATCCATCCTTATCTGTATCACAGTTTAAGTCACATTTACCATCACCATCTTTATCTTGATTCATTGGATTTTTATCAGGTTTTCCGTCTTTGTTAGTATCTTCATTAAAATGTGGTTTCCTGTCATCATTATAATCAATATTTATATCCGGTCTACCATCTCCATCAGTATCACAGTTTATATCACATTTGCCATCGCCATCAGTATCAATATTAGTTTCTGCTTTTCCATCTTTATCTATATCACAATTTAAATCGCATTTGCCATCGCCATCAAGATCTATATTTATATCAGGTTCGCCATCGCCATCTAAATCAAGGTTCGTATCTGGCCAGCCATCGTCATTAGTATCACAGTTTAAATCGCATTTGCCATCTCCATCTCTATCTTGATTTATCAAATTAGTATCAGCTTTTCCATCTCCAGTAGTATCTATATTGAATGTAGGTTTCTTACTTCCACCATAATCAATATTAGTGCTAGGCTTTTTATTATCCTTACTACAGTTAACTTTACATTCTTTAGTGTCAAAGTCTAAGTTTAAATCAGGAATACCATCACCATCAATATCAATATTAAATGACATACTACCACTGTTTCTCTTAATTATAAATCCTACACTAAATACAATAATAATTATAAAGAATAATAATAGCAAAAGTAATAGAAGTCTTTTCTTATGACTTTTATTTTCTTCTTCATTATTTATATTATTAGAATTCATATTACTATCTATATCAACAATTTCACTTTTATTCTCTTCCATAATAACGTCTCCTATTATCAATATTATTTTAACATATTAAATACCATTATTCAATCGTATTTTAACATTAATCATATTAAACAATAATTTAACCTTTATTTAAACAATCCTAAATGTTATAATTAAAACATAAATATAAGATAACTATATGTGAGTAAAAATGGAAACAAATAGAAATACAAAGCAAAATAATGATAGTGTCGAAATAAGTATGTAAACTAAAAGATTGAAATATTTAAAATCAATCTTTTTTAATAGACTATTTCTTTATTGTAATAATTGGCCTAATATCTAATTTATTATTATAGTCTTCATAAATATATACATCAGTATTTGAAACTGAATAACCTTTATCATTACTAATATCACTCATCCAATAACTACCCTTAAATAATGACATATCACTATATTTATTCGCAAAAACACTAAATTCATAATAATTTATAATTCTTATTTTACTCTTAGTATATATACTACAACTCCATTTATTACTTTCTATTTCTTCACGAGTGTATCCCCCACAATATTCACCATCACAACTCTTATTATCAATATCATCACATATATCATAGCTAACTAAATCATAGTCTTTAAATGAATTAATATAGTCATTATTAAGATAATAGTTTATATAAGAATTACTCCATTTATACTTATTACTTTCACTACAAAAAGTACTGTCATTACTACTACAATGAGATAATTTTTCACTTAAAGGTAAATATTTCATCAATGTAATTTCTTTTTCATTATTTGATAATACTATCCATTCACTAGAATTAATATATACAGTTGAACCATTACAATAAAATATATCTTTATCATAATTACTTTTACTTGTGTTTAAACATTCTATATCAAAACTAATAACATTACTAATATTACCTTCATTATCGCGAAACCATATGTATTTTTTACCATTATTATAATATTTAAGTATTAGATTGTTATTTGATATATCATTCCATTTGCCATTAAAGTCATCATTATTTGAAATCATATATGAACTAACTTTATTATTAAAATCAAATGATATTATTGTATTATTTTTACTAAGTCTTACTTCTAAATCTTTAAAGTCATTACATTTATCTTTAATGACATTTATTTTTCCTAAATATGTTTTGTATATACAATATTCTTTACTTTCAATATATAATCTTACATTACCATATTTATCTTTTTCTATTTCACCAGTACCATCTATAAAATAATTAGTTTCAATGATATTACCATTATTATCAAGAACACCATATTTATATTTATATAATCCATTATCAAGATTATATACATAGTTAAGTAAGCCCTTACCTTTATTTAATAAGTGAATTCTATCGTATCTAAATATAAAGAATATAAGTATTCCTACCATAACAATAACAAATAAACAAATTATAATAATATATTTTTTAAACTTCTTCATACAAAATATTATAGCATATTAAAAGGAATAATTTAACTTATCCCTCAATATTCAATTTATTTAATGTTTTTCCATTTGCGATAACTTCTAACTTTATACTTCTAAAATCGTCATAATTATAGAACTTCTTATTCTTAACATCATTTAATATTATTTTATAAAATTCATAATTAGGATATACAGTTCCTTCATTAATATTAACAACCTTACTAACTTCTTCTACAAGTTCATAACCATATCTATCACACTTAGTTGTAAAAAGTAATACTAATAATTCAAGTACACCTTTCTTAAATTGAGTATCCACATCTTTACCTCATATATAATATATAAACAAATAAAAAGCTTACAATAAGTATTTTACTATAAGCAATATAATTATATGAATTGGATAATACAAATAGAAAAAATACTTATTTATTTTAATATTTACATTTGTCTTAATAAGTATAAATGGTAAACATAATATAGTAAAAAATGTTGCTATGCTAAATGAATCAACCGGATAAATTAAATAATTTAAATAAAACAATATAAATGATATAGATAATAATAATCCATTATTTCTAAAGTAATAGAATATTGGTACTAAGAATAGATATATCAAAGAGTATTCGAAATTTAATGCAAATGGGATTAGTACTAAAATAGGCATTATCCACCACTTCTTTTTATCAAGAGTATAATAATATAATAATGTAAATATTAAGGTAAACATAACATTAGGTCTATCTACATTAAATAATAAACTATATGGAATTTGTGATATGATTCCTATTAATAGAAGTCTAACTATATATTTTGATAAACTTTTTGTTTTAAAATAACCTATCATCATTGAATAAATATATAATGGAAATGCTATTCTACCTATTATTCTAAGTATTATTATATTAGGGAAAAATACATATCCAATATGATCTATGGTCATTGTTATAATGGCTATTAATTTGATAAAGTTAGTATTCGTATTTAGGTTTAATTCTTTCATAATTTAATTATATAAAAAAAGTTATGCATTGTACATAACTATTTTTCTTCTATTCTATTAAATAATATACTTGATTCATTTAATTTAATATTTGTTTCTAAATTACCAAAGTCTAGTGTATCAAAATCAATATTCTTGGTATTTAACATATTAAATACTTTATCACATGTATCAGGTATAAATGGTCTAAGTAATATTGTAGATATACGTATTCCTTCTAGTAAGTTATATAAAACAGTCTTAAGTCTATCACTCTTACTTTCATCCTTAGCAAGTATCCATGGTGTAGTATCATCTATATATTTATTACATCTTTTTAATAATTCAAATATACTTTCAAGTGTTTCATTTACTTTTAGTGAATCCATTTTTTCATATACAATATTAGGAAGTTCCTTAGCATATTCAACTACTGAATCATCAATGTTTTCATATACATTAGGATTAGTAACATTAGAATCAAAATACTTTTTACTCATGGCAATAGTTCTATTAACAAGATTACCATATGTATTTACAAGATCACTATTTGTTCTTGATATTAGTGCTTCTTCTGAAAAGTTACCATCATTACCAAATGGTACTTCTCTTAAAACAAAATATCTAACAGCATCTACTCCATATGTATTAATATATTCTCTTGGATCTTTATAGTTACCAAATGATTTTCCTATTTTACCACCATTAATAATTAACCATCCATGACCAAATACTTGTTTAGGTAAATCTATTCCTAAACTCATACACATACATGGCCAAATAATAGTATGAAATCTTACTATTTCTTTACCAACTAAATGTAAATCAGCAGGCCAATACTTATTAAATTTCTCCATATCTTCTGGATAACCAAGTGAAGTAATATAGTTAGAAAGAGCATCTATCCATACATAAATAACATGTTTATCATCAAAAGTAACAGGTATTCCCCACGTAAATGATGTTCTTGATACGCATAAATCAGATAAACCTGGCTTAATAAAATTATTTAACATTTCATTCTTTCTACTAAGAGGAAGTATAAAGTTAGGATTCTCTTCATAAAACTTAACTAAATCATCTTGATATTTAGATAATTTAAAGAAATATGCTTCTTCACTTACTTCATGAACTTCTCTATGACAGTCAGGACACATACCATTTTCATCAAGCTGGCTTTCTGTCCAGAATGATTCACAAGGTGTACAATAAAGTCCTTTATATTCTCCTTTATAAATATCACCTTTATCATACATTTTCTTAAATATTTCTTGTACTCTTCTTTCATGATCACTATCAGTTGTTCTAATAAAGTAATCGTATGAAATATTTAAACTTTTCCATAAATCCTTAGCATTATCAATAATAGGATTTACATATTCAATAGGACTAACACCAGCATCTTCTGCTTTCTTTTCAATTTTTTGACCATGTTCGTCAGTACCTGTTTGAAAGAATACATCATATCCTTTTAATCTTTTATATCTAGCAATTGCATCAGCTATAATAGTTGTATAACAATGCCCTATATGAAAGTTCGCACTTGGATAATATATAGGTGTTGTAATATAATATTTCTCTTTTTCCATTTCTTTTCCTCCTTAAAATAAAAAGTCATAAACTAAGGACGATTAAAACCGCGGTACCACCTTAATTCATGACTAACATGCAACTTAATATTTAACGCATAAATACGATTTGACTCCAGAACCATTTAAAAGAACCATCATATTAGTTTTCACCAAACACTAACTCTCTATAAATCAAGTATCTTCTTCTTTCCTTCTCCATCAATTACAATAGATTTTAACACAAAATGTATTAAATGTCTATACTAAAATTATTATAAACAACTATTAAATTTTTACTTTACATTTATTTACTTTTTTTAGGCATAAACTTTTCAGCAATTTTATATTTATCTCTATTTATTATATATAAATATCCAAAAATACTAAATACCACAGCGCCAACAAAATTAACTATTAAGTCTTTCATCGTATCATTAAGTCCTAAATCAAGATAACCTCCTTCAATTACAGTTTCTCCAGAATCTGAATAAATTATTGTCTTATTAATATTATCAACAATTATTGCTTTATTTTTACCATCAGGATTTAGCCATACAGAAGAAATCTTAGTAACCAATTTATCTTTTTGCATGTCACTTAACATAACTTTATCAATACTATATTCTAAAAATTCCCAAAGTACTCCTATTGTCATAGAAAAGCAAAAGGCTACTATTGTTAAATATAATGGAGATAAATTAAACTTCTCACTATTATTGTTACATAAATCAATTAATGAAAATCCAACAGCTGCACATAAGAATCCATTTAATGTATGAAGAACAGTATCAAAATGTTTGAATACTCCATAAAAATTTTGAATTTCACCAAGAACTTCTGAAGAGAATATGAAGAGTAAAATTATTATTTCAAAAATACTTGGAAGTTCAATTTTTAATTTTTTAGTTATAAAATATGGTATTAAAAATTGTATAAGAACAAGAATGCATAGAAAAGCATTCCAATAATTATGTAAAAATATTTGTCTTACCATGACTAATATAACAAGAAAACGAAGTAACAAATATACAACGAGTACTCCTTTTCTACTTTCTTTATATGCTTCTTTTATCTTTTTCATACTTCACCTACTTATAAAAATATTATATCAAAATAAAAGTCATATTAATATATATTAACATAACTTAAATATTATTAATTTTTAGAACCGCTACCTGTTAGTGTAACAGTTAATGTCTTTTCACTACCATTTCTACTTACTGTAATTTTAACTTTATCACCAATATCATATTTATATAATTGATATCTAAAGTATGAAGAATTGCTTACTTCAACATCGCCTACTTTTATTATTTTATCTCCTTTTTTAATTCCAGCTTTATCTGCAGGTCCATTACTTTCTACATATTCAACATAAAGTCCAGTTTCTCCACTAAAGAAGTTAGTTGCATCATAAATGCTTACTCCAATATATGGTCTTGATATTTTTTTCCCGCTTATAATCGTCTCTGCATTCTTTAATGCATCTTCAATTGGAATGGCAAATCCCATACCTTCTATTTGTGAACTAGCAAGTTTCATATTTGTAATCCCTATTACTTCACCATTAGCATTACATAAAGGGCCTCCACTATTTCCACTATTAATAGCTGTGTCTGTTTGAAGTACACTCATTACATAATTATCAACTTGAACCATTCTATTTTTACCACTTAGGATACCTCTTGTGACACTCCATGAATATATTGATGAGTCAACTGGTGTACCAACTGCGAATGTAGTATCTCCTATTCTCATATTTTTACTACTTCCTGTTGTTGCTACACTTATTACTTTATCTTTTTCAACAGCAAGAACAGCAATATCAGAATATTCATCATATCCAACTACATTTACTTTTTCTTCTTTATTATTTGTGAACACAACACTAACATCACTACCACCACTAATAACATGATAGTTTGTTAAAATATATCCATATTTTGAATCTGTTTTAAATACAAATCCACTTCCTGTTGAATATAGTTTTCCTCTTGTATAATTTTTAACTGTAACAACTGAGTCATAAATTTTTTCTACAGCATCAGCTATGCCAGAATCAGTAATAGTTACATCCTTTATAGTTTTAGTTGTTTCAACAACAAGATTTTTTAAATAAAATTCATAGAATATACCAAATACAAGTAGGCATGCACAAAATGTTATAACCGCATATGTAATTCCTTCTTTATGGCCTTTATTATGAGGCTTAGTATTAATTTTTACTTCACTTTCTTCTACATCAATTGTTTTCTTTTCCTTATCTTCTTTTTTCATTTCTCCACCTCTAAATAATATTTTATTTCTAAATTGTTAACTTTTTGTGAAAAATATATTAATTTTTTATTAAATTTATTGTTAGCAATTATTATTTAATACATTACATATTATACCACATTTTTTAGAAACAAAATAAAAAACTAGTTAAACTAGTTATTTTAAATCATGGGGCGCAATATGAGAATCGAACTCATGCATAACGGGACCACAATCCGCCGTGTTAACCACTTCACCAATTGCGCCATGAACAAGGAATATTATATCAAAATAGTTACAATATTTCAACACTTTCTCCTATTTTTTTATACTATTTTTGAAATTTATTCATATTTCCATGTAAGTAATGAATATAAAGCATCTCTCATTCCATAATTGTAATATTCATCTTTAAAATATTCTGGATTTCTAGTATAAGTTCTAATTGTTTCAATAGTAATAACTGGATAAGAATATTTAAGTGAACATGAATTATTAATATGTTTATCAGTAGAAAGTCTTCCTGTTTTACTACTCATAACAAATCCATTAGCAAGTTCTGCCATAAAGTCAGTAACTGATCCATCATTTCCTTCGCCAACTTCTTCAGAAGATAATCCATAAACTGTATATTTATTAATTTTTGCTATGTCTTTAGCAAATTTACTTGTTATTTTATTAAATTCATTTGATAAATTTGGTTTACCAGCATAGATAACTCTACCCTGACTATGCAAATTAATATATGCATAAACATTTTTATAGTGTTTTAACATGAAATACATTGACGCTTTCGTTTCCGGTTCACTTCCAAGTTCCTCTCCACCAAAGTAAGCAGTTTTACTATAACTCTTTTTTAACAAAACATTATATAAAAGTTTTTTGCCTTTAAAATATAATCCTGCATTTTGAACTGGATAGTTTCTATTTAAGTCAACACCATTAGCATTGCTTTTTATATTTTCAAAATCTATATTGTCCTTATTTTGATACATCCATAAGCTTTTATTATTTAAAGAATCAACACCAAAATTATATACTTCATAACCATCTGGATTCATACATGGAATAATAGCTAATTTAACAGACTTTAGCAAGGAAATAGTTTCTTTATCGCCTGATTCATAATTATTAACAATTTCACTTATAAACTTAGTTAAAATAAGTGTATTCGCTATCTCAGCAGCATGAACATTAGCATCTAAATATAAAACTTTTTTTCCAGTACCAATCTCTATGCCATATATATTTCTTTTATCAGCAGATTTACCAATAATTTCAACATTAACAATATCGCTATTATTTATATTCTTAATAATATCTTCAATTTCACTATAATGCAACTTACTATCAAAAGCATAATCAATATAATTATATTTACCATTTGATTTCATATAGTTTGCCTTTTGATCAAGAATGGCTTTATAGCTCTCAATATTCATACCATTTGTAAATATTGTATCAATAGCTGAGTCATGATCTGATTCTATGTTATCAGTAATTAATGATTTGTAATTATTTGAATTTGGATTTTTAACAACATTATTTGATTCATCTTTTTTAAAAAACGTCTTAATAACAATAAATAAGACTAGAAAAACACATATGAAAAATAATATAATTCTATATTTCTTTTTTAATCTTCTTCGTTTCTTGACTGTTGGCATATAATATCCTCCAACTATATTTTATCATAAATATTTGAAAATTGTTAGAAAGTAAAATAAAAAGACATAATATGTACATTGAACTTGTCAATAAAAAGTAGACACTAAAAGAATATTATTTAAACCCTAGTTGA
>OBKS01000017.1_pt1 | contig 174291 bp, 198 predicted proteins | sample 1517381 | NCBI WGS metagenome assembly OBKS01 (sample SAMN04571686, study PRJEB22368) | human gut metagenome | biome: human gut; material: stool | host: Homo sapiens | place: Luxembourg | collected 2012-08-03 | reverse complement strand
TCTGGTCTCAATGCACAATTGCGTTGCGTAATACTTTAAACACGATTCGTAAATTTCTTTGCGAGAAGACATTGTGTCTGTAAGTAAAAACACAATATCCCCTAACATTCCAGTTTCCGAATTTACAAATTCATTATGTGTTGTAACTTCAATACCTGCAATTTCTTTTAGATACTCTGATAAGGCTTCTACTTTAAGTTTGCCAACATCTGCAAGTCCATAAAGCTGATTGGGAAGGTTATGGCTTTCTACGACATCAGCATCCCAAATATGCATGCCTTGGATACCCATTTTAGCTAACTGAAATGCAACATAAGATCCTGTTGCTCCAGCTCCTATAATATCTATGCGATAATTTTTTTGGTTAAAATTCGCTGGATCCAAGAAAGCGTGTTGCCGTTCAAAATCAATTAATGCTGCATCCATGATTTTTGAGAGATTTGAGTTTTAGAAAAGAAATCGTTATTATCTACTTTTTCTACGAGCTTATTGCTACTTGCATTGCTACTGCGTATAGCGCCGTCAAGGTCAATCCATTCGTTACTTACAGATGGTTTTTCGCTGTTCCAAACAGATGCTGGGCTTCCAAATAAAGCCCTGCCGGAACGTAAATGTTGCGGTGAACCGTAACTATAAGGCGACTCAAATGTAATTTCTTTAACTTTGGTATTTATATCGGATATTATCTTTGTAACCGTTTCATCAGACAGATGCCAACGCTTTCTTACAGGAAGTTCCGCATAGTGTAGATTATTTTTAAAATCCCAAAAATCTAAGCGAACATCTCCTTTTTTGTTGAATATACCAGTAATCAAAAAGTCTTTACCGGCAAATCTTTTCGCATTGGCGATATCTTCACAACTAGGACTTACTCCCATGTTAACATGAGAATGACCCCAAAAATTAAATGTGTTTAAACGATTCCGTTTTTCTTCGGAACTTAATGACAGATCACGAATAATTTCGGAAGTCAGTTCATTTAATCCTTTTGCGGATTGTTCACATGTAGCGCCATGACGCCGTTGTTCAGTAATAAATATGTCTGTTATGACATATGTGTTACTTTTAGGATCATGATCAACTGTTCCGAACCATCCGATTTCCATTGATTCATGATCTACAATAAATTGAATTTTTTCCCAAGCAGTTATGTCAAAACGCACATTCGGCACATTTGCTTTAGAAATATCTATAATTTCGATTTCCATAATTTTTATTTTCCAGAGCTGCCAAAGCCGCCCATATTGCGTTCAGTTTTGCTAAGGTTATCAGAAGCTTGAAATGTAGCCGTGACCGTCGGCTCAAATTTAACTTGGGCTATACGATCACCCTCCAGATATACAGTAGGCCTATTGCTGGAAATATAATCTTCCACCGTATCGCTTAGTACCCGTGCCCAATTTCTCAGTTTGGAGAGAAGTCCTTTATTATTAACTTCTTCATTTTCTATATCTTCCTTATATTTTTTTACATTAATACGCAGAGCATTACGCAACGTTAGTCCTGGCATTTTATACAATACCACTCCCCATTCGTTACGATAATCGCTGTCAATGGTTCCAGCTTTTACGGTTACCCTATGTTTTACAGGCATCGAGCTACGTTCCAATATACGCGCTCCGTATCCTTGAGGAATTTCTGTAAATAGCTTTGTCTTAGCGATAACTATTTCTCCAGGATAAATCTTTACCATTTGTTTGGCATAAATATCTGCACAATGTGCTCCCTCCGATTTGATTTCAGGAGCTTTAACTCCGGGAAGTGCTTGGTATTTAACGGTGATATTGTGGTTGTTGTCCATTTTCACAGTTCGAAATATTTAGATATGTTAAAGATTTCTTTGGTTATTTCTTTTATATTAACAAATTCAAAAACAAAGGGAGATTCGTCCGCTTGATACATTTTTTTGCCGTCTACCATTATTGGCTTCATGGAAAGATAATCCCATCCATGATCACAGATCTCTAGCCAATTTATGAACATTTCCTCAGCTTCTTCACTCGTCAAATCATCCTCTTCCAGGTTATCAGTTTCCAGAAACAAGAGTTGTTTGCCTACTGAAAAAAGTTCCACTGCATTCAATTCTTGCAATGCAGCTAAATTACTTGACTGCGTATCAGAATCTATATCATTCGTTTCTTCTTTATCTTCCGCATACTCATCGTAAGCGTCATTGATAAATTGTTTTATAACTGCGACAAAGTATCTGGTGTGTTGTTTAGAAGTATTTGATGTTGCCATAATTAAATTTTTAGTTGTTCAATGTTTTCCAAAATATCAACTGTATATCCTAATTCCCTATAGGCATTGAGACGTAGATAGGAATCTCGCATAATCATTGCATCTCCGCTTGCCGGATTGCAATTAGCAGAAGGCATAAATAGAAAATCTATCATTATACCCTCAGGTTTGTTGGGTTTTACTTCTGCGAGTCTTCCTGGTTTTTGAGTGGCCATAATGCCGGCGCCGCCTCCACAACAATTAATTTCACATCGCAATTCGTCAATGGTAACTCCAGTGGAATAAATGTTAGAACAAATACAGCGTTTTATTTCATTTGCTTTCATTTTAGCAAATAACTCTTGCCGCTCTTTTTTGTTCTTCATTAATTTATCCATGGCAATGATGCTGTCATTTACTTGTTGCGACAACACTTCGGCTTGACTGGAGTTTTCAATAAATACCAAAGTTTGAAAATCTTTGGGAATTATATTGTTACAGATATGACCGACGAGCATATTAAATGCAGCATTCTGTTGCACCAGATATTTATACGCTAAATCTCTTCTTACATAATTCTTAGGCGTAAAAGATACCTTTATCATATACACATGAATCGGGCACAAAGCGCCTAACTTAACACATTCTGTATAAGTTGTCTGAGAAAGAACCGGACCCATAAGTCCTGTTATAAGAATATCTTCACCTCCCCATCTTCCGTCTGTTGTGGCTCCGAACCCAAGGATTCGAGCATTGGAGAATCTTGGGAAATACGGCGCACGGCTTTCTGTTACAGCTGAATGCGGCTCGTCCACCAATACCAGTTTGGTATTCTCAAAATCCAATTTATGCATTGAATCCAAAGAACACACAGTAATGTCTTCAGATGGGTATCTGTCTTTACTTCCGGTAAATAAACCTTTCACCTCACGTCCAGGACAACATTGTTTAATTGTATCCATGGTTTGAGGTAAAAGGTCAATGCCAGGGGCTAAAACTACAGTTGGCAAATTGGGATAAACATTAATGGTGTTGGTAATAAGTCGCGTCTTACCATAACGAGTAGGACATTTAAACAACCCGCTACGGTTTTTATCCAATCCCTTGCGCAATACTTCCTCTTGGTTAAATCTCAAACCTCCAAGTTTGTCATACAAAGGTAATGGAAATGCCAAGCGTTTATCAATCACCTTGGCATCAGGATAACTTTTACGTACTATATCAACGACCGTATCAAACATTCCTTGGAATGTTTGATACGTGACCATATTATCATGCAAAGAAGGAATGATATTAAAAATATGCTTAGTCGTTTTTTTAGTTATTCGCTTGCGCTGTGCAGGACTAAAGACCAATTCTTTTTTAGTATATTTTAAACTCGATTCCAATTCTCTACATCTTTTCGGCAGTCGAACAATTAAATCGTTATTTGTCCAATAAATTTCTGCATGCATTTTTGAAATGGTGATATTGTGAGATCAAAGCTAATCGTAACCTTTGGTTGATTGACATAGTTGTCCGTAAAAGGATTAACCTTAGCCTCCTCTGCAAGCCTTCTGCAAGTATTCTTTACAGTTTCTTGCACTTTAAATTGCATGTATTGATCTCGTCTCATTTGTTCCAGATCAAAATGCGGTTGAGATTTGTTAATGCGAATTTTTATTTTAGGCATATATTTAATGTGATTTTTTGTTAGTGAATATGAATTTTCCATAACCTTGCTTAACACCAAATTGTGTAATGCCTTTATGGTTAGCAACAGTTTGGAGGCCATTTAATAGATATGATTCATCCCAAACTTCAGGATTATATTGGATTTTTAAATATCCAGTAAAACCTACTGGTAAGATTTCAAATAACTGATATCCTTTTCTATCAATATCTATCTCTTTTCTTTCAAAAAACATGGGAACAATTTTGTCAGATGGAATTAATCCAGGATAAATCTGAAAATTTTCATTTAATGTTCCATTGGTACGTTTTTTAAATTCATTAAGAAACGAAGTTAAGAACAACTTAATCTCGCGTTTCTTAACATTGTTTAACAGAATCCGTCTTGCTCCATTGTCATCAGGATCAGGTTTGCCACTGCCCAAGAACTCGGAAGTAAGCTCAATCTCCGGCATTATCGTTTTCACTTTGCTAATCCAGGTTAATTGCAGTCGTAAATGCTTTGTCTATTATATGGTTATGATCAATGATCCATACTTGACCGTTTTGTCCAGTTAGCATATTTCCGACATTTTCTAAAAGCTCGCTAAGCGCTTTTATAGATTCTTCATCTAAATGAGTAGTAGGTTCATCTAAAACCAAGAATCCTAAATCGGGGCAAATAATTTTCTGAATAGCTAATTGAAACGCTATGGACAACTTAATCTTTTGACCACCTGACAATTGATACATGGGATACCAATATTTGTCATTAGGCTTATCGACTCTTTGGAACTTAAATGACAAGTCTTCTTCAGTCGCTCTATCTTCAATTTGAATGATAAAGTTGGCATTCATATACGCCAAATATTCGCTGATATATCCGGAAATCGACTTAAACAAATAATTGATATAGTTTTTAATTACGCCGTCTTGAGGTTGCAAGAGTTGCTTTATGCGTGCCAATTCTTCAACTTCACAATAAACTTTGGCATTTTCCGCTTCTAGTTTAGCGATCAAGTTTTTATCGTTGTCAATCTGCTGCTGCAAATTATCAATGACTTGTTTTTCAGCATTTAACTGATTGTATACATCCACAGCTGCAGACGCAATTGTTTGCACCTCAGGAATCGTTACGAAGTGGTTAAACGTTTCCAGAATATAGGCATTTTTTATATCTTGCTCAAGCGTATCGCGTATTTGTTTTAGCTTATGATTTTTTAGATTTTGATTAAGCTGCAATATGGTACCTTGAGTTTTAGATATTTCTTGTTCCTGCGCAGAAATGGACCCTGTAATCGTAGTGGCCCTACTTAACAACTCTTTTTTATTAGATATTTCAGACCTTAGCTTAGACAGTTCTTGTTCTTTTGCACTGACAATTTCTTTTAATTTGGCAACATCTATGTTGTTTTCATCAAGATTAAATGATTGTAAGGTTTTGGTTACTTGATCAATCATATCCTGCAAAGTGTTGCGTTGATTTTTTTCCCACAATACTTTATATTCAGGCAACTTATCTTTTATTGTATTAATAGATTGCGTAATCTGCGGCAGGTCGTTTTTATAAGCATCTATTTTAGACCTTAGTTCTGCCATAAGTTTTTGGCATTCATCATAGTCCGCTTTTATTTGCTTATACTCTTGCTCTGAAACTCTTAAGATAGCTCCATTGTTTACTTTTAGCGAAGTTGCCTCTTTTAACTGTATTTCCAAGGGTTGAATCTGGGATGTTTGAAGCGTTTGAATATTTTGTTTTATGCTTTCAATATCTCCATCGCAAACCTCTTGTCCAAGCATCAGTTTTAGGCCGCATACAGGACAGCTGGCAGTATCCTTGTTAACTTTGTCTTTTAGCTTTTGTTTGGTTTTCGCCAGCGTTTCTAGCTGTGCCACAACTGAACACAAGTTATTTCTTTGTTGCTCCAATCGAGGAATAGTGGCCTCTGCCTGTTGTATCTTGGAAGTTGCTTTGTTTATATCTTGCTCAAGTTCAGACAGTTTGTTTTTCCACTTTTCGGATTTTATGCAACAATCCTCAAATTTGGTTGTGTTGTTTTGATACTCGTCAAATTCACGTACAGTCGTTTCCACAACGTCAGGTGGTACGTCAGCAAACACCGTGGTCTTTAGCTGGTTAAATATTTTATTTTCTTCTCTGGCTGAAACTAAATTATTCCAAGCGTCAATAATCAGCTGTTGATTTTTTAAAAATGCGCTTATTTCGTTAAATTGACTTTCTAAGCTTTCGATTTGTGTCGTAATACTAGGAATAAGCGTAGATTCATCTACCCCTGCAATTGCAGCTACGGAGGTTAGATCATTTTTTTGTTCAAGAAGAGTTGCTATTGCTTCTTGATATTTAGTTTCCCATCGTGCATGCTCATTTTGAGCATGAATATAATTTGATGCGGACTCCCATATATCTTTGACAAAGGTTGCGCTAACATATTTCGCATTTGCTTCCTGAACTGCAGATTCCCATGCTTCGTTTTTGGATTTTAAATTTTCAATTTTAACTTCCAAATTATTTTTTAAACTGCCAACATCTGTAACGGAAGATCTCAGTTTATTTAAAGTCTGGTCAACTACATAAGATCTTTTGGATAAGAAATTTAAATTTAACAATTTAGCAAACAAGCCCAATCTTTCCGAAAGTCTCGGACTAAGAATATTGGCAATTTCTCCTTGTGCAATAAATATGGCGCTTAAGATATTTTGTTTATCTACTCCCAAAATTTGATCCATCATGGCGTCAAATTCTTTAGCTTTAGTAATAGGCTTTTGAATAAGATCACCATAGGTTAGACTTCTGGTAGTAGTTCTGGTATTAATGCCACGTCTAATAACGCCTGTTTTACCGTTTTTCTCAAATATAACTTCTACTTCTGCGGAAGTTTCGCCTTTTTTAATATACGTTTGAATATTATTGGTAGTTTCTCCGGTAAACGCATATTGCAAAGCAGAAACAATAGTCGATTTACCAGATCCATTACGCCCCACTATGCCTACTACGGGACCTTTAATATCCAAAAATAAATCGGAATGTTGTCCGAAGTTTTTTAAATGTAAAGATTTTATTATCATATTTATTCTTCCCAGGTATAAACATCCCCGTCAATTTTCGGAGTACTATTTTTAATTGGTCGAGCTTGATCAAAAGCTTGCCAACAACAGCCTCTACCCTCGTGTGCTTCCACAATATAAGGACTGTAATATGGTTCCGGCAAGATTGTAATAAGCTTTCTTATTCTCCATACATCATCAGTATTCTTATTGCGTACCTCGCACATCTCGCCGATTTTAAGCTCCCCTTCATTGTTTTTTCCAAACTGTTCTTCGCTTATCCAACGGATGACGTTTTTAAGGTATTCGTCGCGGCCGGCGTTTGTATCAAAATACCTCACGAAAACTCTCAAATTGTCAGGTAAATCTTCATTACAAAGATAAATACGGTCGCAACAAAGTTCGGGGAATCCCGTATCTACATGTTCAGAATCGCGAAAGCTTCCTTCTTGCTCCAATATTTGCATCGCAAGGGCTTTCTCGAATTTAGTGAATCGGATTTTTAGTTTCTTAGTCATAAAAATTTTGGTGTTGGTTGTTATTTGTTGATAGTTAAAACTTGATATTGGTAGTTTTTCATTTCAAATTCCAAAGAGTTATAACGTTCTTCCTCCCAAAGTGCTATGGGCAGAAAAAATTCTTCAAGTTCTTTTTTTAATGGCATTGTAGCACATCCAAAAAAATATATAGCATTTGTTAAGTTATTTTTAACTTTTATAATTACTTTGGGATTTTTAATTATCTCTCTTGGAAATTGCAGATGTCTATAGACACTAAGGTTATCTATTAAATCATAAGTGTCCATTATACATATATTTATGATTTAAAGTTTGTGTCTAAAAATACCCTAAACAAATCTAAAGCTTTTAATACGCTATTGGCGCTTAATAGGGCTTTGTATGAATTGTCATCAACCTTTGTAAGCAATCTAGTTGCAATATTGGTTACAGCTTGTTTGAATCCGATGATATCCAAGGAATAATATCCTAAAAATACTTGGCGATCTTTTTTATTAGTTAACCAAAGTGCAAAATTGTTGTTGTCAAATTTTGTAAGCAAATATTGATCAAAATAAAATAAAGGTTTGCCGATTTCAAGTTTCGGCAAAACCTTCTTTAGTGACTGCTGCGATTTTTGTTTATCTGTGATTACTTCGGAAGATTCTTGAAGCTGCCTGGCTTGCTGCATTTCCGCTTTTGTGCGACGCTTGCGTTTGGGCTTTTCCGAATCCTCTTTTAAGGCTTGAACCTTGGATGTCACATTTAACTTAATCGCAGCAGTATTAGTATTTACCACAGGAATCGCAATCTTTTCACGAGATGATTTACGTCCGCGTTTTTTGCGCCCTGTGGTATCCTGAAGTATTTCTTCAGCAATAATATTTTTTAATTTGGGTTTATTTTTTGAACCTTTGGGACGTGACATATTTAGATTATTTGGTCTGCAAGTTGTTGAATTATGTAAGTTTCAAGAAGAGGATAAAGTTGTTTAAGGCTGTCACCTTGTATAATACTTTTTGACAACTCGATTTGGTCAATACCGTTTTTAAAGTCTTCACAAAAATCTTTATACGTTTTTTCAGAAATAATATTATCCATTGCGGTTTCACCTTCACCTATCCTCATTTCACTTCGTCCAATAACTTCAGGCAACACAGCATCTTCCAGATATCCAAACGAATAAGCTAATTGTTGCAATGTTGTCTTTTTAAGCGGGCTGTAATATTTGCTGCAATTCCAAAAGTCCATTAAGTCGATTTGACGGACATTACCTTCTACCCCACGGTTTTTACCGAAATAGTAAAATTGTTCCATATTAGGTATAAATGTTTGTTTATAAACATCATATACTTTCAATATGCAACTTCTTTGCAATAAAAACGGAATATCAAAAGAAGAACCGCCCCAAGAAATCAGATTTACCGGCACATTTGAGTTAATCGCCTCGTCGCCAAGTCTTTTGCACATGTCAAAAAACTTGGTTAACATAATCCTTTCTTGATTATCCAACTCCTCTTCGTTTCCAGCAATTCCCACATTGTCCGTTACAAAAGACTTAAATGTAACAGCCCCGCCGCAGTACGTGCACATTACTGTTATACTGGCTATTCTTCCTGTAACGCCAAGCAGTGCGCCTTCTGAAGCGTAACTCTCTTTTGCTGCTGCAATTTTCGCGGCAATCTTTTCAGGGTCTTTTAGGTTGCCCACTGCCACATTATTTTCATTAAAGGGCAAACAACGTTTAAAGTCCGGTGCTGTCTTAATTTTAAGTACAACAGATCTTAGAAAATCTGTAGCAATTTCCAAAAGAACAACAGGGTTGTTTTGATAAATTTTTAGCATGGTAAAGTTAGTTTAAGTATTTGTTTATAGCTTCTTCAGAATTGTTATTTTTATCTACCAAAGATTGCAATAACTCGGCGCCTTTTTCCGTCAATCCTAAACGCAGATTTTGCATATCATTTAGGCTTTTACTTACAAAATCAGGCAAGGATAAAATATTGTCTAAATTTTCAACTTGTTCGTTTGCAACATCTTTTACATCTTCTTCGGAAAATGTAATCTTTTTGGTTTTCACAATGCTTTGCAAAATAACGTTTTCTTTATTTTCTACAATTAAATCGTTGATTCTTGATAACACGTTTTCCACTTCAGGTTTATAATACACAATTATAAATGCCCTAGTACCCTTTTGATTTACACCGTATCGGGTTAAGGTAGTGATTAGATTATCAAGGTCTTGTTCGTTGCAAATAAGTTCAGATCTGATGCGTATATAATCACAGAATATTTCTACAGGATCGTACATACGTTTATCAGTATCATAAACAAAGAAATACTTTTTTATATCCTCATTTGCTTTAACCAGTTCTATAGAACCAGGGGAAATAAAAGTTACGCCGTTTACAGCTTTAGTTTCTGTAACATGTGTGTCGCCTATAACGACTAATTTTAGATTGGGAAATCTATCAAAATTAAAATCTTCTTCTATACTCCAATAATTTGTAGTTTTGTCATTGTATTGAATAAATTCTTTACATCTCGTATGTAGCAGAATAATAGTCGCATTTTGCGGAGCTTTATCCAACTGTTCTATGATCTCTTTTCGAGAATACGCTGTAATCCCAACAATAACTTCATTATCAACTGTAATGGCTTGATTTGGTTTTAGCTCTATAAACCCTCCCTTGTCGGATGGTCTACTAACCACATTAAGCCAATGTTCGGAAGTATTATCGTGATTCCCATTTATATAAAATGCAGGTATATTAGCTTCAACTAACTTTAAATGCAAATCTTTCAGTTCGCTTACAGCTTTTTCAACAGGATTACAACTATCTAAAATGTCCCCTGCCAATAAAATTGGATATTTGGAATTTATAGCAAAATCGATAATAAATTTTGCCGCATTATAAACGTCGTTTTCACGCCTTGGATCTCCATATTGCTGTAATCCAAGATGCCAATCGGAAGTTAAAATTAGGTTCATATTTTTTTACATAATTAATATTATTCGGTTTTCCAAGTATAAAGGTCATTGTTAACTACTGGCTCAACATACTTTGAACCTAATGGACGCGCATAAGTAACAAAATTGCAACTTTTCTCATCTCCAGGTCTTTCTACAACATAAGGAGATTGATATTTTTGCGGTAAAATTGCAACAAGCGTTCTCCTGTACCATTGTTCCCTTTCGCAATTTTTTACTTCGCAGGTTTCACCGACTCTTAATTCTCTGATACCCTCGGCAAACTGTTCTTCAGTTATCCATCTGATAATTTTTTCCAAATAGCTATCTACTTCTATATTAGTATCTTTTAGAATAATAGCTGGATAGAATTGTTGGGTAGAGATTGGCAAAATTATATGAGAATCGCATAGCTGAAAGCGCTCACTAGACAGCTTTACATGTTCAGAACTTTCGGCCATTCCTTTGTGTGTTACCACTTGACCTACCAAACAATGATAAAATTTTGTAAATTGGATTTGTAATAGTTTCACAATTATTCTCCTTTTAAGTCCATTTCCCAAACGTATCTACCGCCAGGATAAATTTTTGGATCAATGCAATTTGTCGGCATAATGTGGTCCTCACTCCAGGATTCCCAACGCCATGAATCCAAACGATCACACGTAATAAAACGGTCACATTTACTTTCAGGCAGTATAGCAAGAAGAATCTCCTTTACCCAGTAAGGTTTATGTTCATATTGAACCAAGCAAGGTTTGCCGACTTCTAATTTCCCAGGTTCATTTAAACTGAATTGTTCTTTGCTTAACCAAAAGATAAAATTATCTATGTAGTTTCTACGGTGTAAAGTGCTAGTAAACTTTATTAAATGCAGATTAAAAACGGGATTATAACTATAATCGTTTTCGTCGATTTCTAATTCATTTATGTCATGGACAAGCTGTACATCAGGGGTTGCAAGTCCTGGAATTTTGGTAACTTTTAGATGTTTAGAACTTTCACGTATGTTTGCGTGCCTAAGAATTTGCATTGCAAGCACAGTATCCTTAAAACATACAATTTTAAGTTCTAATCGTTTTTGGTGTTTACAAAGCATAGTAAGTTTCCTTCGTGTTTAATTATTTTTATGGCCTTGTCTTCCGAAGTAAAAATGACATACGGAACGTTTGGATTTATTAATTCTACGTTTAAGAATAGCTATGCAGCAGGGGTACCCGTCTTTTGAGTGTGGGCGTACTTTATACGTTGTCAAATTGGTTTATTTTATTTTCTTTTTATTATTATTTAGATGTCTTCGCGATAGCTTTAAAATAAGCTATTGCCGCTTCGTATTCCTTTCGACAGGGCTCATTTTTATTCGGATAAGTTTTACGGATTCGTGCTATCCATTCTTTAAATGTTCCACAAAAACAACCACACCACACAATGTTTTTCGTGATGTTGTAAGTTGTTCGACGGTTTGCAGAACCAATTCGATCCAAGCACACAATGTGATCATCTATTATAGCCTGATTAAGATGTGAATCGTGTAAATCGACATTACTAAGATCCGATTTAGTTAAACATGCACAATTTAAGTCTGCCCAACTAAGATCTGAATTACAAAGCTTTGCATAACTAAGATCTGAATTACAAAGCTTTGCATAACTAAGGTTCGCGTTGCTCAGCTTTGCACATGAAAGATTTGTAGAATCTAATATTGCAAAATTAAGATTTGCTCTGCAAAGGTTTGCGCTATACATAAGCACCATAGTCAGATTTGCCTTATATAAGTTTGCATAACTCAAATCTGCATACGTTAATATCGAGTGGCTTAAATTTGCAAAACGAAGATTTGCGTCTCTTAAGTCACACCGGCTAAGATTTGCACTCTGAAGGTTTGCATCGGAAAGATCTGCATATCTTAAGTTTACACCACTTAAATCTAACTCGCTAAGATCTGAATCTGAAAGATCTGCACATTTGCCCTTGGGCGAGCCGTTTAACCAAAGCTGGTGTTGTTTTAAAATTTTGTTTAATGTAACTTTATCTATGCTTCGCATTTTATTAATCTCCTATATCATAAAAATATTCATCAAGACAGTTCTGGTGTCTTTTAGCTAGTTTGGTTAAGTCTTTGACTGAAGCATAATAAAAGCCGTTAGATGTTTCCAAAGGTGCACATTTAACGTATTTCCTGCCTTCAAACATTTTTATATTGGACGGATCTATAATTTTTACGATTAAAGCCGTGTCCATGGTATTAGAAGGAAACGCTTCATTTGGGCGAAAAAATTGCCCCTTTAATACGCAATAGTCGTTTTTATGCAAAGTTGGCAGTTGGCTGGTTAATATAGGCATGTTGATAAAAAATTAAACTCCGACGGTTTGTCGGAGTTTGGGTTAAATTGTTTTAATGTTTAAGAAAGTCGAACTTTTGGCAATGGTCTACTACTATTGTCAACTATTCCGCCTAACGCCGCATTAGTTACAACGTTAGGCGGTTTTGGTTTTGATTCCGGCGGTTTTACTTCTGTTAACTGTTGTTCCGTCATTTCAATGTCCGGAATCAAATTTTCTTCTCCGTCATTTAATTGATACTCATCAGGCACTTCGTTTGCAGTTTCTTCTAACTCGACAATAAGATTGGTTTCTTCGCTAATCACAGGCTTTACAAGAACTTTTTGTTCCTTAGAACCATCGGCATTGTTGATTTCAATTATAGACTGGTTATCTTGGATGGTATCAATCAATGTCTTATGTTCAATAAAGTTTTGCGTTTTATGCATGTCTTCAACTTTATTAAGGAAGAAATCCCGAACCATAGTATTAAAAACTTCAACGCCTAGCATATTTACTATTTGCTCAATCTTTTTGGCGCCGTCTTTTATAAACATAGGTTCTAATATTGCCGTAAGCGGAATATTGTGCTCCACAGCAACTACCTTTTTATTATTGGCAGTTTTTAGATTTAAATGTATCTCCAAAATTAAATCTTTGGATTTAACAGTAACTTTCTGTTCTTCAGGCATCTTTTGCTTTAATTGTAGGGCTACCTCTACGATATTTAGCAGTATCGTATTTGCGATAGATATCTCTCAGCCTGGCACGGGAGTAGATATTCGGATTAGTTTCCTTGGAAATAACTTTTGCGTTTTCCAAGAAATACGTGCTGGACATGTTTTGTTTTCTGGTAGCCATTTTGAAACTTAACTATGACTCACCGCAGCCGTAGGGTCAAGCTCTAAATATTCTGGAAAATTTTGCATAAAATCCTCGTAACTACCACTATCTATGTCGGCAATTGCTTGCTCTAATTTTTGGCAATTCTCTGCGTGTACATTCGGTTCGGAAGAAATTGCGCACGCCAAGCTCCAAATTTTTTCGTTACTAAGGCTATTGGCGAGTTGTGTTCTAATATATCTCCAATCTATTTTATTATTCATCTTTTAAAAATTTTATGGTTAATGGATTACCGCGAATATTTGGCATATTGTTTAATTTGAAACAATAGTTTATTTCTGAAACATCTTTCTTTGAATCAAAACCAGCATATACGAAAACATTATTAGTTTCTTTTTCTACAATCGCTCCTATTATCCAACCTATATATTTTATTTCTTGTACATTTTCAGGCATAATTGATGTTTTAACCGTTATAACACTGTAATAAGGATGTGTAGGTTCCGTATCGATTTCTATGTTGAGGTCATCTTCAGAATTTAACCCAAGTAATGCCTTAATATAAGGCACTAAAATTAATGTAAGTGCATCATTTAGAAAAACATAGAATTGCATTTTTGTATCTCTACTTTAAAAATTTTTTCGCTTCGTTTAGGCATTTAATTAAATCTGGGAGCCAACATACATTAAAATCTGCAATTTTTGAATAATATCCGTCATCTTCCATATATAACTCAACTTGCACATCTTCCGAGGATTTCTCTCGAACAAATCTCACAGCAAATAATGCAGATAGGCTGGAAAATTCGTCTCTATAATCTTCCAAATCTTGACTGTTTGACTTAAATGTGGATTGACATCTAAATTTTGATTTAAAGTTTTGGATCTGTTCAAATCGTTCTTCTTGGGAAAAATTAAATTGTGAAGCTTTAGCAACTTGCTCTTTAGCTTTTATATAGCCTTCTAATGCTTCTTTAAGTTTTTGTTTTGTTTCCGCTAATTTTGCTGTTTGTGTCATGGATAAAATTTTTTAAAATTTATAAAATGGCAAATTTACGCATTCTTTAAATACAATGTATTTTTCTTCTATACGTTTACCGTCTGCATTATAATAAATTTTGACAACTGGTTGAAATCTACATCCCTCACATGGGTGATAAGTGCCATGAAATTTCGTGTACGCTAATCTTCCTAGCACCATCATGACGAAAATTAGCGTGCAAACAAATACACAAGTTATCTCTTTGCGTTCAGCTATGTAGTATGGAATTATACCTTTGGATTTTTGTTTGTGAAGATAGACAAAATAAATTATTGTCAGAATTGTCAGTGTTGGAATTGTATACATTATTTGTGCCTTTGATAATTGATGTATAATTAGATTCACGCCCGTTTCAAATATAAAAACGGGCGTGAATAAGTTGATTATTTAGATAAGAATTTTTGTCTCAAAGCAATAATATCAGTCTTGCTGACATACTCTTTAGGTTGGGTATTCAACCAAAGGAAAAAATCCGTTTCTTCTTTATCAACAAATACTTGTCTCATTTGATCTTTTGAACGCGCATATTTGTCTTTTAAGCTGCGAAACGATTTCCAACGTTTATAATAGTTTGTTTTAAACTTAAACTGATAATTATTGATGTCTCGAAAAACAAATCCTTCGATTTTTAAATCTTTTTCTTGCTCCAGCTGTTTTAAGTCTTCCCAAAGTTCTTCCCAATTATTATAAACATGTTCCAAGATTTTACAAGGGATGTTCCAAGAATCGGCAAGTTCTTTAAGTTTATCATATTCAAGCAACTTGCCTTCCATTGTGTTTTCAACAATATCCAGCAGTACTAAATGTGGTTGTGCATATTCGATAATATGCGGATCTTTTTTCGGCTCTATGACTTCAAAAATTAATGTAACGTTATGATCTTTGGCATAATTTAACATTTCATTCCATGAGTCATAAGCATAAAATCGATCACGAACCATTTGAGCGTATTCGCCTTGATTGGTTGATTTAGATGCAATAAACGCCTTATCCATTTCGGCATCCCAGCTTACCAATCCCAAGAACCCGTTTTCTTTCTGAAATTTGCTCACAGGAAATTGCAATGTTTTGCAAAGTTCTTTCGGGGATGTTTCTATTCGTTCTTGATAATTAAAGAATTTATTATAGCTGCGACAAATGATTTTATCTTTACGACAGAAAAATCCCCTGGCGATAACATTTAGATCTGTCCATTGTTTTGAGAAAAACAATTTTGAATCATATTTATAAGATATAATTCCGTCATCCAATTGAATTTTAATAATACTCGGATTATCGCAGAGTTGTTTAATAATGTCGTTGTTTATTTCTTTATCATACAACTTGCGTACTTTGTTTGGTTCTGTGATATGCACTGGATTTGGTTCTTCTATAAGCTCTTTGGTAACCGATCCGTCCTCTTTCAACGCAAGTTTTAAAATACGCAAATCTTCTCCGTATTCGACTGCAGAGTTTAAATTAAAAATAGTTTTGTCAGCATTAAAGACATCTTTGTATACATTTCTGTGCCCATGAATTTGATAGATATTTAAGTTGGCATATCTGCGTTCAAATTCTTTATGCACTTCATCTATGTCTTCATATTTGCCCGTGCCATGAATCATTTCTATGGCTGCAACGGGCAGACTTGGCAATATAGGCATCCCTCCATGACAGCAAAACCATGTAGTTTGTTTACCATAAGAAAATAGCGCCATTTGCGCAAGTTTATAGCAAAAAGATCGAATTTTAACGGGATCGATATCCTTAATTTGAGGTATAGTGTTTTTTAGAAAAACACGGGAAGCTATCAAGTTTTGATCCTCGGAATCTTTGGAAGCGTAAAGCTTTAACCATCTCTCATGGTTTCCTTCCAAAAATAAACAATTTGGATGTTCGGCAAATTCTATAACCCATTCCAATACTTCCTTATTTTGCAAACCTCTATCTAAGTAGTCGCCTAAAAAGATATAAAAGGCTTTTTCATCATAAGGATATTTTTCAAAAAAGCTTTTTATTGGTTCAAAACATCCATGGATATCCCCAAAAATATAAATTTTTTCCCAAGAATTAAAATCTTTTACTTGGTCATTGGTATTTTGAATAAGCTTAATAGCATCTTCCGGCGAAATAGTCGTAAAAGCATTTCTAATTTGCTTAGATTCGGAATTAAATACCGAATACATTTTTTGGATTACATGGTCAGGCACAATCTTGTAACCCGTGCGATTTTGATTTCTACGCATGCATTCTTCCATGGATATGCCTGAAACAAAATCAACCACGTAAACTCTATAACGATAATTTTTAACAAGTTTTTTATATTTATTAAGCAATTCTTTCTTATAATGCGTGGCGTCAATTATTAACATTTCGCCACGAGCCATTCGAGTTTCCAACAAATGAAACAAATACTCCCACACTTCTTTGTCATTTTTCTGCGATATGGAAAATGTTCCGTTGAGATTTAACACGGGACATTGAATAAGCGTGCGAATTTAATCAGCGCATAAAGTATAAGGTTCCAAGTTATTGCGGTTCACCCAAGTGGATTTGCCGCTTCCTGGGGCTCCTCTCAAAAGAAATAAAGTTCTCATTGTGAAATTTTTAAATTGTTTTTTGTTCTTTAAAGAAATCTTCCAGCGACATAGTAACTATTTGTCCTGTTTTTTTATTTTTAAATCTGCATATGGTATCCCCTGTGCAGCATTTGGAAATCTGTCGGCTTCCTCTAAATACTGTGGAACATGATGGACCTATATTTAAATTATAAAATATATGTGCAAACGGAAAGTCTTTTAAAGACAGGGGCGTTCCTAAAGGATACTTAGGATAATAATATCCCAATAGCGGTGATATGCTAAAATGCGTTAACTTTAAATAGTCAAAAAAAGCTTCCCTATATAATTTTAAATTTTGGTCGCTATAGTTAGCTTTTAGCTGCTCGTGCATTTTCATCAAATGCTTTACGGCTTTTTCCACCTTATCAAAGAAAAAAGCGTCAGTACGAATCAACTTTTCAATATCAAAAAATCCCCCGTTTGAATCAGAAGTCGCGGCAGGCAAAGTAGTTGTTTTAGGCATAAGATTTGTTGACATATTTCAATGCCAACAAATCTTAATTTAAAGTTCAAGCATTTTTGCTTTGTTGATTATTAATATTATCCGTAAAAATTTCCAAATCTCTTAACAACTGCAGTTCCAACTCTTGCACTAATCGTACTAATTTTTTAACGTTTGCGTTTCTAACATATCTGTACTCAGGATCTTGATCTATTATAGTTTTTATACTATTACATAGGTCTTGAAACGCATCTGGGGATTTGATTATAGTGTATATTTCTTTAATGCTTTTAAGTTTTAAAAAAGACGTTTTTGTATATTCCAACAACGTCTCTTCAAGTAGTGAGCTATTTAGTTTTTCTTCCATTTTTCTTTCCTTCAGCATTCCAAGCCGCTAATGCAGCTTCAGGTGTATTGAATAGTTCCGTATCTTCAAACCATTCCTGCCTAAGTTTGGGATTTACATTTGATATTTCTACGTCTGGAGGAATCATGGCTGACGAGTCGGTTGTATAAAACTTGTTTGTTGCAAGGTCCACCCTAAGTTCAGGATCACATCCGCAAACAGGACAAGGTTCGACTTCAATAAGTTCGCCGATTTTATTCGTATAATACCCTACCGTGCATTCGATATTCTGCCACGTAACATCTTTTACATTAGGTTTTTCTTTTAAATCCCATGTTTGTTCCGAACCATGTTTTTCAAAAATAATAATTCCATTTTTAAACCACATGATTACGCGATAATATTTTTGGCAATCCGCGTATTTTTCCAAATGCGCTTTACAAACTTTTTGCGTCCAGTTATCTGCTATTGTCGGTTGTATAAGCATGTTGTTTTGTTGATTATTAAGATTATACGTAACCTTACGGCACCCTCTATGAAGTTTCCTATTTTTCTTCCCAAGTATATGTGATAAGTTGTCCACACTCCTCAATAGTTGGTCTTTCAGTCCTATTCAACATACGTGCGTATTCCCCACATATCCATCCATCTGTATCCCAAGCAGATTTAATAATGTATCTATTTTTTAACCCTTTTGGCAAAATAGCTAGTAGTTTACCCGTATAACAATCCAAAAATTGAGGATCATCACTTATGACACAAACTTCCCCGATTTTAAGTTCTTTGCTAGAAGAAAATAACTCTTGCGTGATTAATGACACCATTTTTTGCAAATACTCATCGCGCTCTTCGTTACTGGGAAAATATAGACTTGAAATCTCTGAATCCTCCACTGAATTTTTACTTTTCAGAAATATAGCATTTCTTTCGAGGTAAGGGCTTACGGCAAGAGTTTTAATACATCCTTCATATTTATCTAACGGAAGATCTTGTTGTAATAGTACTTGCATTGCAAGAGCCTTATTTGCTTTCCAAAACTGGATTTTCAACTTTTTATTCATATTTATTTTTCCTCCCAAGTATATATATCACCGTCGATTTTCGGTTCTATCCGACGCCCAATCGGGCGCCCGAACGCAAAGTACGTCCAACTATTGCCCCGGTCGGTTTCCACGATATAACGGTTTAAAAATCTTTTAGGCAAAACTGCTATAAGTATTCTTTCTTCCCATTCATCATCCTTGTTATCTCGCACTTCACACAACTCCCCTGGTTTCAGCATGCCTTCATTGTTTCTGCCAAACTGCTCTTCGCTTATCCAGTGGATAACGTTTTTAAGGTATTCGTCGCGCTCGGCATTTGTCTCAAAAGACCTTTCGGAAACGTCCCAATTGTCGCGTTCTCTCTCTTCACAAAGATAAATACGGTCGCCAGAAAGTGCGGGTAGTCCCGTACATACATGTTCAGAATCACAAAAGCTTCCCTCTTGCTCCAATATTTGCATTACGAGGGCTCTTTCAAATTTTACGAATCGGATTTTTAGTTTTTTACTCATATTTATAGAAATTATGCAATGTTTAATTTTGAATAAACTTTTTCACTTAATTGTTATAATATAATGTTTACTTACATTATCTTTCAGAGAAATTAAATTACCTTTATCGTCATATTCATACCATTTTTCATATTTATTAGAATCTTTTACATGTATTAAATGTCCATTATCATCATATTCATACCATTTTTCATATTTATCAGAATATTTTTTATGTATTAAATTTCCTTTATCGTCATATTCATACCAGTTTTCATTCCCAAAAGGATCTTTTTCATGTATTAGATTTCCCTTATCGTCATATTCATACCAGTTTTTATATTTATCAAAATGATTTTCATATACACTATTTCCATTTTTATCTACTTTAAACAACTTATGTTCTTTAATGGGTACCTCTCTTAGAACTTTAATCTTATTAGTGCATACCTTATCCCATTTTTGTATGCTTTCAGTACCTATATCTTCAATTTCAAGTATTTTTAAATCTTTCGATACCTTATAATATTCTAAAACATCTTTTATATTAGGACAATAATGAAATCCATAATTGCACATTTTAATATTGTCAATTTTATATGTCTTACCGATTTCATAAGTAAGTTCTTGACATTTATAATTATAAGTAGCTTTATATCCTATTCTTTTTGTTTTCATAGTTATTTTTCCTCCCAAGTGTATCTCACTACGTTCCCGCACTCCTCGATTTTAGGCTCGATACGCTTGGTAATTGTACGGGCGTATCTCCAAGAATAGTGCTCAGTAGTATAATCCTTCATTTCGGTAATAAATCGTTTTTCATATTGTTCTGGAAGAACCGCTATAAGCTTCCTTTTCTCCCACTTACTAGATTCAGAGTTTCTCACCTCGCACATCTCACCGATTTTCAATTCTCCTTCGCTTCCGCCTTCCGTGAAAAGCTCGTCCGTGATAGCGGAGACAACCTTCTGTAAATACTCGTCGCGCTCGGCGTTGGTGTCAAAGTGTAATGGGTTTAATCTAAGATTTGCATAGTGAAGATACCCCCTAAGCCAGACGACCTTGTCAGAAATCAATGCCGGCGAATCATTTATCCTAACATAACCGTCCGTTTTTTCTTTCGGCAACCCCTCTTGCTCCAGAATTTGCATCACTAAACCTTTCTCAGCTTTCCAAAATTGAATCTTCAACTTTTTCTTCATATTTATTTGTCCTCCCAAGTATAGGTGATTTCATTTCCATTTGTCTCTGCAGTCGGAAGTACACTTGTAGTCAGCGGACGCACTTGCTGCCAGAACTGAACTTCTAAAGGGGAAACATAAGCCATATGCACCCCAATCATTCTTCCTTTTTCTGGAAGTGTTCCGACATAAATTGCCCTTATCCACTCGTCTGTGTCATGATCACGAAATTCACATTCTTCCCACGGTAGTGGTTTACCTTTGCGAGTGAAGAGTTCATTTGTGATGCTCGTTACTATGTTCGCTAGATATTGTTTTCTAGCTGCGGTACTTTTAAAATACCTAGTAGTTTCTACTCCTCCTGGTGCACCTAAAGCGACAATATCCTTCCCCAAATATGAAGCAAATCCTTGACGTATAAACCCACCTGGTTGAAATGAGTAAAGTCCAGAAAACTCTAGAACCTGCATCTTTAGAAGTCTATCTTCTGTTATAAATTTTATTTTTAGTTTTTTATCCAAGCTTATACGACCATAGTCTTCAGCTTGATCATATTGAACTACAGCTTGGTCGTCGTCTGCGTCTTTGTGCTCGGATGCTTTTGGATAGTTTAATACCTCTATGTCTCTTTTGCTGAGTGAGCGTCTATAGTCTATTATTATTGGACGCACCGCATACAGAGTTAATGCCATCCCAAGCAGAGCTCCTACTATGGTTATTAAAATGGCTATTACACAGTAAATTGCGATATTCATCTTAGTTTATTTCCTTTCGTATTTCTTGATTTATTCTTCTTTTTAAAATTGCTCTACGGCGATGAGAGCCTCGCTTTTGAGCATTGCGACGGGACCGATTGCACCTACCGGTCTCGTCCCAATATCCCAATGGCTTTCCATTATCCCGCACGTCTGCACAAGAAAAGGCACCGCCATCACTTTTTAGCAACTTAGCATGTTTTGCCTTAGGCGTATCTTTGCTTGTTCTACTCATGGCATAGATTTTTTGTAGCTTCTTCGGTTAGCTTGGTTGACAAAACTTGCAGAGACTTCGCCTCATTTTTCCAAATATAAAGCTTTCGATTTATCTCTTTTAAGAAATCTCTCAGCTCTATAATTTTTTATATTGTCTAATACAGTTAAATTTAGTATTCCCATTTTTGCCAAGAAAAGTCTGAATCCTTCGGAAAAGCTTCTGTCCACCATTCTTCAAATTTAGGAGACATTTGGTTCCAGCCATTCCATAAGGCATCGCTAAACATTGATCCCATAAGGTCGCTATCAAAACCAATGTTTGCAGATGCATCTTCCGGAAGTTCATTTACTTCCAGGCGTTGCAATATTCCCGAAAAACCTCCAAAAATATCTTCATCTGCCCATGCAACATAAAAGTCTAAGCTTGGATCAGCCATTGCAAAATCGTCTAACCAAGCTCCGGGATAGTTCCAAGGCGTATCAAATACTATTGAATAATCGGTTACTGCAACCAAATTGGCATTCCACTTGCATCCCCATTTGGCAATAGACCAATCGTACCAATCTTTATGTCCATCACATAACTTTTTGCAAACAGCTTCAATAATTTCTTGTTGTTGTGCATTTGTAAATGATTCTGCTTTACACGGACTATCACTCTTCTTTAAGTATTCCATAAACGCAGGGATTACTTCATCTGCGTCTGAATCTTTATTAATACATCCGCTTTCACAAAACTTTTCAACTGCACTACTCCAGTCGGGATTTACAAGCAACCGAGGATGTAATGTCGAATTGTAATAAACGGATTGATGATTGAGTATTTTTGGCATCGGAACCAATACTCCAAAATCCATCATTTTGGGTTCTTTTTCCGGCAAACTCATGTCAATTCCACAAAGCTCAAGCGCTTTATTTAAATCTTCTTTAGTTTTAAAAATAATTTGATTGCGTACCCAATTTGGCATAATTTTCCTTTCTATTTTTAAAAAACGTCTTGTGAATTTTCTATCCAATCCTCGTTAATCATTTTTACAGCTAAATAGCCGTCTATAATTCTATCGCATTTGAATGTAAGTATTTTAGGTCCCGGAACATACGTATGCAGATCTTGTTCTTCATACGTTCTATATCCAGGAACAAAGTAAATTGTTTGTTCCTTTGCTTCATAATACCCTGCAACACCTCGTCTTAGACATTGTTCTGATACTAAAGTATCCTTATCCAAGTCGGGGTATGTGTAAGTCGTAAATAAAAACTTTAAATCTCCTCTGTATTTATATTTGTAAATATCCGGATAATAAACTGCAGTTTCACGTAAAGCTTCGAATCTCTCTGAGTGTTCTTTGTTTTGCAGAGATATCCACTTGCCTTTGTAAAATATTGCGTAATCATCTATTTGATTTGGATCTACGGTAGTACCAAACCATTGTTCTTTGCTAATAATTTCTTCGTTGTTTATTTTTTCAGAGCCCATACCTAATTTCAGGAGTTTCAAATGTGTGAATATAGCACCAAGAATCAGAATTATCCTCTGATGCAAAAGCATCGGTTATTCTTTTGATTTCTTTCTCTGCATCTTCTTTAGTTGTGATTTCTCCAAGATCTCGAAAATTGCTCTTCAAGAAATCGCAAAAATCTTGAAAATTATAATATTCATAGTGTTCCCAGGTTCCTGTTGCACCATAGGGTTTAAAAATATTCTTGATTGATTCTGAATAATTATTGAAATCGATGGTTAAATCAACTATGCAATACTCATCAAAATAGAATTGCAGATAATCTGAATTTACATAAAAACCATTGCCGCCTTCTTCACTGCGATAAACAAATTTAACATCAGGAAAATGCTTTTTGATAATATAATCCCACATTTTCATGTTGGGTTCCCAAGCATCATATGTAAGAATTTCAAATCTCCAGCTTGGTTTATCCTTTTGCAAATAAGGATTAGGGATTCTTTCTGGAACAAGTTCACTGTCAACACCAAATTCCACCCAACCCCTGCAATGCAAATCTGTAGGAATATTGTTCTTATCAATTTGTTCTAAATTGATTTCTTTCAATTCATAAAGAATTGCACCAAGCCACCCGCTCCCTATAGAATTGGAATCTAAAAGTGGTTTTATGTCCTCCTCATAAGCATTAGGCGCACGATAAAAAATTACGCTATATAATTCTTGTAATTGTTTTTCATTATTGCTGAAAAAGATGATATTTGTATTGGCCCAATTTGGCATAATATTTCCTTTCTTTTAGTTATTTTCTATTTAGTAATTTATATAGTTTTAGCTATAGCGTTCTTGTATTCGTTTTAGCTCTGCTGCAAGTATCTTGCCAAAACGGCGTAGTTCAGGTTCAGTCTGACAAATATTTGCAGTTTGTTGTAAAAAATGTTCAACTTGATTGCAACGATTCAACAGTGGAAGATATTTTTGTTTTATAAAAGTTTGCGTTTCTAAAGAATATTGATCCAAATTTTCCATAATATCTTTAAAAATAGTTTCGATATCCATTATATATTTTTTCCTTGCAGATTGCATACTATTGTTGTTGGATTATTAGCAAATGTCCAAGAAAGTTGAATCCTTAAATCCCAAATTTATCGAAAGTTACGCCATTGAAGATTGGCAGATAGAAACTCCGAATGGCTGGGAAGACATAGATATTATTCATAAAACGATACCTTTTGATGTCTGGCAAATTAAGACGGCCAATAATAAGACATTAAATTGCGCAGATACGCATGGGATTATTTCCAAAGATGGACAAATGATTCATGCTAAGGATTCACTGGATGAATCGGTGGTAACAGAAGAGGGTACTTCTAAGATTATATCTGTAGATAAACAAAATGGTCCAGCGGTTCCCATGTATGACGTGACATTAAAAAATGACACTTCTCATACTTATTTTACTAATGGTATTTTAAGTCATAATACCACTAACATGCTATTGGCTGCCGATTTATATTGTCGTATTATTCCCGGTTTAAGAATTGCGACGATTGTGCCCCGAATGGATCAGTTAAGAACATTGGGATATAAATCCAAAGAAATTGAACAGGCTTACAGATTTCAACCCAATAAACGTAATCCAAAGTTTAAAACAAATCTTTATTATAAGGAATACGACCATGGCAAAGCGCGTATGTCTTTGCATAGAATGTATTATGTTCTTTCCGATGCGTCGAAGATGCGTTCGCCTACTTTCGATTGGATAAATTTTGACGAATATCAAGATTTTGATGACACATTGGAGCGTGTTATTAAATCTACCCAATCTCGTTCCGAATTTAGGTCAGTCGTATATGGCGGCACATCTAAATCGGTAGATACTCCCTTGGAACAACGTTGGTTAGAATCTTCGAGGGGGCTTTGGCGTATGACATGTCCTGCTTGCCATTTTGACAATTATCCCGATTTAAATCATAATGTTTTAGATATGATTCAACCCAAGGGATTATGCTGTTTAAAATGCGGACGTGTCTTAAATGTCCGTGACGGTTGTTGGGATTTCGAAGCACCGGAAATGTTAAAGTATGGACTATGGGGATTCCATATTCCGCAAATTATCGTTCCTGCAAATACTGAAAAACAATCTATATATTTGGATATCTATAAAGCTTCCCAATCTTCAGATAAAAAATCTTTCTTGGAAGAGTATCTGGGCGAAGCCACGGAATCTGGAACCAAAGAATTAACAACCAGAGATTTGCAGAATATATGCATTTTAGGAGACACACGTGACGTGCAAAAACAAGCAATTTCAGCAGTTCCTCCTAAATATATTTTTAAAGTTTCCGGATGCGACTGGGGAGGATCTGACTATAACCCCGCAGCGCGATCCAAAGCTTCATATACTGCACACTGCATTATCGGGGTTACTCCGGATAAAAAATTTGATATTATTCACATGAAGAAATATGCAGGCATGGATTATGATGACATAACCCATTGCATTGCCAATGATCATCATAAATTCGGAGGTTATGCTTTAGCAAATGACTATGGCGGAGGAGCTGTATACGCAAATGAAATTAAAAAACTTATGGACCCACTAAAGGTTATAATGTTCAAATATAAACCTACAGGCACATTTCTTTCCATACCGAAAAAGTCCGAAATGTTTAATTTATATTCCTTGCACCGCACTGATAGTATTACGACCTTATTTATGGATATAAAAGGTAGCCGTATACGTGCACCCCGATGGGAACATTCGATGGAATATCTAAAAGATTTCTTGGTTTTAACTCGTGTACCCTGGGAAACTCAGCAAGGCGTAACGGGATTTTTATATACAAAACCAGCAACCAAAACAGACGACATGTTGCATGCGGTAAATTATGCTACTGTATTGGCAAAACTTATATTAGGTGAGTCTTTATTTGAAGACGAAGTAGGCATGGAGCTTTTCCGAAATTATTTCAAATACGGTAGGGATATGCGAAATATTATTCGGAATCGAAATACAACCGTTGCTTCAGTTTAGGTGAAGGTAGTTCATCGATGATTTCAATTCTCTTAAATTGATTTTCATTGGTGAGTGTATACTTAGAGAAAATTTCTTCAGGCACCCAATGCTCCGTAAAACCTTTAGGATTCCTAATTTCGATTTTGTAATAGCACTGTCCACTGCTTGCTTTAAATACTCGCAATACCGTTATTTCCACGTATCTTTGAGATAAGACTAAATCCCTGTCGGCGTGTAGTTTCTCCCATATACACGCCAAATAGGTTACGTCTTCTGCTGGTAGTTTATTCATTCAAGTTCCTTTATGATTTCAATGCGACTAAATCTAGCGTCTTCACCAGGAAGCCATCTCTTAGGAACGAAAACTTCTTCAGGCAGCCAATGTGCTACAGTAGAACCTTCAGGATCCCGAATTTCGACTTTATAATAACGATCATGCTCATTGGCTTCAATTATTTGCAATACCTTTACTTCTACATATATGACAATACTATTGCGATTGTCTCTATTTTTGAAATACAGTTCCCTTTCAGCTACGCTTGCTAAATAAGTGCTTCCTTCTTTTAGTAGTGTCATAATAATTCCTTTATTTTTAGTCAAAAAAAACAAAGCCAGCTGTAGGCTCGAACCGACAACCGTTGCTTTAGTTTAGGTGAGGGCAGCCTATTTTATAACCTGGTAGAACGGCCTCTTCCTCTGTTTCTTCCTTTGTATGTATTTGTTAGTCAACTACTCAATAGACGAGCTAGTGAGTAGTTGACAGCTTAAAGTTTTTCTACGTTGTCTATAGAAAAATCCCCCGTGAGGTAATCCGGACTGCCATATAGGTCATCCAACTCTCCATCTTCTTCCATTTTATTCACCTTGTCAATAGCCTCCTGATCTGTAGAAGCTTGAATCTCTATTTGACCATATTGTACAATTGATTGCTCAAGTGAGAATCTTACAATAAATGTTGTTTCTTTGTCTTCCTTTTTCATAGATAGATATTTGCTATTTTGTAATACAGAAAATGGAGCCAGCTGTCGGGGTTGAACCGACAACCTTCGCTGTACAAGAGCGTTGCTCTACCAATTGAGCTAAGCTGGCGTTAAAGGGTTAGCCCGCAGAGAAAACCGAAAACTGCGGGGGCAGCTTAGGGGACTGGCTGCCGCAGTCGTGAGAAATTCAAAAATAGATGGTTTAAAATAATCGAGTAGGAGGGATTTGAACCCCCAACCCTATGCTCCCAAAGCATATGCGCTAGCCAGATTGCGCTACTACTCGCTATCGGTATTAACTTCAATTTCTGGAAATTTAGGAAGATTTTTAATTCCCAAATTCATTAATTGCAGTTTTATTTCATTACAATTATGTTTTATGATATTAAATTCTTCAGGATTCAACTCTAAAGTTTGATCCATGGGTTCATTTTTTAAAACGACGTTAATAAAACTTTTAATTACGCTATTAAATTTATATGTATTTACTACTTCATCGTCATTACACAAACTTACCTCATAGATACCCCAAAGAATTTCCGGCACCGTTACTTCATCAGCATCCAAATCAGTTTCTACAATTCCAGGATCTCCACTTGTAAGCGTTTTACAGATAGATTTAAAAGTCTGTAAATCATTGTAAAAATAATCCGTAATTAAGGCTGTTATTATAGCGTTTAACTTGTTTTGATTATCTTCATTTAATTCCAGGCCAAAATCTTCCTCCAGCCACGCAAATAATACTAAAGGATCCACCTTAAATGTTTCTTCGCCATATTGAATTAGACATATGGTCAATAATACCGTAGCAAAAGTATTAGGATCCTCTAACGCTTTATATACCGCCTCTAATTGAAGCTTTGGTTTTTTGTTGTTTGTTTCGTTGGAATTGGACATGTTTAAGATTTAGAAATCACATGCAAGACATTATTTAGGTAATCTTCAGTGATACTATCGTTATTGGCAATTTGTTCCGAAAGTTTGATAGCATCTTTTTCATCCGATTCTATAATGTCAAAGAAATTCTGCGAAGCGGTTTTATTGTTCGTATAAGCTACAATGCGTTCCTTTAGCCTTTTCACTTCGTCTACAGGAATAAAAGCATGCGCAATCTTTACATTATGCTTACAAAAATCTACAGCTTCATCCATACTTAATTCCGAATTTACATCCGTATACGGATTGGCGACCCATTCTTCTCCAATGGATTTTAATGCCGCTTCCTTATAATACTGTTTATCTAATCTATCTGTTTCTCTATCAACATTATAAATTAAATCCTGACACTCCATTAAGCAATCTTGCTCGTTTAAAGCGTCCGCCTGAATATAATCTTTAATAATTTGATATTTTTGATTAGCTGTTTTTTCGAGCCTATCAGACAGTAGTTCAACCATTTTTTCTCCGTCAATGACCCAAAGCTTGCCGTCTTTGGCTACTGTGTCATTCAGGTGCGCATATTTCTTTTCTTCAGCGTTTAATTTGCCATATGCTGAAACGATATTTCGCGCTGCATGCACATAGACATTCGCAGGCAGTTTCCATTTTGCTTCAGCCAATGCGTTACTGGAACTTTCTATATTTGCAGGCGTATCTATCGGAAAGAATCCGGCGCATTTGGTCGTATACGCAAATGCTGCAGCCGGTTCTTTCGATGATTCATTTGCATACTTACGAGTATCGCCTTCAGTATAGTTGATCAAAACTTTTAATGCTTGTTTTACATCGTCCGCAATGCCATGAAACTCAGAGGCTTGCTTAAGTGTAGATTCAAGCGTTTTATTTTGACGATCGCCTTTAGTAAAGAAGTATAAAGCCGATAAAAAAGTATTTTCTTTATTGTCAATCGGATACTCTCTAAACTCTCTGTCTGCGTATAAAGTCGAAGCCATTTTAGTAAATGACTCTTGTTCAGGAGCATATTCCTTTAAATACTCAGGCAAAGCATTAGATTTCTTTAAAACTTCTAAAGCGGCAAAGTTACTATCTGAATTTTGATCCATAGGTATGTAATTTTAAATTGTCTGCTAAATATCAGAGCATTTTGTATTGTCCGCGTCAATCTATTTTTTAACTACAGGCTCACCCTCAATCAACAGATTTAGGACAATACTCACATTATCCGAGTGCATATCTGTCAGCCGTATAAATCCGCTTTCATTTTTCTCCTGTATAAGCTTGCGCAGGGCTTCGGTTATACGCGCCTGAGAATATTCTTCCGGCTTGATATGATGTGCCGCTGCAAACTGATCATCGCTCATTAATTCCTTATAAATAACTTGGGCAAATTCCGGTATTGTCGATATAACACGTCGCATTTTACTTAAAATAGTGTTACATGGATCCGTAATATCAACAAATTGAATAATAAAGATATGTGGGATTCGATCCTCCACGGAGGGCATTGAATCCGCTATACTATTCCACTCCTCAATAGCGTCCTCTTTACATTGCCTCAAATCATAATAACCTGCAGTTTGGCCAAGTATTTCACAGGTTACATCATCCGTAATAGTATACAAATATGCACCGTTTTGTTCATACGCAAACCATTCATCTACAATTATTTTTATCTCACTTTCATTTAAAATGGGACCGCCTTTTTCATAATTGTCAGGATCATCATTATAAACAATATAACCAAGTTGACCGCTATCGAACGTATCATCAAACGAATTTAATGAAAGAGCGATACCTCCATGTTCATACATATACAGAGGTAAAAATTTCCAATGACTTTTTGGATTATCCCATTCGGTATGCATGAACTCGTTAAAATCATCCATGTCTTTCAATTGATTCGGCAAACGATAACTGAAATCATACCTGCGGTGCCATGCTGCTATGAAAAACACGGGAAACTGAGTCTTTGCGTCTACTAAATCGGCATAAAAATCACATGCCCACACCTCACGAGGATCCATTGGACACGGATCATCGGTGATTGTAACAGTAACGCCGTTTTTCGATTCTTTAAAATATTCAAAATCCATAGTGCTTAGAATTGATTAAATTTAATCTAACATTGCTTTTTGCATATCTTCCAAGATTTCTTGTTCCGTAAGAGGATTTATAATTGATTCAAACGTAAAAGTATCTTTACCTATCGTTACTTCCCTATCAAATCTATTTATAATTACAGGATTATATTCCAAATCTCCATGATTACTTTGCTTATAATTGTCTGTGATTCCAATTCCGCAGCTTAAATCGCTGTATGGATCAGCAATATAATTAAGAATGTTTTGTATAATAACGCGCGTAAAATACTCTTCATCGTGCCAACGTGCTTTTGCAACTTTAAGCGCTCTTGGCAACTCACATATTATTTGCGTACCTGCCCAATGCCCGTAAATTTCAATGCCTTTGTCATCACAACTGTGCTGACGGATAATAATACTTGATCTGTCTCCCATGGTGTTTCTTTTTAATAATTAAAAATCAGTATTTTGTTTTTCGTTTTTATTGCCGGATGTAATATACCTATAAAAGAAATAGTATCTTTTTTGCTGCAGGAAATTATGCGATTGAATATTTATAGTGTGCATCTTATAAAAATATATGGCAGCAAAGAGTATAAAACATATCAACAATGTAACAACGAAGGTCAAACGTCTATAGTGTCAGAGTTTGCTTTTTCAGATTCGTTGCGGTTAAATGTCCGAGAAAAACCTTTCTTTAGGTCTTTAACAGTTTGCTTTACGCCCCGCATATAAACGGCATACGCCAGAATCATAACGCCTATCAGACCTATTAAAGGCGTCATAACTAACAGCAACAGTAACAACACGCAGCAAAATGCCAAAAGCTGCGCGGCATATTTTATATTTTCAAATAGTTTTTTGTTGGTTTCCATAAAATTCTCGCAAGGGTACCGATCAGTTTATCTGCTCGGAGGAATTGCGAGTGATTCCTTGTTAATTGTTGTTAATATTGTTTGACAAGTATTTTCAAAATAATTTACTTTTAAAGTAAATTATGAAATTAACATTAAAATTTAAATTAGAACAAAATCAATCCATTTTAAATACGATGGATGCTTACGTTTCTGCTTTAAATTATGTTAGTTTAAAAGAATTTTCAATTAATGCAAAGCCCACCAACCCTACAAAGCTTAGCAAGAATTATTATTATACAATTAGAGAAAACTTTAAGCTTCCCGCCCAACAAACATGTTCTGTATTTCGAGATATTGCTGCGACATACAAGAAACTTAAAACGCGAAAGAAAAAAATCAAAAAAGCTGTGAATTTTAAATCTAAGTTTTTCACGGTCATAAGAAATCGCGATTATTCTTTCTGTCCAGAAAAACAACTTGTTAAAATAACCACGGTTGATGGTCGCAAAACTTTTAACATCAAGGTTTCCGATCACCATAAGCAGTATCTTGATCATGCAACATCCTACTGTGATAGCACGGTATCCAAAGATAAAAAAGATAGAATCTATTTAAATCTAACTGTGGAAATTCCCGATACTAAAGAATTGGAAACAGGAAATACTATGGGTATTGATGTTGGTTTGTCCAAACTTGCCACTTGTTGTACTAACGAAGGTAAAACACTTGTGATAAAAGGCGGGATTATAAAAGACAAACGAAATAATTTTTTAAATTTACGCAAACGTTTACAGCATAAAGGCACTATATCCGCTAAAAGACTCTTAAAAAAGCTTAGTGGAAAAGAGAACCGTTGGATGCGAGATGTAAACTATTGCACCGTTAAATCCATCCTTCAATTTGCCAAGGATAATAATGTAAGTCATATAGGCATTGAAGATTTAACCAATATTAGAGAAAGTTCCAAAAAATTCCGCAAAGAACTAAAACGAGAAATTAATTCTTGGGCATTTTATCAATTTAAAACTATTTTAAGTTATAAAGCTAAAATGCAAGGGATTAAGATAATTCTTGTTGATCCTCATTATACTTCCCAGACATGTTCACATTGTGGATATACAGATAAGCATAACAGAAAATCTCAAAGACATTTTAAATGTAAATCTTGCGGATTTTCGCATAATGCAGACATAAATGCCGCTTCTAATATTGAATTATTAACAAGGATAATTCGGTCTAACGAATTATCCCGGGGTGCTATCAACCACCCATACGCAAAAGATGTTGACTCTGAAGGTCTGTTAAGACAACTGAAGACGAGTCTTAATTGCAAACTTATCAGCTTGTCTGATAAGTAGTTGATTGCCGCAAAGTATGCAGCTACTCTAATTTCTGCTTCGTAATTACCTTCTGAATAAAGGCGCCAATATTTACTGTTGTTTCCTATACCTGACACTTTTCGGGCCATAAATTCTAACGTTATCAGCTTATGGTTGCTGATTTTTCCAACTTCCAGAGGTTCCAATCCACAAAGCCAGTCTTGCCTAATGTTGGCTGCTTTTTGCTTTTGCTTAGAAATTGCACGCGATTTCTTGTTTTTAGATTTAAGTTTTAGCAACATAAATTTAAAATTTTAGTCGAATTTCAAAACCTATATATTTCTTATCTAAACTAAATTTTGGGTATACCAAAACATCCCAATCTCCTTGCATATCAGGATCAAATTGTTTTTTCACTACGGTTCTAAGCTTTTCCCTGAGCATTGCGATCTTTGGGTCGTTAACATTTGCAGATTTTGAATAGTGATTTCTCACTTGGTTTGTATAATATCCACATTCGCTTGGATTAAACGACAAAGACATGCCAATATCCTTGGCTTCTTTCTTTAATTTTCTGGTAGAGAAAAATTGTTTAATTTCTTGAATCATAGCATTATCCTTTTGAAATGAGATTTTTCCAATTTTTGCGGCTTAATTGCTGCCTTTTCTTTTTGTCTTCATGCACTTTAGTCGGCGGCGCTTTAATCTTCGACCGCAGTCTTAAACTCTTCAAATTGCCCTTGCTCATTGGTGTAAAAAATATGTTTAAAGTTAAATTGTTTTAAAACTCGTTGGCAGTTTACACAAGGTTTTGCGTTTGCTACTTGGTTATTGTTATCAATTCTTAAGTTAACAATTGTAATTTTATGATAATCATCACGAAACAAAATCTGCTTTATACATGCAATCTCTGAATGCAATCCTATAACATGGTTATAATTAACCGTCTTATACGACGCATATTTGCCAAATCTAGCGTATGGATGTAATCTGGTATAATTGTTATATCCGATAGCTATTACTTTGCTTCCTTTTAAAGCGATGGTAGCATGAAACGCTCGACCTGTCTGTAAAATAGATTTTGCACGGATGGCTTGGTTAATCAGCGATCTTAATATCGGTTTCATGCAATTGGCGCAATTATCGGCTTATACACACGCAAACTCGGATAATAATTGTTGAAAAAATCCGCAAAAGCGTTTTCGATTTCCCTGCAAACAGACTTTAAATCTGCTACTGAACTAAATCTAAACGCAAAATAAATATTTTTATGCGTGCGGCTGATTACCCAACTGATTTCATGATGCTCGGGATCCGTATAGATTGCCATAACATAACTAAAATCAGACTTTTTAGCTACATGTTCTTCCGAATTTTGTTGATCGGTTTTCTGATTTGCAAAAGATATGCCCCATTTTGATATTGTTTGACATTGGTCAGATGCAGCATTTACGCAATAAAACAAGGGCCCGAATAGGGTTGTCATGGCGTTTAACACCGCTTCGGGGTTATCTTTTTCAAATACTTTATTGGTTTCAAATTTTAACTTGTTTTGCCGAAACCCATGCTCGTCTAAGACTTCTTCATAAACGGTAAACTTAATACCGATATAATTCATGCAAAATTTATATCCGGGAATAAACATTGATTTAAAATTTTCCCAGGATGCATGCCAGCTATTTTTAAACCATTCACTAAGCTGCCATTCGGTAAAAGTTAAATCGATAAAAAATTTCTCCGTGTTGTTATGCACCGGAGGAATTGGAATAGTAATTGTATGTTGAAATATGTTTGTGTAGAATTTAGGCGAAAATTGCATATTAGTTTTTAAGGATGTGTCTTTTCAAAAATGCATAAGCATCCTCCGCAACAACTTCGGCATATTTGCTTGCATCAAGATAATGCAACATGCCAAGCAGTGTAGGATAATTATGCTGAAGTATTTGTATTTGATGATTGTAAGTTCCGCTTAACTGGTTAAACCATGTTACGTCCTTTTGATCCATTACATCGGATTTTTCTTTGCGTTTATTTAGCCTGTCAACAATGACTTCGGCGTCTAAATCCAAATACAATGTACAGTCAACTTTAAGCAAATCCGCTATCGTGCCTAAAATTGCTTGCGTTAACATTGGCAAACGCAAAGGATCTTCTGACTTAAGGTTTTGATAAACGCAAGTAGACAAAACAAATCTGTCGCAAAGGATGATTGGTGAATCGTTATCATCTTTACGAACTAATTCCTTTAATAAAAGTTGCTCCAACATTTCCAGTCGGGCTGCAGAGAACAGTAATAATGCTTGTTCCTTTTTTAGTTCACTGGTTGAAAAATCTACATGCTTAATCCATGAACGAATAAATGCGCCTATTTCCGAACCTTCCCAAGGCTCTTTTACACAAACGGGTTTAAAGCCGTCTCGTTTTTCAAACAGTTTGCATAAATTATTAACGAGTGTGGTTTTTCCACACCCGTCGCATGCTTCAACAACAATAAGTTTTTTAGTCTGCATATTAAAGAATGATTACGTTTTGTTCTCTTAAAGCTGCTAAAAATCCATGTTTATCTTTTAAGGATGACATGCCAACCGCCACAATCACATCGCCGTTGCCTGTACTAAATCTTGCGCCAAATAGCCGTTTTTTATCATGCGGAAAAGTTTTTAGGAAATGGTCAAACATTTCAACTTCCTTTTCTGCGTCAGCCATTATGTCCGTGGGCACGTGTAAGACTAATTTATGTTTAAATGATGCAAATTTTTTATAATGTTTAGCAGACAATGCCAATTTAAACTTTCGATCTACAAATTTTGTATAAGTTATTCTTTTTACAATAATTGTAGGATGTTTCTCGGCAGTTGGATGCGTATGGTTACGATCTTCAATCAACTCATCACCTTGAGTTGCAGTATTAAATCCGGCATATTTAACAGCACAATAAGATACTAGCAGTATAACGCCTGTGATGAAAATAACGGCAAAAGTTGTATCGGAGAAGTAAGATGCAGCGATCATATGGTTCCTTATTTTTAGTTTAAATTAATAGTAATCAATTCTTTGTTTTCTATAACACCCAAAGCCTATCGGACTAATAGTGCCATCGAGTTTAGATTCTAAAATATCCTGCGGCAATTTGGCGCTTGCGCAAATTAAAAAATCCACATCCATAATATTATTATACCTATTGGAAAAATCTACAGTTAACTTTTTGACTACACGTTTCTTTAATCGTTTACCTTTGGTGTTGATTTGTTTTTTCATGCTTCGTCTTTATTTTTAAAGTTTAAAAAAGACGGCGTATTTTGCAACGCCGTCTTGTCAAGTTAACTATAAACTAATCCTCGGATACGGAGAGATCCATATCATTTAGCTTATTGATAAGCTCAGACTTCTGTTTTTCAAGATCCGTTGCAGCTTTGGCACTGCTTGCCACATCTACTGCGCTGCCTGATATCAGGCCTTTGCCCATCGAATTTAGCACACGGGCGAAAACTTTTGCTTCGTCGGTAAACTTGTCCTGGTTAGCTTCTATGAAATTGCCATAGATATCCAAAAGCGCATCCATAACGCCATTTACCTGACCGGCAAGGCTGCCCCATTCTTTTTCAGACAGCAGGTCTTTGATATAATCCTGAATCTGTTCCGGTTCCATTTGCTCGGAATCGGAGGATGCAGATATTAGCACCAGCCCTTCACCGACCGCCTTAAACACGGGAGAGAGATCCGGATTTTTAACGCATACGGCGTAGGTAGAAACCTGCGCGGTTGTTTGTACAAGAGACGAGATTGTATCAACCTTGTCCCAGTTTACGGTTTCACCGTCTTTTATAAGCGAGCAGCCTACAAGCATAGCCAAAACGCCGGCAAGTACGCAGCCCACGTACCATGTGATACTGTCAGTATTTATCATAGTTTTTTTAGTTTTAGGTTATTGTGTGAAGAAATGTATTATAGATGATTGAAATTTGGCAACGATTTTTTTAAGTTAATTTTTCCGTTGAAGTTTTTTAAAAATTACGCGACAATAAAATCTGATTTTTTAATAAGTTATGCCTGCAAAATCAAAAGCACAACAAAGATTTTTCGGAATGATTTATGGTGCTAAAAAGCAACATAAAGAAGATGAATTAAGCGGCAAAGCCAAAGAAGTTGCTGATAAATTAACAAAAAAGCAAACTAAAGACTTTGCCAAAACTAAGACTTCGGATTTGCCGGAAAAAGTCCGTGAAACCGAAAAACGTGAGTACACCCGCAAGGTTGCTGCAGTATGGCGGGAGTGCATTCAACTATTTGGAAGATAGCACTATATACCCATAGCTAAAAAAATAATAAGGATCGGGTGCATAACACACCCGATCCTTATTATTATAGGATCCGAAGATAATTATGCAGTAGCTTCAGCGTTGTCGTTGGATTCGGGATTTGACTCGGCTTTAGCTTCCTTTTCTTCGTCTACATCTTCCAGGGAGCTAAATCCCAATTCCTGGAAGACTTTTTGGTCGTCAAGGCACTGGATGTTATCCGAGGTGTGCCATTTCGTGATGCCCTGCAGTTTGAATTGTTCGATGACCTTGTTAGCCATGCGAAGCGATCCTTTAGCTTGCGGGAAACCACCCTGCCAAAGCTCTACCAATTTGGACTTCTGGAAGACGAGTGTCTTCGAGAACTCAGGGGACTTGGTAGAGGCATGATGGCAGAATACGAAAAGACCCGAGTTTGCCGTTTTAGGCATTCTCGATTGTATTAGTTCCGCCTGCATAAACAGCTTGCGGATTGAGGTTATTTTCTTTTCGTTTACTTCCAGCACATGGTCGTCCGGAAGATTGCTTCCGACAATCCATAGGTTTCCCATCTGGTCGCGTATAGCGACTGTGACGAAGTTAATGAAGTTTTTTGTACGTGATACTTTTGCCATATTTGTTACCTAGGTTTTATTGTTGTTTGTGTTTAATTTGGCCAGTTTAGCCAAAAGGGAAGGAAGGGATGGCGAGTGGAAGAAAGGGACCAAAACCACTCTTTATTAACCCATCCCTTCCAAAGAAATTGGATTAATAAATTAGCGAGGAAATTCTTCCGAGAACTCCGGCATGTTTATGTCGGCTTCCTTGGCAATTTCCCTTGCGAACTGTTCTTTTAACATCTTCGCAGTCTCTTTTTTATACTGTGAAACACGCATATCATAAAATGCTTTTTTCACAGTATATTCAGCCTCAGCTTTCAGCTTGGCTTCTTCTTCACGCGCTAGTGCGGCTGCATCAACGCGGTTGTTTATATTGTCCATTGTAAAGGCAACTAACCATGCCAGTCCTAGGACAATAAAAATGCCGGCTATACCCCAAGTGCATATGCCGGCTATTACTAGAATTAGCAATATTATGCTTAATCCGTTCATGTTATTTCCTTTCTTTTTTTAGTTTGAAATTGGTGTCCTGGGAGGGACTCGAACCCTCATATCCCTTCGGATAGCAGATTTTACATCAGATTGTTTGATTTCTCAAACCATAATAATATGTTCTGATTGGACTATATCTTCATCATGCGATTTATAAAATCGTTTAGATGTTCCGTACATAGTCTCTGAACCTTGTCCTAAACGGACCTTGGCTGCTGATTGGCCAATTCCCACAATTTTATAACCTTCACGCTCGTCGTTTCCAACCACGTTGTAGTTTGTGAGACTCTAAGGCTGTTCCAGCAATTCGCGGAATGCTTACCTATAGATTTCTCGTAGGCGACCCTAATTTTTGTCGAGTCTGCTGCGTATACCTGTTTCGCCACCAGGACGTTTGTTTAGAAAAGAACAATAGTCGCACTAGGGTTTGAACCTAGGCTAGATGAACCAAAATCATCTGTGCTACCATTACACCATGCGACTATAATGCAAGAAAAAATTAAAAATCAAATTCCAACTGCGCATTATTGCCAGTGGATTTTTTGTTTTTAATTTTTCCCTTTATGGAATATCCATTACCTTCCGTCAAGTAGAAATTTACAGTAAAATTTTGGATATTCACTGACGCTGACTTTTGTTTTTCACAACGTGATAGTTGTGATTTTTTACGGTTTTCAGCGCCACGCTTGCCAAGAATGCTGCAGGCCTCGGATTCGGTTAAATCCGGATTATCCCGCATAAATTCTTTTAAGCGTTTATAAAACTTGGCCGTAGTCCAAGTATTGCGGTTATTCATCGGCAAATTCCTTTGAAACAATTACACCCGAGGTTGCTATAATAAGATTGTGCCCCGGTTTTATTGTTTCAGGAGCACCGCCGATTGAAAACGGATCCCAATTTAGCAGTTCTGGATCAACGGACAACGAGCCGTCCGCTTCCACTGTAATAGATTTGGAATCATAGTCTACTCCACAGTACGAGACGTAAAGTCTCGTGGAGCCTTGCGGTTTTGTATAGCCACAAGGGTTAATAAATCCTGCAGCTTTGAGATTGTTAACAAAAGGCCAAAGTTTTTTGGTGTCTTTTGCTATATCTTTATATTCTGCAGGAAATACCCTTTCTGCAGTTTTGATGCAGAAAGGCGGAATAGTTTTAAACAATTCTTTAAGACTGCGTTTATTTTTTGCAGTCTTATTATTGTTGTTTCTAATTTTCAGCAATTTATCCATGAACTCGTTGTAAAGTTCATATTCGGAGTTACCGTTGATAGTTATGGTTATTTCCATTTTTAATCCTTTCTTTTTTTTTGTATTTTTTATTTAATCCCTGCAAGGGACTTAAAATAAGCAATTGCTGCTTCATATTCCTTTCGATAAGGGTTATTTTTATTCGGATAGGTTTTACGGATTTTCGCGACCCATTCTTTAAACGTTCCACAAAAACATCCGCACCATACAATATCTTTCGTGATGTTGTAAATTGTGGGTCGTTTAACGGAACCTATGCAATCAACGCAAACAATGCGATCACTAAAATGTGCGCAACTAATATTTGCGTTAGCAAGATTTGCTTTATGAAGCTTTGCTAGGCCTAAGCATGCTTCACATAACCTAGCAAAGACAAGATTTGCGTAACTTAAGTTTGCATTCGTAAGATTTGCACAATGAAAATCTGAGCAAAAAAGGTCTGCTTTACGTAGGTTTGCATTGGTCAGATTTGCAGTCCTAAGACATGAATACCTCATACTTGCATTGCAGAAACATGCTCTGCTCAAGTCTGAACCATCAAAAATTGTATGATCTAGACATGCATTGCTAAAATCTGCATTACTAAGATCTGACTTACTTAAGTCAGCCCCACTTAAGTCTGCATAACGCAAATCTACATAAGGAAACTCTAAACCACTAAGATCTAAATAAGCCAAATACGCTCGGCTACCTTTGGATCGATCGGTTAACCAAATTTGATGTTGTTCTATAACCTTCTGTAGACGAATTTCCTTGTCCATTTTTTTTTAATCCTTTTTTCTTGTTTAATAGTTAAAAAAATGCGAAATATTGAATAATATCTCGCATCTGAAAGTTAATAATACCTTTCTAAATATATATACCTCAAAAAAAGGTATTTTTTCACATGCTAAGGCTTTTTAGCGCCATACCAATGATTTAATATTTGTCGGTTGGTTTTTTTTAATTTATCTAACGTGCATTTTGCACAAGCATTTGGATCGTGCGTCCATATCTTTTTAGGTTGTCCGTTGACGAAAACCGTTACGGCAATATGCGCATGGCCGTTGATAATAATCGACTCTTGTGCAGTAGCAGTGCCGATGAACAAAAAGGATAATAAAAACAAGTATTTAAAATATTTCATTTTTTTAGCCATAGTTAAATTAAAAAAAAGAGCATCGCGCGATCCTCTGAATTTGACTTCAAAGCTTACACAATTATATTTACCTCAAAAATTTAAATTTTTTCAGGTCGCTTGTTGCGCAGACTCAAATACTTCACGATCAACAACACGTGCAGGCTTTTTCCATTCAGTAAGTTGCAATACCACTCCCGATTCCACAAATATTTTTAATTCTTCGGGTTTGATAGGATAACCGTCTTTGGTCATTACATCTTGCAGAACATCTTCGACAAATTCTTTATTCATGGCATAATAAACGCTACACCAAGATTCGTTGCTTTGCTGTTTAATATATGCCCCCAGTTTATGCTTTCTGCAATTATATACAAGGGTATGGGCTTTCGCCGTTAATCCCTCCGGCAACATGGCTTTTCTAAACACATATTGACCGTTGCCATTATCGCCTTTTGGATAATAAGACAAATGTCCCATTACCTGCCTAAGCGTCATGGACATTAGCAAGTCCCTTAATGCCGCCGTAGGATTAATTTCCGACTGACAAGCAACCAAAACGTTATCCCACCACAGATAATTAAAAATTAAATTGCCCTCTTCAATCAGCTGTAATCCATTGCTGGCAATCTGATCATCTAAAGCAAATTCTTCGACATTAACGCTAAACATCCATTTAAAAAATCTGCTTAACGAATCCAATGCAAATTTAGTTACTTGTTTATACGCTTGCGCGGTTAAGCCGTAATTAACATTATAAATTTCCTTTTCATTATCCTCAGTTACATTATCTTGCGTAACAAATATTACATAAGGATACTCGGGATATGTTTCAGATAAAAGCGCCATATTTTTACAACGCAAATAAATGGGATATTCATTTAATCCATTAAACAGTTTTTTAGATTTAATAAATCTATCATTTGTCGGCACATTAAACGGTGCAATCTGGCCTAATGCTAAAAATATAAACTTAATTAAATTGCGTGCGTTTACAGAGTCATAAACGTATAAAGGTTTTGTATTATATCCTAAAAATTGCCTATAAAATACGGATATGATATAACTTATGATGTCCCTAACCCCCGAATTTAAGAACTTCGCATACTTCTTATAGCTCATGCGCACGGGCACGTCGGACGAAAAACATAGTTTTAAATCCTTGCTCATGCACTCCACAGTGTCATTACTTTGGCTGGATAAAAACGAAAACACATTTTGGCTTTTTAAGTTAAACTTTAACGCAGTCGCCTGCCATGCTAATGCAGTATACACGCCATTTGCCCTATCCCATCCAAGAGAAAGCGTTCCATATTTACAAGGTGCTTTGTTGATATTATGCCTGATAACGCTGATTAAATTTTTATAAAAAGGACTGTCGCTTCCTTCAAATAAAGTAGGCAAATTTAACTTAATATTTTCATCGTCTTCAATTAAGTTTGTTACGGTAAATCTTGTATAAGCCTTTAAAGCCAAATCTTCGATGGCTGATTTTTTTAATAAATCTTTTTTGCTAAAAGCTATAGCATACTCTTGATCGCCCCCCATAATTAAACGGCCTTTATGTATTATCTCCTCCGAATCCTTAAAGATAATATTTTGATCAACCTTTATAATAAAGTTGGAAAGGATTTGAGTATTGGAAGGGTCGTCTTTAGGTTCGACAATATATCCGTCCGATGTTTCCCAAATAACAAAATTGTTAAACTCTACCATCTCCCTGGACATGGCGTTAAGTTTTTGCAACACAGATGTATAATTATTTTCTTTTATCCATTCAAATAGGCGGCGTTTAAATGGCAGCTGATTAACATCAAAAATATTCATCAAATACTGCAGTTCTGATGAAACCCCCGTAGCCGTGGTTCTTGCGGCATTAATAATTAAGGTTTTATATTTGTTTTCAACAAATGCGTTATAGGTATATAAATAATTGTCTTCTTTATACTCATGATAATCGCAGATATATAAATCTGCATCAGTGCTGTCTTTTAACAATAAAGAATCATGCAGCGATTTAATTGTTTGCAAACTGCTATTATAGTCATTTAAAAAGATCAGTTTTCTAAATGCGCTTAGATTTGACCTAAGGTTATTCGGTTCATTTGTATTTAAATCTACAGCAAGATAACACTGGTTGTTTGCTTCTAATTCCAAACATTCCTTGGCATAATTATGCAACACGATGGTTTCATATACATTTTCCAATACGCGCACCTTGGTATTGTTAAAATCAATATGCAGGTTTAAAGCATAAATGCCCGCAAAAGAATTTTTATAGTTGTTTAAATAAACCTGATAACAGCTGTTATTTCTGGGATTAATAAACTTTAAACTATTGATGATATGATAATCTGCAAAGTAAGGCACAACGATCCATTCGTTGCTTTCCTTAAATAACTTGCCATTTATAAAAGACGCAAAACTGCTATTGTCTTCTTTAACTTTTAAATCTTGCTGATCCAAAGAAATAATTTCCGGTGTATAAGACAGCACGTTGTTGTCGGCAATAAATTTCAGCATATAAAACAAATGCACTGAATCTATAGGGAAACCTATGCCTTTGATGCTTCGGACATTGCCGCGATGCATCCATTTTTTTGTTTCAACAAATTGATGAGACAATTCGGATGGTTGGGCGAATAAAGATGCTACAATAATATTTAAAACGTTTCTGCGCTTGATTAAAATATGCTTTAACGCTTTTTCCACATATGCAGGTTCATGCAAAAGTTTGCTTTTAAGTTGCACGCCGTAATATTTAAAAAATATTTTAAAGGCTTTCGTGTAATCGCCCCGCATATAATACGCCAACATGTCTATGGAAGTGCCTGCGACAAACATCTTATCTTCCAGCTTTTCCAATGGCAAAAATTCTTGCGTATTAGATAATTGAAATAATGTATCTATATTTAGATAGCCAAAGGGCAATACGCGCAATAAATTGCCGTTGATCTTTGCGTAATATGCCTCCATAGCATCAGCTGAATCAACCGGCAAATCTTCTAATGTCGATTCTTTTAAAATTAAATCCGACTCTTCAGCTCCGGTATCACCGTAATTATTAGCCGAGCAATTACGCAGTTTATAATCAATAATTTGTTTTGCGGGCTTTTGACCAATGGAAAACCCCAGATCCTTTAAGATAAAATAAGGATCAACGCTATCAATTATATTCTCCAGCGTCTTAATGCGCATAACTTTAACTCCTTTACTTTATGATTCTTAAGTATTTAAAATATTTTCAATTTCCAAACTAATGCTCATTGGAAGATATTCTCCAAAAGCGCTATTTAAAATTTGTTTGTTGGTTTCGTCATATTGAGTAAAAAATTCATCGCGCCATTTTACTTCAGGCAATGTAATTTCTGAAGTTTCATCATGTCCGTCTGCAATTATAAGTGTTGTAGGAATGTTAAGCTTGGTTAAAATGCTTTCCGGCACACTTCTGTTATTAAATATATCCAAACTTGTTAAAGGAATATTATAAGCAAAATTTAATACGTCTCCGCCTTTTTGTACAATATCCTTTATATAATCTAAAGAAATCGCATCTTTTAATTCTACAGGCACAATTTGCTGAGCCAGTTGAGAATTAGTCTCGCTATAATTAACCGGATATCCGCAATTAGAAAAATAAGTTACGTAGTCAAAATATTGACTAGTTGGCAAAGTGATTGATTTAGGTAAAATTAAGGTAATCATGGTTTTAATAATTAGGCAAATTTAGATTTAGCTGTTAATCGAATTTTATCAATATTATTCAAAGCATAAGGGTTATTGTAAAAAACAAAATTCGTTAAAGTTCCGTTATTGTTTTTAAAAAATAACCCGTCATTAAATGCGCTTACAGTTCCCGAAGCTATGGATGTCACATTCAAAACTGTAGTTTCATAAATATTTGTTTCTGCTAAATTCGTTATGCCGGATGAAAAATCCAAAGTATTTGTATCATTCACTTTAGGCAAAACTTGCGCAGGTGTAATGTTACATTCTTGAGAAATCGAATCTGTGGAATCATATGATATTACTGCGATCATTACAAAACCCTCCTTGGTGTTAAACCTATATAAGCTTCTTCCGGTATATCCCATAATTTCGTATGGTCATTTGGGTCATATGCCCCAATCAAATCGATTTTGGGATTTGCTAAAGCTGCTATAGGTTCGTTTGTTGTCCATTGCAAAGGATCATTAATCCGATACCATGCGCATATCGATGGAGTCATCTGCCAATAATGCTCAACCCGAGTTGGATCATAAAATTCTTTGGTAACATAGACCCAAGTATCATAGGGATAGTTAGATAAATTCCAATAAGCATCAAACGCATTAACAAGTCCGATACCCACACGCGCTATTGAATCTAGGTGATCTGTCATAGTAAAACCTGAGTTACGTCTAAACCAAAGGGATACTCTATATCTTAAATATCCAACTACATTCACAGGATAATCATAACTATTTAAAAAATTGTATATTCTGTAACCAAAGTAAGTACCCCCTGAGACATCAAGTTTAAAATTATACCAATTTGTTCTGGGATCTTGAAATTGGGAATAATTTATTGCGTATTTAATGCAATCAGGTTTATCGGCGTCTAAACTTAGGTCACGATTTTCACAGCACATAACTGGCCTGGATGACGCAGCTACAGTCGGTAATCCCCCATTTAAATAACACCCAGTTCTTAAACCGCTGTAAGGATCTATGTATCTTACAATAGGAGTAGTAGTCAAACCTGCAGGCTGGCTGGTGCCATCAGAGGGTGTACCCCTACCCCCCATCGTAACTTGATAGGTAGTTCCGGAACTTGTGTAATTAACAACACCCCCATCCCATCCCGTATGCGGATCCCCATTTATGTCATTATATTGATAATCACATCCTAAAGTTTCACTAAATGCAGAAAATAATCCGCAATTTCCACCGCCCACGGCATTTACCCACATGCCATAATTTTTATTAGGCAATTGACGGTTTTCGACTTCAACTCCGGCATCATAATAGGAGGTTGTATGCTCTTGCGCAGACTTATCCAGCCACGAATGAAACCCTGCATTATCTAAATATATTAAACAATTATCTAATGGCGGCGTAACTTCATTTACGTAATCAGACACCGTATATGAAGTATTGGCATCCGACATGTCAAAATTTAAAATACACGGACGCGACAAAGTTACCGAAATTAACGGTCCTTTAAATGAGGTTCCAATTCCGGTAATGTAGTTATACCAAGACCCTATAGCTAATTCTAACCCGCTGGAAATGTTTAGCGAAGTTTCCGTTAATCCTGTGCTTGTTGTAACAATAGGTGTATCAACGCCATCGATATACAACTTCGGGTTTGAGGGTCGTCCTGAAGTTAAAGTGTTATTTAAAGTAATAACAAGAGTATGCTTGCCTGTAGGCAACGGTTGGCGATATTGAAATTGATATCTTTGTATTGCAGGTACGGTATTTGCCACAGCAACCGTAAATTCTAAAATACCCCCATAAGTTGTATTAGAATAATATTGGAATAAAATTCCAGAAGGAAAATTATCCGCCCAATTATATGTATAACTATCAAAAAATGCTATACCTTGATTAGCGCCATTGCCAATACCTTCCCAAGATTCCACGTCATACGTTATGCAAAATGAAACTGGCAAATTAATTTCCGTTAGCTGCGTCCACGTAGGCACCCTTACAAAGCAATGTGGGCCTACGGTTAAGCTATTTTTTAAACAACTATTTGGATCATATTGGGATATAAATTCTTTTGCAGGCGAAGCAATACGCAAACTTGATATCGAAGAAACGCTTTTTAAAGAAGCAAATCCTCCGTATTGATCACATGCATCATATAAAACAAATATTGTAACCCGTTCTTCGCATTCAAATAAATGTTCAATCTTCTGCGAAGTTTTACCGATAAAAACAATATAACTTAAATCAAAATATTCATTTGATGCAGGAGTTTTCGTTAAAACAAATCTGATAAAATCAGTAGATGTATCAACCTTTAATAATTCTTTTGTTCCCTCGCCCTTAATAATTATATCAAAATTATTTACTGTGGAAGAAGGAATTATTGTCTCAATGTAAATTGATGGATTGTTTGCATCAAATCTTAAGCAACATCCTGCAGTTGGCAATCGTCCTGACTTTCCAACTCTGCTATTTAAATAATTGTTTTCATCAATTGTTATCGTAGCAGGCAAAGTTTCTGTCACTGATCCTGCAATTGCAAGATTAGTGTCTGTTAAAAGATGGATCCTTTTTATTCGTTGATATGTATTGCTCATTTAATTAACCGGCAAAGTTTTCTATAACAATATCCGCTGAATCTCCTGCGTTATCAACAAAAAGATACACTGTATCGAGATTAGGATATGTGTATTTGTTATTAGTCGGGTCGGGATAAATTGGATTTAAATTGCTATATGTGGAAGATGTGCTTAAATAGCATGCCCCTGTGTTGGTAATTTTTGGAGTAATTATAACATTTCCGCCATTTGTTTTGGAAGACGCAATTAATACTCCCGTTTGCGCCGTGGTTGGAGCAACATTTATAGCATTATCTGTGGAAACAACTACCATTGCATCCGTAGCCGTTTTTAATTCATTAATAGCACCTACAATAGTTTTGTCTGTAGTTGTAAGAGAATTATCGGTAGCGTTTTGTTTATTTGCTAAAGAATGAGCAGCTGAATCTTGATCAGTTCCACCAGCTCTTACATCTGTTTTGGACCAAGTGATACCTTCCCAAGAAATAGTCGCTGCATTTGATCTTGCAGATGGTGAAGTTCCATTACCTATAATATCTGCATATTTGTCATTAACATCTTCTATGTTAAATTTTCCTTGGGCATGTTGATAATCACTTGAAGCAGTTGTATACTGACCTTCAGCGTGAGAATATTGACCTGAAGCAGTTGTACCACCACCTTCAGCAACTCTACCTGTAAATTTAATATTTGCGGCAGAAATTGTAGCAGAAGGAGTACCTCCTGATGTTTCGGAATAATAAAGTAATTTATCCTGTTTATCTGATAATGCAGTATTAACTTCATTGATAGCACCCACTACAGTTTTAGCAGAAGTGGCAAGTGTATCATCTGACTTTGTTTGATATCCACTAAGGTCTACCGAACCACCAAGCGCGTCCCAAGCGGTACCAGTCCACGCATAGTTTGTACCTGCGGGGTATGTTTGATATGCTTGTGCAACATTCCATGTATCACCTACTTCAGCATCGTCTGGGAGTTGATCATAGGTATCAACACTGCCTTTGTAGGTTAATGCTGATCCTAAGTCGGTTTTTATTTGGTTAATCGCAACACGCACGGCGCTTGCAGTAGGTAATGCATTTTCCCCACCACTGTCTAAGCTTATGCTATCAACAATTGTAGTAACGTTAGGTGTAGATCCATTTATACGGAATCCTTCAGTAGGAGATGTAATATCAACCCCCCCAGAAGTAACGCACATCCCTATAGACAATCCAGATTCATATGAAGAACCACTAAATATACCAAAGTAAGCCATTGGATCTTCATATGGGCCAAATCCTGCAGATACTCCTAAGTGGCCCGCTTTTATATTTATATGACTATTCGCTTGTTGTGAGGTAGTAATATCTACGGTGTTGCTTCCCTCAGAATAATACTTAAGAGTATTTTGCTTAGCCGCTAAGCTATCAGCAACGGCTTTTTCTGAAGCAACCTTAGTATCAACCGCACCTGCGCTTGGGATGGACGTGGATATAGCAGTCTTTAATACTACGTCAGCAGTATTTGCTTTTGTTGCTAATTTTCCATCAATAGAAGTTTCTAAACCGGAAATAGCACTAACCAAGGTATCTTCTACTAATTTAGATGTAGGAACATGTGTATCGTCATCTGTAAGTTTAATGGTATCGATACCTTCTATAGTAACATCGTCTACAGTAATATCCGCTACCGTAATGGTTCCTGTATTAAAGGTCTTGGCTCCGGTAATTGTTTGAACACCATTGGTTGTTAAGAAACTACTGGTATCAACATTATTTATAGCTTCCCATATTCCGGTATTATTATAGTATTTTAATACAGGAGTCGTTTCAGAAATATCTAACCATAAATATCTTAATTGTTCCAAAGATGTTGGAGCAGTGGGAGAAACAATTACAGGTCGTTTATCGTAAGTGGTAACAGGAGTACTCATTTAGTTTTAATGGAATTTATGTTTAGCTTGCCATAGGCGTAATCAGAATGCAACAAAAAACTCCGAGAGAAACCTCTCGGAGTTGTAAGAAATAATATGATTTACGTTTAAAGCATTGAAACCGCAATATTAGCGCTGCTAACAGCAACACCTAAATCATAGTTTACAGTGTTACCGCTCATCGAAGTAATTGAAGCGCCTGTTCCAAATATTACTTCACGATACCAAACGTTATTAGTTGCATCATATTCAAAGACCGTACGAGACTTGGCGCCACCCTCTGACGCTATTGTGTCAAATACGACTTTATATCCAGCCAAGCTACTAACATTTGATGGTATGGTAATCGACCCTGTTTGACTCGTCGAGTTAAAAGCAGTTTCACGATTTAATATACCACCGTTTGTGTTACTTGTATTTAACGTTGATGTGGTCAGTTGCACGCTTATATTAGCATTAGCTACTGTTACAGCACTCGGAGGAGTTTCAGCTTGTGTGGTAGCGCCTACGGTTACGGAACCACCGCTAGCTGCACTTTCTTCATAGTATGTCAGTGCATCTTGCTTTGCAGCCAAGCCGTCGTATACAGCTTTCGCAGAAGGCAGCTGTTGATCCGTCGAAGAAGCGCTCAGTGTTGTCTGAATGGCAGAACCAGTTACCGAACCATTAACAGTTAACTGGTTACCTGCTGTAAGTGTTTGTCCACTAATCGTGGTACCTGAAAACGTGTCAGCGTTAACTGTTCCCTGAAACTGAGTAGATTCGGATGAAGCTTGAGTTATATTCTGCGTCTTATTTTGCAATGCAGATATATCAGTATCAAGTTCAGTCAAAGCACCTTCAACAGTGTCAGCAGTTATACCATCTATAGAAATGCTGCTGTCTTGTTTTCCAGAATTGCTGGTATTGATTTCATTAATGGCGCCGACAATTGTCTTGGCTTCAGTCTCCAGACTATCGTCAGTAATATTTTGCTTTAAATCTAAAGCTTCCTGCGTTGCCGTTGAAATCGGTTTATCAATATCTGCAGTATTGTCTACATTAGATAAGTCAATAAAGTTTTTATCTACAGTTACATCGCCTTTATGGATGTCACCTTTATAATCAATTATAGAAGTAACGACATCCGTGGTAGGAACTAAAGCAGCAATCTTTTCTATATAATCTCGAAAAGGCAAGTCCGCAGGCACATCTTGACCTTTGGAAATTAACATTTTACGCATTAAATCTTTAGTCTGCATCAGATATGCAAACTTTTCAGACACGCTACCGCATTTTGCTACTAAAGACTTTGCTTTACAATTTGTTGGAGTTAAACATTCGGACATTAAGGATTGGTCTCCTGATCGTTAGGTTGCTCGCCATTTATTTCATCCAATTCTTGGCTTATTTTACAATAACCTAAAGCCATTAATTGTTTTGCAACAGAAATGTTTCCGCAACCGCAAGATTTATTATAGTCATTCCACCCGTCGCCCCGATTAATTAAATTGCCTCCTTGAAACGCAGTAGATAAATATTTGTTGTTAACACAGTTTCCTTGAATGGGATTTGACCTTACAGTTAAGGTAAACACACGGATTTGTTCATAACCATCCGTGGTATCATCTTCCTCATTAGCATCTTCCAGAACTTTTTTAAATACACGAACTACATATGTGCCACGTGCCAACATTAATTGTTGATGTTTGATTCTTAAATATAAATTTTCGTAATCAGCATTACTGTCATCCGTTTCGTAATAAATAATTACTTCCGTAGGATCAATTGACTCGTCGTCACTCGATGCCGCCGCTGAAGTTTTATCTAAAACAACACATTTGTTTCTGGCATCTTCTTTAGATATAAAAACCTTAAACCGCAAACTGTCAAAATCCGTTTCAGCTGCATTATAAGGACCGTCTATGAAAATATTTAAATCCCCGTTAGGATCTGTGTACTCCTTGTTGGCAGAATTTTTAGACGATGATCCAACCTCGGATGTCGAAGGATCCATAATGCCAGGTAATGCTGTTACATAACAAATTTCGTCACTGCCGCTACTCATACGTCAAGAAATGGTTATAGTTTCAGAGGGTTGAATAACATCTATTAATTTTAAATTATCTACTAATAATTGTGTATCGGATTTAATTATTTGCCAACCTCTTTCTGCAAGTTCCGGAGTTTCAAAAAATAGTTCTATTGTGTTATCCCTATAAAACGGCGTAATTAATCCTTGAATATCGGATTCATTCATACTTTCTATAGTTTCAATAGTAGGCAAATCCGTTATATCAGGCACAGATGCAATTCTATTAAACATATCGCCTTGGTTAGGGTCTAAACCTGTTCCCGTTAATTGTTTGACAAATACATAACCTCCTTCAAGCATTCCTGTTCCAGTAGCAGTTACTTTTACAGGAAAACCGCTTATATTAGCAATCCAAGACAAGTCGGTCTGGGTCGTATCAGACTTGGTTAACGTAACACTGGTATTATTTGATGGGGCGCTCATTTTTTTTAGCTATCAGGTGTATACCATCTGGGATCAACCCACTGATAGTTTCCTTTATTTATTTTAAATATCGGAATCATACCAATAGGGCATAATGAAACTCCAGCTTGTTGAATGGCATTTAAAATTTTAGATATATTATCATATAATGATTTTAAAACCTCAATATTTATTTCTATAATTACCGCATTAGAAATGATATATTTAAAAAACCAATCAAGTTGAGTCGTCTCAGTATAGTCATTTAATAGATACTGCAATTTCTCGTCGGGCCAATTTGTTCCCGAGTAAGCATCTAAAAGATATGTTAAAAAATACGATGAAGCGCTTCCCGTATATGCGGCTCCCAGATAAAAATAATTAAATCCATTATCAGCATTTGTTTGTAATTTTCTATTTGCATACGTAACATATGCCGTAGCCTTTTGATCAATCGTATATGGATTTCTATCCCATAATATTTTCCAAGAAGAACTAAGTGTATCAAAAGGCAATCCTGTTGAAAATGAATTTCCCTCCAAATTCGGAGTGGTCCAGCAAGGCCCTGGGGTGTTATTTGTGCGCGAAGGATCCCACCAATAATCTTTACCGTTATTATAGTATACATTAATGGGATTAACAAGATAATCTCCTGGGTATAAGGTGGTGTCCTGAGAAATATTGGTTTTGCCTTTTGTAATTATTGTATACTGTTGCGTACGCTTTAAAACTTCAGCTTGTAAAAATTCTATTGAAGGATTTTGCGCATCTTCATTTACGGAAACTTTAAAGTAAACATTGTTTAAAGAATTAGGATTTTGCGATGTGCGCATTACCAAATCTTCTGCGGCAAAAGGCGGCACGCCCGCTACCGTATTGACAAGCTTGTAAGCATAAAATCCATTGCCTAAGTCATAGGCATTTGCAATATTTTCCGCAGTTAAATCGCATTGAAAATCTACTGCAGTTCCTCCAAACATGGCATTTAAGGTTTTGCCAAAATTTACCACGCTTTGATCGGAACCTTTTACATAGTTGCTAGCCTGCAGCGCTTCAATGCCTATAGGTATATTGCTTAAACCGATTATCGCATTATAAATAGATTTGCGATATTTGTTTTGCCCTCTAACTTTAGCATTATAAATAAAACTGCCATTAATCCCGTCATATTTAAAATGCGTTAAAAAGAAATCCCAAAGCAGATTTGCTCTTTCAGATTTAGTTTTGGAGGTGTCGGTAAAGTCCGATAGCGTTAAACCCGCAGATAATGGCAATAAAAATCCGACATATTTTTCAGATTGGCGAAAATGCACTCCAGCATAAAAAACATTTAGAAACGTTGTATTGCTTGTATTTTCCGTATGATCCCAGGATTGAATGCTGAATAATTCCAAATCTTTTAATTCGGACTCATCGTCGCTGGAATCAAAAGGAATTAATAATACAATAGATTGATTATCAGAAAATTGCGCAGGTTCGCTTAAATAAAGAGTTAATGCATCTACATTAAAGTTATATATTTTAGAAGTTTCTGCATTTAAAGCGGTATTTAAATCAACCGAATTATCATTATCACAGATTAAAAATTTTACATCTGACAACTTAAAGAAATATTCCCTATTCGTCAGATATAAATTTTTATCGTCATTATAAATATTAGCCCAGCTATTATTTACATCTGTAAATGCAGATGACAACATAGGCATTTTCGACATTGTTTTGGCCGCTTGCCTTGTTTTGCCTTTTAATAGCTGATGCCAAAAGCTGCCGCATTCCGCAAAGTTTATATCAGTATTAACTGCGGAATTTCTTGCAAAGTATGCTTGTGTTGTATTGTCTCCGTCCATTAAACAAGTTTTTCAACAAGGTTAATATTCTCTCTCGGCAAAATCATTGAAATTGTTCTGGGCCCTGCACCGTAAAGTTTTAAATGAAAATCTATATTTGCAGGATCAAATGTTGTCATAGTTTGAGTGGTTGTATCGCCGTCAATTTTATTTCCCGAAGAATCAAAGTAATCCTTGCTGCATCCTAACATGAGTGTTGCAGTAGGTGTAATACTTTGAACGCCAGAAGCTCCCATAGACACCATTATATCAGAAATATATGCATCTGAATAACTTAATGGATAGATTAAGCTATTCATTAAATCATAAATACGTTCAATAGCTGCTTGCCTATCAAAGAATTTATTTGTTTCTTTAGAGTAATTAACCGTAAAATCCGTAATATAATAATAGTAACAAGCTTTAACTTCAGTTGAAATCGCAGGATCGCAAGCAGGGCTTTTGACAAAAGAATCCAATGATTCCATTACAGGGTCATACTGATAGTCGTAGCGCATCCAAATATAGCTATTAGACACGGACGTTTCGGGATCGGTTTCGGTAGTAATATAATCGCTTAAATCTGCATTTATAAATGATGCAGGGAAATTAAAATAGGTTTGAACATCGGAAGTGCCTGTTTTCCACCCTGCAAAATTAAATGCCATGGTAAAATATTTATCCGAAAAATTATAAAATTGATATGGCACATAATCATGCACTGTTTCTCTACTGGTGGTACCGCTTCCAACAGTCCATTCAACCGTAGCGGGATAGGTTGTATAACTTTTGCGTGCAGTGCACTGATTTAAATTGACGCTTAGCGTGGAAGTATCAATGGTTGTAGAAGTTGAAAACGCATCGTCATCCTCGCCTGCAATATTTAAATTAACGCTAGCAATAGGATAGTGATTTAATCTTATAAATGTTTTTTGCGCTGTTGTAGGCAAGTTGCTGGCATCCCCTGCGGGATTTAAATCGCTAGGTTTCGTTGTGCCGTAAAAAGTGTTAACGCCGTTTTCATCCGTTGACACATAACATTTAAAATATTCCGAGCAAGTTGGAAGCGTAGTATCTCCCTTAACCCAAATATCTATAGCAGGTGAATACGCATAAAACGGATTATTATCCGTACGAACCATTTCGATATCCCCTACTTTTGTAGGAGACACCCCTGCAATTCCTGGATATTTTTGTTCAACAAAAGACACCACATTATTGCGCGTAGCAAAATTAGCCGAAGGTTGAATTTTTTGAAATATAGATATTAACTCGGCAAGATTCGTAGGAGATTCATAAGGCGCAATATCATATGCAGCAACAACCGATTCAACTTCATCAAAGAAAGATAAATGTTCATTAATCCCCGCTTCATCACCTGCGTTAACTTCCGCATTTGATGGACCGACAATCGGAATGTCTACAAAGTATAAATTCGGTTGAAAATTATTATCCGATTCTCCTACGTTTGCTACATTTGATACCGATAAAAAGAAATAATTGCTGTCGGTATCAACTGTTCCGGTATATCCATAAGGATAGATTTTAATACTGGCATTTTTAGGGGTTACATAATTAAAGATGTAATTATCATTAAATTGTAACAACTCACCCTTGTCCATAACATAAGGATTTGTGCCGGTATTCTCAGGACCATTGTTTATAAAAGATAGTCGTGCGGTGCCGGTGGTGTTGGCATTAACCAAACTGTCCACCCCTAATCCGCGTAAAAATTCCGTCACAAAATCACAGTCGCATACGGATCCATTGATAACATTTAACAAATCCATATCCGACAATACGCATTCTAAGGCTGTTTCAATTTGCGCTACAATTTTGCCAAAGCGCTCAATTAAAAATTTCCCCACTACGGAGTTTGGCGAAAATCCGGTATCCGGAAATTCGCGTATTAACAAGATACGCATTCTATCTTCGCATTCACGAAGTTTAGTAGCATCTACTGGGGTATTGGAAGATATGTAATCTGTTAAATTCATCTTTTTTAAAATTCTGCGTTTAATTCAATCTCGCTGATTATGGTTTGGTCGTCAAACGTAAACTGCAACGTTAATATAGCTTTATCATAGGTAAATTTATACGGTGTTACTACTAAGTCTGTGATAGAATTTACATAAGTCGTATTTGCTTCAACCGTAGATTGCACTGTTGTTTGTTGGGAATTAAAGTAATCGGCTAATATGTTATTCAGGGAACCTATGGATTGATTTTCAAAAAACTTCGTATCCGATCCTGCGAAATTGCAAGTATGCGTTAAATAATTTGAGCTAACTAACGCATAATTCAAAGTATCTTCTTGCAAGGTTGTACCTTCATCTTCGTTCAACGGATTGCTCCCTTGCCGTGTTCCTATATTAACCATCGCATCTTGGATGGTAGCGTCTTTACCATAAACCAAATTATCAAAATCAAAAGTGATATCTTCGGTTATATTAGGCTTAACTGCACTGGCAAAATTTAATTTAACTCCCCCATTAAATACAGGGGAGCTTGATTCTGCAGGGTTTGGAACATCGCAAAGATATTTAAATTGTTGTATAGCACTCATTATCAATTAGTTACATTCATTTTTTTGTTTATTAACGATGTAGCCTGCATTAAATTGGCATTATATAACTTCTTGTCCAATCCGGCTTTATACAAAAGTTTGCGAGAAGCATATCTGCTTACGGTATCTCGCTTTAATGCAAAAGCAAATTGATATTCAATAGGATCTTTTAGCTGCTCAGCTTCTTCAGCTTCTGCACGCAATAACATTACTGCAGATGTAATGTTATTATCTCCAGAAACAATTTCGCTTAAAGATTTATAAGGTTTGCCCTGTATAAAATCTAAAACGTTTTCAATTGTTGCTTTTGCAAAATCGTCTATCTTCATTTCGCATACACGCTTTCTAACGCATCGTAGTTTTCACTTATTTCTTTTGCAAATCTTTTAGCCATGCGGGATATCGTAGGCAACGATACCTTATATTTCTGGGAAATTTGCGCAGGAGATAAAACTTTTGCACCTCCAAAACCCGTTAAGTGTTCAAAAACCTTTTTTTGGCGGTGATCCAGTCCATGATACACATAAGTTTGCGCCTCTTCCAAGAAATCCGGTCCTACAGCAGCTGTTTCGTCAATTGATGACGCTGTGTCATCCTCATTATTAACATTGGTAAAACCCTGCTGCTCACTTACTTGTTTTAAAGATTTCTTGCGAATATCTAAAATTTTTTTAATGGACATCCCTGCCTCATCAGAAAGTTCCGTTAAATCCGGTTCTCTTCCATGCTCTTCAATAAAGTCCTTTTCCGCTTGTTGCAGATTTTGCGATTCATAGATATATCTTTCCGGAATCTTAATTGGATTTCTTAAATCTCTGGCAAGGCGGGTCATCTTGCGAAGTTGTGAAGAGACATAGGTGGGCAAACTGACTTTATACCCAGGGTCAAATTCCTTAACTGCTTTTGCAGTAATTAGTTTAGCCTTAGCCTCCAACAAAGGATCCCCGCTGGCGTTGTTTGAAGCCAAAGAATAATTTATCGTATCTCCCAAACTATGTATAACTTTATTTAAATTAGATACATTTGGATTTTGACGATAGTTCCTATAAGCCTCTTCATACGTTAATTTTTGATTATCGTTTATGAACGAATCCGGATTTTTATCCATCTCGGATAAAAGTTCCATATCGTCATTTAGATCTTCGTTAATAACCTTTACATTGTCTTGATCATAATCATTGTATCTGGCTGTTTCCGAAGACGAAAAATCAGGATCCCATACCGGACGGGTTCCTGCTGTTTCAAAATATGAAGTGTCTTTAGGCATTGAACTTTTAACTAAAACCCAAGCAAAAATTTAAGCAAAAAGCAAGCCTTTTAAAGAACTATTTGCCACAACATCTGCGGCTGCTTCCTCCCCAAGTGCTATGTTTTGTAGATTTTGCCCACTTGGATTTAAATGCAGCCACAGTTTTAGGCTTATCCATTAATGTTTTAGGTTTTGCAAATAAAGAATGCTCGGCAATAGTTGATATTGCAGCTTTAACTTCCGCTGGTACAAAGGCGCCTTTAGATGCATCAAATGCAAATTTAGGTTGATATTTTTGACTAAGTTTCGACATAAGAAGGATTTTTCAAAATTTCTTTTAATTGAGCAACAATAATATTATTGTACTTGCGCTTTACAGCATTTTTAGCGCAAGACGTACATCCGGACTTTAGATTGTTTATTTCTGTTAGATAATTATTTAAAATATTTATAGCAATATCCGAAGAATGTTTAATAGATGATTTTATGCTTTGATATATATCTTTTTTGGTTATGCCTTTATTTACATAGTTAAGTAAAATATCAATTAGTTCTATTATAAGCGTAAAGTCGTTTTTGTAGTAAAAAGGCAACAGTTGTAGAATCAAACGCCTGTTAATTGAACCTGAGATACAAGAGGGGCATTCATTCTGATTAGGATGTTGTTGTTTCCATTGCTCAATGGCTTTTTGTAATTTTTCCGAACGTTTGTTTAATATATCTGCAATAGGTTTAGGATATTTTGCACTTAACTGGTCATGAGGCAAACTTTCCGCATCAGCTAAAAGACTAAATATTGTTTTGTCCAAATGGGCTATAAGTATCGGAGGAAACTCTGATATAACAGAATATGTGCTGGAAACTGCGTTAGACGAGTCCGTGTTTATTACATTCGACACAACCGAATGCGTCTGCAGACCTTTGGATTCTTCAAATCCAGCAACTTTAGCTATATTTAAAGCCGTGTCATCTACAAGAATAATAATTTTATTGTTAGAAAATACAGCTTTAAAAGGTATTTGCTCTTTTGTAGACAACAATTGTACACATAATTCCAAACTTTTAGTCATGATTGCCCTCCATAAACTCCACCAAATTAAATGCCGTATGCACTAAGATGGGTTGTGCAAAAATAAACATCAACATCCAATTCCAAGATGTTACTATCATTCCGGTAAAAAGAAATACCAAAAGATTAGTCCAAAAAACTACATGATAACATAAACAATATCTACATGTTAATAATTCCCCAAAAAAATTTCCTAAACGTGTCTGTGCCCATCCTTCGTAACCTTTATCTGAACCTTCCCAATCCATGCGCGACCATGTGAGTGGAGATCTTGCTTCACTGTTTGGGGACATGTATTCATCTGATGGTGTTTTCCAGAAATTTGGATCTTTTCTTTTCCATCCCAATTTTTTTAAAAAAGCGAACACCAACGAGGGCATACTGCTTTTAAACCAAGTAAAAAGTAAGGATGTAGCAATTAACCATGTTAAAATAAACAAAATAAATAATGTCATAATTCTTCCTTTCTTAATTTGCGTATGTTTTTAGTTCAATTAAAAGCGTCATATATTTTTTCGTAATCGTATTAAGCATGCAACTTGCGCATCCTTTGCGATTTTTCATCTCATCTATCTCTTCCAACATTAATATAGCAAGATCTTTAATAGGCTTTGAATGAAGTGTTACCAAATCTTCTGCAGTTTTAATTGATCTAAAATTTAAAAAATCTGCCAATAATGCTGAAATATAATTTTTTAAACGAGAATCATTATCTACTAAATTTCTTAAAAACTTCTGTCTTAATTCTACCCTTAACAATTCAGGTTTATTAACAAAAATGGATTTAAGCCGCAATATATCTTCTGCAGGAATAAATTTTTTAAATTGTGTTAATAAAGTTTCCAAAGATTTGTCCACCGAACTTTCGGTATTGTCAATAACGATAGTTAAAACTTTTTCTAAGTTTTCTGCTAAAGAAATTGGTAAAAATTTACGAATATCTAAATTCCAAACTTTAGAAAACTCAACTTGCTCGGGTGTTATAAATTTAGATAAATTTTCTGTTTTAGATTCCAATAAACTAGAAATTTCCTTTTTTAAATTAATTTTTAAAGTGCCCGATTTAACATCAAAAAATGTTACAACTAAATTATCGGAAATTTCTTTATTGTTTAAATATAATTTTATCTGCATTTTCGTCCTTTACTTCTAAATGATATTTATTATCCAAATCTTGCAATAATTTTTGCATACCTCTGCGAGATAATTTAGGCATCCAATTAAATAACGTCATTAAGGCTGGGTATTGAAAAGTCTGAGATACCTCTGCTGCTTCTCCATTGACTATTGCTATACTAGATAAAATATTTCGATAAATTGGATGATAAAAAATCCTATCCGCTAAAATAGCAACATAATGCTTAGCCAATTGCTCTAATGAAATAGATTCAATTGTTTTCTCCCCATTTAAACTCCAGTAGCTTTTGCAAATATCTTTGGCTTTAGCATAATAGTAATCTAAAACTTGATCTTTTTTACCTAAGTTAAAATTTAAAGACAACAAACACATACGTTTAGTTACAGTAGTTATTTTTAAAGAATCAATTAAAGATTCATAAACTGATTGGATTTGTTGTACAACAGGTTGAGGACATAACGGAAAGCCTAAGTTATCTCCAAAAAATATGTGATTTAAAAAGAATAAATAAGAAAGTTCATTTGTTTTATCTTTTTGAAAATTAAACACTAAAGACTTAATTTTTACATCAGGTAAAATTCTTTCTATTATTTCTTCTAATTTTAAAAAATTAGGATCATGAAATACTAAATTACTTAAAATCAAACCTGCATCATAAAAAGATAACTGAGGATTTAAATAAAACACACTGTCCTCAATTCCAATAGATTTAGTATGAGCTAAAAAATTTAGTGGTGAATGAGTATCTAAAAATGTTGTAGCATTATTCATTATTATTTTCCGCAAGGATACCGGATAGTTTATCTATCCGGAGGAATTGCGGAGCTTCCTTGTTGATTTGTTTTTAAGTTGGGGATACATTTTGTAGATTATAACTTGGCTGAATATTAATTACACAAGATACCGAGCCACATGTTCCATTTTGGCAATCCTTTACGTCTACAGAAACCATACCGCTACCATCCGGTGCCATAAAATACCCGCCCGATGTGTCTTGATAAGTAACCGTACCATGGAGAGCAGGTATGCCCAAAACAGCACTGCCAGGAATGTAGGCATAAGTTAAATCAGATGAAAGTTGAAAAGAACCCGACAATTGCCAAGTGCTTGTATCAACTTCGTTGTAAGGATTATTTGGATCTTGGGTTAAGTGTAATTGATAAGTTTCTCCAGGGCCACAAACTGCTGAACCCCCTGGAGGTAAACAACATAAAATAGGTTTACTTCTAAAACTTGAGCCTGGATCCCATGCGTAATCACGACCAGGTTGATAAAAATCTTGCCCATTTATGTGGCCGCAATATGCCACGCTCATCTCTGGGGGATTTGTAATATTACTCCCAAATGACCATCGTGCCCAACCAAGTTGTGCGCATTTATTCCAAGATTTCCAACCTACTTGCTTAGTAACTTTAATCAATCTGCCAGGAGTGCCAGCTGGACCAGGAGGTTCTTGCTCATAAGATGTACCCATTAAAGCTGAACGATGATATACTCCCGGTGTTCGCGGATAAGCTGATCCTCCACCTCCGGATCCTCCGCCTCCACCACCGCCTTTTTGAGGATGAGATCCGCCGCCATTTCCGGATCCATCATCGTTGGGATTTTGAGTCGGATCTTTATTTGGATCTAATTCAATATCCCCATAGTCTGTAGAACTTGTTGAATATAAATAATTATTTAACTCCTCATCCCATCTATAATTTAAAAATGGTATTTCATAACTTGCTCCAAATGATCCTCCTGAAGCAATAGTGGAATAAAGACATTTACTTGGATGAGGCGGATAATTTTCTTGATAAAATTGTTTAACTACATCATAAATATGTTCTGTTGTAACATTTATTTGGCAGTATGGAGATTGCGAGTATTGCATAACGTCGCAAGGAGTATACTCATTCCATGGAACTCCTCCCCCAGACACACAGGTACCTGTATCTGGATCCCAAGTCTGCCCACCCGTTGCACCACCCTCATAACAACATTCATCCAAAGTATAAGCTGATCCCTGCATGCCGCAATCACAAGATTGTCCTTCAGGACAATTGCAAGTTGCTTCAATATTGTATGAGGTTAAATCACGAGCAATAATTAAACCTTGATATTCTTCTATTTCCGATAATCCACTACAGGTGCTTACAGATTCCGGTAAACTTTGACAATTAATTAAAGCTTGCGCTGCAGCGGGTATCTTCGCCAGAGCACCATATTCTGAATTTACAAATGTTATTGGATCATTAATATTTACATTACATCCTGACCAAACATAAGAATAATCTCTTGTAGGACATTGCTCTTCTTCCCCTCCCCCTCCAGGAGAAGGTTTTTCTCCTTCGCAATAATCATTAACTAAATTTTGAAAACATTCCTCAATTGCAGAAAATAAATTGTCACTGACAACTAATCTACGGAGTAGTATATCTGAACTTAAAACTCGATGCACATAAGACTTTCGAAATACTACTAAACCATCATAATCCCAATCGGCAGGAGGCGTCCATCCTTCAATATCAAACTTGCTGTATGCAGACCAAAGTTCACTATCATTCCAGCCTGTGGTGCTTCCTGAAGGAGACATATACATATCGACTTCCTGACAACATGGTACTGTATCACTGTCTTGATAAAAGTAACACATATCGGTGGGATCCGTTAAAGTTAAAATATTTAAATCACTTGATCCATTACAATCATCTTTTAATGTGCTATATATCCAGTCAAAGGTGTTCTTGACCATAGTTAAATCTGCACGTGACGGACCAAAGGAAATAGTTAACGGCCCCCGGAATGCAGAAACTCCGCAGATAAATCTAACAGCCTGATCCTCATCTGGTTCAACGTGTCTTGCAACCATAAATAAATCATTTGAACAAGGATCTCCTTGTGCAGATTTAAAATTGTTTGTTACCGACTCTAAATTCTTAAATGCCGCTGCCATTCTTTGTTGCCCTGCATCAAAGGATTCAGAGAAATTGGCCAAAGCCGCATTCATCATGGGAGATGCTGCGCCATATTGCGCATTTATTCCAGTTGTTTCAAATTGTAAATTGAAGTTTAAACCGTCTCCCATCATGCGAGCTTTTACCATATTGGCATTTATAGGTGCTCGTACTATATTGCTATTTAATCTTCGTGTGTTATCTTCAGGTATAAGCCTATCAATTTCCGAATCAAATGAAAACATCCTAAGCCAATAATTAGGCAAAATGTCATAATAATTATTTGGAATATTAGACAAATCGCTTTGTGAAACCATAGTTATGCGATCATGCCATGTGTAGTCGTCTCCGGTTGGAGACTTAGCCAATATATCTACATAGGTATCATATTCTCTGCCGTTATAATATAATAATATGCCGATATTAGGTATATTGCTAAACACTTGTTCTTTTGTATAAAAATAATCCGTAAAAGTTATTGGAGTTATTGATGGCGCAGGCACAGCTGTCATGGTGAAACATTTGCAACCGGATACATCAGAAGTTATTGTTATAGGCTTGCACAGCCTTAACATATTTTCTAAATATTGAGCGTAATTTCCTCCTTTATTTCCGTTAATTAAATCATCCGGCAAGCCAAGAAAAAAATCTCCGCTAACAATATCCCGTGCCATGTATATCACATCATTTTGATCTAATTGAATAGGAGCTAACTCATTTTTATATCCAAGATATGCAGGAGAGTCTTTTAAATACACATTCGAGGGTTCACCACTACTTGCCGGCGCATAATTTTCCGGATCAAAAATTCCCGAATCCGCAAATTTGTTGCAATATTCTGACCAAGTAAGGCAAGCCATAATTTATTATACAGAAAATACACAATATTGTTCCGTGCAATTATCACTACACGAACCATCTAAATTAATTGAAAGCGACGAACCTCCCCCGCCTATCCAGTCTGCACATAAGCAAAACGCCATAGCGTTATGAGCGGTCACAGCTTGTCTATCCGCATTTGTAGGTGTATCTGCAAAATAAGTATTTGCCGGAATTTGAGGCGGTGGGATATTATTCTCAAACGGCGTGCAGGATCCTATCTTAATTGAACAATCTTCCTCATGAATTAATATATTGCCATATAAACAACTAACACCTGAACGTGCCTGTTCTACCGCGCGTTCATTTACCATAGCTTGAAGTTCTTGCGGTGAATAAGGCGTGCCGTCATCCACATTGTTTTGATATAATTCGATAAACGATTTAGCAAGAATGGAAAAAGATGTTATTCCCATACCTTCGTCTGCGAGTCTTATCTCAATTGGCTGATACAATGCTTCAGGATCCGTCACGTTTGTAAACGGATAGCCTTCGGATACAAGGGAATTAATTTCACAATTGCCTTCGGTTGTCGTAGTAAATGTATATTTGGACGATATTGGACTATCGGCATTATGGGAACATGCGGACAAGGCATAAGCATTTGTACCCGTACCTCCTGTGGGATAATTTGCCACTCCCATAGGATAGCATTGCCATGGATCATTATTAACTGTGACTGTGGGATCATTCCCAACTTTTTGATCGCTTGGATAGTCATGCTCCCATAGATAAATGCCATCGGGATAGTATGTTTGCCGATTTGTAAGGCCCGTATCAGATAAATAATCTGATACACTCATTGCTAATTTTAAATCTTTCGTAGGCACATTTGTATTTACGGCCTTTGCAACTAATAAACTATTAGCATGATTTGTTATATAAAACCTAAAAAATGTCGTCTCATCCGTAACTGCATCTGTGGTGCGAAATATAATTGCATCCCCTGCATTATCCGAAGCAGCTTCTGCTGTAGCGCGATCGCAATAAACCGTTACCGTGTTGTTATAAATACCGCAGTTATAGGATGTATAAGAATCTTTTCTATTTTCAACCTGTCCGGAAATCGAATTATAAATTAAAGTTGCATTGCTATCGGTTAAATCAAAGTTTAAGTTATAAGCATGTGAACCGGAACCGACTGTCGATGTTAAATTCATATCCGAGGTAGGTTCGGATACAACAAATATATTTTCATCAATGGTAGAATTAATATCATCAGCTACCATTGCATTATATCCTGTAGGGCATGTGATATCTAACCCTATATTTCCATAATTACATGTGGAAGAACTTGTTAATATGGCAACTGCTTGAGAATTAACCTCCTCAATTAATTCAGCAACCAATTCTTTTAATTTTTCATTAATACTATCTGTGCTACCGTAATTGTCTAAATCCCAAGCGCGAGTATCAGAAACATAAAATTGGCTATAAAACGCGGAAAGATTTTTTATAAAACTGCCAATCTCCACGGTCTGCATTTCGTCATCGACATTTTGCACCAAATTATCCACGTTTACATTTGCAGGCATTTCTCCGCATACCACGGTATACTGTTCGTTACCGTAAGTGCATGAAAGGCCGCTTATCGCCCTGGAGAATAATTGGGATCTTAATGATGTATCATAATTTGCAAAATTATTTGAGACTAAAACAATACTTCCGTCTGTAGCATTTACCCCAACATCTTCAGTATTAAAATCAACAACAATATCATCCTGAATGACGGTGGAAGCTCTTGTATTGACAATTAGCGCCGTTACGTCTGTTTCTGTGCCATCTGCTTGTTGTTCCGTGGGACACTTTAATGTATATTCCTTATTAGATAGACCACAGGTTAATTGCGATATCGCTTGCGTCTTGGCTAAATTAGTTAATTCAAGTCTAACCTGCTTTTTTTGAGCTTCAGTAGCATTTCTAAGAGTACGTATATATGTGCCCTCAGGTATAACAACTTCCGCATCAGGATTATTTATGAAGGTATAATATGCGTTATTTTCAGATAAGTTGCTGTATTCCTCATAAACATCTGCGCAATTTAATCTTACTTCATAATTTTGAGCCGGATAAATCTCGTCTTTGATAATATTTATTTCAGGCGTAGCATCAGGCACAACAAGACCTGTATCATCTAATATGCACGGATCATACGGGGTCGGATTACACAAATTGTTTTTGTGTAATTTGCGGAAATCCTCGATAATTTTTTTAACTTTAGACCTTGGATAAATGCATGTAGCAGGGGAAGGCGTATCCGATTCGCAAGCTTCTAACGCTTCCGTTCTTCCGGCTAAGGGTGTTAAACCCTTTAATAGCTTATTATTTTCGGATTTTAAATTTAAATCCGAATTATTTAAATTGCCGTCTGGATTTACGTTGAAACTTCGTGCCATTTATTTTGATGATTAAACAACAATCAGCCAAACCCAGCCTACAGATAATGTCAATATTAAATCTCTACGCGAGTAAAACCTAACTCTGTGCTAAGAGATCCTGTAGAAAGGTTATGGGTTACAGTAGACAAAATGCCTTGTAAGATTTTACCCCCACCTTCAGCATTAACCTGAACAAAATCGCCGATATTTGCGTCAATATTTGATTGAAATGGACAAGTTATACCGGCAACTGAAGTGCCAAATTTATATTTAAAAAATGACTGTCTAGCCAAATAAGTTAAAGCTTGATTACTTGATTTGGCATTTTTACTTATTTGTTTTTGCGCCTTATCCGCAGTTTCAGTTGTTTGACTGGGATTTCTTCCGACATTTAATTTATTTGCAGGTTTATTCGGACTTACATCTTGGCCAACCGAAAACCAACGTGGCGCTTGAATATTATATACTTTACCTAGTTTCGTTTCCGCTTTTTCCGGATAACTACCTGAAATCCATGCGGAATAGTTTTCCGCAATTTCATGTTGTGTAAATACCAATGGAGATTCTGCAACAACTAAAGTTGGAGGCAAATCATTGCCTAAAGCTCGTCCTATGGCTAATTTTGCGGTGGAAATTGGAACCGAAATGGTTTGCATGTCGTTACCTTCATAATCCCAATTTTTTAAAATTCCTATTTCTCCAGTTTTATGGTTGGGAATATACCAAAGTAAAAATTCTGAAGTAATATAATTTAATAATTTGGAGAATACACCACCCCCAATTTCAAACATGTTATGCGCCAATGTATTATAAATTGCCCGATTAACCGTGTCGTTAATTTCTGCCTTACCATTTAATACACGAGTGGTGTCGTCGCTTTCCCGTAAAAATTGCCGAACGTATCTAAAAAAGGAATTGTTAATAGCCTTTTGTGAATTAACTGCAGCTTTCGTTCCCTCAGTCAGTCCCTCTTCCCTAAATCTATATTTATCTTTGGCGTTTTCTAAAAGTTTTAATAATTTATTGGCAACAGACAAATTATTTCCGCCTTTATCTTGCAACTGATATACCCAAAAATGATCTTGGGCTTTTGAGCCTTTATAATCGCTAGCAGTTTTAAACATAACATCCGCTGTATCCACATACTTCATATAAACAGAAGGATCTACCAAATCCGCCAAAATATCTGGACTTGTGGCTGTAATAGTTGCCATTAAACCACCAGAGGTCGCCGCCACAACATCACAAGACGTAATAATTAACCTGTTATAATTTAAAGTACCGCTTTCGCCATCAGACATACTTAGCTGCAAATCTCCTTCAGATGGATCTTCAAAGATTTTAGCCTGCATCTCTTTGGCTAAATTCATTATGTCATCTGTAGTAAGAATACCACCATCTGTGTCGCCTGAGCATACTGTAGCACTTACTATAATAGGGCGATTTAACATACAAGATACCTGAGCGGATACGCATTTATATCCATTTACGGTAACAGTAGGCTTACGAAGAATGTCTGCCATGATTAATCGGATACATAAAATTTAGTTTGCATCGCAACCGCCAAAAGCAGCCAACATAATTTTTCTTCATAAGTATCAGCTGCAATATAATCGGAATAATAACCTACATCAGATAAAACCTTATGCACAGATTTAGAATTTAAACTATCCAAAATCTGTTTGGGTGTTTTATAGCTATTATTAATAGTGCCGTTTGAAGGAAAGGACAATAGAGATGGAATATAAGTTTTATTTTGCCAATTTAAGGGATCCAATTTTTCTTCTATCCAAGGAAATGCATTTATGTATGCAATATATAACCGATTATAAAAATCATTATTTAAATCCAATCCATCAAAAATAATCCTTAGATCAGTACCTTCTGCAGGCAATTTGGAGTTATTTAAAACAACTCCATCATCCATAAATTCATTTGTAGAAATATTGTGAAAAAATACGTTAATCATAATAACTAATCCAGGCTAATACCATCTAAGCTAAAACTTAAAATATTAAATTTATCATCTACACCTTGAATAGCATAATTCTGCAATAAAAATTTATGTGTTCCGCCTCCGATAGTTGATAATGTAATAGGTTTACCACTTTGCGAAAATCGATTTGTGTTATAATAATTTTGAATCATAGATTCAGAAGAAGCGGGTGAAGTCACAGGTCCTAACAAAGCTATCCCCTCTACCACAGTTCTTCCAAATGATTTACCCGTAGCGGATGCCACGCGAATATCATTAAAACATAAATTTAATGCAATATTATCAGAGCCGTTTGTTGTAGCTCTGGTAATAAAAAATCCTCGCCCTGAAATAGAAGGATTAAGCTGATAATAGGGGCTTCCTCCAGCTTTATATATTAGGTAGTAGCATCCTTTAGTGCCAAAAAAACTCGTTGCCATAAGTATACTTAATTTTGTTCAGGTGGTTTTTTACCTGCAGCTTCTTCTTTCTTTCTAGCTTCTAAATTATTTTCCGATTGCTGAGAGTCTGGTCCTTTAAATTCTTGACGAATGGACTTAATAAGATTCACTATTTCTTGCAAAACTGCAACTATAGGATTGTTTTCTTTTTCCTCTTTATTATTTTTTTCGTCTAATTTCTTTTTCATTTCTTCGTCTACAGACCAAGCACTGCCGTATCTATCCATATAATAATCTTTATTATCTTTGCCTGTAATCTTTACATAGTCTTTGTCTTTTAAAGCTTTTGATTCAAACAACTTATCTAAGTCTTCTAGCGTCATGCCGGTATTTGCCAAAGCTTCGTCATAATTCTCCATGGTCATAATTTGACCTTCACCACCGTTAAGCTTTTTTACGGCATCTTCCATCTTTTTAAAATCATCCGAAGATAAAATATCAATTTTAGAAATCTTTTTAGCCCCAACTGCATTCATTAAAGCTTCCGTACGTTCACGCCCTTGTTTTTGCTGAGTTCTAAGACGCGCCCATGCTGCAATGTTATTGCCAACTCCAGGCATAGACGCTTCCATTAAATCTAAGTCTGCTTCACTATAATTGTCTGATTTAATTCTTTCATAAGCATCCAATATCTCTTGTCTATTTTTCTCCCCAAAGTCTCCTGCAAAATAACGCACAGATTCGTCCATTTGGGATAGTACCATAGCCCCTTTAGCTTCTCTTGCAGCGGCCCCAAAAAAGCCTTTATCCGCCATACTTGCCAACTTTGCAGGATCTTGTGAACCGTGCTTAACAACACCTTGATAAAATTGATTAAATTTGGCGTAATTGGCACCTAAAATAGATTTTAAATTATCATCTGTAAGGTTCCCGCTTGCCATTAAGTCACTCAAACGCTGTGACTGCTCTTCGGTTATCAAGCCCCTTGACTTCATCATATTTAAAGTCACAGCTTGGGCATTTAATGAAATACCTCCGGACTGAGCGTCTACTGCGGCCATTTGTGCATTGAGTTTATTTGATTCAGCCCCAGCATTATATTCTTTGCCCTTTCTTTGCATTTCTTTAGCCACAGAGAAAGCAGCTGCTGTGGATTGACGTGCATATGCAGCAGCTGTTGTTGCATCATAACCTGCAGCCATCATTGTTTGGATTTGACCATTAGCGTGAGTTATAGCTGATTGCATTTCAGCCATGTCTAATCCTTCTGCAACTAATTGAGAAATATAATCTTTAAAACGAGCCGCAGCCTCTTCAAATTGTTTTCCTTTACCGCCACCTAGTACTGACACTTGATTTAAAATAGCATAAACATCGTCTCCCATGCCTAAAATATTTTTTCCTATAGACAACATTTCCATAGCAGACGACATAAGCTTTTCCGACTCGCCACCCATGCCTTTAGCATCCGTAATTTCCGCTTGCCCAATTGCACCGGATTGGTTTAACCAATTGGCCGCCAAAAACGCATGTGCTTGATTCATGCCTTTTTTAAAAGGAGAATTGCTATCTGCAAATCCTTGCCAGAAGTCCTGTATATTAGCGCCAGCTATTAAGGCATTTACTTCCCTCATGGGAGAGTTAAGCATCCCGAAATTACGCCTGCCTATTGCCCCCGCTACTTCCTGTGCAATACGTACATCTGAAGATCCAGTTAATCTTGCAAGCAACGGATTCATAGACATTAAATTGCCAATTGAAGATAACGTTGGTGAATTTGATAACCCTGATATTCTTCCCAACATCCCAGGCATACCTCTTGATGAATTGTCGGAAACTGCACCATTAATTGCATTACGTATGGCTTCGGAAGCTACTTGACTAACACCCGTGGTAATAGAGGGATCGCTAAAATAGTTGGAAACAAGACCAAATATATTACGCACTAACCCATCAAAATCAAAGCTTTCCAAAGCCGATGTAGCAGATGTGCTAGAATTATCTGAAGAAGAGGTAGGCATTTTAATCTGTTGGTTTTCTCATTTTTACAAGACCTGCTTTATCTAAAGCATCATATAGTTTAAGCATTTCATCGATTTCTGCAATGCCCGTCAATCCTAAACGTTTAGCCACTGCATCTATACGTTTATTTTGTTTTAATGCTTCAGTATTATGTGTTTTCAAATTAAATAATGTATCAAGTTTTTTATTAATATTAAGCAAATTCTGTTTCGCTTGCAACTCTCCTGTGCTGTTAACCAAATGGTGTACATCAATATCAATACCCACTTGAGTAGACTGAGTGTTAAATTGCCTTGTAAGCGCTTTAAAAATTATTGCATCTCTGACGTTTGAATGCCTACATATTGTCTCCGGTTTAAAATAACCCCCTAAATAAAGCGTAAGCCAAATTCGATATTTAGGGGTTTTTAAAAATCCTCATTAACAAAAAATTCCGCTAGAAGTTGTTCCTTTTTTTCAAAAACACAAGCGGCATTTACTATTAACGACCAAAATTGTTGACCTAATTTACTTAGTTGCTCAATTCTGGCAGAAATTATGTCAGTAAATTCTTCGTAAGATATTATATCTGTTAAATTTATGGGAAGTTTTTTCTCAAAAAAATCAACATTATTTACCTGATGTAAAATTATTGCTACATTAGTTTTAAAAATAAAAATGCACATTTCATCAGGAGTCATAGATTTGCCTTTTTCTGATAAAAGCGCCTCTTTTATAAATTTAGCTACATATTCTTGCTCATAAACAAACTTCGACCTAAATGTAAAAGAAATATCTTGAAGCTTGGCATAAGTTACGTCTAAAAAGATAGGTTGTTCACTTAAAATACAAGTTATATACTTATCTTTTTCTGCATCAGTTATAATAACCTTATCTAATTGCTTCTTAAGTTTTTCAGAATACAAAGCACTAAAATTAAATGCAGCATCCTGTTCAACTTTCACTCTGTTAATAGACTGAGACTCCGCGTCTTGTTCATCTTTTAATATTGTAGCTATATCGCCTTTATTAAACTTTACAGTGTCAATAAAGTCTTTCGCAACTTCTTTATCCAACTGAATACTCTTTGTATTTTCATCTATTTCAGTAACTTTATATTTCTCTTTAGAAGCTTCTTTTTGCTGAGTGATATAATTTATAACATCCTCATCAGTTATTGTTGGAGTTTCCGTCTTATTTGTTTCGTTATTGTTTTCCATGTTTATATAGTTTTTTTGGTGGGGGTTTTATTTAAGTTATTATAGATTCTTATTTTTTTAACTGTTGTTCAATATATTTTTTAATATTTTCTTCCGAAGTGCTTCCGACCGTCCCATAAAAAGTACCTTTACTCCACAATCCTGTGCCCCAAAATTTCTTTTGTTTTAATGAAGGAAATGCATAAAATAACCTCACGGCACTAATTGATTTAAAGGTTTGTGCTATGGTCACGGGAGCTACTGTATGAGGCGCTTCTATTAAAATATGCACATGATCGGGCATTATTTCTAAAGACCCTACTTTCCAATCATAAGCTATCGCTGTTTCGTTTAAAATTAATTTTAAAACTACAGACTCCTTCTCTTGTAAAACGGGATGTCTAAACTTTGTACACCATACAATATGGTATGCTAATTTGCAGGTTGCATTATTTTGTTGATTTTTTTCCATAATTAATAATTATATAAAATAATGATTAAAACAATGTCAATTAAAACACCTTTAAACCCTGAAGATTATTTTCTGTGGTTTAATCAGTGTGCCGATATGTTTAATCAGTATGTTGATTGGGCGTTTAAAGTTAAATCTTATAATAAAAACAAAGCTCATAAGGAACTCTACCTAAACTTTCGCGAAAAGTTTCCCACTATTCCCAGCGCACTTGTCCAATGTGTTAGAGACATGGCTCTAGAAGCTGTAAAAAGGGATAAATTTAAATCAAAACCCAAGAAAAAGAATAATTCCAGCTTAAGGCTAAATAAGTGTTTGATAACCTTAAAAGGAAATTCTATTTCTGTAATTCACCCTAACAAACGAATTAAGTTTAATTTTGATTATGCAGATTATTTTTCTAACTATAAAAATGCCAAATTTCGTAGTGCAACTTTACAGTATAAAAAGATAAGCCATACAGTCGTTTTAAACTTACAATTCGAGTTTCCGGACACTCCCTTGAAAGCAGAAGGGGAAATAATAGGTATAGATAGAGGTATTTACAACCTTGTGTCTTGTTCTAATGGACTACAAATTAAAGGTAGTCAGATAAGAGCTAGACAACGAAAAGATTTGTTTAATAAAAGAAATATTCAATCAAAAGGAACAAAATCTTCCAAACGTAAGCTTAAAAAGCTCAGTGGAAGATATGCTCGGTTCAGTGCGAATATTAATCACTGCATAAGCAAGCAAATTGTTTCGATTCCTAATCTAAAAACCGTTGTATTTGAAAATTTAAAAAACATCGGTAAAAAGCGTAAAGGAAAAAAGCTTAACAAATGGTTACATTCCTGGTCGTTTTACCAACTTCAAATATTCACGGAATACAAGGCTTTAGAAAAAGGAATCGAAGTAAAATATGTTGATCCAAGGTATACTTCGCAAAAGTGTAGTGCTTGTGGTTTCACAGACAAGAATAACCGGCATAAACATAAATTTGTTTGCATACATTGTGGACATACTTGCGATGCTGATTTAAATGCTGCTATTAATATTAAACAAAACTATATTCTCTCTTTAACTAATAAAGAGCAGGCTGTTGTCAACCAGCCAAATGTGACAAACAGCAATGTTTAGTTACAAGCTCGCTAGCTCGTCTAGTGAGTAGTTGACATAAAATTTTCAGGATTATATTGTTTTAAAGAATAGCTTGTTTTCTCAATTTCATTGTTATTTGTCAATAGAGATTCTCCTTTATATTCGCACGGTTCATTTAAATCTATATTGCTTGGGGAATAAGTATTTACATTGACGTTTTTTCCAGGATACGGGGTCTTGCGCGTCGCAACAGAAATATCATCAGTAAGATCTGACATATTAAAAGATTGATAATTATTTGAACTGTCATTATTAATTTTTTGATAGGTCAAAGGCTCAAATAGCTTATCATTTTTATCATCAATTTGCGTATTATAATACATTGTGTCTCTGTACTCAAACTGTGCATTATAAGTGCTAAACCAACCGTTTGTTGGATTGAAATATACGTATTCATTCATTTGATTTATATCTGCAGCATCTGACTCTCCTGTGGTTTCAAATCCCGTCCCGCTTGGATAATTGGCATCGTTTTGATCGTAATTAACCAGCGTTTCTTGTTCAGAACCCATCACAATTGCAGGTTTGCGTTGTTGCGTATAAATGGACTTAGCATAAAATACATTAGCCATAGTTTTAAACGCATTTAACTTTAATGTGCTATTTATTACACTTAAAGCATTGCCAATAACAAACTGTCCTATGCCTGCCATCAAATCGAATAAAACATACTTGCACCTATTAGCATAATAATATGCATCTTCAAATAACGTTCCATTAGTCCTTAAACTAATACCTGCACCATCCGTTTTACCACTGCCACCATGCGATGTTGTTAAAATAATACCATTACCGTTAGCATTTTTTAACCTCTTTAAATATTCTTCGTCGTCACTATCTTGTGCTTGCTGCTCTTGGTTTTTGGTCATGGCGGATTCGATAACTACCGCCCCTTTTGAACATAACATTTCAAGCCAAGTTCTTGCCTTTAATAAAATACCCTTAAACATAGCAGATAACTCAATATTATTTCCGGCATTTACAATAACATCCCGTCCGGCAGTTATATTTACATTTGCTGCAGCAGTTAAATTAATTGAACGTGCGGCGCTAATATTAACATGGCCTGCCGTCATATGTACTGCACTACCATAAGCATCATACAACACAATCGAACCATCTTTAAATATACGTATTGTTGCATAAGCCTGCAACATCTTCGTAAACTGGGTATGATAATTGCCACCCCCATTTTGCGCTTGAAAATTTCTATCCTTACAATAAGGATCAGGTTCGGGAGATTCCTCCTCGCTTGGAATATTAAAAACATTAGCTGCATAAAAACCTGCTAATGCATAATAATTACTTAACCATTTAGTGTAATCGGCAAGCTTATAAGAAGTTTCATATAATTCTTCTCCTTCCAAAGGCGTCCAAACTTCGTAAGCATTTAGTTGCTCATTTGTAGCCGCCTGTATTGCTTCCAGTCTATCATTTGCAACCGGAACAGGTATGCGTACAGTCTTTTCAAAGACAATATCGCTGATAGACTGCATAACCACTGATCCGTCTTGGTTGACATGGAAATTATAGCGACCGGCTTTAAATTGATTAGCTTCATTGTCCGAAACTAAATTTTTACCGGGATCAGTTATGTAGGTATGTATAAAATTACCTATTTTACCTATATACTTGGTAAATCTCCATTTAGCGTCCCAAAGAAAATTGCTTTCATCATCAGGATCTACGTTTAAATTATCTTTTTCCCCTATTTCAAATCCATCAATGGGTTCGCCTTCCGCATCTGATCCTAATGCTTCATATTCGTTAGAAGTTCCCTGCCATAAAACATTTAAACCTCCTCCTGAGTTAATAATTTTAAAATCACCAAAAGAAGTTAAATGTTCAAAATTTCGACTTAAAATCCTAACCAAATCATCCAGAATATAAGCTTCAATCATAGCTAATTCCGAACCTTTAAGTCTGCAAAGATTGTATAAAAATTCCACCCCTGCGCCTGTTTTGGTGACATATGCAGATTCTCCATCAACTAAATTCGTTGGGTATGTTCCTGTAGTACGCAAGACTCCTTCTTTATTATTTTCATCACGCTGCTCAAACGCTATGCCTGAATAAGAAGATTTATCTGAACCAATATAATTTGTGCCAGACAAAGTTGGATCAATTTTCTGCATTGACGATGGTAAAAATCCAATAACAAAATTATTTTGCACGTTATTTTTATCCGGACATGCTAGAACAACAACTTCCGTATTTTTTTCAGGAAATGCCATACCGGAAAGCCCCATCATTTGAGTAAACATATTCACAATAATAGTAGCTTTCGTAGTGTTTCCTTGGTCATCTATAACGTAAACTGTATTTTGTTCGGGTGTAACGCCCTGTACTTTGGCGTTAAACAAATGTACATTTGGATAAAGTTTGGAAAAAATGCTTCTATTTTCTGGTGTGCTCATGAAATTATCGGATATTTATAAATACAAAACAACCTTTGAGAAAAATCTCAAAGGTTGCAAACCTTTTTATAGGTTTTATTTAAACATAGGGTAAAACAACGGGAAGAAAGGAGGAAACACCCAAAAAACCCCTATGTTTTTAAATAACATCCAAGCTGCCTGCTGTAAACTCTGCTGTTTGTGTTATCTGTAATTGGCCAGCTTGTAAAGAGAAGGAAAGACTTTGTAGTATAGCTCCTGTAAACTTAGCCGTAGCTCTGCTCGTAATCTTCGGATCACACTCAAGTTCGCTGCCAAGATTAACATTGATATTGCGAAGTGTACCACAAGCGGCGCCAGCTGCAATGTCAGCAAAGGGCGAGAAAAATCCTTCTTTGCTCACCAGAGCTGTGCAATTAAAATTCGCCGACGGATTACCCATAACCAAATATACAGCTGAAGATCCTACTTCGTATACTGGTTGCACTTGGTGTTGGGTTGAACCTTGGAAACTTTGCACCAGCGCAATGTGACCGTTGCCTAAATCTATCGAAGCATTTCTTGAAGCAATGATTTCGCCGGTCTTAACATTGGTATTATAACCTAAAACGTTTGTAACTGCCATTATAAATCTCCTAAATTAAAGTCCCAAATATGTATTAAGAGAAATCTTTAACACATTTAAGGAAGTTGCAACATAATAATCTCCGGAAAGATTTACTCTATCGGCAAACTGCTTATCTCTCACCGCAGTTATTGAATCCAAATCTACATCAACAAGCATTGGACCAATGCGTCGTTCCTCCACCGAAGAACCTTCCTGGGTTAACGAAAGCAAATAATCGCCTAAACGGTTTTCCAGCTCCTGCAGTAAACTGCGGGTTATGTTTCGTCTTCCTGGGTAATCTCTGAATAAATCTTTTACGCCATAATTAACATTATAGACAATATCTCGAATGTTATCTTCATAGTATAACACACCGTGAGACGAATCCGTAGTTAACTGATGGCGGACATAGGGTACTGTTCTGTCATCATCTTGAGCGATAATCCAAACGCCGTTTGCAGCGACATTGTTTAATTGCGTATCTGTCCAAGAAGCATATGCTGCAGGCACCGAAGAAATCCATGAGATTTCCATCCTTGACATGCCTTGCTGTGGGAGCAGGTTAGCTCGCATACATGCTATACCGGCGGCAATATACTTGTTTGCCAAAGGTACTTCTTTGGTAGTACTGTCATCTGCGGTCATAAGATAATAAGCGCCGGGAGACCAAACGTTTACTACACCATTATAAGCCCAGTTGGTGCTTCGCCTAATAGCTTCTGCTCCTTGGTCATCTGTAGCAGCTGTTGAAGCGTAAAGGCCGCGCCATCTTTGTACATCAGGCTGTGAAGCTTGAATCACATAAGACTTAGCTGAATTTAACACACTTAAAGTATCAGTATCACACCACAAATTCATAAATAAATCTGTTCGTGATAATTTATTAAATGAGGCGTTGTAAGCCGCTAATTCAGCTGCTGCTTCATCGGAGTCTAAAGTTTGGAAAGTCCTATCAATAGCGTCTACATAAAACCCGTTTCCTTCCCCTGCAGTATATCCTAAGGTTGCTGCAAACGCTAAACTATTAAAGTCCTCAGCCGAAGGATCACTATCTACTAACCCAAGATAAGTCGTAATATCCGAGGCTGAATTGATTGCTTGAATGGAAATGGGGTTGCTTGGATTATTAAAATTAACATTAAAAGCAAGTTTAGGCAGACTAATATAAACATCAGGACGAGTTTCTTCCTCTCCAAGTTTTGTTATAGTTAAACTAATAACGCCATTTGCACCTTTGCTTGCTGTAATCCAAGTGTGTGCAACGGGACTCTCATTGGCATCTACATATTGAATTTGATTTGTATCTACAAACTGCTGTAAGAAATCCGAGACTGGCGTAAAATTAGATAACGGAAGCGTAATAGATTCGTCCTCTTCACCTAATTCTGCAACAGTTAACTCGGTAACGGGAACCATCTGCGATAGGAAATTTTTAGTCGTAAATGACGGTCTGCACACGCCAACTAAGCAGGCGGAATTACGATCCGCTGTCCCATCCGAAACTACCTCTCTGTTGTTGTAAATCAACATCTGAGGTTTATGTTCTGAATAATTCTGAATCATAGCGTAAATAAACGTTTATTTATTTTTTAATATTTAAATTCAACAGCAATTTTCTTAAAAAAGCAATAGAAATCATTAATGAGCATTAAGCTCAATAGCAAGCTTTCTAAGTCTTGCAGATTCAATTCTTGTTCTCCAAGCGGCCTCCCAATTTAATTGCAAAGTAAAATCCGAACGAAACATCTTTTTATTTTGTTCAGAATTAATAGCCCTGGGAGTGGATATTTTTAACGGCAAATATTTTTTAAGCCTTAATAAATTATATAAAACTTCCGTTAATCCAGTAAAATGCGCAGCGCATAATTGGGACATAACTGCACAATCTCCCAAGGTCGTTGCATAAGAAGAAAATGATACAGTTGTTGTGGCGTTTAACCCCATCATATAACCGGAATTATCCTCAAACATTCTTGTTCTGTTTGCAAGGGTTCCAATGTCTGACAAACTAATGTCGCCTACAGATACAATAATTTTAGGATTCTGGGTGCTGCCTAAATATTCAAGTTTAGCCGCATCATCTAAATAATTATAATCCGAAGTAATATCAATAATGGTTTTATTTTTGCCGTCCGGATCAAGCACATAGTCACTATAAGTATAGTCAAACTTATTGGCCGTATCTTCCAGATATGTTTTAAAATTCTCTTTATCTGAAAAAAATATTTTTGTTAACATTAAAAATATTCGTCTTAAATTTAAAATATCCAAATTAGGAAAACATCCTAATTCTTTATTTAAGACTTCTAATTCAAATGTTGATGTTGTTTTGGCTTTAGGCGTACCCATAATATTTTAAATATTTAATTTCTCGTTCGCTATTTATTGATCTAAACAAGGTTTAATATTGGAAATATCAAATTTATATTCCGGTTGATTTCTGGGAACAAGGCGCATTACCCCATTAAATTTATAAGGCACTTTTCCCATAAAATAAAATTCTTCAGTATATCCTTCAAATAAATATCTATCGTCGGTTGTTTTATTCACAATTAAATCTCCAACGATTAATTTCGGGTAATAAATTCCCGTTATACTTACAGTTACAGGATCCAATGTTCCTTGGCCATTCTGGTCATCAATGTGCTCATGCTTTACACTGTTAATAACCAATTTGGTTTTAATGGGATTGCTGTATCCGCCTTCATATAATTTTCCCAAAGACACATCATCCGTTATTAATCCTAATTGATCCCCACCTAAAATATCAATATTTAAGGATATGTCTTCCTCGTTTGGATTTATCACTCTTCCTCTATTACCTTTAGGCCTGCATATATAAAAATCGTTATAATCCGTAGATAATAAATCTGATTTTATCATCTGTCTTAAAGATGCAAATTGTTCAGATGTCAAAGTATTATAAATCCCGACAGGCGGAGATGTGTCAATCTCTTGACCCTTAGATTTATCATATAAAGCGCATTTATAATGCCAATTAAAAGTCTGATTTCGATTTTTAAAATTTATATCAACAGATGTACGGGAATTATTTATATTTACTACAGCGCTTCCCTTATCTCTATTTAAATATACAGGCTGACCCGAAGATATATCGGTAATCATACCTGTTTCCGGATCAACTGCAACATCCGTTAATTTAAACCAATCGGTATATCCGTCCCTTGACTTATAAACATTAATTCCAAATTTTGTAAAGTCATAGTATTCTGCGCATAAAGCCCAGACAATACGGCAAATATTTTTACCGTAAGCTGGCAAAACTTGCACAGATTTAAATGCGCACTTGCATGACATAGATCAGCCTATAGCTCCCCAAGCTCTTGAAACATTAGCTGCACGTTTATAATTTTTTACCATTTCAATAAATTCAATTTTAAATTCATTTGCAGCATTCTTAGAAAATTCAATTAAAGGTTGATATATATCAGTCTGCACTCCGCCTGCACTTGACTTAATATATTTGCGTTCAAGCCAAAGGCGTTTGCTTAGTAATGCTTGCCAACAAGCACCTACCTTAAACATATAAGATGTGCCCATAGTTCTATAATCAACCGTTATAGTCTGTGGAGGATAAGCATTAAAAGCTTCTACAGCACGACGCATTGCATCCATTAAATCAAAATCCGAAAACCAAAAATCATCTGTTGTAATTGCGGTATCCGTAGGTTCTGCGTCAGCCAGCATCAGTCGTATATCTTCCAGCTGAACTTCATTTGTAAATGGAATAGGAGGAGTTGTTATCCCGTCAGTTTTACTGCAGGGAGAACATGGGCAATCGGGTGAATTATTTTCAGTAGAGTTAGACATTATTTCTAATAATGCATAAAAAATAAATCCCCGCAAGAATTATCTTGAAGGGATTTAAGTTTAAAGAACGTTGTAACAGTATCGATTAGCCACCAGTCTTAGTACCCTCAGCAACCGAGAGATAAGGCCTGATCTGCGGGTAGGCATTCATTGTGGCTTGGGCGCTGTAAAGCACAATCTTTGCAACACCGGAAGTATTGGCAATAAGCATACCTATAACTTCCTCAGCGCAGCAGGATATGCGATCCTTTTCACGCTTTACGTACATCACCGGCTTGTACAGCTCTGCACACTTACCGAGATAGTCTTCTTCAGTGTAGGCCATTATAACGTTGTCAGGAACAATGTCGGTCTTGAAGGTGGAGATCCACTTCATACCGTAAACATTCTTACCGTCGAACGCTTTAGCGCCTTCTTCGAAAACCTTGCTGGTAAGATCAACGCCGAACTGTTGGAAGTTGTTCTTCTGACCGTTGACAAGAGCGCTGAAGGTAACCTTATTGATAAGGTTAACGCCGTGATTCAGGCTGTGCTTGGTGAAGATATTAGTGATTTCATTCATCACTAACGGTTCCATACCACCAGTAAACGTATACACGCCGTTGTTCTGAGCGGCAACGCTGTCGGAGAGGTTGTACCAAACGAGGTCTTCGGTCTTAACCATGTTCTTCAGACCGGTATCCATTATAACCTTACGAAGATCAAACGGATAAGTATCAAGCGTTACACGATTCTTTTGGAACTCAGGTGTAGCAATCTTGAAGAAGGTCATCGGAGCCTTGTCTGCCCTATAGTACTGGGTGTGCGTGCCTTGGTCAAAGGGAAGCACAGCAGCAGGATAGTTTGTAGGCTCTATGTAGAACATCGCAACCGGATAGTCGGTATTGAACATTGGGACAAGACGTTTGTCACCAGAACCATTGAGAACTTCAAAATGGCAAATCTGACGGGTCCAACCCTTTTCAAAAACCTGTTTACGGATGAACGAAGTACCGGCTGAAGAAGCCATCTTTATAGTGCCTTCCGAGCAGCTGCCAAGCTCTTGAGCGAGCCTGTCATTTAAAGCGTCTCCGGATACTCCATTTAAACTTAACTCTATATTCTTATAGTCGTCCATATAATCTAAATCCTTTTATCTGATTGTTTAACTATGCTCCCGCTGGCTTATGATTCCACGCAGTCTCAAACTGAAGAACGGTTCGAGTGTCAGATGATTCCGTCCAAACCACAGGTCCACCAGTGATCGCTTCAAAGCCACGACCAGTCGAAACCTGTACAGGGTTTTGCCAGCTATCGCCAGAAACATTAACAACACCAGCAGTTACATAACCGATAATGTCTTCGTCCTCCCCAGCAGGAGCAACAAGTACTGCATTAATCTGTGTAGCAGGATTAGAACCAGCAGCAACAACTCTTGGCCTATTGCCTATTGGTAATGCGTCAAGCGCAATATCAGAAACAAGCTTTGCAGTAAGAGGCATACCTGCGGTATAAACCTTAGTCGTGTCAAAGAACGGAGTTTGTAGCTCAAATTTATCAAGCGTGGAAACCGCCATATTCTTACCAGAGCCATCCCATTCATCGGAATCCTGGAATGCGAAATACACAGGAGTTCCTGCGACGGGAGTCGTGGTCCAACGCCATTCTGCATCTACTAATGTGCCTCCATTTGCAGGAGCAACTGCGCCTTTGTCAATAGTGCCGAGATCAGGAGGTGTAGCACTGTATGTGACTTGTACAGGAGCGTCGCCAACTGTTAGTTTAGCGCTCGAAGTAACCCAAAGAGGCTGTCCACTATAATATGAAACACCCTCTGCATTTGGTAAAGCACGGGTCAGCTTGCTTACGTCTGTAAGACGGCTGCCGGTGTTTACATTTAACTTGCGCGTAGTGCGCTTATAGAAGCCGATATTACCAGCCATATTTTATATTCCTTAATTATTCCTTATTGTTAGTGCCAACTGCTCGCAAGGCAAACCTGCAAGCTTGTAACTAAACAGTATTGTTTGCTACAATAGGCTTGTTGACAAAAGCCCTAATTTAGTATTAACTAAAATTTTGTCTTTCAAATTCCGCTATTTCCTCTAGCACTGCAGCGGGAATATTGGAATGCTTTGTTGTATCAATGGATGCAGTTTTGGTAGAAGCAACGAAAGAACCGTTCGTTAAAACATCCTCCGTTGGCAGCATATCCGCTACTTGATTTAAAACAGTAAACGCAAGCTTAGGATTTGCTCGTAAAGCAGCAATGTTAGAATCAACATCGTCCACGTCAACTACGTTAGCTTTTGCTAACTTATTAACAATTTCCGTTAATAAAGTTTCATCGACATCAAGACTTGCTTGCTTCCTTAAATTATTAAGCTCATTAATTTGAGATTTTAAATTTAAGTTTTCTGCACTAGCTTTTTTAATTGTTTCTTCTAGTTCCAGAATTTTAGCCTTTTGTGTCGCTACAAGTTTCATAGCATCAACAACAGCAGACTGAGCTTCACTGGCAAGCTTGGTTAATTCAGAAATGTTGCTATTTTGGATAATGTCGTCCATTGAATTTTTAATTATGTATTTATATTAACCTAATTTTTTAAAAATGTGCAAGATAAATATTAAATATCTTGCACATTTTTTTGTGAACTACCATTAGACTGAAAATCTGATGGCTTCAAGATCGTTATGATCTATCTTTTTAGACACTTCATTGCTTATGCTTTTTAAATCATTATTAGATTTATTAAGTCTTATTTTAGCTCCATGTCTGTAATCGTCTGTTCCGGACGATGACTGTTTTAAAATAGTTAGTCCTCTATTTAAACTTACTTTACAATTTCCGAAGCTTCTTTGATAGACTCTTCAATGATTTCTTTTTCATCAAAATCATCTTCATCGTCGTCATCATCGTCTTCGTCATCATCGTCTTCGTCATCATCTTCCTTGTCGTCGTCCTTGTTTTCAATTACTTGAACTTCTTTTTCTTGACAAGGAACATCAGCGCTGTTTTCTGCAGCGGCCGTTTCAATCACAGCCTTGATCTTTTCAGCAAGTGCCGGATCCAGTTCACCTGCGGTAACAGCTAAATCGATTTCAGCAGCGACATCGGCAGGCGACAACATGACCTCAGCGGAACCTTCCTCAGCTACTTTAGTAGCATAAGCAAGCTTAATATATTTTTCCGCTATCGAACGCACCTTCTCAGAAGCCTGCTTTTCTACGGGCTCAGCAATTGTCTGATCTGCAACTGTTGTATCTGCAGGTACATTTGCGGCAGCTGGATCAACTGGAGCAGCGGCCGGAACTTCGGGGGCGGGTGCTGCACCTTCACTACCCATTATGCTAAGCATAATAGCTTCTGCAACTTTGGGATCAACCAGTCCTTGCTGAACAGCCTGTTCGAGGAACATTTGCGCTTCTTCAGGTGAAAGCTCTTCATTATTGTCAGTCTGAGCAGCTTGAACAGCCATTTGTGCTAACATCTGCGCTTGTTCGGGAGTTATTTCATTACTGGCAATCATTTCATCAAGTGCCGTACCAAAGGCATCAAGACCTTCTACGGTAGGATCGGCACCTTCAACTTCAGCTGTATCATTAATGGCTTGAGCATCCGCAGCACCTTGAGCATAAGCGTACTTTAGCGCTTCATTATCGCCAAACTGTTCCATGTTCTGACGATGGATTTCTTGGGCACGCATATACTTTGATGCAAGCTTAAACTGCTTCTTCTGTTCCTTTTCGGGAAGCTTGCTTATTGCGGAAAGAATGCCTAAACTTGCATGCTTAACCATTTCAGCTTCACGTTGTGCAGCAAATTTCAGTTCTTCTAAAGCCTGCACTTGTTCGGAAGCATATTTTATTTCATTCAGCGTAGCCAGCTGCATTTGCTTGCCCTTTTCTGAATCAATGGCATGCTGCAAAGCAATACGTCCTTCCTCGGTTTCCGTAAGAACATGAGCAACCTTGGACATAATGTCATAGCTCATAACTATATTCTTAACTAAATCGTCTTCGGAAGAAGCCGCAGTTTTTTCAGCAGGCTGCGACTGTTTAGGTTGAACCTTCGCAAAGTCTAAAAGTTTCTTAGTCACATTAGCCGCCTTTGCAACTACGTTCTTTTCTTCCTCCTCTAAACCTGTGCCGCCATCTTCCGGTTTTACTTCCGCAGGCTGAGCAGCGTTGGTTTCCTTTGGCTCCAGTTGTTCCTTTGGATTAACTCCTCCGGTAGGCTCAACTGTAGATTTCGGGCAAGGTTCTTGAGGCTGAGTTTCATCCGGATCTTTTGGTTCATTGGATTCGGAAGCATATTTAGAAGCCTGGTTAAGCTTGTCCATTAGTGCTTTGAGATTTTCTCTCTTAATAGAATTTTGTCTCATGAGTTTATTCTAATTTGATTGTTAATCGTTAAGTTTAATTTAAAAGAAAAATAAAACTTGTTTAATTGTTTATATTTAATCGCTAAATCGCAAGACAATTCTGCGATATTGCGTCTACATAAACGATCTCCGGTAAATTATTTTTAAAATGATATTTAGCCATATCATGCAAAGCCGCAACTTTATAAAATGCATAAGTAAACGCTAATTGCTTGGCAACTGTTAAGTCATCTTTTGAAAGCTCTATATCGGGATTAAACGATGCCGTTTTAATTTTAAAAAACTTTCCGCAATCTTCTTTTTGAATATTTTCATCGGGAACGTGCTGAGTTATTGTAATCTGAATTATTCTCGGCTGCTTTTTCTCCTCTTTATAAGAAAGCTGATCTTCAATTCCGTCCATGATTTTTTGTACAGGATCAGTATTATTTAGATCATACATAGCTTCTATGGGATCACCTGCTTCGAATAATTCATCTACTCCATCTCCGCAAGGCAAGACATCTCCGCTTTCAATAAGATTTTTCACTTCTGAAAAGACTGTGGGAACAATTGCTATTTCCGCATACTTAATAATTTTATTCTTATGATCCTCAGAAGCAAACTTAGGATTTCCTTCAAAAATTAAATCCACAAATGGCCTAAACGAAAGCACGCTGGCACGCTTTTGTAATTCAAAAAATAAAGTTTCAGGACGTAAATTCCTCAATTCCGAAATATCGTCTATAGATAAAGTATAATTTTTATCAAAGTTTACATATTTAGCGTTTTTAATATATGCAACTCTTGGATCATTTACTTTATCACTTGAAGAATTAATATCTATAAATTCTTTTTCGATTGAGGCTAATTTCTCTAATATTTTAGCTTTATCTTCGCTTGCAAAATAGGAAGTTAAATCTCCCTTCGTGCGTATAATGTCCGAACCAAATTTTAATAAGTCATAACCCATCATTTCCGGCAATAATGCGGAAGGTACACAAGCATCATTTTCACATGCCGCTTTTAAAATGCCGTCTTTGACTGCATCATTAAATCTATATTCCAAGTAATCGGCAATGCGGTCCGCAGGTTTTGCCACTATGGATAAGTCAAAGAAAGTTGGCGTATCATTATGAACATAGGCCCATTTATTTACCGATTTACCATTCCATTCTTCTATATATTTACCAGGAAATCTTTTCATCCATGGTTCATACTCGGAAGGATTCTTAGAAAGTTTACCCGAGATATTGTCCCTATCTGCTGGTACAGAACATCCCATACTGCAACTTAATGGTTTTCCGGAACTTGCGGCTTCATATTCTGCTGCAGCTTTCTTGATATTCGCCCAAGCGACAACCTCAATGCGATGCATATCTTTATTATATGCAGCCGCTTTGATAATACCTATACGATTTTTAGGTGAAGAAGAATTATGTTCTCTAAATAAATTCGCATTGGTTTCAAAAGTTTTATAGTATTTCTCATTAGCTTTCTTTGGGAAACCGTCTGCATTTTTATTAAAACCATAAGTTTCATCATCACCGATAGCCGTTATATGAATTAAAAAATGATCTTTATCCGGCTTGCAATCTTCTAAAAGCTGTCTTGATATAGCGCTTGAAGAAGCTTTTTTAATGTTGGAGTAAAAATTAGTATCTCTAATTACGGATACCATCACTCCGTCCAACGAGGAAAATAGTTCGGAATTAGAATCTGGATAAATTAGTTTTTTCATTTTTTCTCATCTCCAAACACACCAAACAGATCAGAAACCCAATCCACTGCTTTGTAACCTGCAGCTCCTCCGATACCCAATGCGGCCAAAGCTGGAGCCCTTTTTACAGCAGAATTAAGTGTCTTAGCTGTTCTTCCAAGAATGCTATTTAAAATTTTTTCTGTAGCTGGAGATTTTGATATAGAAATCTTAGGTACATTCTCTAAAGATTTAATACCTGATTCGTAAGGGTACTTATACTTAAAGTTTTTCACGATAGCATCTCCCATCTTCTCTTTAGCTTTCAATCCAAGCATACCTCCTAATGTAGTACCTGTACCTTTAAAAAAATTTCCCCAATTGAAAATTTTATCAGATAAAGACGGAGTACTTAAACTCTTTACTAAAGATTCAACTTTTTCTTCAGTTATATCATTTCCTTTGTCTAATAACTTGCCTGTTGCAAAATAAGATTCGGGGGAAGTTTTGCCAATTATTGATGCTCCAATTAATCCAGCAGACCCTAATGCAGCTGTAAGCGTAGGGAGTAAAGTTGCACGAATAATTCTGCGCCTTCTTGCGGCAGGACTTTCTCCCATGCGTTTTTTGCTACCAGCTATATATGCTGCAACTCCACCTGTGCCTAAAGTTGCTACTAAGGCAGGAATTAAATATCTTCCCAAAGCCTGCTTAACATTGTTTGTTAACTCAGGATTTTGCGTAATAGTGTCAATAAAATTAGCCATAAGTTACTTATTATTGTTATTACCGTCTACTTTAATCTTATTTAAGATGTTTACAGTATTTAAATCCATACCTCCGGTTTCAACTCCCTGACGTAAGAACGTTTTTAAAACAGTCTTATTTTTTACCAAATCAGGGTAATAGTCTTTAGCTGCTTGATAAATGTCAGCCAGTTCCCTGCGTTGATGGTGATTTAATTTAGACAACACAGGATCAGTAGTCATTAAATCATTAAAAAATTCTTCTGATTTAACTTTATTAATTTCATCTACCAAAGTTCCTTCAGTCTTATTCACAACAGGTTTACTATTTTTCAAAGACTGATAAAGAAATTTATAAGGAGCCATACCTACATTCTTAGCTACTGTAGCAGCTTCAGCTATATCTATTGGAGGAACCTTAATACCTCCTGAAAAACCTGTGGGGAATAAATTTGACCAATCAGTTTTAGATAAACTTTTTGTGTCAGATTGAGGAATAGAAGTTTTTACTTTAACCAGATCATTTGGCTTAAATACCTCAGGATACTTTATTTTAAAAGCATCTTTCTTTTCCGCAGAATCGTCATAAGATTTAATAGGTTTGCCATTTAAAATAAAATTAGGCGTATACTTGTCATCTTCACCTGCAGAATCATTGGTCTCATCATTCGTTTCTTGATTTAAAATTTTTTCTTTCGCAGCTAAAATTTCACTCACATAACCATCTGGTACCATAGATCTTTTTGATAATTCTTCTAATACATAATCTGGAACTATGCGTACAAATTCTTCCCAATCAGGATCTCCTGGATCTGGAGTATAAAAACCCCAACCACCCGCTGGATGCGGTTTAATATAACCCTGTTCTATAAGCCACTGATCTGTTGAATTGGAAGCTCTGTTATTTAGGGTTTTCTTATCAGAACCCCTTCCTTCATCGTCAGTTGTCGCTGCAACTTTGCGAAAATCTCTCGAGATAGCTTCATTTACCACTTCGAGATTTAAGCAATTGGTATAATAATCATATAAATCGTCTGAGATATCATAATTATGATCCGGTGCTAAATGACTGGCTCTTTTAAAGCGTACACCCCAGACTTGTTTTGTTTTATCATCGCTTTGCAATACATATTCGCTTAAACCATAAACCATATGTAAAACATTTGCTAACTTGACAGCTGCCTTATCAAAATCTTCGGAATATATATTGTATAAATCTTTAGTATCTTGAACAATTTCATAAAATTCTTTATCCCTTTTAGTATTCGCAGGGTTAAAGAATTTAGCAAACTTATGTTCAATACCGGATAAATTAAAATTTAATTCCTCAGCAAGATCTAAATAATCCTGCTCAGTATAAGATTGTTCCTCTTTGTTATTGGCAAACTTATTTGCCACCTCTTCATCAAAAAATATTTCAGCTTTATCTATAAAAGCCTTATCTGCATCGCTTGGGATATGTTGAAATTCCGATTCAAATAACTCGGAAATATTTCCTTCATGGATATCATCGGAATGATCAGCAGCTACCTTTTTAATATCCTGCACTTCAACCGTAAAGTAATCGTCATTATCTTTGACAATATCCGACATGCTAACAATATTCGGCATAGATTGCTTGGCATATTTATCAAGCAAAGCTTCCGTATCTATCGTGCTGAAAGAACGGCCCCGTTCCGAAGCTTCTTTGGCGGTAGCATAAACGCTTTGTGTCTTTAATGTATTGATAGCTTTGGCAATAGCGCCAAGCATTTCAGGCGCCATTTTTCTTTCGCTTGCAAATCGTAGCAGCTCACCCTCGGGATCCGACGATTGTTGCATAGCGGGAATTAATTGCTTAACGCTTTCGATGACGCTATTCCTATCGAGTATCTTGTCCATGTAAAAAATATTTTTTAAAATCGTAACTTATATTCAATGCAGAAACTTTATCAAAGGCAACTGAAAAATCAACTATTCTTTAGCATTTTCGTATTTCGCTATCTCCATTTCCGTTATCTCATCCAATTTTTGTTGAATTTCAGGTCCTTTAATATCCCTTATAGCATCCCATATTGATTCTCCAAGTGAACTTAATCCCTCAGCATCAGATTCCATAGTATCCGCTCCACCCTGTTTCGCAGCGATAAGCAGACCTTTAGCCGAAGAAATGCCATTATGACGCTGGTTAATATAACCATTCTTAACTAAGAAATGCGCATTAGCCATTATTGCTGATTCTAACTGGGTAGCTGAAACCGCTGAAGATTTTTCATTTAATACGCTATTAGCCATTTTTAATCCTGCAAAATATGCCGCATCTTCAATGCCGTTATTATATGCCGAACGTAGAATCAATTGCCCGAAGGATTCCGTCTTTACATAATCATCTTGCAATTCTACCATACGGGTTTGAGGATACACATGGTTTGCTATAAACAAAGCTTCATGCTTACGGTCTTTAATGTTATAAAATAATTGTTCATAGCATCTTAAAGCATCTTCGCTAATTCCTGTTATGCTTGCAATCTTGCTAAAAGATTCATCTGTTATCAAAAATGCTTTAATAGTTTCTTCCATATTTCTGCTGGAAGGATGATGTAAGCCAAGCGCAAATATTACAGAATCATTATTAACATCCCCAAACTTTTCAAAAAAATATAAATCCCGTAAATAAGGTTCATTTACCGTAGCAGGCAATCTAATATTATCTTTAATTAAAGCTTTAATAAATTTATACCCAAAGGACAAATCCTTATATGCGCACATAAATTTATTTACCGCTGTAACTTGCTGCGTATAATTTAATACTTCTCTAAAATAAGAAGAAGTGTCCGGCAAATAACTTATTAAATCTCTAATCCTTTCAAATGTCATCGTTTCTAATAAGACAAAAGCTTGCCACGTTAAATAGCAAGCTTTTAAAACTTAAATATGTATATTTTTAAACTTTATTGGTAGTATTTGTAGATACACCGGAAGTCTTTTGTATTAAATCTAATGTTAATTCTGATAGCTGTTTAAAGCATGCTGAAACAGAAGTTTCCAATCCTTTAATATCATCACTGCCGTAGTATTTCACAAAGTTTTGCGGGCTTATTACTATTAAGAATAACAGCCTCGCAAGCTTATCCATGCCATCCCTTAACGAAGGTAAAAATTCATTGATATACATTTGTGCATCTGAAACCTGGGATAACACGCTAACAATACCATGCTCAAATACGCTGCGTTGTCCACTGCGTTCCGCAAACTCTGCCAACATGTTCGGAGTGGCTGTTTGTAAGAAATCATTGGGGTCTTCCCTTGATACTCCTTCGGTTGATTTTGCTACCCCCATCATGGTTGGTGTCATCATATCACCATATCGTGGAGCAGGCGGAGCATAAGAAGTTTCATCCGTCATCAAAGCGCGAGTTTCCGGAATCTCATACGGAATATTTAAATCGGAATCAAACCCTTCAAAAAAGTCCGGATCAGGATTTAAAATTATCCTATCCGCAAATTTTTTAAATAGGAATTTATAATCCTCACCGCGTTTTTGGCTAGCGTTTGCATGCTTAATTATATAATCAGCAGTTTCTTCGGAAATATTTATATTCCCCATAAGCAACGCCATAGCACCCATTATATTGACATTGGCAAATTTAAATCCTGCTATGTTTAAGTTATAACTGCCATCACCATTGTAATTGACATATCCATGCCCTACGCTGGAATGTTTAACCAAAGTATTGGCATATAGATTTGCCCAGTTCCCCGGAACCCATTCGGCTTGAATTATATCAATGCGATAATCCTTTTTCTTAAATGAAAAAGCATCATCAATTTTAAATTCAGCCTTCATCTTTTTAGCCAAATCAATTGTTTCAGTCGGTAACTCTATCCAACGCATGCTTGGTTGGAACACCTTTAAATCATACATTGGATATTGAGCTGAAGGATTTACTTGAATAATTTCATCAGTTCCTTGAACCAAAGCTTCCCAAGGCTTAAATTTGTCATAGCCCTGTATTGGATAGACCTTTACAGTGTACCCTTTGGGGTCATCAGCATTATCTTTTACTTCTCCAACATAAAAAGCCTCATCAGATATATAACAATATTCAGGATCCCAAATACCGTAAATTTTTCCAACTTCCGGTTTTTCTTTTAACACCTTGGTTAAATCTTCCTCTCGTTTATCCGAATCCTTTTCCTCTATAGCTAAAATATTTCTAAAGTTACCTACTACAGGATCGTGTACGCCTGGAGCTTTAACATTTTCATCCTCTTTATTATATAATTCTTCGGGACTATTAATGTCATAATACTGAATTATTCCTTTGCGTTCCGGATCTATCGAAACTAAAAGGGCTGGAATTTTCCCATAATCTGAGTTTCCCACAATAGCAACACACCTAACCGTAGACCCGTCAGTAGTTAAAATATCATAAACAGACGGAGCATTGGTGGAAATGCCTGCCCAATTCTGATCTGGATCTGCGTCATAGATCATATTAAGCTGGTCTTCATCCCGATTATCCTCGAAGGAATAGCCATTAGCAATCTGTTCAGCAGCGGTCTTAACGGTATTTTTATTAAATATTCCCTTATGCAGAATTAATAAATCTTTCTTTGAGTTCTCCACAGCATGTTTAATATTTTGTTTTGCCTCGGATAAAACATCCATAGGAATATAATCCTGCTCGTCGCAAAGGCCTACCACATTATTAGCAAATTCCCTATCTGTTTTTAAAGCATCGGATAATTTATTCCAAGCATTTATACCCGCAGATTTTAAAAACACATGCAGCGGGCTGTAATCTGAATCAGGGGAATTAACAAATGTTTCAAAAACATTATCGTACATATCCGAAAAAGAACCAAACTCTCTTTCGTCTGCGGATAGATTTAAATCCGAAGCAAACTTCTTTAAAGAAGATGTCTTATATAATGGCGTGGCAATACGCATCATCTCTATATCTTGCCTGCCTTGATTGGCCTCTGCCATATCAATTGGAAATCCATCAGCATCCTCTTCATAAAGACCTATGAAATAATCACACCACTCAGGACTGAGATAAACAAACTTTTTCTCCTCTACATTATATAGGAACTCCGTGCCTTTTATCTGACCATTAACGTAGAATACAGGCGCATAAAATATATGTTTGTTAACTCTAAACACATATATGCCTACCATTTTTGTAAACGAGTCATTCGTTTTTACAATCTCGAAACCTAAATAGTAGTCATTCGTAAAAAAAGGCGAGGCTTTGTCTTCCATTACCGTAGAAGACGCCCTATAAAAAGCTATTTCAGCATCTGTTTCTTTTAAAGCCGATGAAGCAGCCTTTTTAAAATCATAGTTCTTTAGTGAAAGCATGGTATATAATAAATTTTGATTGAAACAATTTTACGGGATTTTCAAAGATTAAATCAATCTTAAATTATAATTGACTCGCAATATCTTTTGAAAATCTGTCTATATCTTCTGTAAATTTAGGGTCACTGGATCTGCCTATGGCTGTTCTTAAGGCTTTAGCTTTGCCCTTTTGACCTTGAGATTCTAATATGGATACCTTTTTATTTAGATCTTCCAACACATTATTTTTCTTTCCATAGTCACTTAATATGTTTTTCAAGAAATCTTTATTGTTATCCATTAAAGAATCATACTCCCCGGATTCCCTATCTTCCGAGGTTATGTTAGCATCATAATTGCTGGAATTAACCGTTGTATCCTTTTCATCAATATTTGTTTGATCTGCCTGATTCGTTATTGATTCCGTTAATTGGTTTTTAATCCAATCAGGGCTAGCAGCAAATTTTAAAAAATTAGATATATTAAACATATTAAACCGCTTGAGCATTAGAATTTGCAGGATTGCGTTTCGCCTGTTGTTGCGCTATATAAGCTGATACTTCGGGGTTTACTTGAACATTTTTATAACGATTATTTAGTTGATCCATTTGTTGAGAATTTATCTGATAAAATTTAGCACGTTGATAAGGATCATTTAAGTCGTATTGTGAAGCAGCAGCATATTCTCCCAGCATTTGATTGCCAAGATTGCTTTTATTTCTTATATAATCTTGCGCCTCATTTCTTTGACGATTCATAAAATTGTTATATGCCCAATCTTTAGGGATTTTTACTCCCATATCTGATAAAAATTTTTGGAATATGATTTTAACTTTATCCCATCCACTAAAATTTTTAAAATCATTATGTGCTTTATCTTCTAAAGTTTGAGATATACGCGCTTGTGTGTTTCGAGAGTTATACATGTTTTCTTCTACATCATTTTGATACCTCTCTAATTCGTTACGCATATTCTTCTCTAAAGCTTGTGAAGAATAAGATGTAGATTTCATTACATTACCTGCTGCGGAATCATAAGCGCGAGCCTTGGCCATGCGATCTGCAACCTCTTTGGGAATCGGTTTTCCTTGTGCTAAATAACTTCTTGCGATTTGTTGAGCTTTAACTGCCTCAGCTCCGGCTCTATCTGACAGACCTTGGGAAACTTGATCCAATGAACCCAAATCACTATCAACTACGGCTTTGGTATAGTTACCCGCTTCTTGCATACCACTTTCATGCATACCTTTAACAAAATTTTTACTTTTATCCCAGAGTTTGCCAAACCAACCTTTTTCCTCTTGTTTATTATTGCTGGCATTATTATTTGTAGTGTTGTTTTGAGGCTTCGACTGTTGCTGTTGTGCTTGAGTGTTATTCCGTTGTCTTTGGATGTCAGTTGGCCCCATAATTGCTCCTTTGGCGTAAGCCCCTAATCTCCTTACCTGGGCCATTATGCCCCTGTCCATATCCAGCCTGAAATCTGTCCACTTATTATTATCATTAAAAGACTTGGCATATTCGTCACGAACACCTTGACGAACTTCTGAAGCAACTTGGGGATTTGAAGCAAACTTCTTAAAGTTAGCAAACTTAAAAGAAATGTTTTTTGCTGTATTATTTGAAGCAAACTTTTGAAAGTTTTTCGTATTTACCATAATTAAAATCTTCCTGTTATATCAGTGTTTTCGGCAAAATCAGGCATGGACATTCTAACAAACGGGTCTAAATTACTTTTGATATTAGTTTTATAACCTCTGACCGCAGACTCAACATAATTCTTTGCCTGATAAGGAGCAGTAGCTCTTTCTAAGAAATTTCTATTACCCTTGTTTGGAGCTTCTCTTAATCTCACATAAATTGGCGTAAATCCAGGTTCGTTATCCGATACCAATACGGAATCCGTTATGCCGGTATTTCTAATGTGATCAATCATTTTATTTGTTAACTTGGTACCTATGGTATAATGCAATACTGGTTTCTGTAAGTATTTGCCTTTTAAATCTTTATTTTTAGAAGATATGTCTACTTCTTTTGAATCCTTATCGGGTTTATAAGAAGCTTCCAATACATTATAAGATACAATATCCCCAGGCAAGTAATCTCCAACTCCATCGGGATCCGTAATCTCTACTTTATCTACAATGCCTCGGGCCAACACTTCTAAATTACGCTTATGTGCAGTAGCATTACTGTCATCCAAGAGTTGTTTGCCGATGTTTACAAATGCCTTTCTACCTTCCCCAAGACCTCTCAAACGCACTACATCTCCTAAGTCCACAAGTCCGTCCGCCAATTGATCTCCTTGCTCAACCTCTTGACCTTCTTTTACTTCAATATTAGAATCCGGATCAACATAGTGCTCTACACCGTTTACAACAATATAATGTCCCCCTTGCGGAGCTTCATAAATTTTTTCTACCCTGCCATCTGATTCTGCAAGTGGCGCTTTCGATTTATACTGCTCAGGAGATTCAAAAAATTGATTGATATAATCAAATCCGGAGAATGTGCGCTTCTTTCCTTTAAATCCACCAGCTTCATGCTTAGATGAATTATGAGATATAAGACCGTTTGCTAAAACAAACAAATGTGTGGGACTATCAACTTCTATGTCAAAACACACCCTATTGCCCAGAAATCTTATATCAAGAATACGTGCAGGATCTCCAAAAACATCAAAACATAAAGATTTTTTATAAATTTCTTTTACAGGCAGATCTAACATTTCCCCATAAATTTTAAATTTATGGTTACGAGTACAAATAACAGAGTACACAATATCGTTGTGCTCAAATATAATTTCATAAACGTTCCTGCAACCTTGCTTAAATTTATTAAGCACTTTAGCTGCAATTATATTGCCATTTGTATCTAAGCTTTTAACAATGTCACGTCCCGGAACAATATCTCGAATTTGTTTTTTTGTTCCATCCCATAACATAATTTCAGTTGTGTAATGCAGACACAAACCACCTTGAATGGCAGGTTCGCTAGTTGCTGTAGCAGCAGTGATACCTGCGTGAAAATCTCCAACCTTTGGCAAACGTTTATTGTAATCTAGTCCAAAAGCTTCAGCTGAAATACCCTCTGCAGATACTGTGGCAATAGGGGAATGAACAATAACAGTTTTTACACCCTTGCTTTTTAAAGAATTTAATACATCTCTATCAACAATTGTGCCTTCAGCATAGCCTGCAACCGGACGCGCCAGTACTCTGCCATATAAAGATGCATCATCAACATCCAAATCAATACCGTTGTTTGACGTATCTTTTTTTGAGGTTATCATCATATTGGCTACTGGGCGAAATAAACTTTTACCCCATCCACCAAACTTTGCTGTACTCTTTTTTATGGCAATCGTTGCCGCGCGGGTTCCATATGTACTCGCCAAATATTCAGGAATAGATAAACCTTCTCCAAAACTGTGCTTAACAAAATAAGGAATTGTTCTGCCTTTATAATCAGTGTACAAAGCCGGAGTTGTTATCAAAGCTTTTAACTGGAACGGAGAACCTCTGGCACCTGAAGATACGGAATTGTATAAATTATTGCGATTTGTTTTAGCCGCATTTAAGGTATCCTTTTCCAATTTTGTAGCATACCTTTCATATACGTCCATTATAGCTTTGTTCTTTTTTTCTTCGTCTTTAATATTGTCACGAAGATACTGCACCTCGTTGTGCATTTCTTCTAATGCCGCATCTTTATCAAACGGAGGTTTAAAATCGGAAAGCCGCAAAGTCTGTCCCGAGTAATAAACAGACTTACGCGCAATATCCATAATTTTATCCATTAATTCCCTATAACGTTCCGGATATTTTTCAGCTATAGCAGACTGCAACTCGTTCATAGACTTGGCGTCATATGTACGAGTGTAGTCCCGAATATCCTCGGGTAATACGGAATTAATAAGATATTGAATTGCCTTCACGACAGATTAAGCATTTGGTGCTAAGTCCACTGAAGTTCCAGTGGAACTTTCTATAGCAGTGGTATTAAAATTTCCAATATTATTTATTGAGTTGGATTGTATTGTATAATTAGGTTCTGCGTAATACCTTTGAGGATTGGTGTACTTGACCTCATTAAGCATAACAGCCTTCATTGGCTCATACTGATACGACACATTGACAGCATAATTTTCCGCTGTGCCTGTGACGACTAATTTATAAATTGCGGCAAATAAATGTTCAAACTTAAATGGAGTGCCTGCAGTAACATCTATTTCTTCACCCACGGGCATCCAAGTATTGATTGAAGTCACGTTCCCGTCTTCGTCTAATTGCTGTATTGTAGTATACCGATAAAGCGCAGCTTTTAATCCTGTGGCATCCGAAGTTCCGTCATAAACCTCATTAACCGTAGTAATTGGATGTGTAACTAATCCATAAATAGTATTATCATCCCCTGAAACATTAAACGATAAATCCAGATACTTTTCATCTTCCAATCCTGCTTGTGGAGAAGCGTAAACCGGAGAATAATAAGCAAACTCAGTGAATAATTTGGCAGTTACCCTGCAATATGTATTTGAGCCAGGCATATTGAAATAAAATTTTAAATGTTAATGCTTTATTTTCAGCTAAAGCTAAAGAAATGTAAAGATAAAAACCTGCGGATAACCACAGGTTTTTACATTTATTTTGTATTAATTTCGGTTTAAATCTATTTGAGTTTAGCGTCCAACATACGAGCGGTTAACGCTTTGGATAAAGACTGCACTCTAGAGAGAGTCACAGAATTTTTGGCATTGTTTTCCAAAATCAATGCTGTCTCTATTTTGTTGCATACTTCTTTTGCCTTAACAACATCGTTCATTTCCAAAATATTTTTAGCCAAAAACGCAAATAAATCTCCATTTTCCCAATAAAGATTTTTAAAAGCATCTATAGTTGCCGTTTCAAAATAGCTGAAATCTTTTGCGGCAATTGCGGCATTGGAAATTTGCGTCTGAGAAAGCTGATTATCTCCCAACTTAAACTTATTTATTTTTAAATTCGTATAAAAGGTAGGATCATCAACAAGTTTTTGGCGTACAAACGTCTCTGCATGCAATTTGCACAAAATCCAGTCGCTTGCCTCAAACTGTACACCCGCTACATAAGCTATGGAAAACATACGCTTCGTATTATTGTAGTCATTCCCCGTAATAATGGCTTTGTCCTTGCAAGCATTAAAGGAAGTTTTTAAATCTGCGTCATTCGAGTCGCACCAGGCCTTTGCCGAAGTCCAGCCTTTTGCATAAGCATCATCAAACTCAGAAATTAAGTCTTCGACAGTTTTAGCGTAGGATATTCCCATGAAACACAGGAATAATATTGATAATATGGATATATTGATAGATTTCATATAGTTTTTAATAATTATTTGATAGTTTATTTAAAAGTTTCAAAATAGAAATTCGCTGCCATGCCGATGCGGAATCATAATCCTGCCATTTATACCATGTGAAGGTATTCGGATATGCGGTTAAGCGTGATTCCCATAACTCAGCAGGCAACTCAGATTGCATTTTTAGCTCAAGCAGTTTAGCCGCATCATTGCTTAAATTGTTTATATCATTAATGTCAACTTCATCAGCATAAATTAACCCCGACAAAATTAAGGACCCTAACAAGCTTAAAAACTTTAAATTGCGCATAATCTAACTAATCTGTTTTAACTTTAAAATCTCCATAATATACGGGATGTTTTACTTTCCATGCCTTGATATTAGCAGAAGGCGTCGTGCCGAACATCTCACCTAAATTTTGTCTATGCCTCCATACGATTATCATATTTTCAGGATTTGTGAATATGTTGCGAATATAGTTTCCAAAAGTTATTGAATAAGTTCCACTAGAGGTCTTTAATCCTGTGTAATTAGGATATTCACGAACATCAGTTGAATTAAGCGATGGATAAAACCATACCGCCGTACATCTCCCATCTGAGGCTACAAAAATCGAAGATGTTAAATAATCTGTAAATTTGGTTTTCAACGCAAAACAACCATCCGTAGATTCACTGGAAGCAACTGCCGGCAAATAAAAAATCTGAGGTGTCATGTCTACAATTTAAGAATCATGTCCGTTTACTCCTCCAGATTGAGAGTTCAAACTAAATGTGCTGGAAAAGTATAAAGTATTGCCATATTTATCTATTACTTTGATTTCAAAATCCGTCCAATAAGTCTGATTATAATAAGAGTTATAGTCAATATAATTGGACATCGTTTCGCCTGTACTGGTGACGGTTTGTTTAGGACTACCACTTGAATCTAAATAATAAAATTTATTAGTTACTGAGGGATTTGCTAGATATACACTCGAAAATTGCGGCGAGGGATCCATATCGACAAATATGTAAAAATCCCTATAAAGTTTATTTACCGCTGGAGCATTTCCCGTGACCGTATCGTAAACAAAAGGTTTCGTAGCGCCGTATACGTTCAAACAACAGGCTGCGAATAAACCAATATAGACGCAGTTGTTTAAAAATTTATGCATTATACTCATCCCACTCCTGTTGAGTTAAATAAGATGGTGTAATTAGTCCATCTGTTTGTTCAAAAATTAAATACACAAATGTATCAGCAACAATTTGTTTATTTGAATTAAACACATTCATTTTTATCACCTTTACAGGCCCATTTAAACTAATTGAGTTAGTTGCTGACAGTTCAATATTGGTTAACGGGTTGCCATTGCCATCTGTGGATAATGTCATTTGACCATCCGCAGACGCAGATGACTTAATATATCCCGAAGGATAAACTATCCTGCCGTTTTTACAGGATGCTAAAGTTGTTGTAGATCCGCTTGAAGACATATCAATTCTTGATCAAACTAAAAAATTCTGAAGCAATTGTAATTGTACCTCCAATACCGCCTAAAATACCAATTAAAAATATAGCTGTATTTTTAAAAAAGGATTTTAAGGCATCTTCTTTAGCCATATCAGCTTTATGTTCTTTGGAAAATTTAATAGTTTCATCTATATCACTTTCCACACTGTGCTTCCAAGTTTTTAACTGGATACATGTGCCATTTGTTTTCCTAACTTCTCGAGATATGTTTTTTAATCTGGGAATCATCCAATCCATCTTTTGACGCATTAGATCCAGCGTGGTTAAAACATATCTATCTCTAGGGGTTAAATCGTACATTTGTTCCATCATTGTCTCAGCCTCAGAACTTACTTCAAATGAAGGTATAGTTAATTCTTCAATTGAAGAAAGTTTTAAAGCAATTTGATCCTCGGTTTCAAATACATCTTCGTGATTAAGCAATGATTCCGTAGGAGACGTTGATATTTCTACAGGGCGATTCATTATTTTCTTAAATTAGCACACTTTATATGTGCTTGTCGATAATTAACTTTTAGATAGTCTTACATTAAACAAAAATTTACGTTTAGGATTATCCGTATTATTCACAGTTCTATCTTCCACTACTTTATTTGCTTCTTCGGATTTTGCATTTGAAGGATTTACAAAATTGTGAAATAAAGTTCCTATTCCACTCATTTGCATCCATTCTTCCGTGCTTGGTCCAAATGCAGACATTCCAGCTGGAATTGTGATTCCTTTAGAAGCATAAAGTTTATCTTTTTGATCTTCCGTCATTTATAAATTATCCTTTCTGTTTATTTCCATGCGGTAGGCATCCGCCATGTCCATAAAATATTTCATGTATTTTGGCGAAATTTTATAATTATTTCCATTTTCACATTTTGTGATGCCTTCATTTTTCTTTAAAGGCGGCACAATTTTGTCACCGTATTTATCTACTAAAGCGTTATATAAATCAACTGTTTTTTTAGTAATTATAAAATATTTTCCTTCTTCAATATCTATTAAACCCCCTGTCTGATCACCATATTCATCATAAGATATTACATCTCGTTCTATAATGTCAGGAGTCTTATTAGTTGTAGACATACATCCTGCTACAACTATGCATATGCTAAATAGAAATATTCTTGCGTATCTCATCGAGAGCTTTTTTATCCCCTTTTAAAGATTTGTTTATTAATTCATTATGCTTATCTGACTCTCGGTTGATCTTCTTAGCCAACTCATTGTCTGTCAAATCGTTATCTTTTGCTCTATTAGCAAAAATAGAAGCAATATATTCAATAATTTTTAAAATGGATGCTATAATTATTTGCATTTAGAAATAACTTTTATCAAAGGTCCAAAGGTCCATTACATAATTTTTATCCGACAAAAACGAAGCAGGAAAATAACCATATCCAAAATCCCCTGTGGATGTGCCCCAACTATTCAAAAATTCAAAATAGGTTTGACCGTTCTTTTGTTTAAACCCTGTAATACACACTGCATGCCCTCCAATTAATTCGGCACATTTAATATCCTTACAAGGTTCCAAATATCCATAATAATCCAAGTAATCCATTTGTTCCTTATAAAGATATAAACCTGCAATAATAGGAAGATGCTCGGCAACCAACACATTTTTACAGATTTCTTCCGGATCAGCTTCCATTGAAATCCTTAAATATTCTTTTATTTTAAAATTCTTTGCAGGATCAATAGCTTCAGGCGGATTGCTATCCGGTGTAAACTTATAAAATGGCATTACGATCTCCGGAACTACACCGTATTTTTTTAAAGCTTTCATTAAGCTTCTGAGTGTCACTCCACAATCCGGAAGTGGCGAGCTGACCTTGCCATAAAATTTATCATCAAACAAAAAATCTACAAATCTTGCATTATAATAAATATATAAAGGCGAGAGTAAAAAATTACCAGTTACATCTTCATCTGAATTACCAGGACGCACCATATTTAACATTTTATTACGCAAAATAAAAACAGCTGCAGATGCTGCAAAACCGCCGCATGCCGAAGTATCCTTTTGATTTTGCACAGGAGGAGCATATTTTTTTAAAGAAAAATCCTTTACACTATCTACAGTAGTTTGATAAATAGCCGAACCAAGTTTGATATGGTCACGCTCATCAGGCAGGTCAGGTTTGCAACCCAATAATTTTGAAGAACCTGATTTTGATTTAAATAAAGCAGTTAACTTCTCAGAAGGCGTAGATTCGCTTCTACGATTCTTTTTAAACTTATTTTTAACCCACGAAAATAACGTTTTTATGCCTGCCATAGCTAATCTCCGTCTTTATTTTTCACCAAATTCCTTGCCTGTTGCACATAAATTATCTGATCTTTATCAGAAAAGAACTTAAAATATAATTCTCCTAATTCTTTGTCGGATTTTTTTAACAGATCAGGATTGTTTATCGCGTCAAAATATAAATTTTGAATACAATCATCCCTGTATAACGCAATTTGTTGTTCTTGTATTTTCTCAATATCATCCTTAAATGATAACTTTACCTGGTAAGAGCAGGCTGTAAGAAGAAACAATAAAAATATGGAAAATACTTTTTTAAACATTGTCATTTCACCTCAAGTTTTGGAGTTAACACGCCATTTATAGTGTCTACTACGAGATACATTTGTCTATCTATTCCGGTATTATCCTTTAATGTATAAGATTCCTGTGCTCCGGTTGAATCGGTAGTTTCGTTAAAATTAAACTTGGCTAATATATTATTTCTCGACAGATTCTCAGAGTTAACCGTCATGTCATAATATTTATCTTCGTTATTTAACGTAACCTTAAATCTTAAATTATATATTGAATCTCCCTCCGGTGATGTGCTGCTCATATTTACTTCCTTTCTTCAGAATATTTTTCAGGATCTAAGACTCGTACATCTTTTAAAAATTCAACTTTAAAAAAATTCTCGTAACGCTTCGCTGTATCAACGTCGCGAAAATCAAACATGTCTAAAGTGCCTGTTAGTTTATTTTGAACCAACACGGACATTACTTTTCCTTCATCATTACATAACTCCACAAAAGAAATGTCTTTTGGCACTTCTATAACTTGTCTGTCTAAAGCTGACCTTAATCTAATAATCATACAGAGAGTTTCGGAGCCTCGGGAAGTTTCCCGCCTTGCATAATGCTTATAATCGTAGAATACTGTCCTGCAATTTGCGAATACTTATTCTGCAAATCAATAAAAGATTGCTTAAGATCAGCAAATTCTTGACGCATAGCATTAATGTCTTGTTCCTGTTTTTGAACTGTGGATCCAAATTCCTCCAACATAGGAATTATTTCAGCTACAGGATCTCCGCCTTGAGGAGCGGCTCCACCCATGCCCGGATCCATAGGAGGCATGGCCCCTCCCATCATTGCGGGATCCGGAGGCATAGCTCCTGGAGGAGGCATTGCAGATGGATCCGTAGGTGGCATACCTCCTTGCGGGGGCATGGCTTCAGGAGGCGGGGGAGCTCCGGCGCCAGCCATTTTTTCAGCAGGCACAAAAGCCGTTTTAGCAAATTCTAAAAATTCTTCAACCGTGGTAGGTGCATTTGTATCTTTTGACATATCCTTAAAATTATTAAATTTATCTTTGATTATTAATCTAATACCTAAATTCTTCAAGTATTCATTTCCTGTTGTTAATGATTTAAATAATGCTTGCGATTTTTTATTGTCTTCGTGAACTGTCCACACTGGATTTTTTAATTTACCATAACCACTTTCAGACTCAAAATCGCTAATTGCCTCGGCAACCATTTTTTTAGCTATGCCTTTACCTCTATATTTATTTAGTAAAGCTACGCTAATATATTCTCCAGGTATGCTTTCATACGGTAACAATTCCGTTATTTCTGATCTTGGTGTTATGCCTACATAACCGATTAATGTACCTTTGTAAAGTAAAGCGTAAATTCGGTCATAAGTTCCATTAAAGTTTTCTAAGCGCAACCCATTCCACCAATACTCAGGGTTTTCATCCTCTACCTCTTTAAAAAATTTTCTTACTGCATCAATTAAATTATGGTTTTCATGTGTAGATGAAAAACAATCATCATCTAAATTAAAACCATAATTTTCTATGTTTAATGGAATGATTTTTTTAATCATATCTCTATTACTGGAGCAGATTTTACTGCGTTCGTCAGTTTTTCGGGCGTCCAAATTTCCCCTGTTTCCGGATGAACCCAACTATTTGTTTCTTTGGATTGTTGTTGAGGACTTGCGGTGATGCCTTTATTAGGTAACGGACGCTTGGGTAATTTATTATTTGCGTTGTCCGTAACTTCAACAGTTGCTGGAGCTAAACCAAATTCCTTTTCTATAGCATTAATTGTATCCGTCCATCTCGGTGTAAATTTTTTTCCCTTTTTAAACTTTTCCTGTTCATTTCTCCAAACATCAGAGTCTCTTAAATGTTTAATTATTTCAGCTTTATTACCTGCTGCAAGAGCTTCTCTAAAATTGGGCCAGTTGGGAAGATTAGCATTAAAGTCTAACTGCAATAAATGATTTTTGGCAGTTTCAGACAACTTATTAAAACCTTCCAGATTACGAACGCCAACATGATTCTGCAAATACCATTCTTGCAGCTGCCTTGAAATGTTTCTTGGAATTTTAGAACCTACTTTTAAATCTCCGGTATATTTTAAATTCTTCCTGAGATACTGTTCTACAAATGGATGAAGTTGAACGCCCCCAGGCATTGTCGGAATATATTTGTCCTTGGTGCCCTTTGTATCCATATAGATCTCATCGTTATTACGCGTACCCCATCCTTCATAAGACTGCAAATCCTTAACCATATCTGCATAGGTATATGGTTGGGAAGTAGCAGATGCAAATTTTCTAAAGTTATTTATCTGAATCATTGTTTTTAATTTTTATTGTTCCTAAAGAATCTTTGTCAAATAAAACTCCTTCGTCATAGTCAAAATAAACTGAAGTTTCAGATTCTTTTTTAATATCAAAATACACTGATACTTTTTTTGCTATAGCTCCGTAATTTTCCCTAACTACTTGTATAGATTCTGCAACAACATTGCTTATTTTAGATTTAATTAAATCTTTTATAGCAACATCGTCTTTATAAACTTTCTGCAATTCCAGAATAAATGCTTTATCTTCCAAAATGGATTTTATAGAAGAATCTCCAGATTCTTCAGCCAAGGATTGTTTATTATCCAAAGCAGGTGTGTAAGGTTTTAACCCTGGAACAATTTTGCAAAACACACTGTTCCATATGAAAGTTAAAATATATTTAATCAGTTTATAAATAGGCGTATCTTTTGAAACACAAGGCAAGCTAATATAAATCACGCCTAAGATGAATACAATTAAAGTGGCAATACTGACTGCGGTAGTATCTGTAAATAAAGAAAAATCTGCAAGATTTTGATCCATAACAGATATAGTCTTGCAGATTTTTTAAATTAAACAAGTTTAATATACTACTTAATTTTTTCTAAATTAAAAAATATATTGAACATCAAAAAAGAACTTCAAAATTCTCTAATTCAAACTGATTTAATCTAGCCATATTTTTAATAGCCACGTGTTCCCAAAGAATATCCAGGAATGGTCGCAGGTGCAACAGAAGCAGGAGGCTGATTATTTTGCTCAGCCCGATTTTTATATTCTTCTCCTTTATTTTCAGAGAAATCTTGAATATTTTTTACCACTGGATCCACAATCTTCCTTTTTGCTCGTTCTAAAGGTGTTTCAATTTTAAAATCAACCGGAACACGACGATTGGTTGTTGAAATTCTTACATCCTTATCAATTATGTTTTTACTATTTTCCGCAAACCTGTCTGGCTCTTTCTCTACAAAAGCTGTATTTGCTGCCTGTTGAGCTACGATTGCCTTACGATTTGCATCGCTAGTCATACCGGTTTCTTCCTTGATACGATTAATTATTGCAGGGGCATTGCGTCTTGTTTCATCTTTATAATTATTTAAAGCCAACCGTTGAGCAGCAGCTTGCAATCTAGCTTCTTCTCTTTCTTTTGCAGACAAAGATGGATCTTTAGCTAAGCTATCATAATGTTTTATCTTTTCATTATAACTATTAACCATATTATTCCACTTGTCAGCTTCAGCTTTCATAGCTGCATCATATCTTGCTTGAGTGCGATCTATTGTGCGCTGGCTTTGTGAATCTAAAACGGTTTCTTCAGGCAATCCTACAATTTTTGTTAAGAAATTACGTTTTTTCTCATAATCTTCTATAGAGGAAAGGCCTTTTGTATTAGTTCTTGCAATATTTAATTGTTCAGGAGTAGCTTCCCTAAAAAGCTTTCTAGTTGAATTAATTTTATCTTCAACAGCATACAAATTTCTTGCTAACGCATCGTTATATGCCTGTAAGCGTTGCTCTTCTAAAGTTAAAGGAACCTTGGTTGTATTTTTAAATAACATGTATGGAGTTCCTAAAAACCCAGGTCTTATATTGCCCCTATCATCATAAGATAATAGATTACGAGCAAGCATATCGCCAAAAGAATTATAACGATTTCCTAAACCAAATAACCATGTGTCCTCTGGAGATACCGCTGCAGTAGGCCTGATAAAATCTTCATAAGGACCGAAACGTTCCAGCATATATTCAGGAAACATTTCGTATAAGTCTTCTATAGACAAATTTCGAGTGGAATTAGACATATATTACTTGGACTTAAAAGTATTTAATATTTCAGGATTTTGTATTCACTCTCTTTAAGTTCCTTAAGCGTTATTGGTATTCTTATCGGAGCTAACCAATGATTTAACGTTATCAAAAACATCAGGATTGTCACGCAAATATTTTAAACCATATCCTCCTAAAGCTCCGAGAGCCAATCCAGCTAAAGCTCCGCCGCTTCCTCCAAATAAACCTCCTACTCCACCTAATGCTGCTGCAGGGGCTGCATAATACGCCCATGGATTCTCATCAGCAAATTGCATTATTTTATTAAAAGTATCTGATGAATTATTTGCATCCGATTGATTTTCCTTATTGTGTTGTTCCCATAAATGGGCCACACCCGCAACCGGAAGGGCAGCTAATGTTCCGGCTGCTAAGCGATTACGCCAACCGAAATTTGGACGTTGAGGATGTATCCTAAAAGGAAACCTCTTTGGAACTATCTTCGTTTCAAGCACTCGTGGAAGCAACTTCATTCCTGTAGCGGAAAATTTCTGAAAGTTATTTATGTTCATAATATTTAAATTTCTAATATTTAAAAACAGTTGATTATTTAATTCAACAATAAAATTATTTATCCAAAATCACTATCTCATCCGATAATTTAATTTTGCCTGAATTTAATCCTTCCATTAATTCCTTGGCGCTATTTAAGATCCATTTATTTTCTGGAGGCGCCGTAATCTGAGAATTGGGGCCTAAGATGTAATCCTGCTTTAGCTTGTTTACTACCCTATAATCCCTGGGAGAAAATATTTGTTTTGATGGCAGCAACTTTTCTTTTATTTCAGCTTGAGCTTCAGGAAGCGCAGGCACATGCACATTCATCGTATTCGAAAGTACAACTCCGCTATAATTAATAAAGGTTTCATACCCCGGAACTGTAAGATCATAACCGTCCAGATAAACTCCCGTGTCCTCAATTAAATCAATAGTCGCAAACTCTAAACCTGGTTTATTAATCCATTCAGCAAAATCATAGTTATCGTCAGTTTCTAAAACAAATTGTTTTAGTTCTTTATCATAAGAAACTAATGTGATAATTCCTACTCGATAAAATTCCTTTTGCACATCCCTTATTTCATTAAAATCATCAAAAAATAAAGGAAATATAAATTCATCTTTGCTATATTTATGTTCTGCAAGCACTGAACATACAGGGATATTTATATTCAGTTCTTTAGCTTCATCTGGTGTATGTCTTTCGTATTTTCCGGTATTTTTATTTAATCCGTAGATTGCCCTTGGGTCATCGTCCGTAAAAATCTGCAAACCGTTAGATAATGTAACAATAACTAATCGTCGTTTTGGATGTATTGAAAAACAACTTACATCAGCCCAGTCCCAACATCCTTTATCTTCATTAAAAGCCAATGCTTTTAAATCCTGTGTATCATAAAAATAAATGGGTCCGTTTTTACCCTCCGGATTTACATTGGTCAATTTTCCATGTGGTATTTCAGACAAATCAGCCAAAAATACCGAATAACCCTCCGGAATATCTGGTAAATTTAAAAGCTCTGGATTTTTAATTGATTGCATTATTAGGATTTAATAATGCATGAACAAAAGCGTATGTCAAAAATAAAACCAAGGAATCCTTAGATCCTTGGTTTTATTACGTACGTTCTGAAAAGAAAGTTTTAATCCCAACGAAATTTAGACTTCATGCCATTGTCATACATTTTATTAACAATGGCTTTTACTCCGGTTCCTATAATATTATCCCCGTAAGTTTTCTCTACTTCCTTAATTTGAAACGATGTAAATAAATAATTAGTTTAATTATTTCGATATAGGCTTATATCCAGCATCAAAAGCAGTTACACTTTTGTAGGGTACTATAGGTGGCTTAATTGCCTTTATATATCTGACTAAATCAGTGGTTGCAACAGGATCCTTAAAGTCTATAGCTTTTGTTAGCATAGCTTTTGTGCGTTCAGGATCTAAATCAAACACAAATGTACCATTTCTTATATTTCTCCTATCAATTTCATCAAGATATGCTCTCGTAAAAGCTTTTTCACCCTCAGGAGTCAATCTCGTAGTAATAGAACCATCAGCATTCCTAATGGTTTCTTTAGGAAATCTATTTTCAAGTTTTTCCATATGTTTTACATAAGCATTCCAGTCTTTATCCAACCGGTTTGCAATCGGTTTAAGTTTGGTAACCTTATTTATGACTTTGGAAACAAGCCGTGACAGAGCCCTGCCAAGTCCAGCTTGTTTTATTATTTTACCATAAGTAATTGTTGTCATATTTTCTCCTATACTAAATTATTAGTTACAAAATCATTTTTGGAAACTCTCACAGGTATTTTAGACTTCCCATCAAAATATTGATTAACTTTATCCATGAAATCCTTAAAAGGTTTATCCTTATGCTTGGGTGCCTCGAGATTAAATATCTTATTTTTATGTAGTTTATACCCAAGCTCCCTTAACTTATCTTTCCAAGAATACGTCCCTGTTTTACGTTTTTCAGCCAATGCGTCTATGAAAATTTTATCCTTATCGGATAAATTCGTTATTTTAATGCAACCTGCAGAACCGGGGCTGCCGCCTCCATGTATTGTAAAACTGTCTCTGCCTTTCGTATTGGTTGATTTATCAGGAAATAATCTAAGCTTGCCGGATCCCCAGGATACTTGTCCTATATCATAATCAAAATTTCTAATATTTCCCGGATTGTTTTCATAGTAAGAAGTCTTTGGATCTATCCAATAAAGCCCTTTTGGAATAACTCCTTTATTTTTTACACTTTCAAATTCAGCATCTGTATATCCAAGCGCACCAGAAGTCATCGGAGCGGAATATAATACTTTGCCGGATTTATCTTTAATGGAAATGGTTTTCCCTTTTCTATCTACATCTATTAACGCGCCTTTTGGCGCATCTTTGGATGTGTAAAGTTTACTTAAATCCGTAGGGCCTCTATGAATTTTTGAAGTATTGGCCAATGAAATTAAAACCCCCAAACCATAACCAGGCCATTTAACTGCATTATTTGCCGCACTGTCCAACCATTTTACAGCTGGGGAATCTTTAATGCGGTCTAAAACTACAGAATGTGACATAATAATTAAGTGTTTAGCATCTTAAGCTTTTAGTCAATACAAATAAAAAATATGTTGAACAAAAAAAAATGAAAGACCCCGAAATACTCCGAGATCTTTCACCGACCGAGATTCCCCAGTCCATTGGCTTCATTGAAACCCACCACATTTGGGCATTACTAAGAGGCCTGGCGGGTATGTTGGATATAATATCCAATAAAATTTTTAATTTATCAAGCTTTTTTAACGCTTACCATACAATTTTTCTTGCTGCTCATGCAGCTTTTTAGCATAGGTTGTGGCCTCCTCAGGCGAACGAAATTTACCTAAATGCTTTTTAGTCTTATAATAATAAGCTTTAGCATCTTCGTCTGACATTATCTTGCCCTCATCTGATACCGTGGGAACAAGCACTTCCAAGCCTGATTCCGGTTCAAAAAAGCTCATACTTCTTACGGTAGAGATTGAACCGTCTTTATTTTTAACTATGGGGCGCTTTGTTAAATCTATATTTCCTTGAACCGCTACAGATTCATTGCTTGGAGTGGCGGAATATTCGGGCAGCGATACCGCGAATTTTTTAAAATTATCGAAATTCATATAGAAAAAGCGGCCTCCTTGGGTGCGCATTATTAAGAGGCGTAGGAGGCATTCTTAAATATAATATCGTATAATTTTAAATACGATGCAAGTTTTAATTAAGGATTTAAGTGTTAACCAATTTTAAAAAATCTTTTTCATCCAATATAGCAATGCCTAATTCAGCAGCTTTTTTATTTTTGCCGGATCCGGAATTTTTATCATTGGTTACGAGATAAGTTAAGCCTTTGCTAACGGATGATTTAACTTCTCCTCCCAAACTTTCCACCATATCTATTGCTTCTTTTCTACTGATGGACATAGCTCCTGTAAAACAAAATGATTTGCCTGTTAAAGCCAATTTAGATTCTTCACAGCTATGCTTTAATTCTTTTTCTCTCGAACTTTCATAGACAATCCAATTATCGCAAGTAATAATGTTATGCCAAATAGACATTAAATTGTTTTCTATTATAGCTTTTCGTAACCTTGCAATAGTATCTTGGGTAGTACCGGAAGGCGTAATAAGGGAAATGTTATGATCAATAAATAAAGCTCTATTCATTTTATCCACGCCGTTAGCCTTTATCAGTTTCTTAACAATCTTTTCTCCTATGCCTTTATAGTCAAAAGAACACATTAATTTTGTGTAAGAAATAGCCCAAAATTTTTCAGGCAAACTTTTATAAAAATCCATTTGTTTCTTATATTTGGTATCGGGATAAAAATCTATAACATCATTAATTGTCTTAAGATTCCATGCTTTAAGCGTTTTTGCGGACACATTGGGAATATCAAGATTGTTTAAAAAGAATGCCAAAGATTTATACGCAGATTCATCGCAATCAGGATTAATGCAATATAATTTCTTGCCCTCTATTTTTAATTGGCCACCACAATAAGGACATTTATTAGGGATATCAGCATTGTCTGAGGTTTCAATGACCTGAGAAATAACGGGAATTATCTCACCGCTTTTCATAACTACAACCTTTGCGCCAATACCTATTTTATGATTTTTAACCCACTCATAATTAAAAGCTGAAGCTTGCATAACCTTAGATCCGTTTAACATGACAGGTTCTATCTGTGCTATAGGGCTTAAAGATCCGTCCTTGGTCATCCTCCAGTCAATGCCTGTGATTATTGATTCTGCAGCCAGTTCATTTGCTTTAAATGCTCTGGTGTTCGATGGATAATATTCATTCTCATACTTGCAATTTTCATTTGATTGAATAACCAAACCGTCAATTTCCCAAGGTGCTTTAGCAAGAAATTCCTGATATATGCTCATGAGCGTTTCGCTATTTAGCCCGCCTTGTTTAATTATAGTATAAAAAGGCACGTTAAATCCTTCTTGTTTTAAAATGCCTAATTCATTCTCGTAAGTTTCCGTATCATATTCTGACAATATTCTATATGCATAAAAAGAAGCATAAGACGCAATATGACAAGTGTCATTTTTATCTCCCAAAAGTCCTACGACAGCATTTCTCGGATGCTTTTTATATTTGTCATTAGTGTCAGCATTAAGTTTGTCAAATGCCTGATGGGTTAAAAGTATTTCCCCTCTTATAGCAACTGTACCTTTTGCAAATTTTAAAGTATTAGGAATATTTAAATCAAACAAGCGTTTAAATTGCGATTTACCCTTATAACCATCCCCTCGCGTGGCAATATCTGCCAACTGACCGTTTATGTAATACAACGTCAAAGATGCTCCGTCAAGTTTGGGCGTAATTATCCAATTTTTTGTTAAGTTGTTATTATCAAAAGACTTTATTGTATCATCTTCTCCATTTTTAAGCTTTTCCAATGATCCTATAACATAGAAATGCTGAAAATCCGAGCCGTCAGCGCCTTCGTTAAGCAAGTATTTTATTTCATCGTATTCTTTTGTATCTTTTATTTCACTGATGATTAAATCATATTCTTGGTCTGTAATAATAGGGTTGCCTAATCTATAGGCTGTGTTGGCTTTGATTAATAAATCCAGTTTTTCTTTTATTGTCATGTTTTGTTTAGTTAGGGTTTCCAAAATTCAAATATAAAATAAATTAATAAGATTTAAACTTTTTTACAAATACTAAATTTCCGCAATCATAAACTTTCCAATAACAAGCCTTTGTCATATTTTCGGATTCAGACAGGGAAGGATCAAACTGTTTCCCTAAGAGTTTTGCCAATTTATGTTTTTGACATTTATATCTATGCAGGACATCAACATTATTATTTTTTACATACACATAATTTGGCTTTGTTTCACCTTCTAATTCAAATCCTAATGCTCTATAGAGCTTACCATTACTCCAAGTCCTATCTGCATAACTTATTAAGTTATCAGGTTTAACTTCTTTTACAAAAAATGACAATAATTTTGATGCTGCCCCAGGAATATGGAAACCTTGCTTTACGCAAAACCGTAATAATTCCCAAGAATATTTTTTATTAAACCTAGGAGAACCAAAAGTCATTACACCTACAAGTTCATCTTTATAAAATAAACCGCAATTAAAAGAAGATACAGTTTCCCCTTGCAGATGATTTATAGCTAAAAACTCTTTTGCTTTGTTATACTCTATTTTTCTAACCTCACATTTTCTGGCGTATATTGTTTGATCATAAATACCCAATAAGTCTTTAATTCTGGCTTTCACTCCTTCAGGATTATTAACCCATGTATATTCCATAATATGCACTAAATGTATCCCAAGCTCTGCACATAGCTTGGTTTTATGTTTATGATAGCTCGGTTTTCGATACAGAAAGCTATGCCAATAAGAACCGTTAATTTCAAAAGCCAGTTTTCTTTCTGGCAAATAAATATCTACTTCAAGATTTTTTCTTTTATCAGAAGAATCTACATTTATTAATCTTTCTTCAAAGCATATTTCTCCAGAATATATTGTTTTAACAAAATCTAAGATTTCTAGTTGTAATCTTCTTTCCTTATATTTTGGATAACATTTTCTGCATACTGGGATACTGGCATTATTATAATAATGTGTAAAAACCTCTCCACACTTTTTGCACTTCCAAGAATATTCTATGTCGTAAGACTGTCCTTTATACTCTTCTTTAGAAAATAAAGGTTCTACCCCTTCAGAATTCTTTTCACAACGTTGAATTAAGCTGTCATAACCTTGTGATATTTTTGTTTGTATCAATTTTTCCTTTAGTGCATGTGATTGCATTGCAGTAGCAACCCCATAATTACGTAGTAATGTCTGTTTCTGTTTAGCTCTAATTTCAGGCACTAACGCTGTAGAAACTACTCCGTACTTAGCCAGACAGGTAGCCTTAGCTTTTTCTTTAATAGAATCAAGTATAGCTGGATTTTCTACGCCATAACGTTGAAGATTCGTATGTTTAATTTTCGACTTAATTATTTCAGACTGAAACGAATAAGGCGTACCATATTTTTTTACGTTACTTTCTTTAATTTTATCCCAATATTTCGGATCAGACATTCTACACTTAACTGAGCAATAGGTGGGAAAGTCCCAACAACCCCATTTGTTAGCATGCACAGGTTTTCCACATACAGGACACTCGTGTTTATAGAAATCTAATTTTCTCGTAAGATGCCAATTTAAATCTTCTACAGTTAAGTTATATTTTTCTCTTAACTGTAGAACTTCTGGATTGGTATTTAAGAAATCTATAAACTTTTGTTTCTTGTTATTAAATTCTTTGCTGTGTTTTAAAGAAATTAATTCTGATAATTTATTTTCCATACCCTACATCATTAGAATATGGAAAACTTTGTCAAGACTTAGTTAACAGGAACACGTGCCCCCATTGGCAGTCTCCGTCATAGTCCGCACCCGCGCCCGTGGTGGCTAAAGGTGGAAGCAATATATTCTTGCCCTCATGAAACACAGGTTTAAAGCCAAGTACATTGAACTTATGCCACGCCGGTGCCCTACTTGCAGTAATCCATCTGCCTCCATCCACCACAGCCTGTAACGCATCTTTTGCCATTTTTGTCTGGTCTTTAATATTCTGTAACGCATCTTTTGGTGAAAGGCCTCGTTTTACCAGCTCGCGCTGAATATATGGCGAATAAATCTCAAAACCCATTTCATAAGGAATGCCAAGCTCATCCATAGAAATCTCGGGATTTGCATCAATTACGCCTCTTGCAGAAAAATCCACTGGCTTACTTATGACATTCCTATTCCATTGCGAAAACTTAGAAGTCCCTCCAATAAGTTTTTGTAAAAATCCTGATACTCCTCTTTGCTTTAGTTTACGGCTTGCAGGCTCTCCGTAACCATACAAAGCTTTTAAAGATTTATAAACATTAGGTACATTTTTATTCGCTTCATCAGGGCCTAATTCTTGCAATATCTCGCCTTGGGTATGCGCCATGTTAATCACGTCTTGATATAATTCATTTGCATCCCCTGGTAAGAAAGTATCTTTACCCATGATAGAATAGGGCCTGAATTTAGGTGGTATAACAGGCACCTTCGTAATCATAAATTCTTCAGGCTTCATACGGTTATTTTTTAATCCGTCTAAAGCCATTATACGATTTAGTGCCTGTTGCTTTTTAGATTTTGGTCCGTATTTAAAATCTTGCTTTGCCTGCTCTAAATCTTTATCTATGTCAATATCTGATAATGCGTTATATATAGCCTGTGTTCCGGTGCCGTATTTAAGCAATGATTCTTTTCCAGCTAATATATCATTAAATGTGGACCTTTTAAGTCCTAATAAAGATATTATCGTATCTTCAAATGCAGGATTAGGATAAGGCCTATCTAATGTAATTTTACCCCATCTGTTACCGACAGTTAAAGCAGGATCAAATAATCCGCCGGAAATAGGTTTCATATTTTTAAAGTCTATAATGCCGTCATTTTTTATTTCAACAGGGTTAAATAATGCAAAGTCCTTATCTGTAAAAGGTGTGGCTTGAATCGAATCGCCATTATCAGCGCGTTTTGCATTTATTCCTGCGCCTTGCATTAAAGCAATATACTTATCCCAGATAAAAGGCGATTTTTTGGCTAATGATGGCGTCTGTCCCATACGAACCTTACGCCAATAATCGTCATTGCGTTGTCCCCTTAAATGTATTGCGTCTTTAATTACGTTATATGCACCGGAAGATAAAATCGCATTCGATTCAAGATTGCTGTGACGCTTGCTCTTCATACCTTCTTCCCCGCCCTTTACAGGCATTTCATTTTGGTCATAAATACCCTGACCCCTTGAGGAAAGCTTGGATTCAGACGTATGATGCAGTTTAAGAAAATAAGCATTACCTACAGCAATAGGTTGGTCTAAATCCCTGTCAATTACCGGATCATAAACAGTTTCGACATCAGACAAATTATTTTTCTTTAATTCGTTTTCGACAAAATCATACCATTTTTCGCTATTTTTGTTAAAGGTCGGCAATTTATATTTTTTACCCGTTTTCTCGGCAACCTTCCCAAGCATAGCTTCATACATCATATTGGCATTAACTCGAGATACCAACCCCAGCTGATTAAATAATACATCTAATGGCTTGCCGTCTTTTGTTCTCGGCATTTCATTTTGCGGTAAAATATGGGATACAGTTAACTTATTGCCGGATCGAGTTGACATCTTATCCCCCTCTTGCATAGGCGCAAAAGTTTCGACATTAACCTTATATCCATCATTTGTCTTTACTACATCAGTTACAATGCCCGGAGTATTATGATCCCATACTTGGGATGAGTCCAATCGCGTTGTTTTTAGATACTTGGATAACCTTCCCAAATTAGCGTCATTAGAAGAAACAACCCTGGAACGTGTGGATACGATTAATGGATCGCCGGGATTCACCACAGTACCTGCTTTAATAACGCCATTATCGTCTATTTTATCCATTTGTTCCTTGCTAAACTTATCCGGATAAAAAGCTTTAAAATGGTCTTTGCCTGTTTTTATATCCTTACTGTCATTAGCTTCGCTATATTGATACATATGTTGCGAAGTCATCTTTTTGGCAAAATCTTCCGATATTACCACAGCATCATCCATGGACCATCCCTTATACGGCACAAATCCCACTCTGGCATTTAGACCCATATTTAACGTGCCATTATTATCAGTGAAATTTGTTTTAGCCAAAATAGGCGGATTTTTGGATTTATCCCTGCTTATTTTATCTCCCGCTTTTACTAAAGGATAGTTAGTAAGCATGGTTTTACGATTAAAGGCAAAATTGTTATATAAATTCTTAGTCTTAGTTTCGCCTTTATCGTTTTTATATTTAATATAATCCGGGGTTACTTCCAAAATATCCGCAGAATTATCATCCTCATCCAACGAAATAACACCGGTTTTTTTGCCTAAATAATCCTCATATGACTCATTATTATCTGCATTTTTTAACGACTGTACATTAGGGGATTCGCCGTCTTTAATAGGCAAGGCTTGAGTAATAAACTTATGCTCATAAAACGCCCTTGCAGCAGTAACGGAATTTTGCATTGGTAATAAATTTAATGTATTGCCAAAGAACTGATTTGGAGACACGAACTCGTATCTAACCTTTTCAATATCATCCGGTTCTTCTGTTATTACTCCGCGTTTTAATACCGGAATAAGCTTATTTTTTTTAGTCATAAGTTCTTTAGGATTATTTGATGCGCTTAAGTCGTTTATATTCGAAGATGACATGTACTGTATATTCGCTTATTTAAGAGTTTAATTCAAGGATTTATTTTTTAGGTGAGCAAGGTGTTATAGCTAAAAAATAAATAAACGCCCAAAAAGGCATAAACCTAAATGGGCGTTTATTATATAGATATAAAAATATAGTTTACTTAATAACCTTTAGCAGGACACGTATTTAATGTAGCATCAGGAATTGCATAAGGAAAATCCGATGTGCTATCATATGCACTTACAGGTTTATTTATTACTACACTATCACTGTTGTTTTCTATGGAAGGCGATGGTTCTTCCTCTGCAACACCAGGATCTGTTAAATCTACTTCCTCTTCAGCATCAGGTTCAAAAAATACTTCTTTATCTTCATTAAGTGCTTCTTTTAACTCATCATTAATTTCTTTTATTTCACTATCACTTACTTCAACATTAGAATCCTCTTTTACGACTTCAACTTCGGAAAATTCTTGAGAAAAATCCGTAACTTCATTTATATCAGAATTTTGTGTATTTGATGTTTCGTTTGGCATATATAAAATCTATTTTGTTAAGTGCTTAATTTATTTATATGTAATGTTTTAAGTGAAAATATTTTATAAATATACAGTCATAAATAAGTTATACTAAAATATTAAAATTTTATTAACCTATAAATTTCTTATAAAAATAAAATATTTTTCACTTTATAAACTGCACTAAGAAAAATATATCGTCAAGAATTATTTGATTATTTCATGAGTTGTCTTATTATTTCCTATCTTTCCGCATTTTATGGCTTATACATTTCTAAGTTCTAGCAGTCTTTTTCAGCTCCAAAAACTTAAACCCGATTGCTACTACTTCGGGATTTTTCCCTTTCATTTCGGGATTGATTTTTTCAAAGTAATCCAGAAATTCCTGCCTATTATCAAAGCCTTCCCGCTTGGCATCGGCTTCCGATATATCTCGCAACAGCTCGCGCTTAATATCCGTAATTTCGAGTAAAATTCTGGAATATTTTCGGGGCATAAAGATTGCTGGCTTCCATATTGGAAGCTGTGTCTTGCTTGAGCATTTCACAGAATAATTAAATCCTATCCCCAATAGGTTGGGGTCCGTAGCTGCATATATAATTTTTGTATTTACGGAATCATCATGGGCAATGAGATATGTTTCTTTCACCCAAATCCTGTCTCCAACTTGCCAAGAGTTAAAGCACGTCTTGTAGACACGTCTCGTCATCGTTTTCTTGCCATCTAAAATCGCCCTTACCATAGGGGCTGAAAATAATATTGGACTTTCTCTCATTTCACATCTTTCTGATAAAATAAGAAGTTATTGTTTGTTAATAATTTAACTTAGGTTGCATTTTTCAAATGAAAGAAACTTAGCCATTTTAATCATTTTGGTTTGCTTCCTTTAAGACTTTGACAATTTTGACATCTCTTAAAAGTGGCTCCCCGTCACTTCCTACTCCAATCTCCTCGCCTATTACAATATATTGAGGTTTCCACCATGAATTTGTCAGTTTTAGGAAGTCATCGCGTGCCTGTGGAGTATTAGGGACTACAATACCTCTCCCCTCGATAAATTCAAAAACAGACACACCCAATTCTTCGCCTATAATAGTATTATCTGTGTGATTACGAATTTTAGATTTCCCGTCTGGTGGTATTTCTCCAAAACGTATGTATCGTTTTTGGGAAGGCGCAACATCCTTATGCTTGTAGTTTTTATCTTTCTTCATAGGTTCAAACTTTTTATATTGTTAAATATCATTAGGTTACACCCAGTTATTAAGATATACTTAACAACTGGGTGTGCAAGTGTTATTAAACACACAAGGGTTCCAACATTATTTACCTAAAATTAGAGGTTTAGCTGTACCCTCTACTTCGATTTTTAGGCAAGCTTGCCTGATGCCCATGAAATAATAATTTTTAATTTCAGGGGGTGCAAGATCAGGACGTTCAAATTTGTCGATTAAATTTTTCCACCATTTTTTCAGATTTCTAATATCTTCAGTGTCCCCAAAATCCCTCAAGTCTCCCCATAGTAATATAACATACGCCGCTAAGGAATGGTCCTCCCCAGGGACAATCTTTACCTGAATAGAACCTTCGGATCCATAGGGAACATTACACTTATTTCTTTTAGAATCACGGTCCATATAAGACCAAGTACGAAATAATTTCTTTAAAGCTTCACGTTGCTGTATATCTCTTTCGTCGCCATCCCTTAGGGCGTCAATCCTAATTACCCCAGCGACATGTGTCCATTGTGACATATGTTAACCTTTCGTTTATTGTTTATAGTTTTTTTTATAAATTTTATACGCTTCTTCTTTTATAAAATCCAAATAGCATTTAGACTGCATATGAAGTCCTGTAAGTAGTCGTTTACATTTTGGACAAAAAGTATTCTCATCGTATATTAAATGAGCTTTTTCTAAATAATATTCTCTTTCGTGTTCTGGTATCTGATTATACTTTTTCATAAGCATATAATCTTTATACGCATGAACGAAATCACCATCAGCACCACATTTTTTACAATATCCGTCAAAATCTTTCACAGAATAAGACTGTTTACATTTTTCACAATATACTTTCATTTCACGAGCCCTCCAAGCTGTTCTATTGAATTGATTTTTTCCATGATTCACTTTCACTCAATTATATCAATAACATTAAATTGTCCTGTTTTACACTCTATAATGTAATTATCTTCTTCACAGCAATCTATTTCAAAAATAATAGTATTTTCTTTTCTAAATTTTGATAATAAAACTCCAATATGTTGGGTTATTGTGTCAACAACAATGAGCTTCTTTTTAGGATCTAGTCTATCTTTTCTTACATTTTTTCTTAGATATATATCATCATAATCATAAATTTTAACTACATCAAATTCTGTAGCACGTAATAGCCGCTTTTTATAAGACCCTCCATTATATAACAATACTGTATATAAAATATAAGTATGTGCCTTTTCTGTAAAATATGTCTTATCTTTTAATATACCATATTGCTTTATATTTTTTAATTTCACAATCACTAAATGTCCGTATGGATCTAGCCTATATTTCCGTATTTTATTCATAACTTTTAACGATTCCATGGCTTAAATACTTTTATTTTATCCAACAATCCCGTAAAAGTCCCCGTAAAGCAGATAGCCCTATCGTCGATATACACAATCGCTGGAGGTTTGGTATCTGTGATTTCTATGTTAGAGACTTCTATATCATTCTTTTCAAGATACTCTTTTACCGCAAATTTTCCGCTTTCGGTTTTAGCTCTTGTCGTAAAAATACAAATCTTATACTCGCTTTTTGCTTCGTTAATAAAATCCTTCGCACCTTCTACAATCGGGTCGGGAATGTCATCATAACCTGTCCATTTACTGTAAGAGTTTATAACTCCGTCAAAATCTAAACATATAGTGGGTTTATATTTCGTATCCATATTATTTCCTTTCTATTTCACAGCCTCCTGCAAGTTTACTTAAAACGATTTAAAATAAATCGCGCCTCATCACGTAAGTCAAATATTTCAAATACAGAAGCATCCCTAGAAAATTGCACATAATCTAAAAGTAATTGATAGTCTACTGACAACATAGTCCTTAACTCCATAAGTTGGGACTTAAATATATCTGGTATCTCTGTGGACCAACGATATGTCCTTCCGTTTTCAAATTTTGAAGTATCAGTTACAAATACAGGGTCTATACCTTCAAATAAATGTTTTGAAATAAACTTGACCAATTGGGTCTCCAAACGAATAGGATTGTCTGTTTCACATTTAGCAACATAACAATCATTTTGTTTACTTTGTGTTGGTAAAATTACGGATGTTATATTTTCTGAGTCAAAAATTATTTCAAATATTGAAGATTTAGTTAATTTAATATACGGCTCTCTATTTTTAACATCCAAATTACTGCAATTTATGAAATTTAGTTGAACTAACAAATGCTTGTTTATTGGCAAACAATTGAGTTCCAATACGGAATCAGTTGTTGAATCGTGAAAAATATAGTTAAAGTAGTTCTTAACATAACTAGGAAGAGCATTAAAAAATCCTATGTTTTGTACTTCAACTTCAGGTGAACAATTTCTACCTACGCTATCCATTTGTAACTCCTCCATCCCTCTTTAGTATCATCTTGATCTATAGCTACCTGATTTTCCGGTTTAAATACTTTATTAGAAAGCATACGAACAATTTTCTCTTCCAGTTCTCTGGGAGAAAGATTACCTACGCATTCATGAATACATACCCTTGACATGTATTCATTATTAAAGGGAAAAACCACATGTATTTCATCTGATTCCGTAAAATCAGTTATATAAAACCGATCCGGAGAAGAACGACTAAATGTAAACCCACTATCAATGTATTTAGGAAGCTTATAAAAGTCTCCCTCCATGTCATCTATATAAACAAATAAATAGTTGTTTATATCGGTAAATTTAAGAGCAAGACGTAGTTTAGGTGTAGCAATATATTTTTTAGCATCTTTACCGCATGTTTCCTTATCGGAAACCTCACCCGTCCAATAATAAACGCGAGTAATGTCCTTTAGATTAGAATGACGCTTTACTGATTGAATAGGCTGTTTACCATTAAACAACTCGCTTATGCGATCCACACATTTTTGTATAACTATATCCCTGGTATCAGAATCCAAATATTGAATAGTTGAAAATCTTTTTTCCTCCACACTAGTCGGTAAAATAATGGATACATCATTTAAAACATTTGCGCCAATGGCAAACGTATTATTAGAGATAAAAACTGAACTTGGAAGCTGATGTTGCATAGCAGGACTAAGACTGCATTCCAGCAATGTAACTTCAAGCTTATTAGGAGACTTTGTTGTAAATTTTAAAGTAAGATAATTATCAGACATATTTTCCTTTTTGTTTTTTATTTAGTTTTCGCCAGAAAACTTACCAGCTTGTCTGGCCGGCAGTAATACTTAGTTACAAGCTCACCAGTTCATCTGGTGAGCTTGTTGACTTAATCTTTAATCAACCAATACCCAATCTTCGGCGAATATATCCGATTGGCTGGCCAGCCAGCCGGTCAAAACCGCCTTGCGTCCGGTCGAATCATGCGTGTACATGCAGATTGTCGGCAGCCCGAGAAGCCTTCCGCCATTGTCAATAACAGCCTGTTTAAGCTTCGGGTCGGAGCATATTTCGGGGGTGATTTCAAAAGCCGGCTTTTTCCAGAGATACATTCCCTTTCCGTTCCATCCCTTGCGAGACACCTTTTCTCCCCTGTTGAGAGCTTCAATCTCCTACCCAAACGTCATTCCCTCCGATTTGTTCGCGGGATCGTAAGAACCTTCAAAAACACTCGCCTTACACGGATAAAATTCGCCCTCAATGCCCTTGATGATGTAATCTCCGTTTTGCGCTGTCATAACGCCTTCAAGCGTCGGAATTGACATAGTTTTTTTCTCGAAATCAACAATGGCGCTTCCGTTTTCGTCGAACGCTCCGATAAACTCCAAGACTTCCCTGTCGTTGTTCGGAATATCGAGCCTCACAGCTTCCACTGTGACGGGCTTCTTTATATATTTTTTTACCATAACATTATCCTTTCCTTCATCTTTCATTCTTCGTTTATCTTCAATTGATTGGCCAAAGTTCATTATGTTTACTCCTTTATGGTATTATTTTTATCTATTCTTATTTTGTTTACTTTATAGGTATTGCCACAATACTCGGGGTTGCTCGAAAAGTAGGCTTCAACATCTTCATCAACATTGTCGCAATAAATCACTGTCTTAAGCTTTTCCTTAGCTTCTTTTAATGATTTTGCTCTTACCTGTGCGCGTCCCCCAGTTAAAATCTTTTCTTGGCAAAAAAATTCTAAATTATAAATTTTTGTTTTCATAAATTTTCCTTTCTAATTTAAAATAAAATTTTTGAAGCTTTACTTACACCTTGTATTCCAAGCTTCTGCAGCTTCTTTACCTCTGCCGGAGCCTTCAATCTGAGCCCCACAGTTATTACATGAAACAATGTAAAATACGTCTTTATCATGATATTCTTCAGAACTTAATTCTATATTCTTACTGCCACAGAATGGACAAGGCTTTAGATCTATAGGGTCTTGATTCGGCTCAGTACCGTTTTCCTTATGCGCTTCTTTGTCATTGGAGTGGGCAACGTCTAATTTTTTATCAAAATCTTCTTTTGAGATACCTGTTATTTTCTCAAAGATAGCGTAGTTAAAGTTAGGAAGATGAATTGTGTGGCAGATATCGTCAATATCTGCTTTTTCAAATCGCGTTCTTAATTCCCTCTTGCTAAACATAGATGAAAACGGATCATCTACAGTTATCCAACGCGGAAACTGTATGTCTTCTGGGGGAATATCTATTTCTTTATTAAACATTTTAATATTAGAGACACCTATATTAAAATATCCAACATGACGATTTCCTACATTAAAGTCCCCAACATTAAAAGAACCAACATTAAAACTTCCGGAATTTTTATCACCTATATTGCCAGTGCCTGCATTGTAATTCCCAAGATTTGCATATCCCGTATTATTATTTCCCGTATTATGACACCCGGAATTGCATGAACCTGAGTTAAAATTTCCAGTGTTATGGTTACCCGTATTTGCGGATCCTGTATTAGAATCTCCCTTATTTGAATTGCCTGAATTATAATCTCCTTCGTTTGTGTTTCCTGTGTTATTCTCGCCTATGTTCAATGAACCTTGGTTCTTTTCCTTAAATTGTTTCAATAAGGTTTTACATTCAGACGTTACATCTTTCAAAAAACGAATTGAACTACATGCAATTATAAAAGTAGGTTCTTTTCCAAAATTAAATGGCAAATTAAATGACTCGCCGATAGTCTCAACCTCATATATTTTTATATTATCTAGATCTCGTACTCTTGAATACTTTAACCAATTAGGCGTAACATGATACCCTCTACTACAGGGGATAGGGTTCATAATAAATGGTGTTTCCTTTCCTGGCTTTCCATTCTCTGGGAGATAGGGGGTGTAATCAAACCCTCTTTCAAGCGAGGTATTTTTTGAAGTTAAAATTTTATAGTATTTTTGTTCCATAATATTTTATTCCTTTTGTTTGGGTTTTATTAAACTACTGATTATCTTCTTCCGGTTTCACTTCATCAATGTAATCAACATTAAAAGTATCTTCACAGGTTTCTCCATAGCAATCATACACACATTGGACATCCTCGGAATCACTAACTCCTGCAAATAATGCTTCTTCTAGCTTTCCTTTAGCTTCTTCCAAGCTATTAGCCTTTACTGTGGCATCTCCGGAATATAATTCCGTAGCTGTACAACTAAAACGTAATTGATATGTATTCATATTTCTTTTCCTTAATTAAAATTTAAACTTTATGCCGCCTTCCAAAAGCTCTTTCTTGTTACGCTTTGAAAAGCTCATTAAATCGTCCCATATTGTCTTTAAAACTTCAATATCATCGTAAACATAAGAATCGTCGTTCGGGTCTAAAATGCTCATATAATCAAAAAGTACTTCTTCATCTCCGCTAAAATTGACCATATCATTTTGAAATTTAGATATGCAAGAAATGTAGTCTTGTTTTTTCATATATATACTTTCCTTAATTATTAAGTTACCATTAAATAACTATATAAAAGGATTCTGTATCAGAATCATAGATCCAGCCTAATTCATCAAGCCTTTCCTTCTCCCCATAAGGTATTGTTTCAGGGTCTACCCCCACATGAAACTCTTCGATATTACACCAACAAGGATAAGGAGTCTTTACGTACATTCTAAAAATCTTTAAAGCCTCAATGAATTTATCTAAAAAGTTATCCATTGATTTAAAATAAAATTTTTGTGGGGTTAAAATTAATATGATGGTTGGCATGCACATAACCAACGGGATTTTTTACAACCCTGGTAATAGCATTACCACCTTTATTCTTTACAGTGAAATCATAAAGTTCTTTATACTCAGGCTCGTAATGATTATGACCATAAATCCAAAACTGCGGCGATATTTGTTTGCCATCAATGGTTTTGTTAAAAAATCCATAACGATCTAAGGCACTGGCATAACAAGACTTTAAAACACTTTTCTTACTTTTATTAAACTTAACGCATTTTAAAAGCGGCGCATGATGCGTTACAACAATGTTAATGCAATCAGACTTTACACCCCAAGAAGATTCTTGGATTAATTTATGGCATATAAATGACTGACTAACCCAAAATATGGGATTTATAACTTTCGGTGTTAATTTTAGGTTCTCGTCATATCTGCACCCCCAGTCATTCATATAATATTTCGACGACTCAATGGTCGGAATATCAATGTTTGACCATAGGGTTGAGCAAATAATATTTACCTTATTAAAAGAAGAATTTTTATTAAAAAATTCGCAAGATTCTTTCGTATACTCTGCGACAGTATTGTTAAGAAACCTAATGTTATAAATGCCATTAGCAGCAAATATACTTTCAGTAACAGATAAGGAATTTGCCCATCCCATTGTATCTGCAACCATGGAAAAGCGTAATCTTGGATAACTTGATTTGGCTTTCTGATGAAGAAAGTTCATTTCAAGCTCTTCTTCATCCTCATCACTTAAATAATACTCATGGTTTCCAGGAACTATAATAACCTCTTTAAATTGCTTGGAAAGGGGTTTAAACCAATCCAGCATAAACTCACTTGTATAATTGGACAGATAATTTATATCTCCAGCCAATATTAAAATATCAGCTGAAGGTATTATAGGATTTCGTTTTAAATAATCTTTGTTATCATCAAATTCCAAATGTAAATCTGATGCATATTGGATAGAAAATGGGTAAATCGTTTCCATAATTTTTAATTTGTTATTTAACAACAATTTGTCCGCTATCTTTATATCTTACTTTTTCTACTGTGCTAACAGCCAGAGATTGGAAATATTTGGGTATACATATTTCAAATATAGGACAGCTAAACGGTAAATTTATTGCAATTTCCAAAAGATCAACAGGGTTTTTTCTAATCTGAGTCATCCATAACGGCGAAAACCGCTTAGTTTGTCTTGCAGATGCTTTAGATCCAAACGATGGAAATCGTTTTAACAATTTCTTACCCTCTTCATTATAGGCGCATTTAACAAATATTTTATTATTTACAGCAAATATGTCAGTAACATAACCAACTAATTCCTTCTGCAATTCTTTATGCTTACTTTCAGGATATATATGTGATTCATTAAACTTTAAATCCGGATGTCCGTCTTTCCATATGGGAGGAAAATAATTTCTTAAACCAAACCAAGGACGCAAACTTTTTCTTAAATACTCCAAAGATTTTGGAGTAACAATTTGTATTTGATTCGGGTAATCAGTAGTATAAACTGTATTTAATTCCCATAAATACTGTATAGTTTGATACTTAAATGTATTTTTAAAATCAGGTTGAGTGTCTAAGTGCATCAGTAACTGCCTATATTAAATGTTATAAACTTATCAAATTTTTGATTATTAAATGTTAAAGCCATATCATCCGAAACTATCGATGCATTATAAAATGATTGTAATTTGCCGGAATTGACATTTTTCTCTTCGTAAGCTCTATCACTAGAAAAACCTTTATGACAATGCCCAAAAACAAAAACCGGTGTTTCATTAAATTCAAAATCTATTGCATACCTTAGCGCCTTTGAACCAATATCAGTACTGAAATCACCCAATGGTGTGTAAACTTTAGAAGAAATGATATTATATGGCGGCATATGTGTTAAAACAATATCCGGCATTATACCTTTATTTTTACGGCAAGTTTTTTGCAAAGCCTTTAAAAAGTTATCATCCGTTGCCATGCGATTTTTAACTTTTTCATTTTGCTGCACATTTAAAAAGGTTTTATCGGCGCTAACAATTTCGCTATAAAAGATGGCAAGAGAGTCACCTTGATTTAACTTTGTCATAGGTAAAGTTATAAAACCCGTACCTTCCAACAATTTCACCTTATCTGCGGTTTTAGTATAATTTTTACTTTGACACTTAACATCTTTCCAAGAATAACGGTCATGATTGCCTCGTATCGCGCATACAAACTGGGCATTTGGAAACATTTTAAATATCTGGTCATAAAGAAACTTAGCTACATGATGCGCGGAACGCTGTACGCAATATTTGTCAAACTTTTCTTTCAGTTGCTCAATTTTTATCGCACATTCCTCTATAGATAATGAATCATCAAGATATACTTGATTCATGATTATTTTCGTATCTATAAGAAATTTATCATGAGAGGAGACATAGCTGTCGGCTATGTCTCCAGCAATAAGCACAAGATCTATATTAGGATCCACATAAGAAGAAAATTTACCACAAAACAGATCTAAAAAATGTATATCTGATATCGCACAAACATTATATTTTGCTCTGTTATTCATAATAATTTCCTATTACCACCAAAAATGTGGCCAAAATTCGCCGAATAATTTTTTGGCTTTATTCATGCGTTTTTCATATTTTTTCCATTCATCCCATTCACCCAAAGAACTTGGGCGCTCTGCAAGCGGAATGTTTTTATACTGAAAAAACAGATCGGTTTCTTCTTTTTCAGTCACTTCTTCTTCTAACATCCAAAGAATTTCGTCTATAATTTTATTCCACTTTGCATACCCGTCTTTATATTTCCCAAATATACCAGGATATCCTCCATTTAACTTCTTAAACCTTTTTAGCCTTGGGATTAGCCATCTTGCCATAGCTGATCCCAAATCCCAAGTTTCGGAGTCGTCAAACCCTCGTTTTAGCAATTGTCTGGCATATCTATTAAATCGCTTATCTTTAGGTGTAACCCCTTCTTCGTTACTGAAACTTAAACTTCCCTGATAAACCTTTGACTCAATAATATGCCTAACTTTCTTTAATTGGGATTTACTCAGTTTCTTCGACATAGCTTAAAGGTGTAATGCTTTCAATGACAAAATCGCTTCCTATAACTTCTGGATCATCAATTATATCATCAAATTCGTCGTTATAATCTTTCTCATTCGCAATTCTTTCAGCTTCTTCTTTAGACTTAGCGCGTATAACAACCTGTCCCGTTCTGATAACTTCCTGGGAATAATAAAATTCAACCAAATAATCCTTTTCCGTTTCTTTATTCTTTACCATTTTTGTTTTCCTTTCTTATGTTTTAAAATTTGAGCATTAATCTGTTGTTTTTGGTAGGTCAAAAATCAATGGCCACTTTTCTTGCAAGATTTGTTGCATTAGTTTGGCCACTACCTGCATATCCGGATGCGCTTGAGGGGATGTCCTTAACTGTAGGAAATTTAACAATGACCTTATATTCATAGTCATAACAATTTCCGTTTTAGTACATCCAGGCAAACTTATCCGTGCTTGTTGAGGCTTCCAATCTTTGTCTAACTTAAAATTATACGAAAATTCAGCCTGTTGCAAATCCATGTACCAATTGCAAATTGCCTTGATATCATCGGTAATATACGGATCATTTAAAGCATATAGTACTTTCGAGGAATCTGAGAAGGTATCCAGTAAAGATATAGCTTTATCCAACTGCTCTTGAGATACCCAAGCAGGGCGAATAAAAGTTAATCCTTTTTTGCTATTTCCGTAATTCACGTAACGCGAACTTTCGACTGAGTACGACGCAATTCTATGTCGTGCAATTTCTTGCAAAATGTCTCTTGATGTTATTATACGAAACGTAAAAGATACATGTTCTAATGTAGAAGTATGGTTATTATCCAAAATAATCTTTATTATCTTTCGCCAAGAATCTTCAGTAATCTTGTCTTCAGACTTATAACAATTCCTTATCGCCAATTCCAATAATTTCATTGGTGATTCCTCGGAATTATCGTCAATTAATTTTGAATAACCTAAAAGCTCAACACTGGGTGATATAATTTTCATAATTTTTTATTTTTTAACAACGGCCAATGTTTTCCAATAGCCATATGGGTATAACTCTTTAATTTCAGCACCACAAACCTCGCACACGCCTCTCCAAATCAACATTTGATTATCTACATCTATTTCAGCAGGCTGAGTATAATTGATGTTTTCTTCGTGACAAACTGGACATTGCCCAGAATATGTTCCTTCTATTTCTTGTGTTTCCATAGATTAAAATCTCCATTAAATATACGTTTATCAATAAAAAAGAAAATACATCCTCCAATTAAATTGCCAATAATTGCTGACCACACAGGGTCAGCAATAGCGGCAATAACTGGTATAAGAATCAGAGATGACATTTGCCATCTCATCAAATAAAATATGAACTTCTTCATGCTTCGCCAGAAGTATTATCCGAGCTTGCTGCTGTAGAAGTCCAAACATAGTTGGGGTCAAGCTGAGGATAAGGAGTGGTTGGAGGATAATATGGTGAAAGAGGATTACTAGGAATTGGTTGCGTAATAGTATCTCTTTGTTTATCTGAAATCCTATCTAAACCACTCATTAATATGCTAGCTCTCAACTGTTGTACCTCTGATGTCAAAAGCCCAATTGCTTCCTTTAAAGCACCAATACTATCCAGAAGGTCCTTTTTAAAAGGATCTTCTCGTTCTCTAATAATCAATTCAGGTTTATTGTTTCGCTTATTCATCCCTAATGTCCCCTCCGAATAACGGATCTTCTTGGATTGCGGTTATGACTTCTTCAGGAATATCTTCATCTAACAACTCTTGCTTAGTTTTATAAATAGAAACATCCCAGAAATCATCTTCACCATTAACTCTCAAAACAGATTGTTCATTCAAGGGTTCATAGTAGATATCAAACTTGTCACTCTTTATATAATAACGAAAATCGTTATCCTCGAATAACAAATCAAACAACATTCTCTGATTATACGGCAATAAAATACATTGGCTATAATTCGCTCGAACATCTCCATGCAAATGCATAAAAAATGCAGTATAAGGCCATTGATCTTCTTTATCAGTATAACAAAACTGAAAAGAATGTACTGATTCTAAATTTGCAGGTTTGACTACCCACGTAAGTAAAAGATTATTGTTATAAGAATTAAAAGACTCAGTTTCATCAATAATTATATCCTGATTCTCATCAATATATCCAATATTCCAAAGCTGCATATTATCATCTTGGAATGAAGGTAAAACAATTTCACCATACTTTCTTAAAGCATTTAAAAACTGCAACTTATATTTGTTATAAGCTTCATTTGGAAATGCCTTGTTTGAGGCTTTTACTTCTTGAATAACCTTTTCGAATTGTGTTTCCATTTTTTATTGTTTTTTTAGACCATTATTTTCTTAAAGATTTGTCTTAATAATCACTCAAAACGATTGCACAAGGCATCACCCCACTAGCATACGTATTGATTGCTTCTTCTGCATCATCAACATCAAACAGTAAGGCCGTCGGCACTTCGCCTCGCACATACCTAAGCAATTCCTTTGCGAGCAAGCCAACAACCTCAGCGTCTGACACTAATTTTTTATCATCCTCATAATCAAAAACTGCAACAGTAGAATTATTCCGTCTTAGTGAAACTTTAAGAGTGCGCATTTTATTCCTTTTTAATTTTGTGTTTTAAATTGTATAAACTAATCCCAATAATCAAAATCTATATCATCACTTAGTTGATGATTAACGCTTCGATAATGACCTTCTCCTATTTCTTGATAATTGTCTCTCTCTAGATTCGTATCATCATAATAAATATCATTATGATTTGCAGGAACATAGTTACTGGCTCTATCCTTAAAACGGCGCCTATAAACACCGTCTTCCTCTAAAACAAAATCGTTAACTTTTTTATGCGATATTTTTAACTTATAATCGTCTAAATCGTAATCATCAGTATACTCTTCGTTGGAAACATTTTCTTGCTCATCTGAATCCTCTAATTCATGAGACTCTGCAAGCAATGTTGAAACAGTATTTGGAACGGCTGTTGATTCAACATTTGCAGGAACCGTGTCATCTATTTCCAAACTTACTAAAGTTTTCGCATGTGCTTTTGAACCAAGTTCAACTACCAATCCGTCAAAAAACACTTCAAACTGATCATTATTAAATGAAGGAGTTGAAGCGTAAAAACCCACAGGGGTAAACCTTAGATCCGAAATCAAAGCTTTAGATTCAGAAGATAAAGTTTTTAAATGTTTTGATGGAAATATTCCCCAAATTCCTGACAACGATGTGGCTTTTGAATTAGCTATCTGGTTTTGAACAATTCCGCCAATTTTAACATTATAAGAACCGTCTTGATGACAAACTACAGGACATAAAATAAAGAAAGGCACACCTCCTTTTAATACTAAAGTAAACAACCTTTTAGCTGAAGATCCATTGGTAGAAGAAGTAATGCTTACATTATTTCGCTTAAAATACCCTTCAATTTCTAACCAATCATAAAAATTGGAATACTCTTCTTCAGTTAAACTATTATAAGGATCATCTAAATAAAATTCTATAGGAGTTTCAGAATTATATTTCTGAGCAAATAACTTAAATACGGAATCATTATGAATAAAACCTTCGTCAGATATTCCTTTATCTTTTAAACTTATATCTACAACAATATTTACAAACGAAAACACATTTGAAGAATGATCTTTTGAAGATTTTAAATCTGCAGCTGTAGGGGATATAGCTGAATCTGATTCTATCAATAAGTCTGCATCCGAATTTTTCAGCTTAGACTTTTTACCACGTTTATTAACAGACACATTCGTTTTTGTATGCATCATTTCGGGTGCTTGCTTTACCCAAGTACCATCAGGCATTTTTCTATAACCTGCGGGACGACCTCGTTTTTTAGGTGCAGACGCATGTTCCGGATGTACGAGCTTCGGTTTGTGTGTTTGTGACTGTTCGGGTTCGGTTGTTATAAGCCTAACCCAAGTACCGTCTGCTTGCTTTCTATAGCCAGCAGGACGCCCTCTCTTTTTGATTGTTTGCTGTTCCATTGAATTTATTTTACTTAAGCTCTACTTTAATAATAGCCGATACTAACTCCGATATTACATTGTCCATCTTTCTATTACCAAAATGCCAATCTAAATAAATAGCATCATATACGCCGTCTTGATTTTGATGCCCATAAATTCGCGGGCATATATCTCCTCCAAAGCCATTAAACGTAACGCCCCAGTTTCCATCAGGAACTCTAGAATCTCCTTTGACACCACCAAGATTTTTCAATTTTAGACCTTCAGCAGGATACTTGTACTCCTGATACACACCACATTCTCCACTATCGACTGCTATACCATATTCAATTTCTTTCATATCCAATGTATCTGCAAACTGTAATTGCTTTGATAGAGACTGATGATAAATCACCGCGCTGCGCAATAATTGTACATCCGATGTAGTATCCTCGAATGTGTTTAAGCCTACGACACAATACTCTCCTGGAAGGGTTGGGATGATTGCGGTAAAAGAAACATTCTTATTATAACAAGGATCTGTGATGCGTGTTTGTTCATTTAAGGTTATTGTTTTCATATTTTCCTTTCTGATTTAAGTGAAAATTAAATTCTTAAGCAAAGTTTTGTCCTATTAAAAGGACTTGGCAGGGATTAATAGTAGCATAAAAATATCTCTTATTGTCAGGACCTAAAGCCTCATATCTGTCAACAGGCATAAAGCTTAGCAAAACATGATCCCCAACTTTTAAAATATTTTTACGTTTTTTATTATTACAATTTATATCTTTAAATTCACCATTATCCATATCTCCTATGGAAATCACTAAAGCCTCTTTATTATAAAAAGTTTTGCCTGCTGGAATAATAATTCCTTCACGTTCCATATCTGCAGCTTGCAGCTGCCTAACAATAATTTTTCCTTTTGGAGCTTTTAGCTCAGTTTCTTTAATCATAGTCTTAAAAAAGTTAAGCGCAGATTCTAAAAAATCTGCGCCTCAGTCAAGAGAATTTTTTTAAAGTTTAAAAGAAATAATTTCCAAAATTCGGATAACTTAAACTATGTGTAAAATATGGGTTACCTGCATTTGCCATGCGGTTACGCGCATATTCATATAATCTTCCTACCGCACTCGGATCCGAATACATAGAACTGGCGGTTAAAGAAGGAGCAGCGCGGGAACGCCCATTTTGATCAATAAAACTTACAGCTTGTCTAATTTGTGCAGAAGGTGTAATTAATCCAAAATATTCCAATGCAAATGGACCATATTTATTTAATGTATTGGCCACAAATCCTCCCCATGTTTTATTAGAAGGATGCTTCTCGATTACCTGACCTATAGTTTCTACTTTTGCTTCTGGAACTCTATTGTCTTCAGCTAAATTATTAACATTATTTACTACTTGTCTTGTATCTTTAGTAAGACTGGCCGCTCGCTTTATATTTAAAACCGACGCAATCTTTTCCACAGCTTCGTTATATTCCGGTAATGTATAATCCTCTGTATCATTTTGTTTGATATACTTCCTCTTTATAATTCTACCGTTTTCATCACGATCCTTAAATAAAATTTCTCTACCCAGTCTACTATAAAACTGAGGCGATAATTTTTCTTCAGGAATTTGAAACGCTACATTTCCATTGCCCTTATTTTTCTTAAAGGAATTATATGCATATAAAGCTGTAATCAAAGCTGCTAAACCTCCAACGTACGGCAAACCTTTATTTGCTAAATCCAACCATTTTTTTGATGTTTCATTGGACATTGACGCAATTTCTTTATTTTGTAGTGCAGCCTCTAATTGATTTTTTGTAATTTCAACATTTTTATCCGCCAATTCATTCTGAATATCCGTGTAGTCCTCTACCGCATTAATACCTTGGGTAAATTTATCAATTCCGTATAAGCCAAGCTGTTTAGGACCCATTAAACTTCCCAAAAGCTTTAAACCAGTAGCGCGATGGGCGGGGCTAAACAATGCAGCCGTACCTAACGCGCCAACTCCTGTACCGGTTAAATCAGCCAAGGATTTAGTGGTATCATTAGAATATAAATGCGCATTTTCCCATTGAGCCATATTGTGGCCCGCGTAACCACCTAAACCAAATCCTAATAAAGACGGTAATTTACGAAAAATCTTTGATAATACTGCACTACTCATTGAAATTAACTTTCCACTTAAATACTATATTTTGATTAGCAACTTTCATATTTGGCGACGTTTTAGGTGGCAACTGTGTACTTGGAGGTGTAGGTAACCCTGCATCTTGAGGAGAATTGGCCGGAGCTGGCTTTGTATTTGCGCCTAGGTTTTGTGGTGTATTGGCAAAATTTGATACGTTTTGTTTCCATTGATCTGCAGGTGTTTGAGGACCTGGATCTTGTGGAGGTGGCGCACTATTTTCCATTTTAGCTTTTTGTTCCTCGAGCACAGCCTGCTCTGCCTTTGCTGCTTCATCCGCCCGTTTTTGTTTCCACTCTGCCAACATGGAATTAAAACGATCAATTCTTAACCCTTGCGATTTAATTGAAGGGCTTTTTGAATCTGCATACTTTTTATAACCGCACTTTAACAATGCGGAATACAGAAGATCTTTTGCTGTATCTTTAACAAAATTTTGGGACATAATTTTACTTGTCTAAAAATATAACATTAAATCTTATGTATCCGCAAGTTTTAAATTTAAGCTGATTTTTTAGTTAAAAACTTAACAAATTCTTTTATTTGCACAATCGGATAACTATGCAAAGGAGTATCAGGGATTCTATCTCCGTCTTTTTTCAACACGGAAATAAACACCTTTCCCAAATCGCTATCCCTATCTTTTAAAAACAATCTTGGGAAATATAAAGCTCCGATATTTTCCGCCGTAATTGCAGGGGGATAATCATAATACGCCAATCCTTTAACGGTTTGCCAATAACCGTTTAAAATTGGCAACATTACATTCTTATAATAATTTTTCTGTTCTTCCTTTGCTGATACTTTTGTCATATGTGGTTTAGTCTTCAAATTGATCTCTATGTTTCTTTTGATTAAATCCGTAGTAATCATCTTCAGATCCTACGTCCGTCTTCTTCATGTTTACAAAATCCAATTCTAAATCAATAGGAATCTTTGCTAAGATATCATCTTCTAACACCAAAAACAACTCCTGTTCTTGGTCAGAAATATAAATAACTTTATTATGAACAGATAAAATTCTGTCTCCTACTTCGATACCTAAACTTTGTTTATTTACATTATCTGGGATATACACTACAACACCTGTTACAGGAGTATCGTTTTTAATTGAAAGATTGCCGAAAGAGTTAAATAAATCTGTTATTATATCTCCACTTTCAGTAACTTTATCTTTTAAAACCATTACCCTACCATTGGATTTAAAAGTAGGTTTAAAATCTTTTAAAAGCTGTTTTTTAACAACAATTTTTTCTGACATTATGCGGTAAAAGTTTCAACAGTAGGCAAAAATCCTATGTTGGTTTGTGTTTGGTTATTTTCAAAAATTGTTTCTAAAGACCTTAAATTTAAATATTTAGGTCTTAAAGTTTTTACTTTTCTTCTTTTTATCCAACGTAATTCTTCAGGAATAAACCCTATAGACTTAAAAAACTCGTCAGGTACAATTTTGTTTACATGTTTATGATACTTCCAAAAAACTAACTTTTGATGAATTGGAAAGATTCTATCTCCTCCATGACGATTATAATCACCTTTTACATCGACATAAAATTCATCATCTATCAATCGTATTTTTGAACTATTAAGAATTGCTGAATTATAAAACTTTTCAGGGTTTACCTTAACCCAAAAATCAGCAGTATAGCTATGCTCTCGATAAACAACTTTTGTTTTAACTTTTTGCTTACCTGACTTTAAATTAACTATTATATCCTCTGTAGCTTTAGGAACTAACAAGAAAGACTCGGGTTGATATTGAAAATCTACAATAAGCCCAAGTCTTTTTGCATCACGTAAGAAAATGTAAAACTGAATTTCTTCTTCAGAATCAAATGTGATCCCTTCAAAAATTAGTTTTTCTTTTTTTCTCATCACCCTGCAGATTAATTATCCAAAAATCTGCAGATTTGGGTAAATGTTGTCAAGCCGTTATCAAAAGAATAATCAAAAATTTTATCAAGCTTGTCTGCCTGCTTTAACTTTTCAGCAGCTTCTTTGCGGAACGGCGCAAAAGCGTGCGCCCTGCTTAACAAATTATTAACAGCACAAATGACAGACATATCAGATCTTGCAAAATCATTGTCCACTTCCTCAGATATTAAAGAAGCTAATTTATTTTGCAGCGGATACGTATGTAACACCTGTATTCCTGCTGCAGGTATAACTGTTTCCTTCAGCATTGGATCTTTAGCGATTGCCGTAAAAGCCAACTGAATTTTCAAAGGTTCTGCAGAAGCAAACTTAGTCAAAGCACATTTGTCTGCAATTTCAAAAAGTTCTTCGATAGTATTAGCTTGTTTTAGTAAATTTCTATGTCCGTTAGCTACGCTATGTACAATATTCTGTATTCCAAGGTTGTCCGCACATTCATTTTCTGAGTAATAAGCTAATTTTAGAATATTCTCATTTACTTCATCAGCGAGCAAGTCTTTAACAGTAGAAGCTAACTTTAAAGAAGCTTCCTCGTTGTCTTCCGAAGTTTCTTCTATCAAGTTTCGTAAAAGTTCTTTCTTATCAAGTTCATTCTGTTCTCTTAACTTGCGATCATCTGCAAATTCTAATGCAGGCTGTGGGACAATTTTTAAAGCCTCCTCGTATGCGTTAGAAGTATTTAATACTGGATATTTATCCTTTAAAATTTGGCGTGTCATAATTGCCGAAGCCAACCCCCCTAAGAGTAAAATACCCCCTAAACCTCCTAAAGCTCCTGCAAAAGAGCCGTATTTTCTCGTACGTCCAGTTAAAATATTTTGATCTTGTAACTTCTTCAAAAGAAATAACTGGTCATAATAATCTTTTGTAATATCAGCCCCTTCATTCTGTAATAGTTTCTTTTTTATGGAATTATATAGCTTATTTGCACCATAATAAGAAGCTCCTAATGCAAGAATACTTCCCAATACATTTGCCATTGTAGTATAGGCATCTCCATGGCGATCTTCTTCCGCAGCGTGTTTGATATTATCATCCTCTAAAGCATCGTTTACTAAAAGATTTTTTAAATCTTCTCCTGTAGTATCTGATGTTGTCCCTATGACTCGCTTTGTTATACGTTTTTCTAAATCACGTTTTCGTTGTAAATCACGTAATTCAGAAATGGTATTAAGTAAAAGACTGGCTCCTCCGCCTGCGGCTGCAGCCGTGAGAATTGTAGACAAAATGTTATAATCTGATATATTCATTTTTTATAAAGGCCTTTTAAATTTAAATGTGTCAAAAATTACTAAAGCAATAAAATTACCAGTTTGTTCAGAAAATTTTATAACGCTATTGCGTAGTTTTATGCTAGCGGACTCTCCTTGAGCTTGGTTTAAAAGCGACTGATATTGTTCTACATCTTCCGAGTTTTTAAAGTCTAAAACTGATACACAAGTTTTAACTCTCTCACATAAATTTGGATACTGTTCTAATTGGTTTTTAATTACCGGCATTTTATTCCATTCAGGATAAACTGGTACAGTGTCTGATGTAGCTTTTGCAGATATATTGTTCTCATCATTATTAATTAAATCTTTTGTATAATCAATTAATTCTGCAGATTTAGACTGACTGGATAAAACCTCATCAGATACAGTCCGTGAAGCATCTAGTATTACATCTGAAGCAGCTAAGGCATTAGATACTTGGGCAAGTTCTCCTATCCCTTCGCCTGGAGATTCTAAATCTTCAAGTTTGGATAGATCTTCTTTAGACATTCCATTAAGACTCATAATCATCTTCAGGACCTATAGACAGCCCTTCATCTCGTAATCTACGAACAACGTCTGCAGCTAAAGTTCTATAGGCTATATTCTTGGCTTTTTGTTTTTCTACATCTGCAGAATCTTCATTGACACTTTTTTCTGCAAAGTACGCGGATCCGGATAATAATGCTCCGATAATTGGAATTGCTGCTAATGCCAGACCTGGTAAACCTCCGACAACGCCAGGTAATGCTTTTGCTGCAGCTCCAAGAGCAGGATTGCTTGCATGTTTGTACATACCACTAACGGAATCAATAGAAGCATTAATGCAAGTGTTTACCACATTATGATAATAACTATTCCATTGGTTACTGTTTGCAGATGCAACCTTAGTAAGCACCAAAATTTCCGGAGCATACTCATAATGATCTGTAACCTTAAGCAGATCAGCAAACGAAGCAGCGAGTTTGGTATATACATGATCTACCAAATCAGGCTCAGCAGTTTTATCTGCATTATTATAGTGATCAATTACTTCAGAAGAAATATTTTTCGGAGTTACTCCATAAGAAAATAATTCCAAAGTAGTACCAAATTTTTTAAAAGTCTTATCTTGCATTTCTATAAATATTTTAAAGCAGCCTTCCAAAAGTATCTCTAAATCCAGAATTTTGTAAAGGATTAAATGCTGGGGGAGTTAAAGAATTATTTATACCGATTGCTCTTCCCATAAGTCCACCTAATATAGACATAATAATAGAACCCTTTAATCCCATGTTAAACAACAATTTGGCTACCACTGCACCTAAACCTGCACCCATTGCTGTAGATGTGGCTGCATTTAATTGCGATTGAATGCTGTAAGGTAATGTTTGTACATAACCAATTAAAGCCATACGTTGATTATAAGGCAACGTATAATCCTGTAGTAACCTTTGTTCTAAGCCTCCCATGTAGATTTCTCCCCTTTTTGTTCAGAACCTAATAACGCGCCTAATAAGGCACCAGCACCGCCTGCTGCTAAAGCCCCTTTTAATAGAGACCGTGATAGTGTATCTTCAGGATCTCGATATTCAGGAGGTAATCCTCTATTTCTCCACCAACGATATCCAGCATTTGCTAATGCTCCTAATGCCCCAAAACTTAAAGCACCTTCCAATGCACCTTGTATTGCACCTCCCTTTGCAGATTGTCCTGTAATATATAAAGGATTAATGGGTTTCGTAATATCAAGTGCGACATCTCTATAATCTTCAAATTTCGATGGATTGTACACAAATTGTGTACCAGGCTTAACCTCGGGAATATTTTTCCAATCAACAGCAGAAGATTTAACCATAGAACGTGGAAATATTTCTTGCCCTGCGCCTGTACCAGTGCTGACATTAGAGTATTCGTATGTGTAAAAATTCGGCGGAAATTGAATGCTTGAACCTGAATCAATGGTATTTTGTGGAAAACGATTACCTAAATCGAATTTTAGCTTAAAGTCACTAACTTTTGGCAGACTATTAATTTGGCGAGAATTATCATTCACCCCAAATTCTACATCTGTATCTCCATCTTTTACTTTAATATTATCTGCAGTATCAGTACTTAGCTTTGTAGTTTTACCTAAGCTAAGGTCTTTAAATAAAGAAGAAAAAATATCAAATGCTGATTGTGTATTTGAATTAGCCATTTACGTTATATCCATTCTGTTCTTTCATTACGGCATAGCCTTGATTCCTCATTTGATCTCGTTCTTTATTCATATAAGACCTTACCAGTGAATACAAAGTAAAGTCAGATTGTTCAAGCTGTTGTAGTTGCTGCCTCGATTGGCCTACTGGCATGGCTAATAGCTGTTGCGCTATCCCCATTGCCCTTTGTTCCATTGTCAGCACGGAAGTACTCGGAGCAGCGCCACCTGCAGCCATAGAGTTATCTTGAAGTTCAGCTTCAAGATTCTGGCGTGCTTCTTGTTCTTTTTGAATTTCTTCTTGAACTTTCTGTTGCTCAACCTGTATCTGAGCATCTTCGCGCTGTCTTTGTGTGATGGAACTAATCGGATCAGTAATACCCAACGATTCCATAAAGGTTTTATACGGAAGCAACCCTTGCATACCAAGATTCATCTTGGCAGCTTGTGTTTCAATGTCATCAATAATCCTCGGTTGCGGTAACTCAACTTCGACAGGTTTTTCATTAAATATCTTTTGCGTCTTTTTTAAGACCCATTTGCCCAATTTATTAAATTGGTTATAAATATACCAAAAATTATTTTGTAAAACCTTTAAAGATGTAGGTAAAACCTGCAAGTCTAAAGACAAATCATATAAACGCGAAGGAAAGCCTGCACCATTAAGCAACTCTTCTTTTTCCGCATTTATTATATCTTTACTAATATACTGTTTGCCTGTGCCTCCCAGCTCTTGATAGCTCAACGCAAAAGGCGCTACTTGCCAAGTTGTTGGATCAGCCCTATAATTGGCAACCATACGGGTCATTTGATCCCTGAACATTACTGCATCAAAAGACTGAGCAATGCTGTCATTACCTCCTTGCAATGCATGTGGATCCAAAGATATAACTCGAAGCGGTGTTACGTAATCCAAAGCCAACATTTCGTCAGCCTTTGAATAAAGTAGCAATTTATAAATTACACGGAAGTTTAACAAAAACTCTGATATACCCCAGCCGTCACGTGACAACCCAGAAATTACAGGACCTCTAAAATGAAATAATTCACCTTTATTAAATTTAAAATCCTGATTTTTATTCAAAGCTTCCAGCATAGAACGCGGAATCGTGTTAATTACGTCAAGTACTCCTCGTTCCACTTGCTCTCTTATGTCTTGATCAAACTTCCAAATATAAGTATTTTCCCCGTTAATTCTACTATGAATGATCCTAATATAACGAGGGTCAATAAGCATTAAGCGAAAGTTTTCTTTGCGCTTATCGATCTTATCTATAAACTGGCAAGTAATTGTGCCTTGAAAATTATTTTGAGGATCGGGAACTGTAAAAGTTAAATCTTTTGAATTATACTTAACTAAACTAATATTATCACGAAAATCTGTAAAAGTATAAAATTTGCCGCTAAATTGCGGACGGGGATCAATTAAAATTCGACGAAATGGTACGTATAACCTTATAAAGGCATTCCCGTAACACCCCCATTCATCCCCAATATTCTGCATAACCTGCTTTATATCAAGAATATCATTAAAAAATGCTCTTAAAGATTTTTGCGTAGCTTCATCGCAATTCTTAAATTCAAAATCCGATATAAAAAATGACGTAAGTCTACGAACTACTTGACGAAAAATCGGAACATTGGCATACAGCCATTGACATAGTTCAAACCCTTCGCTTAGAGTTCTAGGAAACCATGCCGATGAAGGCATGAAAACAGGATCCCTAAACTTTGAAGCATAGGGAGAGAAAAAATCGGATATAATAGGCCTATCAGACATCTTAATTTTCAGGCTTGGAAAGAGGCAACTCAGCTATCATACTCGCAAAATCTGGACAATTGTCGGAAAGATTCTCTTTCCCCTTCTTGTCGTTTATAAGTTCTTTTTCTGATGCATCTTCCTGAGATGAATTATCTTCAACTACTACGCCTTTTTTTATCATATTGAATATGATTTTGCGTAAAAATGTTTTCTCGTCAAGCTTTTGTATGTTGAGGAATATAGAAAAGAAATATATTATATTCTACATTACCTAAATCGACTAAAATTTTTGAAGACAAAACCCGTAAATTAAATTCTGTATAAATATCGGGTTTACCCTCCTGAGGTAATTTAATTACTGCCTCTGTTCCAGGATTTACCTCTAAAGTAAAATCTTTTGGATCAACAATTAAACTGCATAGATTGCCATCCAGTTGAAACTTAATAAACTTAAAGTTATAATTTATAACATTCGGAATAACAAAAATGCCCTCTGATTTATCTAAAGGTTCTGTGGAAGTTATAGCTGGATAATTATTAACTTCAGGAGTTAAAGAGACTTTTGTTAATAAATTTTTTACTTCAAAAATATCCCTATGAATGGCATTTAACCTTTCTACAATCGTTGCATCCTCTGCAGGCAATTCCTTTTTAAATGCTTCAGATTTTTTTATTTCTTCAATTGCTGTATCAACAGGGACTGGGTTAACATTGACTTTATCTTCCAATGAAGTGTTTGACACAACAGGAAAGTTTTTAATAGTTACTCTGCTTTTTACATCTACAGGTTGAATGCTTTTAGAAATATTAGCAAACATGTCTACTGAAGATTTTGGCTCCTTTATACTACTCATGGTTTTTAGGTTGTTTTAATCAAAGTTGTATTTAAGTCTACTATTCTTAAATATTTTAAAATAATTGTAGCTGTCAAGGAATCATACGCAACCTTGTTTAAGTTCTCTGCAGGAATTGTGCTATCTGCTAAGCAGCTATAAATTTTATTATGCCACAATCTAAAATAAATGTATAAAATTTTGTCGTCAGATAAATTTATAGTTAAACACGCATGCTTTTTATCCCCATAAATAAGCAAATCCATACGAATATCCGGAAATTCATTAGATAAAAATTTATGGATAAAACTTAAACTCATTAGATAATCACCATAATTGTAAATCAATGATTTAAAAAATAACTTTAAATTATCTCGGGTGACTATTTTTTCCGGACATAACAGATCAGACACAGGGTTAAACGGCACGGTTTTGGAAGAAGGTGTAAATATAAAACTTGTAGGATTTAATCCTGCAGCATTAAAAACTTTCTCTAAGGTATACAAAGATGGAGTATCACATACCTTTTTGAGATAATAAATAATACCACGCTGAAGACCTTTTCCTGTTAGAAACCCTTTTAAGGTTAAATTATTAGCACGTGCAACAAATTTTAAAGCTTCATCTAACTTCTTTAAATCTACCAACATGTCCAAGATAGGAACACAAAAATGCACACACTGCAAGACATTTCAAGCAGTGTGTGCTTAAAAAGAACCTATACAACAAAAGCAAAAACTACTTTAAAGAAGCTAGGGCTTCTCTAATAGCATCCTTGCAGCTAGCAACCTTTTGAGTATAACGATTGCCAACATCGTCAAAATGTGCCGATGCAATTTTTGTTAACTCAGGCACTTGTTCTTTTGAAGCGCCGAGAATCTTGCACTGATTTTTAAATCCAAGCACATAAGCTTGCTTTATTTGTTGCTGCATCTTTTGAAATTTCTTATCCATAGAATTATTATAGAATAATTAAGCAAAATTATTTCTTAAACGTCAATAAAAAAGTTTATTGTTTTAATAATACCTTTTTGCGCATCCATTACAAAACAAATCTGACGAGCACGGCTACTTAAATTTAAATTATCCGCATAATCATCCGATGGTACTAAAGTAGGCAGTTGAATAAATTCAAAAGAGGACATCTCTTTTTGACTATAATGATGTCTATCTCCCATAAAGAAATAACGATTTAAAACTGGAGATTTAAATTGCGCTACCTTTTCTAAGAGTAATTTTTGTACATAATTTTCTTTGGATTTATCATCACCTGGCACCTTACTATGATATTTCGCAGCTGCACCATGTTCCAATACACAAGCATTCGCTCCATATTGGAAAATCAGCCATCGGGATGACCCAATATCAAAATCCATAACATCCTTAAACATTTGTTCAAGACAAGTAAACAATACCCAATCTCCAAATGAATCATGATTCCCACTCACAGCTTTAACCTTTATCCGCGAAATACCCTTCCAAATTGCCGCAAGTTGCTGTAGGAAATAAGAAATTGACTCCAAGGCATATTTAAATTGAGTCACACCTCTAGGATTTACAATTAGCTGCGTTCCTTTGTCCGTAAATCCCGTGATTGAATGTAAAATATCACCAAGGGAAATAACAATACATTCCTTTGGTCTGACACGCATATTGGACAATTCATCAACAATTTGTTTAATGTAGTTATCTACGGCACGTTTAGTGCTTTCTATAGTCCAATCTTTATCAGAATAAAACACATTATTTTTATCTGTAAACACACCAAAGTGAAGGTCAGACAAAGTAGCAACAAACGCTTTATCCTTTGCGAATTTACAAGAATTTTTCCCTATATTTATTGATTTAGGTAAACAATCCTGAGTAACTCTGGGAAGCTTAAACGTAGAAAGTACATCCTTTATAGGATTATAGATACATTGTTCAAACTGAATCCATTTATTCGCGTTTAGCTGTATCTCTTTCCACTGCAGGTGATTGTATTTTTCAGCTACACGAAATTTGCGAATTGCTGACAAATCTTCAACAACTTTTTCATCATCGTTTACTTCAGCCAGATAAGATGAGGTAACAGGCAAGGAATTATGCCTAAATCTGAGCTTGTGTAAAATCTTCTCTAATATGAATGTGGGAATCTTATGTTTTAAAGCAATTTCTGAAACCGTGAGAGGATTGTTATCAAAATTAGAATAATCCTGTAGAATTGCAAACAGTTGTGTCTTTTTGAGCGTAATTACATTAGCTATGTTGGCTATGTTAGTAAAATCAAAAACATAATCTTCAGTAACAGGGTTATATAAAACGCCGTCCGCCTCTACAATATACCCTTCATGCTGTTTCGCGACATTTTTATCTGCAGAAGAGTTTTTATTATGTATTTTAGCCAAAAGACATTTTTTAAACTCTGTAAAACTGCCAAACAGTTTTTCTATTTGCTTGCCTGAAGGCAGTTTATTGCCGTCTTCTGATTTGGATCTAAGGAAGCGATAATAATCGCGTGTAAGTTTTCCAATGTTTTGTAGGTGTAAAACTTCAGTAAATATATGTATTACGTTTTTAATTAGTTCTTCTTTGCTCATTTTTTTAAATTTTTAATTAAACCGGAAAACTTACAATATTATCCTCTATTTCATCAGGTGTCATCCAAACCTTTTTACCGGTTTTTCGATCCCTTAATAAAGTATATAATTTTCCGTTTTTACCAATTCTTGTCATAGAAGCTAACCTAACGTCAACTCCTATTTTCTCTGAATTACCGGTCCAATAAGGAATGCCTTCTGATCCATAACGGATAACAAACATACCACCGGAAATTTTCAAGCACCAAATTTGACCATGAAAATGTTTTACGTAACAATTATCAGGCACAATTTTCAAAGATTGTTTACACAAATCCTGTTGTACGGAGAACAGATAAGTATCTTTTAAAGGATTTTCTATAAAATCTTTTGCCTCCATAACCTCGTATTGCAAATCTTTTGCCAAGTCCGGATTTGTTATTAAAACACGATGATCAGGGGTTGTTTCCTGAAAAATCACTCCATTATCAATACCAACAATATTTCCTTCGTATTCTTGCAATACGATTTTATCTGGTTCTGTAAAACCTATGATTCGGTCATCATGCTTCCAATAACCAATTTTATCTTTTAAAGTAATATCCTTTATAGATTTAAACCCAGTCTCAGTTAAAATCTCATATCGTGGATTAAACACCAAACATTCAGGACCCACCACGGCATCAATAACCCCAAACTGACTTGGGTGTACATTTTGTGCCTCTTCAGATACTAAATCAGCTGACGAAACTCCTCCAGGACCAAAAACCGTTACACGTGATTGTTGATCAAGATTATAAACAGGGTTAATTTCTTCCGAAGGCAAAGACAACGGGTTACCTATGATATGCCCAGTGGCATAAGAATCAAAAGCTCCAGATGGGAAAAATTTTAAACTGCGATTCTTGCTTAATTTAAACATCAAAGCATTGCGTAATTTTCCAGCATCCAATCTGACACGTTCGGCAATTAAATCATCAGGCCCTAAAATCTTTTTAAATCTTAAAGAATCTCTTTCGTCAGAATCTGTATCACCACGATTTATCGCTAAAAGTTTTTTTGTAGCTTTGATAACCGAACCTAACCCTACTGAAGCTCTTGGGGTATTTTTATCCATTTCCGCCACTTGAATTTTCGGAAATGGCGAAGTAGATGATTTTTTATGGCTGCTAAACTTAAACATAATGGTAACCAGGTTACTTACTGACTATTGGTATTTAAAAGAGCATTGCGCAACTCATTATATTCCGCAGCATGCTCCTTTATATTCGGAATGCCGCCTTTATAATTTGCACGTAACTCCTTAAATAGCTTTTCTCGATCCTGTTCAGGAGTATTTTCAATACGTTTTAACAATTCTGGATTATTGAGGATATAGTTTTCAAATCCAAAGTCTTGTAAATATTGATATAATTGCCGTTGATCATCATCAGATAAATTCGCAAATTCCGGATTATTCTTTAAGAAAGTTCTAAAATTATAGTCCGTTTTATATGCATTATCTACAGAGTTATTTCCCCACGGTAAGAAAGAAGCTCCAAAAGCACCTTCTACCACCCGATTAGATAACGAACGTGCACCTCCTGGAACTAAGGTTTTAGCAACACTTGCCGGAGCGGCCATGGGGTTAACTGAATATTGAATACCAGGTTCTAAAAGATTTCTAGAAACCCAATCTACAGTTTTCCCTAAGCCCTTACTTCCTGTTCGAGCAGCAATTCGAGAGGCTGCTAAGCTACCACCTCGTGCAACTAAACCACCTGCACCACCCATGGGCAACGTAGCTGCAGTTAATGCTCCTGTAATAGCAGCGCTACGAGCATTGGCATCAATTTCACGCTTAAGATTATCTGCATCTTGCTTTGCGTTGCGAGCCATAGTATTGGGATCGTAATAACCTTTATATGCATTAAGACCTGATGAAAAATAACGCAACTCCGGATGTTCCTTCATCATTTGCTGCACTTTTGCATGGGGATCCGATTGCATAGCCTTAGATGCAACAGCACCAAATGGAGACACATATTTCAAAGCTTTAGGAGCATTATAAGCCAAGTCTGTTACAAAATTTGCAGAGGAATTAATAACATTTTTCCCTATTCGCACAAGGCCATTATCCTTTTTATTAACTTTTACAAGCTCATTGTCTTTTACAGCATTTGATACATAGTTTTCTTTTGCTAAAGCATCTACATGTTGTTTAAATTCTCTAACGATATTGGCATTATTGGGATCTTGCGCCCAAGCATTTGCTTTATCTTTGGTAACAATATTTTTGGGGATATAAATTGGTGTGTAATCCGCAAATTTTTTAAAATTACTAATGTTAAACGACATATATTAATTACCCTAAATTTCTTAATTTAATTTCTTCATCAATTTGCTGATTATCAAAAGCCTCTTTTAATTCAGCAATCATTTCATCCCTGTTTGTTGCTTTTGATATGCGTTTTGGCACCAATTTACTATGGACTTTGGCTAAAGCTCTTGGATCGTATCTACGTTTATTACGTGCTAAAATATCCGGACCCCAGGCTGATTCCAGTTCTTCATCGGATATACCAAGATCATGTAATATCGAGTAAAGATTTGAACTGGATTGTCCGACATTTAATTTATAAATACCAGATGAGGGGTCTAAGGACACCCTGAATCCGTTGCCTGTACCCCTCTCCACATTAAACTGTGATTCTAATTCGCCATTGGATTTTCTTCGAGAATAAACACCAGGACGTAACCTCATCTGTCTTAAAGTGTTGTACTCATTGCCATTATGAATAAATGTGCCACGTTCAGTATAATACGGAACTCTCATTAAAGTTCTTTCTGGGGCGACATCTAAGAGTTCGCCAGTTTTTGCATCATAAAGATACAAATCTCCTCTAACACTATTTGCTAAATATTTATTTTGAAGTAAAGCCTTTTTCTGTTCACCTAAGGTATATCTCTTAAGCTTTGGAATATTTATATTCTTTACTTCTAAACGCACACCACCGTATTCCAATGGAAAGCTTTCCTTTAATGCAGCCTGAACTTTATTTTCCAAAGATGATATTACATAATCACTATCATCAACAGTGTATGTCTCTTTATTTAACGTATCTTTGTCCTCATCAGGAATCATAATAATTATTATACTGCAAAAATTAAGGCAAATTTTCTATTGAAATGCAAACATAATTTAAGGGCGTCTTAATTGACGCCCTTAAATTATTAACTAAAGCATTTTAAACTTTTTAAAGCTTTTTCACATAATACATTCCCTTACGAATATCGGACACAATAGCTTTAGGATCTTTTATGTAATCCATAGTCTTAATTGATGTCTTTTTAGCAAGTGACGACAATTTAGACCTAATGGCTTCAGCATCATAAACACTCACTGAAGAATCCCTGAACTCGATGGAAAAATCTTTCTTTTCACCATCAAAGGACAAAATCATCAAATCCTTAGTTGCAGAATCTTTGACATTACCAAGATCTGCAGTAAGCGAAGAATCTTTACGTACATATTCCATCAGTGTTTTATAAGATCCAAAATCTTTTAATAAAGCACGCTGAGTACGAAGAATATCTGGATCTTCTTGATCTTCCGGCCATTTAATATTGGCATAGCCGCGATTTTCAGGGCTATCCATATCGTGCACAACCTTATCAACTACAATATCATAAGCAATGCCGTTTATGTCAAACTTAACCTTCATAGGATTAGTAGCCATAAACAGTTGCGTTTCAACAATTGCATCCCAAAGTTCATCTGTAGCAGGTACTGTAATTTCTAGGGTACTGTTATCATTGGTTCTGACAACAATAGGAACACCAATTCTACGTAACACTTTTGGCGTATAAACAGCGCCTCCGACAAAAGAACCATTTTTATTCTCTAATAACTCCGTTACACCAACTGGATGCCCAAGGCGCACTATAGTCACTTCCTTGCTTTTAAAATTTGTATAACAAGGCATAGTATCAGTGCCACTTAAACGTCTATCTATTTGACTGTTATATTCTTGGTTTATCTCATTCATAAATTATCTCTTAACGTTTTTAATCTTTTACTCTACTTCAATAGTATTAAAGTTAAATTGGCGAAAAGGGTTAAGTGTCAGTTCGCAAACATTCGTGTATAATACTTGCCGCTCCCTAGCATCCTTAAGTAGTTCAGTTAACAACTCTTTCCAATGTTTAGGATCTAACACAATTACAACTAAATTGTTAGAATTAACAGATACGCTAAAATCCGCTACAGAAAATAGCATATCACTGATAAACTCATTAAAAATTTTCAAATCTTCAATATCTTCCTCCAGTACTTCTGGCGTGACTGTAAAAAAGTAAAACTTTTCGTCTGGGGAATCCTCTTCCGTGTACTCTTCCATGTAAACTGGAACAGTCAAACTTCCTGCACGAAGAACGCATTGCTCTCCACTATTTATAATGGTGTCTATAAGCTTACTTTTATCGCTGTTATACATCTCATATATGTCGCGAAGTGTTGTGTCTTTTTTAGATTTTTTAGTTTCTTTTTTCATTATTATTTTTCGGGATTAAAGGGTTTAGCAAATCTTTCTTTTAGCTTTTGATCGTACAATATCTCTTCAATTAAAGGCAGTGCAATTACCTCACCTTGCTTTTTATTGGTCAAGTCAAAATGTTCAGGGTGACAAGATGGACATTGCAACAAATGATAACATTTGCCAGGTTTAAATTCAAAACCGTTCTTAGGGTTAATTCCAGGCTCCATGGCCTGTTTAAATTCTTTACACCCTACACAAACTAACTTCCATAATTTGTTGTCATTTACAAGTTTCCAACAATCAGGACACAGATAAGCTGTGACTCCTTTGACTACTGGAGTATCAAAAATAATTAGTTTAGAATAACTTACCAACTTTCCGCAAACTTTGCACTGATATGAACCTTCATGCACATTCTCAGCGCCAAATAACTTGACTGCGTCATCTTGGGTCTTAACGCTTGAAATTAGATTTTGTAAACCTTCAGAAGCCTTATTTAAAGCTCCCAAAAGTTTATCTTGTTCGATATTTTCCATTTTTTTAGCTGTGTGTTTCAAAGTATTTATCTAAATACTCTGCCTTATGTGAATCAGGAATATCAACAAAATTTTTCACCTCTTCAAGCTTTAATTTCTTTTTTTCACGCTCTTGCTTAATTTTTTCTTCACTAAATAAGGACATATCTCCAATAATCTTAATTGGTTGACTACGAGAAGGCATTTTTACATCTATCCAACCTAAATTTTGAAATTTAGTTAAATTAGATTTAATTGTATTTACATTAGATGCACCAATTTCTTCTGCAAGATATTCTAAATCAACTTCAAAGCAAGAAAGATCAGTGTTCTCAATACCTATTAAATCAATTTTCTCTTTATACAACGCAAATTTTTTACCTACACCCGAAGACGTATCATCAGGACAGTCAAGAAATCTAATTCTAGTCTCTGTAGTAGGTTCAGCGCGATCAATTATCTTAAACCCTTTTAACGCTTCACTAATACCTCCAATGCACATTGGATGAATACCAATCTTATCTGCCAGCTCTTTCAATGTAGCAGTCACCATATGAGTGCTGGGATTCTGCAATTGTTTTAAAGCGTCAAAAAATTTATAGTAATAACGAATATCAGGAAATGCTGTATCGATAAAAAAGTTTTGCGTATTTAATGTACGATAATCCGCCAACAAAACACAATCACAGTCACAACCGTTGCGACCTCCTCTTCCAAACTCTTGAATTAATTCCTCCAGGCTTCCTGGAAACGAGCGTAAAATAATTCTGCCAATATCAGCTTTGTTAATGCCCATTCCAAAAGCATTGGTAGCAAAAGCCACACGAATATTACCGTTAAGAAAATTCGTTTGATTGGCTTTACGTTGGGATGGAGACATTTGTCCTGTGTACATCATGGAACCCCCAACAATTGCAGGACCATAAATCCTGTAAAGATCAGATACCATATTAACTGTAGAACAATAAACGATACTAGGAACTAATGGAGCCTTATTAAGTTCCCGAAATACCCAATCATCAGCCTTATCCGATTCAATTTTTATTGAACGAAAATGTAAATTCGGTCTTGGGTAAGACTTAACTAACTTAGGCGTATCCTTTAGATTATAAATTTCTCTAACGGCCTTTTCCACATCATCTGACATCGTGGCTGTTTGACCAAGAAAAAGTTTCGGACAAACCCGCTCCACAAATGGCGCTATCTTTTTATACGAAGATCGAAACGAGGTAGCCTGTTCATAAGCGCAATGAATTTCATCCACCACAACAAAATCAGGTGGGACTCTATCCATTAGCTCTAAAAATTTTTTATTTTGCAATCTTTCCGGAGCCACAAACAAAAAGTCCAAAGCACCCTGCTCCCATTCGGCCATGGCTTTATTTGCTTCCGTCAATGATACTCCCGAAGATACTACGCCTACACGCACTCCTCTCTGCATCAACTCTTTCCATTGGTCTTGAATTAACGCTACCAAAGGAAAAAACACTATTGTTTTATACCCCATCGCTAAGGATGGGGCAATATAGCAAAAAGATTTGCCAGAAGATGTACTGGATACAAGTAGCAAATCTTGACCTTTTAACAAATGGATTACAGGTTCAACTTGATTAGGCCTTAACGAAGGATACTCAAACACCTCCAATACCTTCTGCAAATTACACATATAGGTATTAAAATCGCGATGCGTTTTATCTAGAGATGCCAAGATTCGTCTCTTCTCAAAAATCGAAGTTTTACCATTTGTCGAAGGTGGTGGATTCGATAAGGTTTTATGTGTTTCAGTTATAGTTTCAGTTTCATTCATGTATTTTAGCTGCGTATAAACCTTTCGTTATTAGTGGCGTGGCCTCCCGATGTCCAAGAATGTCAAGTTCTGGTTTTTTAGTGAGGGCACCTACCTGAAGAGATAGGTGGTATTTGTCTTGTGCCGATTATGATGTACGTTATTAGTGGCGTGGCCTCCCGATGTCCAAGAATGTCAAGTTCTGGTTTTTTAGTGAGGGCACCTACCTGAAGAGATAGGTGGTATTTGTCTTGTGCCGATTATGATGTACGTTTTGAAGATTTATTTTTATCACAAGGTTTGCGTGTTCGTCGTCGAAATTCTATAGTTTGATATAACCGTGACAGCTTTCGTCGAGCAAATTTTGATTTTAAATTGTTAAATCTCGATTCTCTAGCACAATCTGATTGGCTATTTTCGTCTGTTGATAGAGGGTATGCCTCATACCAATAGACATATTTCCTATATTTTTCGTCCGTCAATGCCTTATGATATGTAAGCTTTTTTTGTTTCACTAACTCTAATAAAGCCTTATCCATTATGATTGTTACATCACACAGACCAACAAAAGGCATTGTTAAAAGTTAGTGAGTTTAAACTAAACCTTGTTTTTAAGTTTTAGTAAGTTAAGCAACATTATTCTTTAAAGTTGTGTCAAAAATGATTTCAAAGAAATCAGCTGTCTGCATTCAGGAATAAATTCCAGATCTTCTTTGGAATTATATTTTTCCAAAGTATAATCTGCGGAAGTCATTGTGAACACAGCAGCATCCGTATTTGAAGTAACATGTTTCCTAAGCTTTGTACTAGGAGAATATACAAAAAGATTATTTGGCGGCATAAAGCTGGTATCCGCCAAAACCATAAACATGTTTGGATCTGTTGAAATAGAGTCCAATAAATTAAACATTTTCGTATTTAATTTGCCTAAAACTGCTGAATTAACAAATGCCAAAACAGGATTAATACTCTCATAAACAACAATTAAATTATCTTCATCTAAAGGCAAATTTAGATCACCTACCTGGCTTACGTGGTAAAATAAAGCTTCCTCCATTGTTTGAATCTCAGGAGGAAGCCTAACGCCAGTTAATTTTTTTAATGATTGAAGATAATTATGATCGGAATACAATAAAAAGTTAGAGATCCCTTTCGTCATCCTTATCTTTTTTTACTTTAGGTTTTCGACCTCGTTTTTTTGGAGTAACTTCCGTATTTAATGTAATCTCTTCTGCAGACTCTTCATCCAAAGAAGGTCCTATTGCATCTGAAATATCATCAAATGTTTCTTCAGTTTCTTGAGAACCCTCAGGAGTATTTACTTCAGATTCATCGCCCTCCAACACCTGTTCTTCCTCAATATCCACATCTTGTATGTCTTGTATACGATCATGACCACGTATATTTAACTCATCTAAAACATCCGATATTAAAGGTTTAAGTGCTGATATTACATCCTGTCGAGGAGCGCTGTCTATATTCAGAGCTTTAGACGTAAAGGTATCTTTTTGAACTGAAGCTACTTTTAGTCCATACAAACGTTCTTTAATAAACATTTCCGGCAATCCGTAATCAAACTTTAACGGCTGATCCCATTCTTCCTCCGTATCAAAACTATGATCTATATTTAATACATACAGACAATCACGATGCGGAATCGAAAGAGAATTTTTTACCACCTTTAATTTTACAATCTGACCTATGGGAGTTTTACTTGTCGAAGTTTCCCTCGTTAAAATTTTTCCCTTAGTTAGAGTAAATTGTAAAGTTACACTTTGATTTAAAGCATTACCTCCAATTTTTGTTCGATTATCTTCTTTCAAAGCAGCCTGAGATAAAAATCTTGCAGCAAAAGTATTCATCTCGATTTTGGTATTTTGATGGGACACCAAAATTAAACAAATACCATACTCCTCAAGGCTATAAGCCATAGCCCTTGACCAGCGCTGCAATGTTCTGGCAAATTCAAGATTTGAAGTATCTTCCAAAGAATTAATTGCAGGATTACTGGACTTATCTCCTAATCCAAGCAATGCCGCTTCGTTTTTCGGCATCAATTTAGACAAGGTATCCAAAACCACAAAAATTGGCGAATCGTTTCTGCTAATTCCTCGCTTATCCAAATTTTCGCGTACTACGCGCCCAAAATTCAGAATGGATTCCAGTGCGTGATTTAACGTAGCAACTTCACTCCAACGCACGCGATTAGCAATCATATCTTTTGCTTCCTGCTTATTAAGACTTAAGCAAGAAGCAATACGATCTTCGCTAAATAATTTATTTTTACCCTCTGAATTTAAATATAAAGCAACTGCATACGGATGATTTCTCAATCCCATGCCAACTAAAGACAAAGCCATAGTAGTTTTGCCAATCCCATCTTCTCCAATAATTTCCAATGCAGTACCTGTATTAATACCTGTACTTGCAAATGTATATTGTAACAAAGGCGATTCAAACGGCAAAGCAGGCACAGCTTCTTCTTCTAAAAACTGGCTCAAACTTAAACCGGCTAAACTGGCTTTCTTACTTGTGCCCATGGCCCTTAAAGAAATACCAGAGTCGTCTAAAACATCTCTTACAACATCGGAGGGTTTAGCCTCCGATGTTGATTGATCCTTTTTAATTCTAGGCATTTAAATTACTGTATTTTAGCGTTAAGTTGAAAATACTCCATCATTGTTTGAGGAGTCATTTTTTGCGGATTCGTTATCATTACCATATGCAATGTACGAAACTTTTCATAATCTTCTGCAGATAGCGAAGCTTTAGCACGACTCAATGTTGCAGTGTCTTCAGGAATATCCGTATTTGATGTTGGTGTATAAGGTTCCCCGTGAACTGAGCGTTTGACAGTTTCCGCAGGTTTAACATCTGCCACAACTGGAGAAGTATTTTGGGATTCCTCTTTATAATCTTCTACAATCAAATCCGATTCCACAGCCGTTTTAGCAGATATAGAAGCTGTATTCAAAGCTTCAACATTCACAGGAGGTAGATTTGCTGCAGCTTTATCTGTTGCTGGAATCGGGATCACAGGTTTTTGTATTGTTGGCATTGGACGATTGGCTGCGGCGGCTTTGGCAACACCAGGTTGAGGTGTATAGATGCCTTCAGCAGCATTTCGCTTAGACGATTCACGCCTTGCCAGCATTTCCAAACCTTCTTCACGCAATTCCAGATGTAATTCTGCATCTTTAAAGACTCCATTATCCTTAGCCTTTTTCAACAAGTCGATCGGGAACATAGGATCCTTACACAGCAAATCGAGCTGCTGCTGATAGGTCCAAATCTCCAAAACATTTTCAGGATCACATAATATATACCTTTTCTTCAGAATATCATCCGAAACTGGATATTGTGAATAGCCCAAACGTGTTTCATTATTTGGATCTTTCGAAGGGGTAAGAGTGAGTATTCTATTGTTTGTTAACGTATTATGACAATACCTCACTTCAAGCAAACATCCTGTTTCTTGATCAGTTACATCTCCAAAAAGTAATTCAGGATAATTTGCCGACACTGCAGGCAAACCGGAATTGGCAGCAATTTGCTGTTTAACAATTTGAACAAGCGTCTGGAACATTTGCTCACTATATACGCCTATCTTCTGCTCCATTTGCTCCGTTTGAGGATTGCGATGCAGGATATTAGACAAAACAAATGTACGAGGTTTACTCGGTAACTTAACTGATTCAAAATTTGCAGCAGTATTATTAGGCGAATATGGCCTATACTTAATCAGTTCTTCCTCTTCGGGCGTAATTGTAGGCTGTCCTGTAAGAGGATTTGTTGTTGCATATTTTCCTGTGTTAAAGAAGATAAAACTCCTTAAATCGCAAAATGCGTCTGCGCCTCTTCTTGGATACGTATGCGAAGTCATATCCAAAGTATCAGGCGATAACAAATGCATTTTAAAACTTCCAAAAAACATATAACCTTTTACAAACTGCGCCCAAGATGTATATTGTCCAGATGCTGTTTTAAAAGGTTCTGTAGAACTTAGCAAAGCTTCTGTATTATTCTGAAATGAAAAATCCATGCCCGGAAGTATTCGGACAATCATATTCGGTTCGTTTTCACGAGGAGGAGCTAGCCTAACCCACGGAATATTATTCCGAAAAAACGAAGATAAAACTGAATTTTGTTTTGTATTATTCATAGATGATTGTGATAGATTCAAATAAGCCATATTTTATGTGTATATTATTGTGTTTGTGTACCTGCCAACGCTACGCAAGCTTGAACGTCTGGCAAGCGTTTTTTAATCCTTCGGTTAGTTCTTTGTGTTCTTCTTCGGAAGGTTCTGTACCCCACCGTTTTGTAACTTCAACATCAATGCTATAACGCAAGCGTCCACCTTTTAGGTCCCAATAATTATTCTCAGACATAAAAAACTTCAGCATACTTACAGCCAAATCAACTTCATCATAAGGAGATAAAATATAAATAGCGTCATATAAAGGAATTACTGCCCTACTCTTCATATTCATCTTTCTAAAACTGGCATTTAGCGATGGTATGGCCCTTGCTAAAGAGTCAGCAACCAAAGATTGCAATCCGATATTGCAGGCTTCTCGACGAAGTTTGCTTATGATACTTTCTCTAAGATCATCCGACATTTGAGCATCCAAAGGCGGCACTTTAAAATGTCTTTTAAATCCCGAAGGCGATTGATAATATCCTTGCCCATCAGGCAGAGACTTACACCATTCCAAAAATTCCGCAACTTGCGGTTTGGTGTTCATATAAGCATCAATAAGTTTTTGTCCCGTACCAGGTTCAGGTTTTTCACCTGATGCTATTTCAATATTACGTTCCAGCAAAGAAGGACTTGCACCATAAGGTATAGAGTTATGTGACAAAAGGGTCATATCTATATACTTATGTGTATCACACTCAATAGCTATTACGTCATATGAAGGAATCAGTTCTTTTGATACTACTTTAATTGTATCTATAGTTTCTCCTAAGAAGAAATAGTCTAAATAAGTTAATGACAACTTATGATCACCCTCTAAGGTTGTACTACAGCATACCATAGATGCTAAGACTGCTAAATCAGATAGTAGATCATCGTTAGGAGACTCAAAGCTTTGTTCTCCTTCCTTAAACAATTTACGAATGATTTCACTTTTTATGGATGTGTCACACACAAATAACTCGCAAGGAAGTCTATACGACATGTTACTAGAGTTACTAATAATATCATTCACGAAATAATCTACGTCGTGGATTACATTAACATCCTGTTTCCCAAATGGAATATTAAAGCTATAAGAAAGAACGTCGGCGCCTATACTTAAATCTTCCACCTTTACCCATTTCTCGTAGTCATTGTCTCCACCATTACGTGAAACCCTCAGTTTATGGTCACTCTTAAATGTTGCTAGCACGCCATTACTAAAGCGTACCCTATAGCATTCTTGATCCTTTAACCGTACGACATTAAGTACTCTTGTGATATCAAACGGAGATTTTAAATAGTCTCCCACTTGAATAGTGTTAGCCTTAACATATCCACCCTTAGATATGGAATAAATATAATTTTCTTCTCCGGAGCAGAAATTAGCTACTTTTCCCGCAGCATCTCTCGTCTTCTTCTTGTTTAACTTTTCTCGGGGTGTGTTAAGCATAAATTTATTTTCCACTGCAACCCAGTGGACATCTTGTTTCGGATGCTTTAGAGACCCGTCATTATTTCTAACCAAATCAGGATCATTAGGATCTACAAGCAGTGTAGGATCTTTTGCATCTTCAGTAAATTCAACAATGTCATCACAGTATGCTATACGCACTTGTTTTTCTGATCCATCGGGCATCTTTTTAAATGCAAATTGTGGATCAGGGTCATTTAAAGTCGCAATTAACTTTTTATCATTTGCCAAATATGCAATCGACCACACTTCCGCTGTGGCATAGTCTGCATCGACAAAACAATACCCTTCAGGCGCTTTAAAGCACCAGCGCAACGGTGCAGGCACCATATCTTTTATCGTTATATTTTCGGTAATGCCGTAAGTTTCACGTAAAGAATTTACGATTTCATTAAAATTATCTTCATTAAACTCCGACAAATCAGATTTATCTGTAATATTAAAATACTTTAATACTTTCGTGAAACCCTTGTCTATGTAATCCGTAACATATCTTGGTATGTTTAAGATGTTAGGCTTAAACGATCGTGGCCGTGAGCTTTCGGTCATAACGAAGTTGGAATGCAGCCTTCCATCCGAAGTTAAAAACTTTTGCAGCCCGCCTTCTTCACCTTTTAAGAAATTCTTAGTTATCTGATTAATTGCATTCATCTGCAATAAATGCAGACACAAATCATCCCCTTTATCCGCAAATATTTTAAGCGTATCTTTATCCACAGCGGGCTTATAATTTTTCTGCTTAGCAGGGGACATCTTTAATACTCTTTCCCAAGGTACTGCATTACCCTCTTCCGGCTTAGTTGTTTTAATAGGCGTATATTTCTTTACGTCAAACAACCATTTCTTTTTATGCTCTGCAGAATTGGGATTAAAGGCATCCACATAGTAATAATGTTCAGCAAATGGCAATAAAGGCAAAGCTTTACGCCCATAAAGTTTTTTTAACAGATTAAAAATATCTTCAAAAGATCTTTCATCGTCAAAAAACTTTTGAATTTCTGCTATATTCGCTACAGGCGTTTCCTGCGGAATTTTTGACACTTCCGTATAAAACAAATCATATGCCTCTTTTTTAAGCATTTGCATAAACAACTTTTGCATAACTACGCCTGCTGCCAGATAAGCTATTCGCGCTTTATTGGCATCCTCAGTGCAAAAAGGCACACCCGCAATAGACATGGAGGTAAATCCATCAATAACAAACGGCAACTTAATATTCATAAAATAGTCATAAGTACCGTCTTTAATTAACATGTCTTTAATAATCGGATACAATCTTAAAGTTACATCGGCATCCGAACAACCATATGGGTAAAGAATTTCCAAAGGAACTTGTCCATATCCCTCATCTTCATCAAAGGATATGCCCTTATTATTTTTCTTCCATAAAATCAGATCAATATCATATCTGCCTTTATCTGTGTATTTGGCAGCTAATTTTTCCAACTTTTGATCAGCATATTCATCAGCTGTCTGAATACCAAACATGGTGTCAAAAATAAACTTGCCATCATACACATTTAGTCCCAAATGCGTTGACATCCATTGAGCATCAGCCGCTCCATTATGCCCTACAAAATGCACTTCGGGGTCATTAAAAAAATCTTGCAATAATTTACATACCGATTCTTTTGGAGCATCAAAAACCCACTCAGCTTGTTCATTATTAAAGTTTATATAAGCTGCCTGACCTGGAGCCCAAGCAAATTGTATTGATCTAAGATATCCGTCTACAAAACATTGTTTACCCCACTCACAGTCAACTCCAAATAATTTATAACCTTCAGACTTAAGCTGATTTAACAAATTGGATAACTGCGAATAAGTTGAAATACATTGATAGTCACACTTTATCTGTTCGATTGGCTTGCCTTGTAGAAAATGATCATAAAAGTCAGCCAACATGCCTATCTCTTTATCTAATTTATCATACAATTCAGGCTTATAATAAGCATTATAAATACTGCTAATTACGAAAACATGAGCGTTGTGTTCTTGACTAAAAAACCACGCCTCTTCCAATTTTGATACGCTTATTTTATAATTTAAAATAAAGTCACATGCTTCCGTACCGACACAAACTATAATTTTTGGATGACAATACTGAAACTCTTCCAGAAGCAAAGGCAAACAATAATCTATATCCTTTTTACAACCTTTTAAATTCTTTTGTTTTATTCCGTACTTTATTAATGACGTAAAATAACAGTCATCAATATCAATTCCATTTTGCAAACATATTGCGCGAAACATTTCACCGGCGCCCGATTTTAAATGCATAGGCGTAGAATATCTCGCATCCACATCCTCTTTTAATGGAGCTGCCGTTAAAAACATTATATCCGCATTTAACCTGCCTACACCATTTAAAAATACTACATTATCGTTTTCAGGCGTTAGATCATCCTTACAACGTTTATACGATAAATCTCCGCAAAAATCTGCCAATTTAGGACATGGCAAATCCATATTCACGGGGGGTAAATTAATTTCGCTTTCTCTCATGTTTTTTAAAAACGACGGACAAGACTTCCTGCCCGTCGTTTGTTAAGTTTAGATTATCCGCATGCAGACCATCCACATGCATAGCATTTTTTACATCCCTCTTCGCGTAACACTTTACCTCCGCAAACAGGGCATGTTTCTCCAAGATCAATTTTGCCAGCACACTGAGACAATACCTTATTAATCGCTTTTACAATCGAAGTAAAATCCCCTTCGGTTTTAGATAGCTGATGTATTATTTCTTTCACTGATACACCGGACTGCAAATTCAAAGCCACCAAGCGAGCAAGGGCTGTTAATGTGGCTTTATCTGAAGACTCATTGGCTTTTACAATTTTATATATAAATTTTTCATCTTTAGATACAAACTCGAACGTAGCTTTACCCAACTTCTTTAAGGTTCCTTCCTTTACAGTCTTAGGTATAATGCGACGGCGCTCAACCCATTCTCCATCCTCGTCAAAAATGTTATCTTCATTTATGTCAATAAACATCTCAAACGGACTATTTTCCAAGAAACTTACAATAAAGTAATAAGATATTCCTTTTACCGTTCTAAAAAATACTCTACACGGCAATATATCAGGACGTTTCTCAGCAGTAATAGTAGGATGAATAATCGATGTAGATGTGGGATTTACGTCATCTTTCGAATCCGCAGTTTGCAATACTGCACTCATAGAACCCTCACGATAAGTCGTAACCCCTTTTATTACGCCGCTATTATACGCATCTAAATAAACATTCTTAAACTGTTCATAAGGGTAATCCTTACCAACATTTATCGTTTTGCTTACAGCGGAATCCAAATGCGCAGATACTAATTTCAGAATTTCCAAATGAGATTCAACAGGTAGTTGCATAGCTGTTGTAAAAACTTCCTGTGGATATTCTAAATTATGATCCAAGATCCATTGGTAAGCATAATCTCGAATTTTTACTTTTTCACACAAACCTCGATCTTTATGTATCTGATATTCTTGGCCAGCTTCAGTTACATAAGACAAGTAAGTAAAATCTGCGTATTTAACTTCTTTGAAATAATTGTTCGGAGTAAAATCTCCCTCCCAGAACCTAGGACATTTATCTTTTATGCTTTCAGGAACAATCGGCACTCCGACAATTCTATAATACTCTAACTGAAACACAGGTTCAACACCACCTGAAATATTATTGGCTAGACATCCTGTATTGCCTGTAGGTTGGACTGAGAACAAGGCTGAATTGCGGATGCCGTTAGTTTCTAACAATTCTTTTTGCAAAGCATCCAATATATACTTCGGTAAATGTCTAAACGTATATTTTATGTTATCAGCATGTTTTGCAGGATTGCATCCTTTAAACGCACCTTTACATTTAGCTAAAGCGATACTTGCCCTTATCCCTAAGAAATTATAAACATCAAAAACTTTAGTTAAAAAGTCTTTAGCTTCCTTAGAATCGTATTTTAGACCCAACATCATTAAAGCTGAACCTATGCCTGTAATACCAAGCCCGATTCTTCGATAACTTTCAGCCATATATTTATATTCTTCCAAAGGCAGATTGGCAATGTCTATGACATTATCCAAGAATCTTACACAATAAGGAATAATATCGGAAAACTTCTGAAAATTAAAAACAGCAGCGTGTTTGGTTTCATCATATTCTATAAATGCTGTAAGATTGATGGATCCTAAATTGCAGCATCCTCCGCTGTATAAAACCTGCTCTCCGCATTGCTGATTATTAAGCATATAAAATTTTGGATGCCCCTGCTCATTCACAGTTTCAAACATCCCAACGCAATAATTATGCACATCATCAACTGTACCGGTATAGACATCTTGTTTGCCTATATATTCAATAGACGAAACAAACCTTACAGGCCAATCCTCAGCAGATATTATATCTGAATCAGTATTTGTGGTTTTGGCAGCGATTTTTTCTTTATTCAAATGGGTATTTAAACATTCCAGAGAACAAAACGCAATTTCGCGATGAGTAAATGGAACAAAATGTTCTTTACCACATTCCTCACAAACCCTCTTAACCAAAACTATACCGTTATCTATTTTTACCTCATAACCCTGAGACTTTACTTCTTCACACAGTTGTTGTACAGAAGAAGCCTGATTATTAGGTGTAATTTCCGTATTTAAAACTTCCGGCACTAAATAACGTTTATACTCCTCTACACTTAGCGTATTTGTGTGCAAAGCTACACCTATTGATAGATCTTTTACCTCTTTATATGTACCATCGGATAATCTAAACTTATGATTAGACGTACAATCAATATGATTTCCATCATCTAAAGTCACTCGATAAATATCTTTATTATAGTCTGTAATACGAGGATTACGCATTAACTTTGTAACAATATTGCCAGCATTATCACAAGCTAACACCGGAACATCTCTGCCAGCTTCGGCCAACTCTTTAATAGTCACATTTGTACGCCCGTCAGCAACAGCAACTTTGGTATCTCCAGTAAGACAAGGATTTGTCCCAACTAATTGCAACTCAGGGATATAATTTGCACAATGGGTCTCATTTGCCCTATCTAGGAATAAAACTCCAGGTTCCGAACGATTGCTGGTAGACTGCATTAAAGCTTCCCATAAATCCATAGCCCTAACTGTGCGATAAACTTTAACGGGGTAACCTTTTTTCTCCCATTTATCCAAGTCCCCATCCCATTCGGATTTATATTTTTCAAAAGCCGTATCGGGAAATCTCAATTGCCAAAAATCTACGGCATCAATTTCTTCCTGCGAAGCATTGTTTTTAACAAGCTCGTTAACTCTATTTAAAATATCCATAAAAGCATTGGTAACATTTACGGACATATTCATTTTAGTTAGATGAAACGGCTTTTGTTTGGCAGTAATAAATTCGTATATATCAGGATGCCAGCAGCTTAAACAGAGCATCATTGCGCCCTTGCGAATTTTCTTCTTTTCATTCTTAGGCATTTTTTCTTTACTCTCTGTATAATACTCTCCCGGACCTTCCGTAATAATCTCAGAACTTTTATCAAACAGCTCCAAATACTTTACAGCTCCGGGAGTTCTGGCGCCTATGCCTTCTATATAAGAACCCCTAGGACGAATAAAACTGCAATTTAAACCCCATCCTCCTTCAGATTTTAAGGTCAAAACCTGGTTCTTTAATACCTCCATAATTCCTTCAATGGAATCCATATCATACTTAGGTTGGGGGGATAAAAAACAGTTGACGAGGGAGACATTTGTACAACTTCCCCCTGCATTGGCCAGTATGCGGCCTCCAGGTATAAACTTAAAATCTTTTAAAATTTCATAAAAAGCCTCCGCATAAAATCTTTTGGATTCATCATCCTTTTCTACATTGGCTACAGCATTTGCCACACGTTTCCACGTATCTGTAATACTCTTTTCATTTTGCATTTTATAGGTTACTTCCCAAATCTGTCGGGAAAACTCATTCGTAAACGGATCCGGATTATCCGTAGTTTTTGCTTTTACTTGTTTGTCCATAGTGTTGGTTTAGATTCTCTATATTTAATTAACTTTCAAGTTAAATCGTATTGTTTTTTTAAGTCTAAAATCAGGTTATTGTCGGTTATTTCTCCTAAATCTTTAAACTTCAAAGGATAGTCTAATTCATCTATATCAATTCCTCCCAGCATAGAAATGCTACGCCTCAACTTAGCTGCCGTACTGCTTCCGACTTTATCATGGTCTACGGCAAGAATTATTTTATCAAACATGCCATTGCTAATTAATTTTAGCTGTCCTACGGACAAAGCGCCTCCCAAATAAGCGCAAAACGGTGGCCCCATTCTGGCAGCATCTAAAACGCCTTCACAAAGCCCTATAACTTTCTTTCCCGACGGACGGGATAAATTAAACTCTCTTGCAGCATCATAACCCATTAAAACATTACCGGCCTTGGAACCTGGAGATAAATAATATTTTCTTTTTACAATGGAATCAGACACGCCCTGCATAGGTATGTATTTTCCTGTGGCGTCTTTTTCGGCTACTTTATAATACCCACTTACTCTTTTAAAAGGGTCATTGACAAAATGCATATAATGCAATTTATCATTGCCTAATTTTTTATCTAAAATTCTTGCTTGCCATAATTTAGGCTGACCTAATTGAAAAGCGGTAAAAATAATACACCCTTGAGGGGTAAAGAATTTAAAAGGGTCAATTATATAGCCTTCAGTATCCTTACCGAATTTTAGATGTTTAAGTTGCGGGTTTTCCTCAGTGCAAAACGAAGCATTAAACTGGTGGACAAGAGCGTCCATATCTGTATAACCCCTGTCATTTAAATAAGAGACTGCAGGATGGGATGCGGGCAATTTATTTAGTGGAATGCATGTGCCGGGGGAAATCCATTTATTCTCTAAAGCATCTTCGGAATTAAATACTAAAGAAGAGGTCAATAAATCTTTATTTTTATAATTCTTTAAAAATTTATCCGGATCCCAAGTTATATACCATTTATAAGACTTGTCTTTATGTCTTAATCCTATGGGACGCATTTCCATCAAATCTTTTATGTTATAAAACCGATTGGTTTTAACGCAGCGTGCAGCACAATTATGACCCTCTGCTGCAAATTTTGATAAATTTACATAAAGATGTTTGGACATTAACTCTTTAGGACCATCCTCCTGCAATAATTCTGGATCAGGCAATGATAGTTCCAAATGGTTATGGTCTATAACATGCAACTTGCCTGTAAAATGTACTGTAAGCAATCGTGTAACTAATCTTTGTATTTGCTGACTTAACTTAAAATTTAATGCTGTGCATGTTTTTTCCAAAGCGGACAGATCTATTTTTAATAATCTGTCATCAAGTATGTAGGTTTTAGCTGTGCTCATTGTGTTGTAAAGATTGAAGCATGGGATTGATTTATTTAGCAAGAGATTTCTATTGACGCTTACACATGGTTTGTTTTTTTTTAATTTAAAAAATTTTACTTAATGGATATGCAATAATCGCTTTTTAACTTTAGGATTATTGTATGGGTTTTTGTTGTCATTTTAAATTTCGGTTATTTTTTCTCTAATTCTTTTAAAATTCTTCTCTTTAAATTTTAACACCTTTAAAGAGAAAATAAATAGTATTACCGCAGGAACGCAGTTCCGAAGGTAATACTATTTTGCTATTCAGAAATAGTAATAGGTAGAAAAAAATTATGTTAATAATTTTTCTTTTTATATCCTAGATGCATTTATGCAGATAGAATATAAAAAGCTTTTTATCGAGAATGTTAATTCGAAGATAAAAATATATTCATTTAAGAGTAGGGGTGCAGGGGGAGGGAAACTAGGGCTTATTTTAACAGTATAATAGACTTAGCGTTTTTATAATAACTATCATGGCGACTTTTGATATAATGCAATCTCCCTTAATACAGCTTTTAAGGATTTAGTTCTGACCCAGCGATAAAATTAAAAAACGAGAGTAAATGCCCTTAAAATCCATTTTAAGCTTTCAGTCTATACGCCTATATCCTTTTTACATTAAAAAAGCTTCTAATCCCATTTTTTCCTTCATCTGACCATTGCTTCAGATTTCCGTTTTGATCATTTGGCTATTTTTAGTCTATTTACAGCGGGCAAATTCCTTGCAATTTTAAACAATTACACAATTTTTCCTCTGTAATTTTGGAGAATTTAAACATTTTTTCGTGCCATTTTTCGTAAAAACTGCGGAATTACAGAGGTTCCGCTAGCGCCCCGTAGGGGCGCAAGATCTTAGTAACGGAAAAAGTGACATCGGGCGTTGCCCGATGTCATGAACATGAGAGGTTCGTAAAGGCCAACTTTTTATCTTTAATGTTTGACTTTTAATTTGTAACATTAAAGTATATTCAACATTTAACATACAGAGTGTAGGCGAGGAGCTACGCTCTCGCCATGTTAACCAAAAAGTTGGCCGATTAGCTATTCAGAAATAGTAATAGGTTCTTCCAATAAGGCACACTAATCCTAAAATTCAACATAAACAACCATGAGTCAGAAAAATTTTAACTTTAACTCACTAATTTTTATATACTTATTAAAAATTTTACAGGTTTTAAGAAAATTTTTCTTGATTGGCTAATAAAAATTTGAAAAGATAACGAAAAATTTAAAACAACGATTATGGCAACAACTATTGGTAATACAGAAGAATACTGCGATATGTCTCAGAGTATCTTGAACGAGAAGGTGCACAGAGCTCGTGGGAGTGGAACTGGACGTTTGGATCAAGATAAGCTTAAAGCAAATCAAAAAACTTTAGTACAATGTTGTATGAATTTAGTGGTTGCAGATAGAGCCACGAAAACTGGCAAGAGAAAATATACGGTTTCAGAAAAAGTTTTAGAATTGGCTAAAGCCAAGTTGGACAAATATCGTTTTCGGCGTCCCAAAGGTTACAAAGTCACTAAGCCTTTAAATATCTCCGAAGAAGACAGAGAGCGTAGAAGACAAGCTATTGCAAAAGGCAGAGCAGTCTATCAACAGATGCTTGCAGAAAGAAGAAAGGCCAAGGAAGAGGCTTTAAAAAAGGAAAAGCTGGAAAAAGAAGCAGCCTTAAAAAAGGAACAACAGGCAAAGGAACGTGCTCAGAAAAGAGCACAGCTTGAGAAGGAATGGGCTGAAAAAAACCCTAAAGCCACCAACGGTTACGGCTGGACTTTATCTGATCGCCGTTGCAATGTTCCAGAAAGGGGGCTTAAGTCTGTTAAGTTTTTTGCAGGTTATAATCCTCAATTAAAACGCATACAATATGCCAATTACAATCATTGCTCCTTGGCAGATACACATGCGCTTCATCTCTTAGATATGTCTTTGGATTATTGCCCGTCAAATCCGAATATGGCGGTAATGCTGAAATTCAAATTCATATCCAATAAGCTTCACGGAACCAAGTTTTATCATTCGCTTTATCTTGATTTAGAACGTAAGCGAGAAGGTGATATACAGCATCATCTTCCCAATATTCTTTATCTTAAGAATCTTATCAATTCTATGGGTGGCAGATTCTGCAAAAAAAGCTATTGGAAGATGTTGAATGAACTTAGAGTTGCTTGCAGCGCACATACAGGAAATGATTCCAATAAAACCATAATAGACTATATGGAGGTGGACAGAAAAGCCCTCAGATGGTCTCCTCCAGCCAAGTTCCAGGGCACAGAATCTTTAGCGGATACAATTCAAGCGGATAAATGCCGTAAATGGGAAAGATTTCAAAAGGATCTTAAGTCCATAAGCAAGCGTTATCTTGGAAAGTATATTCGTCCTGAAAAACAATTCTCTTCAGTGATGAGTTATAGATTCTTAAGCGAATCGTTGCATGCGGTTTATTTGGCTCCGTTTAGGTTTTTTAAATCTTTGGAACGTCGCAGCAACCATATTAAAGACATTCAGGAAGCAATCGATTACAGCATAACCATTTTCGAACAAAGGCAGAAGGCAATTGCAGAAAAGGCCGCAAGGTTAAATCAAGAACCTGAAAAGGTATTTCCTATTCAGGCAGGAAATGCTTGGACTGGAATAAATAAAAGCGAATATGAAATAGATTTAAATGAGGCTATTGAAGAACTTAAAGAACTTCGGAAAAATGTTCGCAGCATAGGCAAAGTGCAGCGTTTCCGTCCTACGCTTGAAGTTATTATGGCAGAAGACGCTTTGTTCCCTGGATCTATTCCTGAACCTAAGTCATTGTTGGATGAATTTATAAACGATTATCAAAAGATTTTACACGCGGATCAGTTAAACAGAAATCCGAATGTAAAAGCGGATGTTATGCCTAACTGGTGGCATAGGAGCATGTGCTCTTATCTTTGCAGACATAAGAAATATAACAGCATTCCTATGGAAGAAAAACTTAGGATTTGCGACTTGTTTGGTCATGAAAGCAGGGCATTGTTCCCCAAACGTCTAATTCATAGCATACAGCCGTTACAGCTTCTGCGTAACTTGGATAAACTGCCTTTAAAGGTTGTGGATTATATTAACAAAATACCTGTAGAGACACTGTCGGATTACCAAGGTCATCCGCTTTATCAAGGACCTATAAATACCCGTTTCTTAGGTTTCCGTTACAAAGACAAAGCTGAGATTTATGACCATCTGTCAAATATCCTGCAAATATTGTTTACTGAAATAGCTGAAGGTCATTGTGACAAGACTCCCTATATTCAACAAATCTTTGAAGCTGTAGCTTTGGCGGTGCATAAAACCTTCGGTACCGGAAAAGGCAGCTTATATGCCGACTGCTTTAAGGATTTCAAGAATGCAATTGACCACGTATCTTTTATAGGATACTTTACTTCTTGGATGAAAAATGTTGTATCAAAGGGCACATCCAACATTAAGTGGTATCCCGCTTATCTTCAGGTATGCGCAAATACCATTAGGGAAAACCATAATAACTTGATGGATGAAATAAGGAAAGCCTTTGTATTCTAATATTTTTAAAATAAAAACCGCTCACCAGTTTGCATGGTGAGCGGTTAATAATCCTTAAAATATTGTATACTTAAATTGGCTTAATGTTTAATGTATCCATACTGCCAAGTTCAACCTTAGTCGCCACATTTGTCATAGGACTTGCTTGTTCTTTTTCCGCAAATCTTTGATAAGCAAAATCACGAAGCACGGGATAATGATACGGCGGAGACAATCGGTTTTTCCAAAAGTTAAACGTTTGTTGCGTTTTATATGAAGCTTGGATTTGATTTGATACACGAGTTTTAGGATTCTCTAAACGCGATATACCCAACGCCCAAGAAGCATCTTGGTCTAATGTTTTACAATCGGCCAGTTCGTTAATGGTAATCATTGCGACATTTTCCGCTTGTTTCGGATTAACCTGTGCCATAACCACTCCTGCAAGATGTTTTTGTTTCATAACCTTGCAAATGTACTTCATGGTATAGTCATAATACTCGTGCTTTTTGGCGCGATCTTCCGGAGGTTTTTCAATGCCACCACCTATCCAGTCGATAATAACAACATCCAAACTGCCATTAACTTCTATAAATTTTTCAATGGCATGTTCTAAACTGCTTGTTATCTTATTACCCTTTAATCCCCAATTTTCAAAATAAAGATAAGGTTGCACTAATTGTGTAAACTCCTTTATTTCGGTTATTTGTTGGTCATTTAATTTGCTATTTTTAATAGCATGTTTAATGCCGTCATTTATTAAATTAAAAGGTATATTTGTGCTAAGACTAACACATCTCGGCACGAGATTAACAGCATGCTGCTCCGTTGAAATAAATAATACCTTAAAAGCATTTAAGGCCAACCCAACGGCAAGCTGACATGCAAAAACTGTTTTTCCTCCTGAAGGCAGTGACGCAACAATGCCAGTTTCGCCTTTCTTTAATCCTCCGGCTAATACCCTTGTAAAAATAGGCAATGTAGCCACGGGCATACGATAACCGCCATTATCTACGTCTTCAAAGTCTACGGCGTCATTAAACGACATAAACGTAGAATCATCTACATCTAATCCATCTGTAGCTGATTTAAGTTTATTAATTAATTCATCAGCCGTTATTTTTGTATTAAACGACTTTTCAGTTATCTGGGATACTCGTCTTAATTCCAGCCAAAATGCAAAACCGGATTTGGCAAAATTAAAAATAACATCATTGTTTCCGGCAGAATTGTTAATTAACTGGACAATTTCATTTAAACTTTCTTCGGCAAATTTCGTGTCTTCAATACTTATTTGTCCCAGATACATCTGGTCTTTTAAAAGACTATTAACAAAGCTTACATCGACTTGGGTAATTGAAGAACTATTTGGGTCGTTTTTGTCGGATAAAGTGTTATAAAACGTGCAAATTCCGTCATAAATATTGTTATATACGCTTTTACTAAAATCTTCGTATGATCTGTGGGAGCTTATTCTAGCGTTAATTCTGTCCTTACAATAAACTCTCCAAAAATCATAACTTAAAATCATTGCAGCCATTAAATACTGCTCAAACATTCTGGTATTGCTACGCACCAAACTTTTAATTGCCGGATTTTCTGTCACGGCAATTGGAACATTTGTTTCAGTTGGCTGTGGTTTTGGGGAGTTTAAATCCATGAGGTGTTTAATAATCCTTTTGTAGCTTCGATAGCTTCCTTTAGACCTTTGATATTTGCAAGCTCTTTTCTCGCTTCCGCTATATAATGCGTGTATACTTTAGGGTCTGTAGGAGCCAAGGATAGTCTTAGCCATGCAGGAATTTGAAATCCTGCCATGCGTAAGACCGTTAAATGTGATGATCCTGGATGCGTTTGGAGAAAATTTTTAATAGCCGAAAAAGCTTTTTGAAATTCTTGATCAACATATTCTTTTGCGGTTAGTTGTATTTGTTTTCCGATGGTTTCTTGATAAATTTTAATTTTTCCGATAATTTTTGAATTTAAAAGCGTTTTTGGAAAAATCGTTTGTCTTGCATTAGTAAGTTCATCAAAAACAAAATCTATATAAAATTTTTCTGTTACATCCAGTTTTTTGCAATTATCGGCAAGTTTTTGCCAAACTTCTATTTGATCAAACTTAGGCAATAATTTGTAAAATTTATTGCGCTCACGTTGACGTTTAATAAAATATTGTCTGATATCTTCTAAACTTGCCGACATTTCAAAATAATGTTTTAAATTTTAAGATTTATCCTTCCCAAGTGTAAACGTCTCCATCGACTGTCGATTTATTCCAATTTGGCAAATGTAGAACCTTGGAACACCCTACCCAACTCTCGTCATCCTCAACTCTCTCCACAATGAAGCGGTTTTTGTATCGCTTTGGCAAGATTGCGAGGAGCTTCCTTTTTTCCCATCTATTTCCCACATGCGCTTCGCACAGCTCGCCGACTTTAAGCTTTCCCGATCGCATAGCAAACTGTTCTTTGCTTATCCAGTGTAGAACTTTCTTAAGATATGCGTCGCGTTCTTCGTTGTTATTAAATCTCATCGTAGAAACATGTTTATCAAACTCAACGTGTTTACCGATTAAATAAATATACTTCGATTCGATCCAAGGCTCAGAGTAGGATAGCCTAACATGTGTTGAAGCCTTAAATTCTCCCTCTTGCTCCAAAATCTGCATTGCAAGGGCTTTCTCGAATTTCACAAATCGGATTTTTAGTTTTTTAGTCATAATTTTAAGAATTTTGGTGTTATATCTAAAAAAATAAGAATAAATAATAAAGTAAAAACAAGGCGATTCAAGGAGTCCTTAATGAAAAGGACTTTTAAACCTTGAATCTTAACTTGTTTTTGGACAAAAAATAGCGCATAGACATTCTATGCGCCATGGGAATCAGAACTCTCAACTCTAAAAAGGGCTCGGACGCCTATTCTCAACCGCAAAACGAAGCCAAGGCGCTATCGATAAGCCATGACTCGCCGGTATCGGGCATCAGCTTCATATTTCAAGGGAACATTCATACGTCCCTCCTACGGTAGCTACTCCGCGTTTTCACTGATAATTATATCATTCCCCTATAGGCAGGGGCAGGGTGGCTATCCCTGAAACGCCCATTGTCCGAGAAATTGAAAAAGAACAAAAATTTACTCCGAGAGAAGGGCTTGAACCTTCGACCAAGTGATTAACAGTCACCCGCTCTACCGCTGAGCTATCTCGGATTACTAAGTGTCGATCAATACAGCATCCCCGATTGGGGTTGTCAACACATTAATACCTTTTTTGTCTAAAAATTCGGAATTGATTCCGAAGTAAATGGTTGTTTTACCGTTTTTGACTTTAAAGATATCAATGTCTATGATTTGGTCATCTGTATCAAGTCCAAGTGTATCTTTATAATACGCCTTTAGCAAAGGGGTATTTTTAATTTCCTCTACAGTTACAGTCTTGGACTTAATTTGAGACGGATTAAATCGGATCTGCGTATGTAAATTTTCGACTACACCTTGCTTTTGTATATTAGCATTAGATGTTTGTTGTTTAATTTTTTTTAAAATATCAATCTTTTTCACTTTAAAGTTATTTCTAAAATTTAAATATTTCTTTAGAAATAACTTTAATTTGTCAATTTTTTAAATTAAGATTTTTTAAATAACTTTAAAACTTCTACGGTAATACCTTTATAAGAATGGTTATTACAAATTTTTAGTAAGAAATTACAATCTTTATCGTTTGTTTCAATTAAGTAAAAATCTTTGCCAAAAATTAGATCTCCAAATTCTAAAATCTGTCTTGGCATGAATCTTTTCACCTCATAATCACCTTCATAGAATAAATAATTTCTTACCACACATTCAATACTTTCTGCGAATACTTCCTCCATTTTCTCAGGATCAAGATCTTCATAATTTTTCAAACTATTTAAATATTCATAGCTACTGTAGCCAAGTGTGTACTTACGGAAATATTCTTCTAAATAATAATCTGTTGTATATCGTTTACAACGATCTACGTCAATATCTGTATTTTCACGTGTTATATATCTCCATATAGAAGAGTCTTGAAATTTAAATTTAGTTTTTGCATTTAAATCTTCGAGCTCTTGATCTGTAAATGGTTTATATATACGCGCACAAATTTCCTTAAACAATTTTCCTACAAGCTCACATGCGTTAGCACGGAAAGACTCTATCCTTTTATACAGGTTGCTTAAAAATTGTATTATCATGTAAGCATTACCACTATTCCGTGTAGTGCTGTTATTTTCCCAAATTTCATAGAATTTAGGCCATACATTATTAGTGATTATTGCTAATATGCGTCTGGTATCATTATTGAGTAACGTATAGGTATCAGGATTACCTAATCCCGGAATAATGTATTTTTTGTTACGTAATAAATTCCTTTCAAATGCTTTTTGTGCAATATCCAAGGTTGAGTATTTTCCAGCAGCGATTTGAAACGTAGGCAAACTTTTTCCCCAAGCATCTTTTAAATTTGCAGATTCAGCATTTAACATTGTTAATCCTGCCAAATTCATAAGATTGACTTCTTCTGCAGCTTTATTGATTGCTGAAGAGTAATTGCCAAAACATACCCATCCTGAGTTATCCGGAGAACTATGAGGTACAGCTTTTTCGCCGTAAATTGTTAAATTCGTCGTTGGAGTATTCCTAGACAATACATTCTTTGCTTCCTTAATGTGAACAGGTTCAAATAACTGATCCACTAAGTTGACAATTTCCGTATTATCTAAAGAATCAATTTGACTACAAAGACTGCCAAATTCTTCCAGATTAATATTTTTAGAGTAAACTTTAAGTTGACTGCTTATATTCGTCATAGGGCAAATATAACCATTTAAATCTATCTCTAAAGGCCAGGATGCGGCAATCGTGCCTATGTCATACTCAATATCCGTACGTGGATCTACAATGTTTTTCGGTTTAAAAACCACTTCTAAACGCTTATTAACCAGATCAAAATTAATGCTTATAATACGTTTATTTTGCTGTAATAAACTGATTTGTTTCATCCAAGAATATTTCAGCGTTTCATCGCAGGATTTAAACAAATCAATTCCATTATTTTGATTAATTTTATTAAGAATATCTGTTTGATATTTGGCTACTTTAAGCAATAAGTCATTTTTTTTCTCAATTAAATCCTCTAAATCTTGGCAAGTTTTTTGAATATTTTTGCGATACAATTCAAAATATTGTTCTAAATTTTTAGATTCGATAAAATCCAAGATCTCGTCATTTGATGTTACAGAGTTTCCATTAATGCTGACAATTGTATTAATCTTTACAACATTTGGAGGACTGGGTTTTTTATGTCTAAGTTTTTTTGCAAAAAATTCATTCCATGGTTTTTGAACCAATGGATGTGTCAACGCTTGTTCGATTACACAATCTTCAAAAGAGGATGTAAGCACGCTTTCTTCACGATTCACGGTCAAATAGAATAATTGGTCTATGATATTTGATCCGTCACACAAATATTTAATAACCAAATTTCTAACATTTGTAAAAAATGTTGATCCAATACCACTGTAGCAATAACGAGTAAGCTTATGCATGGCTTTTCCTGGTATATACCATACCGGAATGTCGATTTGGTTTATAATAGGATAAAACTTTCCATAACATTCAGTAAACGTATCATTGTATAATGGCAATTCACAACTATTATGATTTTCATCTGGACTAGGTTGTATACAGTAAAAATTTGGCGAAATAGAAAATTGATATTTAGTTTGTGGATATATTATCTTATCCCAATTAAATATTGGAGATACTGAATATTGCTCTACATCGTGCGGTTTAATATAAGTTGCAAGACTCCTATGTTCTTTTGTAGTAGGTGTCAAAAAACTATAACTCGCTACACCTGAGAATAACAGGCTTCTTGCATACCCGTAATAAGCACGTTCATCAGGATTAGATGGAGGAGTGTCCCATAACAGATTTGAAATACTGTATGAGCGTTTTAATTCCTGAGATACAGTTGAACTAAGTGGAGGTGAAAGGAATATATTTTCAGATACAGCTCCCCATACATAAGAATCACTTCCAAGGCAGGTATTTAGTGTATTGCGAGTTACAGTATTGATGCTTAATACTTCCGCAAGATTTTTTATTTTAAATTCTTGTAAACTTGAATCAATATATTTTGGTACAAAAGCTGCAATATCAAATAAGTTGGAGAAAATGTTAAAATTATACTTTTTTGTATAAGTTTCTTTGTTTTGACCAATGCCTTGCAACCATTCTGCATAGAAGATATCTGAATTACGGTCAGGAACAGCGTAAAAAATTTTGCAATTTAAACTTATGCATTTAAATCGATTTAACTTGTTATTATAGCTGTTTAGTATATGATCGATGAAATCAAGGTAACTTTTTACGCAATCAAAACATTGTAGAGCTTTTTTGATACTTCCAACATGGCCGTGCCTATCAGGAAGTAACGGTATAAACTCACAAATAACTTTTATTAAATTGCGAACATAGTCTTCATTAAATCTTACAGGTTCTGCAAAACTTTGATATCTACTTAAAGTTACACTAGGTGCACCATAAGAATTTAGCTCATTCCAGCTGTTTGTAAGCCCTAATAAAATAAAATTTAAAATTTCGGTTTTAGTGTAATCTGTAGTATTTAATAAGTGTTTAGAAGTAAAATTAGGAACAAAAATGAGATGTTTTTCTGCTTTTTTAAAGAGTTTTATATATTTTTTGTTCTCAAATAGTTTTTTTGAAAACTTATCGGATATTTCTTGAAGTAAATTATTTATCTTATTTTTTGCAGACTCATGAAATGTTCTCACATTGTTGGTTGAAGGGTCTACATTTATAATAAAAGAAGCTATTTTCTCGACTTCAATTTCAAGGTCAAAGTGTTCACTGTAAATTTTAGTTATAATATAAGGAGAAAAATTTGTATCTTTATGATAATTAAATTTATAATAATGATTATCAAGTTTAGGCCAAATTTTTAATCCTTGAAAGGGAGTTACTATATTCCTATCTTGCAAACGTTTGTTTCCAAACCAATCTTGACAAAACAAAGTATCCTGGCGTTCTAAAGTATTTGATCTCTTTGCGCTATACAGTTTTATATAACAATGATTTAATAGATAATTTATAATGTCACGTTTTATTTGTATGGTTTGCGTAAAACATGCATATATTAAACGCCCAAATTCAGGAAACAAACAATAAGACTTATTATAATTGAAACACAAATCTACCTCAAATTCATTTAAATAAGTCTTTCCGTGTGCTAAACTGCGAAGATTTATTTCAAGTAAATTGGCATTTGTTATTATATCGTACTTTTTAAAGAAAAGCCCAATAGATTCTTGTGATACGTCTGATGTTATTTCTTCATAAGTAGAAAAAATTCCCGTAATCCATTTGCAGGGCAGTGCCGACTTACTAAAGTTAACCAAATAATCTACAGTAGCTTTTGATGCCTCAAGTAACACAGTTTGTTTTCCAGGAGAATAAAAATGTAATTTTAAATCGTCGAAATTTTGTTTTGCGAGAATTGTTTCTAAAGATTTCATTTTTTTTTAATGTGTGAAAATTTGAAAAAAGAAATGGCTCCCGACAATTTGCGTATCGGGAGCCATGTTATTGATATACAGCGAATTAAAAAAGGTTAGTTGCCTTTAGAATGGGTGGCAATCTGAATAAAGTCTCCGTCCTTCGGCACGCATAATTCTGCATCAGGTGCCACATCATCGCCACCGCCATTTATACGGATATCCCACATACCGGTTTCCACGTCAATGTTCAGATCTGGATACGCATCCAAAATCTGTTTCAACGACCAATGCGCAGGAACACGCACTTCACGACACATCGCCTGGAAGGGCACAATGGTTACAGATTTGGTAGCGTTTGGATCTTCCTGCGACACATGGCACAAGGAGCATCGTGTTCGTTTTCTTCGACTTCACAGGTCTCCTCGACTCCATATTCTTCTATATAATCGACAACATCGCGTTTTAGTTCGCCAAAGTTGTTCCAATATTCAAACATGGTTGCTTCTGAGATAATTTTATCTTCACCACGAATTACAGTGTCCCTAAGGACACGTGTAGCGTTAAAATCAACAGCTTTAGCAATTTTTTCGATAATTTCTTGTTTTGTCATATTATTTTAGTTTTTTGTTTTTGAGTTAGGTAGGTTGGGTTAAAGATTAAAAAGAAAGTTATAATTCGGATAAACGGAAAATAGCACTTCAAATTCGGGATTTGCAAGTCGATATTTTTCATCAATGGTATCGTCACGTTTTGTGACCCACTTTATAAATTGCCATACGGCCATCGACGCAATCATTGAAGAAGAAGCACCCATCATAATGGATGTGCCACACTCGCTTTTTTCAGCGACTTCATCGGAATATAAAGTTTTTTCCCACCGCATCTGATCCGTTAGATCAGTCGGGTTAAAAGCATAAACTCTTCCTTGGGTTGCTGAGAGTCTGGTCTCAATGCACAATTGCGTTGCGTAATACTTTAAACACGATTCGTAAATT